>Ga0081535_100137_pt1 | contig 68581 bp, 46 predicted proteins | sample HotLakmasection3_FD_71020 | JGI IMG/M metagenome (GOLD analysis project Ga0081535, IMG submission 71020) | Hypersaline microbial mat communities from Hot Lake, Washington, USA - Section #3 (SPADES assembly) (version 2) | ecosystem: Environmental > Aquatic > Non-marine Saline and Alkaline >... | reverse complement strand
GATCCTCGCTCATACCATCTGCATCTGTCTCAATCGGTCCTATGGTAGACCTTGGTTGCAATTTGAGGATTTGGTCACCTCCTGATTTCGCAATTAGCCAATCAGCTTAGTTGCACATCGCGTTAGTATGGAGGCAATGATTTTTGGGTGTGCGGGCGCTGCCCACACACCCAAAAATCATTGCCTCTTGAGGACTACCCCCAATTTTTTGAGGGATACTCTGTTTCTGCAAATTTTGATAGGGATCTGGGGTTGGTTAAATCAAGGCGGATTGCAACATACTCGCCATTTTGATAGACCTCTTGGATTTTGCGTACACTTCGTGCAGAAGCAAATTAATTCATGTGTATGTTTGGTTAGATAAGAAATTAATAGATTTTGCACATGAATTAAAGTAACCGATTTAGTGAAATTACCTTGGTTGTGCAAGCATATTCTTCATACAAAACAAGTGCTCTGGAGGTTGCATCCAAAACACTTGTTCAAGGGAGAGAATTTTTTCGAGTCAAATTCGAGCTAAATTCGAGCTAAATTCGAGCTAAATATTCAGCTATGGGGACAATGCAACATGACCAAAATATTACCGCTACCACATTATTGTTTTACAGGTCGTGCGTCTATTGCAAATACAATGCGCGCTCTTCCCTGCGCCGCCGCACCAGTCCAGGTAAGACTTGACCACCCCCTTTATTCCAAAGTAGGAAAGCATTTCCGGCTTCCTGGAATCGTCTTTGATTATGAAAACGCCGTACACTAGAACGGGCGATCGCCCCACCCCCAATGTTGTAGCAAAGGGAAACCATCGCATCAAACTGGTTTTGAGTTGGTTCTGCCGTCAACAAGTTGAGCACGGCTCGTTCATAGATTTGCACTTCTCGGCGTAACCGTTCTGAAGCGGCCGCTTCAGAAATTGTTTGCCCTGGGCGGACTCCATGGGTAGAACCATACCCAATTGTCCAAACTCTTGCTGGACAGAGATACGCCTTGCTCCGAAAGCCTTCAAATTTTTTGATGAGTGCTAGCCCGACATCAGAGATGCGAGGCGAGTTACCCAGTCCTGCACCGCTTTGGAGCTTTGGTGCCTCGAAGTCAATGTGGTTTTTGTAGACTGTCCAGGTATTCCATTTTTGCTCCCCCAAATGGCGGTCAAATGTGATCAGCCAGTGCCCGGCTCCCGCATCCTGGTATGCCAGCATACTTAAAGTCGTTCCTTCAAGAACGCTTAGCTTATGGCTATTCGGAATTGCGGATGCTGGCTTGGTTGTATTTTTTTTGAACACGGTGGGGGACGTGATTGTGGCTTTCATCATGCACTCCAGATTGCAAGGTTGACAGAAGGAAGAACACCGATCGCTTCCTTTCTGCTTCTATTGAAGATATTTCTTGCAGTCGAAGGAATACCCTCGATGGGTACTCTTGGGGCATGTTATGTGCAGCCGACGTTGAAATGCGTTGCACCTGGCTTATTTGGTTGCAATATATTCCTCAATCTCTTGTAGCAGTTGCTTGACTTTCGTCAGCTTCCGTCGAACGCGAGCATCGCCCCCGTTTTGTACGAACTTAGATTGTTGAATCTTGCTCCATTTGGCGGTTACAACATCGGTTAACGGTTGATTCTTTTCCCCTGCATCATCTTCAAGATGATTAGATTTACCGTTGGTCGAGGGTGAAACTTCTTGAAAGTCCTTAAGCTGAGTGATGAACTGCCGCAATTCTCGTTTGCTCAGGTGTGCCCCCTGGTCGAGGATCTGCTGGTGAAGGTTCTCAGGGCTACGGGCAATCAACAGCGCATTGGTTGGATTAACCTTTCCCGCTTCAACTGCATCCCTCAAGTAGTCTGGCAAGTCTAACAATGGGAGCCTCGCCACCAGGCTACCTAACTGCAAGCCCAAAGAGTTGAGGATTCCCTGAACAATGTGCGCTTCTGTCGTTTCAACGTCGATCGCCTTGCTATTTCCAACAGCCGCATTGTTGAGGGCATAAAGCAGTTTACGGACGCCAGGTTCATCCACATTTAGGCGCAACCGTAGGAGATTCATGATCGAAATGGTTTGTTCCAGAGGGCTGACCTGTTCACGCAGACAGTGGCTTGTGAGCGATCGCTCTAACGCCTTTTCATCGCTGATGTCTTCAAGAATAAAGCCCGGAATTGTTGGCTTGCCTAAATCGACATGACAGCGCCACCTGCGTTCTCCGTCAATAATGCCAAACAGCCCATCCGATAATTGCCGGACAAAGATGGGTTCATGGAGTCCGTTCTCTGCAATGGACTGCTTCAGCGCATCCAGTCGTTCGGTATCAAAATAACTGCGAGGTTGGCGGATAATTTTGCCATCGGCTGCCATTTCAATTTTTAGGGGAAAGATGCGATCAACGGGAAGGTCGATCGCGCCTTGTCCTTCTTTGCCGCTTGCAAGAGAGTCTAATTCTTGTTTGAGGCGCTCGATCTCATCATCTTTTTGGGCGCTGATTGCTCCCTGTGCCATTGCTGTGATGGGTCGGCGGGTGCCTTTCGCCATGTCAAACCTCCACTATCTTTTGTGCAATTTCTTCAAATGCTTTGTTGATTTCCTCTCCGGTGCGCCAGATGCCCAGGGGTAAGCCATTTGCCGAGGCATTGGTCAAATGGGCACTTTCTCGAATAGTTGGAAACTTGTGAATATCCATTGCTTTTAAGGCTTCGGGGAGCGATCGCTCTGGATCATTACCCATGTTGTCCCGGTGCATTGCCAGGTCTTTGCGAAACCCATTCGGACACACCCCTAAGATCTCCGGTGCTGGCTTCAATCGCAGAATTTTCCGTGCATCATAGATCCAATTCAGGAGCTTGAAACCAGCATCAATATCTTTGTCTACGGGACGGATGACGACCAGTACATGGGTGCTAGCGCTGAGGGCGACTTCATGAAACCGCTCAATCGTTCCCGGGCAGTCCAAAATTAGAACGTCATGGGGTAGAGGATGGTCTTCTAACGCATCGGCAAGCAGATAGGCTCCACGAGGTTCTTTTTCCAGTCGTTTTGCGGTTTGTGTCAGTACCAATCCTCCCAAAATGGCATCAATACCTTCCATGCGATCTCGCCACACAGGATACATAGGATAGTCTCCAGCAAAATCTGTGTTGAGTACGTGATCCAGGGTTTGTTGCGGTTTGGGCGGATCTTCCAATCCTGCGAATAATGTTAAAGAGCCATTGGGGTCGCAACCGAGTAAGCAAACCGATTGCCCGATCCGCGCAAGCTGGTAGGCGAGGTTCACGGCAAAGGTTGTTTTCCCCGTCCCCCCAGCATTTGACATGATTGCAATGCGCTTCTGCATTTTTTAATTTCTAAAAGTCCAGACTTTTACTATGATTTTGCCGCAAGATTGATCGGATGAATCAACTAAAAGTCCAGACTTTTAGAAAAACCACTAAAATTATTGGGTTTTTAGCTGATTTAAGGCTATCCCAACAAATGATCAGTCCATGTTTGGCTGAATCATGCTGGATTCATTGGTGCTAAATTTAGTTCAAGTCAAGGGCAAGAGAAAAATTACCAATTAATCCGTTGTCAGATTCTCTTAAGGCAAGCATAAGTTCCTCCCCGCCCTGCTGAAATAGTCCATCCCGGCGATTCGGCGTCCATCGTCCACCTTCCGAATAGATGGGATTTGTCAGTACTGTTTCTGTTACGGCATCATCAAAATAAAGCTGTGAAGTAAATTCGTGGGCTGCTAGGGAGTTCTGCTGGGCCCGAACTTTAAAGTGAATGTGAACAGCCCTGCCGAGATAGGAGCCAGGGAAGATGGTTGTGAACTGAACCAGCCCTGTGGAGTTGGTGACCTGATATCCACGAAGGAACTCCTGCCCGGTGGTGTTTGTTCCAGGGCGATTGACACCAGAGTAATTGCCTGATGCATCACAATGCCATACATCGACGATCGCCCCTGCGAGTGGAGTGCAACGGCGATCGCGGATTTGAAAAACCTGGAGGGCGAGTTGAAGTGGGACACCCACTTTTGCCGAGCCATCAGCAGGGTCAGAACGAATATCGGAGCGATTAAGCCGTTCCTCCACAAAAAATGGTCCCTCCGATTGTTGTGGTCTGACGATACAGGAGAGAGAGTCTGTAGTTTCAGACGAAGTTTGAGGCGAAAGTTGAGTTGAGCTAGATGCTGGGTTTGAAGATGATGCTTTAGGCAAGCAGCCAACCAGAGAAACGGTAGTTGCTCCTCCTAAAAATCCCAGTAGCTCTCGTCGAGTCAACATAGTTTGATTGCAGGTTCTTGCGGATTTCGTACTTGGGCTTCTCTCAATTTACTTCCCAATTCAGGGTTTTGTCTGTCCAAGCAATTAGAGCTACGCAACACATTAAGAAAATGGGCAAGCAGGTGCGGTAACGCTGCGCCTGCTTGCCCATTTTCTTAATGTGAAAAACTCTTAACGGTTCATGGGGGTTCGCTGATCGATATTTAATTAACGGCATTTAATCAACGGCATTTAATCAACGGCATAAACAAGAATGCTATCGCGCTCGTAAAACTCGCCGGTTTGTTGGAGTTCAAACTGGGCATTGAGCAAAGCTGTCATCCAGACCTGAATGACAGGCATCTTGGCGCGATCGCCTAATTCCACAAGAGGAACGGATTTGCCCTGAAGGTAAGTCTGAAGTTGTTCTCCCCATTCCGAAATTGCCTCTTCATGGGACAGTTCCACAATTTGTTTTCTTTTGGACGCTGCTTCCTCTTCTACAACAGCGATCAGAGTAGCTTTGTCTACTTCTCCAACAAGGGAATCTGTAGGGGCAACGTTGCGTTTGCGAGACTTGCGAGGGGGTTTGGGTTTGATGAAACCACTCACCGTAAATTGCATGGATCGTGTGAATGGATCAATGAGTTCTCTCGTGAGCCGTTGTGCTGTTAATTCTGCTGGTTCAGGAGTCTCATTATTGAGTAGCATTTGGGCACGTTGCGCAAGAATTTCTGCCATTTTGAGAATGACATCCCCTGCAATTTCAAACTGCCGCCGTTGGGGAAGGGGAGCTAAAACCTCCATGAGAAGTTCCCAAAGCGTACTCAGTTCTGCAGATTGTGGGTTGGCGATCGCCTCTGCTAAAGCAGCGTTTAGTGCATTCATCGGACTGTTTTCAGGATTCGGAAGGATGCAGTGGACAGGGGCGTAATGGACAGGTTGAGGGTGGTAGCTCAATCACTTCCCACTCAAAACCTGTGATGTTGAACTTATTGCGTAACGTGTCTAAAAGTTCAGCAATGACTGTCTGAATGGGTTCGATCCGTGTCCCAGACTGGTTTTGTGCAATAGCTTTGAGTCCAAAGGTGTGAACGGCTTGAGTCAGTCCAATTTTAGTACTTCCCTGCCATATTTCGGCGGCAATGGCATGGACGGGTGCATCTTTGCTGCTGCGATACAACACCAGAAATGCGGCATAACTACCAGGTTCAGTGATCGGATCGATGTCTACGGTGGCTTGTTGCCGCTGGAGGCTTGCCTGTCGGCGGAGGCGATCGCGATGGCGGTAGTGAGAACGCCGCCGATGGCAGCGGGACTCGACCCAGCAATCTTGCTGGCGAGCCTCCTCCACGGAAAGCTGCACACAGGCGATACAGCGAGGATCAATGGGGCGTGCCATAGCGAGGGGGCGGTAGTGATCGGCGAACTGTTAATTAACGTAAGTTTAGCGTAAGTGAAGCAATACCGAAATTTTTCTCAGAAATCGCCTATGGAGCACGTACGAAATAAAACCCGGAATTTTTGATGAGAAGCGCGGCAATGCCGCGCTTCTCATCAAAAATTCCGGGTTTTATTTTATTTTCAATCCTAAGGAGGGACTGGAGAAAGGTGAGGACATATAAAAGAGAAGTTGAAGAAGAAGTTGAGCGATCGCCAGCATTGCGCCAAATTTTGAAGACCCGTAGCAAGACGTGAGTGCTATGGAAGTAATGATTTTGGTTGTGTGGAGAAGTGCCCACACAACCAAAAATCATTACCCGGTGAGGACTACCTCAAAAAATGTTGGGCGATCGCAGACTATGGTGCCAGGGTTACCCGCATAATCGGATGACTTACACTAAAATTACGCTAAAAATGCCTGTCCTGCTATCTGGGCTGTTTACAGGGGGATTTTGGGGCACCAAAATCCTGGTATCACCGCAAAAGGGCTGAAGTTGTCATGTTTTTGAGCTAGCCAAGAGAAAAAAGCATATTGGGCGAGCAGACATGACGATGCTTGCCCAATATGCTTTTTTCTCTTGGAGTACTCCTTCAAAAGGGTTGGTATCAGAGGGACGGCACACCGTCTTTGCGATTCTGAAGATCACGTATGAAATAGAACCCGGAATGTTTGATGAGAAGCGCGGCAATACCGTGCTTCTCATCAAACATTCCGGGTTTTAGGAGATTTCTGAGAAAGAATATCCCCATTTTTTGAGAGAGGGTGCGGCTCAGCCACGCCCTCTCTCAAAAAATGGGGATATTCTTTTCTGGAGATCGCTTTAGTTCATTTTCAATCCTTGGAGGAGGGTTTTGTTTCTGACTCTGACTGGGTTGGGCGGGTTAAGCGCCAGGTGACAAGCTGGCGAGGGGCAGACTTGAGTGCTGTTCTCAGGGCGCTATCTGAGTCGAACTGAAGTTGGGTGAGGTGACAGGTATCAATGGAGAGGGTGAGCGCATCTGGGGCGAAGGGCCAGGGGTCAATCGTCAATTCTCCTGAATCGAGTTGATGAATCCAGTAGGCTTTGCCTTCTGGACCTGTGGTAATTTCCAGGGTGCGACCTGCGGATGGGACTTTGCGCTGACAGAGGATGAGGGACAGGCGATCGCACCACCGCATAAAGTCATAAGCTCTCTGAGCATCTTTCTGGCTAACCTCCAGTTCCTCGCGCCATTGTTTTTGTTGCTGTTCTTGGGTTTCCAGGAATTCGGCGATCGCCGTACTTTCTTCCCGTTGGGCTTGGGTGAGAAAACTCAGGTGCATAGAAATGAGCAAGGCAACCCAGCGTCCCCGATACAATGCCGTGTCAACATGCTTGTAGAGGTCTTCGACGACAGTGACATTTTCCAGGGTAAAGTCTTGGGGCGCGCCAGCTTCAGTAATTTCTGCGTCTTCCCATCCCCTTTCGAGATCATCATGATGGGAGATGGCAGCGATCGTTTCATGGGTACGACAGAAGCTACTATTCGCATGCCAATATCCAGCAATTTGAGCCGCAAGTAGAGCGTGAGCGCGGTGATAAATCACTTCCCAACCGGAGGATTGCAGATTAATGATCATGAATAACCTCGGTCATATCTTGATGAATGGATTGGTTGACATACTCTACAGCGGGTTGTGTGAGCCATTGAACGGCGTGATGAATTAAGGCACGATCTGTCTCTTCCCAGTGGCGTGGTTGGAAGAAGACACAAGGCTGCAAGATACCCCAGAGCTGTCCTGCGTGGCAAAGATGGGCGTGAATGAGTGCCTGATGCCCAAAGTTGTCTTGTTCAAACTGGTAGTTAACGACTTCGGGATCTGCCGTCTCAACGTTCTCAATAAACCGAGTTGGCTCTGTTCTCAGAGCGGCGGCAAATAGTGGGTCTTCTTCTGCAAGCTCTGAGGGTTCGGGGTTCCAGTCTTCGTTGTAGACGATGGGAATGTTGCCACTGCGTCGCCAGCAGAAGGGCACTCGTCCGACATTTTGTTGGGGCGATCGCAGGTAGAGAAAAATGCGATCGCATTCCAGCGCTTCTCCCAAGAGGGGTAGTGCTTGGTTAAAGACTGTTGGAGGTTCGCAATGTTGAACAAGATGTTCAAGCTCACTTTCAATTCTTTTGTTGTTCCTCTTCATGCCTTGCTGTTACTGTTCCGCTAATGGGCGTTCCGCTAATGGGAAAGATTATTGAACTAACTGACCATTCAACGGTCATTCAGCGGTATTGGGTATTGATTGTTAGTTATTAATTTTGATTGACTTTGATTGTTAAGTTTCTTGTCTTGGCTTACGCTAACTTGGATAAGCTTTTATGACTATTGAACGGCGGATAGATTTTATCTTCAGTTCCGAGAAGATATGAAGCTCTTGCGTTTTCAATCCTTAGCCGCGCCCTCTCTCAAAAAATGGGGATATTCTTTTCTGGAGATCACCTTAGTGGTTTGTAGGGATAAACCTTTGAATGCTGTAAATGTCTAGCATGAGATAGATGCTCGGTTGTATGAAGGTTTGGTAGAACATTTCTCATTGGTAGTTTTGGTTTCTCCCATTTTGAAGGTCTTAGCCTTACACCAATGGCAACCTTGGTGAAGGCTTTGAACTCAGAACTCATAATTTCATCGGTTGGCTAGATTTGGCTTAATGACAAAGACTCAGTTTCCAGGTCTTTCCAGGTCTAGTTGTCCAGGTCTAGTTGTCCAAGGATTTTTTGTTCTCAATAGAAGCTGACATCAGCGTCTTTGGAAAGGGAATTGAATCAAAAATAAATAATGTTTGGTGAGAGAACTATTATGAGTAGCGATGTGTCACAATCTGAGCCTGCTAAGTGGATTGAGCGTCTTGCTCGGTTTGGTTATGCAGCAAAAGGCGTAGTTTATATCCTTGTAGGGATCTTGGCGTTTCAGGCTGCCTTTAATTGGGGCGGTCAAGTGACTGGAAGCCAGGGAGCGTTTAGGACGATCGCCGCCCAACCGTTTGGCAAGGTTATGCTGTTTATCGTGGCAGTTGGCTTACTAGGCTATGTTATCTGGCGCTTCGTTGAGGCGTTTCGAGATCCAGAACATAACGATGAAGGTGCAGGTGCTTTCGGTAGGCGTATTGCTTACTTTATTAGCGGTTTGATTTATGCTAGCTTAGCCTTCTTTGCATTGCGAATTGTATTTAGCCAACCAACGAGTGGTGGTTCGGGTAATTCAGCAACGGCAACCTTAATGTCTCAGCCCTTTGGACGATGGTTGGTGGGTCTGGTTGGTGTAGCTGTGATTGCTTATGGTTTTTACTCCTTTTATCGGGCATTTACAACGAAATTTCAACGTAAGTTGAAGCTTTATGAAATGAGCGCGAAAGAGGAGAAATGGTCTACACGGATTGCTCGCTTTGGGCTGACGGCAAAAGGAGTTGTGTCTGTAATTATTGGCTATTTCTTTATTCAAGCGGCTAAGGCCGCTGATCCTAGCCAGGCACGGACGACGGAGGGTGCATTGCAGGCAATTCAGCAGCAGCCTTTCGGTGCATGGTTGATGGGATTGGTCGCTCTAGGGCTGATTGCTTATGGGATTCACCTTGAGTTTCAGGCTCGTTATCGTCGCATTTCTCCGCAATAAAGTTCTTCGGCAAAGTGTGAAGCATCGAATCTTGCTTTGCCGGAATTTGCCAGTGTTGGTTTTCCCTTAGGTCGGTGGCGCTTGTTGCAGTATTTGCTGGAACAAGCGTTTTCTTTTCCGATGAGTAATCAAAACTAACCACGAGGAGCCTCAGTGCGTAGTGCCATCATCTTTGGTTGGCTGGCTGCCACACTGATTGCCACGCTCGTTACACCTTGTTCGTACCTGTTGCTGACGCCAAAGACATGACTACTCAATCCCGTTCAAATGATGCCACTGCAGCTCGTTTGCCATCCCATCACTTGATTTTTAATCCCAAGTCGGGAGCTGGTGAGCCAGAGGAGAAGCGTCGGGCGATCGCCGATGCCCTGAAGTCGTCGGTAGATCTAACGGTGCATTCCATTGAGGCTGGGATGGATATAGAAGCGCTGGTGCGGCAGGCGATCGCCGAGGGAGCCGATGTTGTAATTGCGGCGGGAGGCGATGGCACGGTTTCTGCGGTTGCTACTGCCTTAGTCGATACGCCAACACCCCTGGGCATTATTCCGACCGGGACCGCCAATGGGTTTGCCAATGCCCTGTGCATTCCCGAAAGTATTCCTGAAGCTTGCGATGTTATCAAGCAGGGATGCTGCCATAAGGTAGATACGGCTCGCTGCAATGATCGCATGATGCTACTAACAACCAATATTGGCTTTGAGGCAAACCTGCTGACCGAAATGGATCGGGAAGAAAAAAACAAATTGGGAAAACTGGCGATCGTTATCAATAGCTTGCGGGAGTTGCGACAGATCGATCGGTTTGAGACCTGGTTAGACACCTCGGAAAACTCCTGGCACGAGTCAGCTACCGCTGTCACCATCGCCAATGCTGCTACTGTCGGTATGGTGCTGGCACAGGGACCAGCGGAGGTGGCGGCGGATGATGGCAAGCTCAGCATTACTTTGGTGACGCCCAAACATAGCTGGGGCGTGCTGATGACGGCTACCAAGTTGTTTTTCTCGGCGTTACGAAAGCGCTCTGTGCATGAAAAGCGAATTCGCTCTTGTAAAGCGACGCAAGTAACCGTAAACACAGAACCTAGCCAGAAGGTCTATGTCGATGGAGAACCCGCAGGAGAGACGCCAGTTACGGTTTCCCGTCATCCCCAATCGCTCAGGGTGCTGGTTCCGGAATACATTGAGGATGAGAGTGATAGCTGATGCGCAAATCTATCGGCTTATGCTCAAAAGTTCTACAGTCTGGTAGACGCAGGCGATCGCCCTTTCCCCGTAAGGTAGACGGAGTATTTTAGCTACCAAGCTTCAAGTAGCTCCTCCAGCAAGACGGATCGTTTAAGCTAGCTTTCCCTTTACCTGCTGAGCAAATAAAGCCTTGGCAGGGATAGTCATTCTTATTACTCATACCAGTTTTACTCACACCAGTCAGAGCTTTGACTGACTACGAATCTAGATTACTTTGTTTGAAAAATTAGCGTTTAAAAAATTAGCGTTTGAAAACTTAGCCCGATTAGCCCGATTAGCCCCATTAGCCCAAAAGGAGACTGTGTGAACAGCCCGATCTCACCTGAAAAAGCAATGCAGTCCTCTCCTCAAGATGTTTTACATGAAATGGGAGTGGATGCCGAGCAGGGACTTAATTCCAGTCAAGTCGAGCGCCAGCGTGAGAAGTATGGCTGGAATCGGTTACAAGAAGCAAAGACGCGAGGTGCTGGAGCGATCTTCATCGATCAATTCAAAAGCCCAATTATTGCTCTACTTGCTGTGGCAGCGGTGCTGGCGTTTGCTTTTCAGGAATGGATTGAGGGGATTGCGGTCATCATCGCCATTACTTTGAATGCTGCCATTGGCTTTACAACTGAGTTGCGAGCGGTGAAGTCGATGGAGTCGTTGCAGCAGCTCAGCAAGTCGCAGGCGAAGGTACGGCGCGAGGGTCAGGTGCAAGAAGTGGCAGCGGATGAACTGGTGCCCAGCGATATTGTGGTGCTGGAAGGGGGCGACCTTGTGCCTGCTGACCTGCGGATTCTGGAAGCATCGAAGTTACAGGTAGATGAGTCCGCACTGACCGGAGAATCGATGCCTGCGAGCAAAACGACGGAACCTGCGGATTCATCGGATGTTCCTCTGGGGGAGCAAAATAATCGGTTGTTCAAGGGCACAGCGATTACCCGTGGTTCGGGGGAAGGGATTGTGATTGCCACAGGCATGGACACCGAGCTGGGGCAGATCTCGGAGATGGCGTCGCAAGCGGGGGGCGAAAAGACGCCTCTGGAGAAACGACTGGATCAACTGGGGCGACGACTGATTTGGGTGACACTGGCGGTCGCCATTGTGGTGGCAATTTCTGGCTTAATCCAGGGAAAAGATCTGGGATTGATGGTAGAAACGGCGATCGCCCTCTCCGTGTCGGCTGTTCCTGAAGGGCTGCCCATTGTGGCTACCGTTGCTTTGGCACGGGGCATGTGGCGGATGGCAAACCAAAATGCGCTGATCAATCGCCTGTCTGCGGTGGAAACTCTGGGTTCTACCAGTGTCATTTGTACGGACAAGACCGGGACATTGACCCAAAACCGCATGACCGTTAGCCGTATTGTGATTGATGCAGGCACCGTTGACGTTGGAGATGATCACGAGACAGGGTTTCGCTTAAACGATCAGTCCATTCATCCCCATCAGGATAATGATGCGCTGCGACAGCTTTTGCAGGTTGGGGTGTTGTGTAACAATGCCCAACTGTCAAATATGGACGCAAATACGGACGAACCAGATACAAGCGAATCGGGTAATACGATTGGCGACCCGATGGAAGTTGCGCTGCTGGAAGTAGGGCGACGGGCTGAAATGCCGCGATCGCAGATGTTGGAAGACTTACCCGAAGAACGAGAGGTCGCTTTTGATCCAGAAATCAAAATGATGGCGACCTATCACCAAAGTGATTCGGGCATATGGGTGGCGGTTAAAGGCGCACCGGAAACCGTTCTGGAGCATTGCAGCCACTATCAGTCACAGGAGGGACGGCAACCGCTCAAGGGAGAGGTGCGCGATCGCTGGCAAGACCAGATGCAATCGACAGCCGAAGCTGGTCTTCGGGTGCTGGCATTTGCGACCAAAACCGTTGATTCCGTTGATGTCGAACCCTATGAAGACTTGACGTTGCTGGGGGTTGTGGGACTGGAAGATCCGCCACGGGAGGGGGTTAAGGAAGCGATTAAAGCCTGTCATACCGCTGGAATGCGGGTCATCATGGTGACCGGGGATCAGCCCATTACTGCCAAGAACATTGGACTGGCGGTGGGTGTAGTGGAAGATCGCGAAGCCCAAGCCCTTCCCGGAAAGGCGCTGCGCCCGCTGGATGACCTGACCTCCCAGGATAAGGAAAAGCTGCGCCAGGTCTCCATCTTTGCCCGTGTAAGCCCAGAACAAAAGCTGAACTTGATTGCTTTGCACCAGTGTGAGGGTGCGATCGTGGCGATGACCGGGGACGGGGTGAATGATGCCCCTGCCCTGCAGAAGGCTGATATTGGGGTCGCCATGGGGCAGCGGGGAACCCAGGTTGCCCAGGAAGCCTCTGACATGGTGCTGCAAGATGACGCGTTTTCCTCCATCGTTGCGGCGGTGGCGCAGGGACGAGCGATTTTCCGCAATATTCGCCAGTTCACGCTCTATCTCCTTTCAGGCAACATGGGAGAGATCATTGCCGTCGCTCTAGCTTCTCTGACGAATGCACCGCTACCGTTGCTTCCCCTGCAAATTCTCTACATCAATGCGGTTAATGATGTGTTCCCGGCGCTGGCACTGGGTTTTGGGGAAGGCAATGAGACAATGATGCAACGTCCTCCCCGCAAAAACAATGAAGCGGTGTTGACCCGCTGGCACTGGCGAGCGATCGCCCTCTATGGTCTGCTAATTGCGGCGACGACTCTGGGAGCGTTTGCGATCGCCCTCCGTGTCTGGCAGCTTAATGACACGCAAGCGGTTACTATTTCCTTCATGACCCTGGCGTTTGCCCGACTCTGGCATATTTTCAACATGCGGAGTGAAGGGACAGGTGTGCTTGATAACGAAGTCGTCAAAAACAAGTATGTGTGGGGCGCACTGGTGATCTGTGTCTTCATCCTGCTGGGAGCGGTGTATGTCCCTGGCTTGTCGGGTGCTTTGGGGACAACAGGGTTGTCCTGGCGTTCCTGGGGATTAGTTTTCGGGGCAAGTCTGATCCCACTGATTGTGGGGCAAATTGTGAAAGTGTTCTCTGGGAAGAAGCGATCGCATCACGCAGACTCAAACGCAGAAGCATAGAATCATGGATGAAATAGAACCCTGAATGGTTGATGAGAAGCGCGGCACTGCTACGCTTCTCATCAACCATTTCGGGTTCTATTTCGGGTTCACCATTTCGGGTTCACCATTTCGGGTTCACTATTTCGGGTTCACCATTTCGGGTTCACTATTTCGGGTTCACTATTTCGGGTTCACTATTTCGGGTTCTAGGAGCCTGAAGTGATGAGTAAGACGAAATTTTCGCAGGGTGGGCATCTTGCCTCCACACGACTTTCTGCACAAGGATTGGTTTGTGTATGCCCGCTGATGGATGAATCCAACGTGCTTTCTCGATAAGGTGAGAGCGTTAGCGAGAAAGAAAGGTATCAAAGGTATCTATATGAGTGATTTTGAAGACCAAATTGAAGCAGTAAAATCTACCCTAACGGAGCCGTTGCCCACACCACCCGAGATGTCTGGGACAAAGGCTACGCCTCATGAAATTCTCCAGCGTTTGAACTGGGGTGAACCTGCGCTGACTATTGTGGATGTGCGGGACCGTGAAGCGTTTAACTCTGAGCATATCCAGGGTGCGATCTCAATGCCTGCTGACCAGCTTCCTCAATCAGCGGAGCCTGCATTAGACCGGAAGCGCGACATCTACATCTACTCCGATGGCGATGACCGGGCAGCAATGGCGGCGAACGGGTTGCGTGAAGCAGGCTACATTAGTGTGGCTGAAATCGATGGTGGCTTGGCTGCCTGGAAAGCGATCGGTGGTGCAATGGATGGTTCTGATGCCATCATTCCACCAGAAGTGACGCAAGAGACTTTATTCCCTACCCGTAAAGGACCGACTCCCACCAGAGGTCACGCAGGGGAGCGGTAATCAGTTTCGCTGGAACAACTTTCCCTGTCATTTGGCAGGGTTTCCTTTTGCACTTTTTTGCGCACTTTTGGGATTGTGTTGTGCGTTGCAGAGGGAAGTGACTTGAGTCCTTACGCTTCAACACAGGAATCCGTTATGGATATTACAGAGATTTGGGAAGACCTCGTTTGGGAACGGGGCGATCGCATCATCTATCTGGTGCTGGATGGGTTGGGGGGGATTCCCCACCCGGAGCATGGCTGCACCGAGTTGCAGGCAGCAAAAACGCCCAACCTGGATGCCCTGGCGAAGGAGTCAAGTTGCGGGTTGTTGGAAATTGTCGGTCCTGGTATTACTCCCGGCAGTGGTCCGGGACACCTGACGTTGTTTGGCTATGACCCGCTGAAGTATCGTATCGGGCGGGGCGTGTTGTCTGCCCTGGGGATTGATTTTGAGCTGGAACCTGGGGATGTCGCCGCCCGTGTTAACTTTGCTACGGTAGATGCAGAGGGAATGGTGCGCGATCGCCGTGCCGGACGCATTGAAACTGATCTGAATCAACGCCTGACCCAAAAAGTGTGCGAACAAGTCTCTTTAGATTTTGAGGGAACTTTCTTCTTCCAGACGGTGAGTGAGCATCGAGCGGTGATGGTGCTGCGAGGCGAAGGGCTGTCTGGTGACCTGCAAGATACCGATCCACAAAGCACAGGACTGCCGCCCAATGAGCTAAAGGCACGGTCAAAAGAGGCTGAAAAAACGGTATTTCTGGTGCAGTCTTTTCTGCGGCAGGTAAAAGAGGTGCTGGCGGATGAAGACCCGGCAAACATGGTGCTGATGCGTGGCTTTGAGCGCTATGCGCCGTTGCCCTCACTGAAAGATCGCTTTGGTTTGAAAGGCATTTGCATTGCCGACTATCCCATGTATCGGGGCGTTAGTCGGCTGATTGGGATGGATGTGGCTCCTCGTCCCGGTGGGATGGAAAAGCGCTTTGACATGTTGCGATCGCTCTATGGCGACGACCACGACTTTTACTTCATCCATGTCAAAAAGACAGATAGCCTGGGGGAAGATGCAGACTTTGACAGCAAAGTTGCCAAGCTAGAGCAGATTGATGCCCTGATTCCTAAGATTACAGAACTCAACCCCGGAGTGCTGGTAGTTACGGCTGACCACTCCACCCCTGCGGTGATGGGTCGCCACAGTTGGCATCCCGTCCCGGTGATGCTGAAAGCGCCCTATACCCGTGTGGATGATGTAGATCACTTCGATGACTATGCCTGTGCCAAAGGAATGCTGGGCATTCGACCCGGAACTCACCTCATGGGTTTAGCCCTGGCAAATGCAGGACGAATGCAGAAGTATGGGGCGTAAAAGCTGAGACTTTTGGCATTGCCGCGCTTCTCATCAAAAATTCCGGGTTTTATTTTATTTTCAATCCTTAGAACGGGCTGATCTGAATGCCCAGAAACCGATCCAGGAGTTTATTTCTCCAAACAAATCGGACAGCGATCGCCCACACCATTGTGACAGCGGCAATTCCCCAGTAATGGATGGCTGCGAGGGGGACAATCTCAAAAAAGTTGCGCAAACCGGGTACGAACAAAATGATGACGAAGCCCAGACCTACCAGTCCTGCCAGGATGGTATAACGCCAGTCGCGGCTGAGGGGTTCTCCACCAACCCAGCGGCGGGTGGGCGGTTTGAGGAAAAGAAGAAGTAACAGCCCTCCAAAAACTTGCAAGGTAATCATGGCTGATTCGGCGATCCGCTGCGCCTGCACTATTTCAGCCCGGCTGATTTGGGAACCCACTTCATCAAAGGGTAGCTTACCGCTAATCCAGTCCAGTACGGGACCAATGTTGTCAGCCAAAAAGAAGAGATAAACCAGAATGCTGGCTAGCGAGAGGGTCAGGGTGGCGGGGAGCACAAAATGTAGGAAAGCATTTCCTTTGGCTGTTCTGGGTTCCCTGGGTTTAGCCCAAAGGGTCACGAAGAAGGGGGGAATGCCCACGGTGAAGAAAGTGACGATGGTGCTGGTTTTGATTTGAAACGGAAACGACAGGGTAATCATACCAATAGCGATGATCGTCACGATAAAGGAAAAAATCCGCACCATGAAGAGCTTACTGATGTCTTCGACACCACTACGAATGCGTCGTCCTTCCAGGAAGATTTTGGGTAGCACGCCGAAGGTATCGTTCAGCAGCACAATGTCGGCGACGCCACGGGTTGCCTGGCTTCCACTTTCCATCGCTACCCCGACATTCGCCTGTTTGAGCGACAGCACATCGTTGACCCCATCGCCCATCATGGCGACGTAGTGCCCACGGGATTGTAAGCTCTCTACCAGACGGGCTTTTTGTTCGGGGGTGATGCGCCCAAAGATGGTGCTTTCAACGGCAGTTTGGGTAAACAGGGCATCATCCATTGCTGCCAGTTCTTGCCCCGATACAGCAATGATGTCATCGCTGAGTCCGGCTTGCTTGGCTAAGGCGGCAACGGTCAGGGGGTTGTCTCCAGAAATGACTTTGATCTGGATGCCTGCCTGCTGAAACTCTTCCAGGGTTTGGCGGGCGTCGGTTCTGAGTTCGTCCCCAAAGTAGAGGATGCCAATCGGTTTCATATCTGCGGGTAAAACAGGATTGCCAGCTTCATCGTGGGTTGTCTCTTTAGTAGGACTGTAAGCGACCATCAGTACCCGTAATCCCTGGTCAGCCCCCTCTTGCAGGTAAGTGTGTAGATTCTCCATAGGGGGCATGGTTCTGGCGAGAATTTCGGGAGCACCGAGAATGATTAACCCAGGGGCGTCTTGAAAGGCGATCGCACTCCACTTGTGAGCTGAGGCAAACGGCACTTCGGATGCTACATGCCGTTTGCTGCGGGGTAGGGCAACGGCGATCGCATCGTTGGTTTTGTTGCTGGTCGATGCACTGGCAGCAAACTCACCCAGCAGATTCTCTAGCTTTGGCTTATCCATTCCCAGAGGAATAACGGTTTGCAAGAAGATGCGGTTAGCAGTGAGGGTGCCAGTTTTATCCAGACACATGACATCGACATTGCTGATCGACTCTACCGCATTGGACTGTTGCACCAGAGCACTCTGCTGAGCAATGTTCACCGCTCCCAGAGCATAGGTGAGGGTAATCATGAAATACAGACCAATGGGCACCAACCCGGCAATCACCGCCAAATTTTGCACCCCGGATGTGAGGGGAGTAACCCCCAGAATCATGCGCAGTAAGGTCACCATACCGAGGAGAATTGCGACCCCCAAGAGCAGCCGAATCATGATGTTGATGCGATGTTGCAGGGGGGTAAGCACCTTGCGAAACTTGCGAGCCTCAGCCGTCATTTTACTGGCTAAACTCTCATTCCCAACTTTTTCTGCTGCGTAAATTGTGGTGCCGCTCACGCAAAAGCTACCGGAATAAACCGGAGCGTCCAGGCGTTTAGTAATTAAATCGGATTCTCCGGTCAGTAAGGATTCATCTACTTTAATTTCTCCCTCACCCACCACAGGACCATCTACCACGATTTGATCGCCAGGGCGTACCACTAGCAGGTCTCCTACTACAATTTCGTTCAAGTCGATGGTTTGTTCCTGTCCGTCACGGATGGCGGTTGCTTTGGGTCGGGTGAGCAGGGCAATGTTATCGAGCTTTTTCTTGGCACGAATCTCCTGAATCACGTTGATCACAACGTTGAGCAGCACCACGAAGGCGAGCACCAGTACATCGCTGGCGCGACCCAACGCAATCAAGACCAGGCTGAGGAAAAAGTACACCCCGTTGATGAAGGTAAACAGGTTGTCGCGCAGAATCTCCCAGTAGGTGCGGCTGGTTTGTAGCGGAATGTCGTTGCTCTGCCCAGCAGCGCGGCGTTGTAAAACCTCCTGCTGGCTCAGCCCGAAAAGTGGTTTGGAGTTATGTTGCATTAGGGCTCAGTTCCAATATCAAAATCGAAATAAAAGACTCAACCATAGCCCATGTTGTTCTAAATCAACTTCGGCACGTCTGAGGCCTTCGCCATCCTCAAATGTAAACCCATTAAAGCCATAGGCAAGCTGAAGTCCAACCGAGGAAGAAAAGTCATACTGCGCTCCGGCAAGCAAATTCCAGGTTGTATCCTGCTCCGCATTCAGATTGAATCCAGAGACATCCCCGCGAACCTCAAAGCTCCAGCGATCCGAAAGCGCCAGTTGGAGCCGTGCGCCCAGCAAGGGTTCAACCGTGGTTCGCGAAAAGTCAAACTCCTGGTCAATGTCAAAGGTTTGGGGACCAATTCGAACTTCATCCACTTCGATCTCTTGCCGCCAGATATTGGTGCGAATTCCCAAAATCGGGTCGAGCGCCAGGCGGGGATAGCTGTCGGCTTCGGCATCACCCAACGATGTATCTACCACGCGATAAAAGACCGATAGATCGATGGTGCCCTGCCGGAGAGAAGCACTGGCATCTGCTTCCGCTGGTACTGCGAAGGGAATCCCAAAGCGCAGCAAACTGCCCTCTGGCAATGTGACGCGTAGGGTTCCACTTTCCCCAGCGACCAGATAGAAGCCATCCAACATAATGCCAAAACGCTCCCTACGGGCTTCGAACCGGATGCCTCCATCAAACGCCTCTTCCAAGTCGAGAACATCGTCCAGTCCGGCATCAATGGAAACGGAACGTCCCGCCACGGTTATATCTGTGTTGACATCAAGGGGAATGAAAAAGTAGGGTTCGACGGAAAATTGCCAGCGATCGCCCTCTTCCCCTGCCTGGAATGCGACATGGCGATCCATCGGATTATCCGCAGGGTCAGAAGTAATTTGAGCCACGCTTACATCGGTAGAAGCCGTGATTGGAGCCGCAGTCCCGTCTGTAGGAAGCGTGGATGCCAGAATCGATGGGGATGGGTCGTTTGATTGAGTCAGCGTAGTGATTGGGCGATCGGAGGGCGTCGCCTGCGCATCGGAGGAGCGAAATTTTGGAACTGTATTGTCCGTTTCAAAATCGAGGGAAACTTCCAGCGTCGTTTCTACAGGCTGCGAGTCCTCCTTTTCAAGCCTGACCAGAGGCTCAACTGCCAGGGTTGCAGGGCGCTCTACCCAGATAGTGCGATCGGGCATTTTGGTCTTACAAGTATCTGTCAGCGCTAGCTCTGCTGCTTGCGCGGGAGAGGCAATTAAGACCGCTATCACTGAGAACATCGATGGAATGGAAGTTAGCCATCGAATCAGCTTTTGGGATTGTCTTCCATTCCTAACCAGAGGTGAGATTTGTGTTTTCAGCACGGTACAAAACCTATAGGAAAAATTGAATAAAACTCAACTTGCCAAAGCCTCTACCCAGTTGATAAAGCGCGTTTTCCAGAGATTAACGAGTCTGATTTTTGTAAATCTTGCCGTCTTTCATGATGACCAGGAAGTTTTGGTTTGGGTCAGTAATCAACTGAATGTCGTCTAGAGGATTGCCATTGACCAAAAGCAAATCAGCCAGTGCGCCTGCTTCAACAACACCCAACTTGCCTGGGTAAGGATTGCGCGGTCCAGATAACGCCAGCAACTCTGCATTGGTGCTGGTTGCCATGCGAAGAACTTCGGCTGGCGTGTACCAGCGCACCATTTTTGCCAGGAGTGCGCCCCGACGAGCCGACTTTGCGGGGCTGTAGAGGATGTCCGTGCCCCACGCCGTTTTGAGGTTATATTGCTGAGCCAATTCATATGCCCGATCCGTGCCCTCCGCGACCAGAAGTTGATTGGCGCGATTGGGCGATCCTTCGGGGTAGGGATTGGCATCCTCGTCATCCAGGAACGCCTGCATACTAAGCCAGGTGCCGTTCTCAGCCATCATGCGGGCTGTTTCTTCATCGATCAATTGCCCATGCTCAATGACCTTAACGCCCGCTCGAATCGACGTTTGCACCGCATTGGGTGTATACGCATGAACCGCGACGTAGGTGTTCCAGTTAGCAGCGGCATCCACAGCCGCTTTGATCTCGGCCTCGGTATATTGGCTGGCATCGAGTGGGTCATAAGCGGATGCTACGCCGCCACCGGCTGATACCTTGATCTGGCTGGCTCCCTGCATCAATTGTTCGCGGGTGCGCCGCAATACTTCATCGACTCCATCGGCGATCGCCCCTACCCCATACTCCTCAGCCCGGCTCAAGGGCGAGGTGGGCGTCCGAGGAATCTCCTCTAGCGAACGGAAGTCTCCATGTCCGGCAGTTTGGGAAATCATCGCTCCAGAGGGCCAGATGCGTGGACCAATGAGATTATCTCGGTCGATATTTGCCTTCAACTCGAACACTGGACCCGCCATGTCCCGAACACTCGTAAACCCACTCATCAGCATGGTGTTCGCGGTCACTGCTGCCTGCTGAAAAATGCTTTCGATGGTTGTGTCCGGTGAAACGAGTGCTTGCATCGGCGTCGCTTCCATGACGATGTGGACATGGTTATCGATGAGTCCCGGCATCAACACTTGCCCACTTCCATTGATGCGAAGCACCTCCCGATCCGACGGAATGGAAATGGAATTTGAAGAAATCTGCTCAATTTTGTTGTCAATAACCAAAACATTCGAAGGCGGCGAAAGCTGCTCGGATATGCCATCAAAAATTCGCACATTCTCAAACAATACGCTGCCGGGTTGAAGCGGAGTGCCTGGGGCTGAAGAGGTTTGTGCCAAGCTCACTCGTGTAAGTAAGCCAACCAGAATTAACAGCAAAACCCCCGACAAAATGAAACGGGAAAACCGTAAGTGCATACATCCTCACAGTCGAAATAGGACACGTCGATCAAACGGGCTAAACCACTGAAGGGAAAGATGATAACGTTAGAAAAGCTTATATCGAAAAGCTTATATAGCGCTCCGACTTGATTCCTGAAAGCATACTGAGATTGAAAACTTTGCGTATTAAGGCTTCTGACTTAAAATCCTTTCAAATATCAAGTCGGATTCCTATATAAGCTACCTTTATAAGCTGCTTTGGTTTAGAATTTTGCACAAATACTATCACTTCCAATTCGTTTTAACAAGCATAAAGAGAAAATAGAAAAAATATAAAGGAAAATGATTGATGCCAGGTAGAAATATATTATGTTTTCTTCAACACTTCTAATAATTTCAATAAATGGCTTATTCTGTGATGGCTCGGTCTTTGGTGATAGCTCAACGGTGATAGCTCAACACAAATAAACACATTTGACAAATCCATGGTTGATGTGTTGATACATCTTTGTATAGGGAGTTGTGTGGATTTTGTTGCAGGTTGGCATGTTTTTACATGACCCATTTTTAAGTAGTAAACAAAGCGGTAGAAGGTAAATAGTAATAATGGATAAAGTCCTGAGAAAATTGACCCACAGTGCGATCGCCCTTGCAACCGGCTTCGTGGCGATTGGACCGGCTTTCATTGCTCAACAGTCTGCCAGTGCTGCTCAGCAATTCCTCTGCACTGGCACGATGGATAATGGTTGGGCTTACACCGCTAATTTTGTAGATGGGCGTTTTACTGAAATTCGTTGGGAACGTTCTGGGCAACCCCCACAAACTTCCACCCTCACCTTCAGTAACACCAATGCTCAGGGACAGCCGATCTATACCGGAGCCTTTCAAGCCGCAACGGCGGTTACGCTGCTAGATCTGTCGGGGGGCAATGTAGGTCCGGGGTCGCAGATTTCGGTGAGTGTTGAAGAATGGGGAACTTCGACCGGAACCTGTGGCTTGGATGCGGGCACAACCCCACCCCCAGCAACCCAGGCATTGTTCTGCGAGGGGCAGATGACCAATGGTTGGGCTTACACAGCCGAGTATGCTAATGGGCGCTTCACTCAGATTCGCTGGCAACGCTCTGGACAACCGCCTCAGACCTCTACCCTGTCCCTGGACGCGCGCAATGCCCAGGGGCAACCGATCTATCGCGGGGCATTTATGGCAGCCACCAGTGTGACGCTTGTTGACTTGTCGGGTGGCAATCCCCAGGTGGGTTCTGAGGTTTCTGTCGGGGTTGAAGAATGGGGCTGGTCGAGAGGGCGATGCCGCCGCTAGGAGGCTGTCAAAATTTACCTTCTCCGGTAGTCTTCAAAAGAGGGAAATGGTTTGTGGGTGTGGGCACTGCCCACACCCACAGACCATTCCCCTTTGAAGACTGGACTCCCCTTTCTCTGATCGCCCTACAGTTTGTCAGGCTTGTGCGACAGGGCGTCGCTGTACCCACCAGGCAAAGGCTCCACTGACAACGAACATGAGCAGGGAGTAGATGGCAGCAGGAATCGCCATGCTGGGGGTGTTGAGCATCGTTGGAGCGCTGGCGATCGCAATGGCAAGGGTTCCATTTTGAATGCCGACTTCAATGGTGATGGCGGTTGCATCTTGCTGGCTAAGTTTTGCGAGAACGGCGATCGCATATCCCAACGTCATCGTTACGACCATGAGTGCAAACGTTAACCAACCAACCTGCAAGAAAAAAGTAATGACATTTGCGCGCTCTTTAACCAGCAATCCGGCGATGATGATGCCCAGGAAAAAGAGGGAAAGCCACTTTACCCACTTCTCCAGGTGAGCAGCTAGCTTGGGAACTTTGTTATTTAATAGCATTCCCAAGGTGACGGGAATGAGGGTGATGACCGCAATTTGAAGCATGGTTTGCAGGAAAGGCAGTTGTAGCGTTGTTGCTTCTCCCAAGAACCGCTGCATTGCCAAATTTACCACCAGAGGCAGGGTAAAGATGGTGATCAAACTGCTGATTGCCGTCAGGGTAATGGACAGCGCAACATTACCTTTTGCCAGGTAGGTCATCAAATTAGAGGTGGGTCCGCCAGGAGAGGCTGCCAAAATAACAAGTCCCACTGCCAATTCTGGCTCGACGGAAAACCCGATCGCCAGCAAAAAGCCTATGAGAGGCAGTAGGACGAGTTGTGCGAGTAGCCCCAAAATGACAGCCTGGGGTTCTACAACGATTCGTTTAAAGTCATCTAATCTTAACCCCAAGCCCATGCCCAGCATGATGACAAATAGGGCTAGCGGAAGAAAGACAGCCGTTAAAAAACTTGATTGCATGGGGACTCTAAAAAGCAAAATCCCCAATTAGCTTACAACATTTTGTGAAGATATAAAAACTATGGGAGCATCAAGTTTAGCGGCGAAGAATAATCCAAACGGCATGAATAATTCCGGGTATATATCCCAGCAGAGTTAGTAGAACGTTGATCCAGAACTGTCCCGTCAGCCCAACTTGTAGGAAGACACCCAGAGGTGGAAGCAAAATCGCTGCAATAAGTCTTACGATATCCATCGTACGCTCCATCAAATAATTAACACTGATCCAAATTCAGTTAAAAGCTTTGGAAGTGTAGTTTTCATCTTTCAAAAGAGCTTAAGGCTGTTATCCAAAAGTTAGAATATCCAAAAGTTAGAATCCGTTTGAATAAAAACATATCCTTAGGTTGTTTAACCATGCATCTGAGGATGGATGAATCCCAAAAGAAAATCTGGCACGTTATTAGGAGTAGCTGTTTACAGCTTAATCAAAGCTTGAGTTTACAGCTTCATTTAAGCGCTGGGACTATTTGTATGTAGTCTTGGCAAAAACGGAGATTTCATGGTGAATCCTATGACAGACCAAGACAAGACGAAAGAAAACAAACAGAATAACGAAGAGCAATCTACTTTTCCTAATGCAAAGAACACGCCCATTGATCCGATGACACGCCGGACAGGACAAGGCGATCGCGTTTCTGATGTGAGAGAAGGGGCTGAACCAGAAGCTCCTGGTAACAAGAACACTGACACGCCTGGTGATCCAAACCAGGGAACCGAAGCTCGATAATTTGGTTAAATAAAGCCCAAGATTTTTAGGAGTAATAATCTTGGGCTTTGCCATTACAATCCCCATTGTTTGGGGTTGTTGGTGCGGGTTGGATGGGAAGGATCAGTAGGCAGAAGGGTTGATGCGAAACCCGCCCGTAGGGTGGGGCGATCGCCGTTCGATTGGAGCGATTACATTCCCAGTAGTAATGGTTCAGAAGGGTGGGAATGAGCTAGTGAGATTTAGCCAGTGGTTGAGCTTAGTTGTCTTGGTGGTTTGCCTTTATATTTTTTGGCAAATCCGGATTGTTGTACTCCTGGCTCTCACGGCAGTTGTCTTTGCGGTGATTTTGAATCGAGCTGTGCAGTTTTTGTGCCGTTGGGTTGCATCACGTCAAGCGGCGGTCCTCCTTCTCACTGTTACCGTGTTTCTGGTGCTGGGTGTGTTTGGAGTAATTGTGATTCCACCCTTTATCGCCCAGTTAGAAGACCTGATTTCGCTGTCGCCACAGGTCGCAGAGCGGTTACAGGACTGGATTGGACGATTGGAGAACTTTACCCCCGGCTTTTCTTTTCAGGATGCAGAAAGCGTGGAGGGTGTGTTGGGTCAACTCCGGTCTTTTGATCCGGAAATGATTTTTCAGCGCTTTCTTCAGATCTTTTCTGACACGTTGACGGTGACGTTGAACGTATTGCTGGTGACTGTCGTTACTATTATGCTCCTGCTCAACCCGCCTCCCTATCGGCGGTTATTCTTGAAGATGTTTCCTTCCTCTTCGCGACAGCGGGTAGATCGGGTGTTGGATAACTGTGAACATGCGATCGCCGGGTGGTTCATCGGCATCATCTTCAATATGTTCGTGATTGCCATTATGAGTATGGTCGGTCTGTGGATTTTGGGCGTTCCCCTGGCATTTGCCAGTGGTTTATTAGCGGGATTGCTGGCGTTTATTCCTAACATTGGTCCTACGATTAGTGTTATTCCCCCAGTGGCGATCGCCGTACTTGATGCACCCTGGAAGGCGATCGCCGTTGTTATTCTTTATGTTGTGATTCAACAAATTGAGAGTAATGTTTTAACGCCGCTGGTGATGCGTAAGCAGGTGTCGTTGCTGCCAGCGGTGACATTGTTATCTCAGGTCACGTTTGCCGTATTTTTTGGCTTTCTAGGGCTTTTGCTGGCATTGCCTTTAGCGTTGATCATTGGGCAATGGCTGGAGGAGTTTTGGATAGAAGAATTCTTGGAAAATCATTAGGAGCCAGGGGGCGTACCCCATCATTCCATGCTGAGTTCTATGCTGAGTTCTATGCTGAGTTCTATGCTGAATTGGCGCTTCCGTGAGAAAGATAGCCCTGCTCAGGATCACGTACGAAATAAGACCCGGAATTTTTGATGAGAAGCGCGGTATTACCGCGCTTCTCATCAAAAATTCCGGGTCTTATTTTATTTTCAATCCTAAGGGGTTAGCAAATAAATAAAATCCCAGAGAGAGGGGGCGCAGGCTAAGCCCGCGCCCCCTCTCTCTGGGATTAATATCATGTTGGGTTAAATGCACATCATGAAAAGTGGTGTGCATTTAACTTTACTTGTTATGGGTGGGTAGTTACAAACTCTTGTTGAGTCAAGTTGAGTCAACTTCGTTCATGTCGGTGGTTGAGCACGGCGAGTAAAGCTTTTTCATCTGGGGTTAGTTCCAGCGACTCAGGATGCTCAGATGATTGCTGGGCTGTTGTCCATGTGTCCAGGAGCCAGCCTTTTTCATAGGCTTCGAGGATGATGGGATGGACGTAGTAATTGCGGCAGGTTGCTACGCGGTTGCCCAACTGCTTTGCAGCTCCCCGAATGGCTTCTCGGATGTTCTCCTGTGCCTGCTTACTGGACTGCGGTTCGCCCAGTTCACCGAGGATTTGGGCGGTGCAGGCAGTGCCTGCCCAGGTGCGGAAGTCTTTTGAGGTAAACTCTTCCCCGGTGATCGTTCGCAAGTAGTCGTTGACATCGGTGGAGTTAACGGAATGGATTTCGCCGTCTTCATCAACGTATTGAAAGAGTTCGTGACCGGGGAGTTCCTGGCAGCGCTTGATGGCACGCACCAGACGGCGATCGCTCAATTCCACATCATGTTCTACACCGCTTTTGCCGCTGAAGTGAAAGCGCACTTTGGTGCTGGCTAAGTCCACATGGCGATCGCGCAGGGTCGTCAGCCCAAAGGATTGGTTTTGTTGGACATACTCATCATTGCCGACCCGAATGAGGGTCGATTCAAGCAGTCGCACAACGACCGCAAGGATTTTTTCGCGGGACAGGTTGTGCAACCGCAAGTGTTGGTCGGTAACCTCTCGAATGCGGGGACGCACATAGCCGAAGGGGATTAGCCGATCAAACTTATTTTGATTGCGGATTTTTTGCCACTCTGGGTGGTAGCGATATTGCTTGCGACCTTTGGCGTCGCGACCCGTTGCCAGCAAGTGCCCATTAGGAAAAGGGCAAATCCACACATCATCCCAGGAGGGTGGAATGGGCAAGGCTTTTAGCCGCTCAAGTTCTGCGGCATCTTGGATGCGATCGCCCTTCCGGTCAAAGTAGCTGAAGCCGCGCCCCTGCCGCTGTCGTCGAATCCCGGGTTGCTCATCCGACACATAGCGCAAGCCCGCTTCACGGGCAGACTGGGCAGGTTCTGCCATTTCTACCGAGAGCAGCGTTGGGTCAGAGGGGAGAATGATGGGTGATCGGGAAGGGGCTTTTGCCATAAGCTTTTGCCATAACAGGTCAGCTAACAAACGGTAGCTTTGGAACAGAAAGCAGGAACGGCGTTGCCACCATTCCTACTTTCAATAACTCTTTCAACGACTCTTTCAACGACTCTTTCAACAACGGCTTTCATCGCTCATTTGAGCAGTTTGAGCAGTTTAGAAGAGTGGGGTTTTGCTGGATGGAGGTCGGTTTGACCCCCAGCAAAACCAACTTTTTTAACTCATCGACTGTGAGACTTATCAATTATGAGTTAGGGGTTGCGCGATGGATCGAGTTCGCCGTGCGATCGGTTGTGCGATCGACGGCATTGCCAGCGCGGTCGGTTGCGCGATCGACAGCATTACCGGCGCGATCCAGAGCGTCCTCGGTGTTGCGCTTCAGGTTGCGAGTACCCCGACGAGTGGCATCGCCGACATCCTCAGCGGTACGCTTGGCTGAGCGACCAATATCCTCAGCGTTGCGCTTGATGTTGCGACCTGCATCTTCTGCCTGCCGATCCAGAGGCGTCACTTCATCAACAATTTCGCTGGGGCTCTGTACCTTCTGGAGGCGACGCTCGGCATCCCGCACCAGGCGATCTGCCTTGGCTTCGGCGGCAGGGTTACGGGTTGCGGTGTCGGTGGTGGGGTACATGCCCTGCCCCGAACGGTCGGAAGCGGCAGGAGGATTTGTTCTAGGATTCAGCGGTGTTGCTGCTTGACCCCGCTGACAGGCGGTAGTGCTCAGCAACAAGAAGCCTGCCAGAACAACGACCAGGAACGATCGCAAAGAGATTGTTTGGAAAAATTGCTTTAATCGTTTCATAGCATCCTCATGATGATGTTTACATTGGGGGCTTTTGTAGAACTGGCGTGATGCGGCTATGGCACCACGCTCTGTAACCAAACTTCTACATTTGGCTCTGAAGTTTTTGCTTGCTCTGCTTAAACTGCTGAGCCATTTCTTGGCGCTGGGTATCTGTCATGTTCTTACGCATGGAAGCAAACATGGTGCTTTCTTCCTGGCGAGTATGATCACCAACCACAGCTTTGAGCTGCTTCAGCTTTGCCATGAACTCATCCCCTGTGGAGTTCATGTTCTTCATTTCATTCAGCAGCATTTCCATTTCATTGTGTTCCTGGGAAAGCTCCTGCGTGTCATCACCGCCATAGAAAGGCTTGACGTTGGGATAGACCGTTTCCATTTCAGCTTTTGCGTGAACAATCAGGTCTTTGTAGAGCTGCCCAAACAACGACTTGATGTCTTGTTCTGTATCAGCACTTCTGATTTCACTGATCAGGGTTTTAACCTTCTGGTGATCCATGAAGATCAGATCGGTGATGCTGGCTTTGTCGTCGGAGGCTTGAGTGACGGCACTGCCTACAACCCCGGTTGCGGCGGCAACGGCATCTTGCACCCGTCCCCAGAGTCCTTGCTCTGGCTTTTCTCCGGTGAGTTCCTGGGTGCCCAGGTACTCCAGCATTCCCTTGAGGCGTTCCTGGTGGGCACGGTTCTCAAAGTTAACGGTGTTGAGGGGGGCAAGTGCGGCTTCCACATCCCGACCTACAACTTGAGCGGCTTTGTGAACCACCAGCCCAGAGACGACCTGACCATGCTTGAGGAGTTCATGCTGAGCCATCTTTTCATACAGGCTCAAATCAGAACTGGCGGTCATCTTCTTCGCTTGTTCTACCAACTGCCGCACGGTCTGCTTGGGTTCAGACTGAACGCCATATTGAGTGATGGCAGTTTCAACGATTTCCAGATTTTTCTGGTCGTCTTCTAGCATGTCTTCCAAACGCTTCAGCAGGTGCATATCATTGCACTGACTGAGGAACTGTTGCTCGTTTTCAATAACGAGAGTTTGAATGGCTTTCATGTCCGCTAATTTTTCGGCTATAGCGGCTCTTTTTTGATCGGTTAGTGTTGCAGGCATGCGTGAAGTCTCCTCTTCAAGAAGCTATACCACAACACAGTCTAGGCACTTTAGAAAAAGAAAGTATCTGTCTGTAGGATTGAATACGCGAAATGTCTTTCTATAGGGATATCTGTCTGGAGAAGGAGCCGTTTGAAGAATAGTTTATCTGACGGCTTTTGCAACGAAATCTATGCAGGATATGGGACTGAAATTTGGAATTAGGATAAATATTTTGGGTTAACTTAATCTAGTTTTAACGACTTTATGCTTCCTGGAAAGATCCTTCAGGCGATCGCCCTAATCCCCTTTTAGCTGACTAAGGATCAAAAATAAAATAAAACCCGGAATTTTTGATGAGAAGCGCGACATTGTCGCGCTTCTCATCAAAAATTCCGGGTTTTATTTCGTCCGTAATCCTAAGGATCACGGACGAAACCCACCATCGCCTTAGGCGATTTCCAGAAAAGCATATCCCCATTTTTTGAATATCCCCATTTTTTGAGAGCGGGCGCGGCTAAGCCGCGCCCGCTCTCAAAAAAATGGGGATATGAATTCTCGGAAATTTCCTAGGAAAGATTGGGATAGGTATTTCTGCTAAGTTTTTAATAATGGAGATTTAACTAGGAGGATTGAACTTTCATTTTAATAACTGGTTGATTGATAACTGAAGTGTTTGGAAAAATTGATTGATTGGGTGATTCAGGACAGATCTTTCCAGGACAGATCTTTCTAGGACAGATCTAAAGAAGAATTGCAAATGCTTTTTTGATAGATCTGTTTTGGTAGATCTGTTTTGATAGATTTGATAGCTCTGTCGGAACGAGATTCAGAACAAGATTCGAAACAAGATATTGATAGATCTGGCTAAGGACAGATGGACTGAAGTAGAAAACCTGCGTTAGACAAAAGAGGGAATTTTTAGTAATTCCGGTAATAAATTTAGCAAGATAAGATTAAACAAATGACTATACCTGCCACCCTGGAAACTCATCGTTCTTTCTGGATTGCGTCTACCCTTCAATCGAACTATCCAGCGTTAACAGAAGACTTGCATGTGGATGTGGCGATCGTCGGCGGGGGATTAGTGGGTATCACCGCTGCCATGCTGCTGAAGCGTGCGGGAAAGCGAGTTGCGGTGCTGGAAGCCGGACGGCTAGCAGAAAGCGTATCGGGGCACACGACCGCAAAAGTTACATCGCTCCATCAACTGGTCTATGCTTCGCTGCTCAAGGAGATAGGCGAAGAGAAGGCTCGGTTGTATGGCGAGTCGAATGAAGCGGCGATCGCCCAAATCGCTGCATTGGTCAGTGAAGAGCACATTGATTGTGACTTTGCCCGCAAGGATGCCTACACCTTTGCCAATGATCCGAAGCAGGTGGATGCGGTGAGAGCAGAAGTAGAGGCGGCGCAGAAGCTGGGTCTGCCTGCCTCCTATGTAACCGAGACGCCGCTGCCCTTTGATGTGCTGGGTGCGGTGAAGTTCAGCAATCAGGCGCAGTTTCATCCACGCAAATACATCCTCAGTTTGGCGGGGAAGATTCATGGGGATGGCAGTGCAATTTATGAGCACACCCGTGTGAATGGGGTGGATGGGGAAAATCCCTGTCGGGTGCAGACGGAGAACAGGCACACGGTGACGGCGCAGGATGTGATTGTGGCAACCCATTTGCCCATTCTGGATCAGGGGTTGTTTTTTGCGAAGACCTATCCCAAGCGCTCCTACCTGATTGGGGCACGGATTGACCCTGCCAAAGTGCCAGATGGAATGTTTATTGGCACGGGGAAGAACTATCGCTCGATTCGGGCGACGCCGACGGATGAAGGAGGCGCAGTGCTGCTGATTGGCGGCGAAGGACATAAGGTTGGCGAAGCGTCGGATACGCAGGAGCGGTTTGAGCGGTTGGCGACCTATGCCCGCGAAACCTTTGGCATTGAAACAGTGGACTTTTACTGGTCAACCCAGGATATGGTGTCGTTTGACCAGTTGCCGTTTATTGGCAAGCTAACCCCGATAAACCAGCATATCTATGTGGCGACGGGCTTTAGCCTGTGGGGGATGACCAAATCGACGCTGTCGGCAATGATTTTGTCGGACTTGATTTTGGGTAAGCCGAACCCCTGGGCAAACCTGTATGATGCGACACGACCCATGCCATTTGTGACGCAAGACTCGATTAAAAACAACCTGGATGTGGGCGCACGGTGGATTGGCGATCGCCTCAAAGGACTCTTCGACAGTCCGGAGCGGGTGAGCCGGGGCGAAGGTCGTTTGGTAACGGTGAATGGTAAAAAGGTTGCAGCTTACCGGGATGAAGCGGGCGAGTTGCACCAGGTGTCAGCGGTGTGCCCGCACCTGGGTTGCATTGTGGCGTGGAATGCGGCAGAGAAGAGCTGGGATTGCCCCTGCCACGGTTCGCGCTTCACCCCTGAAGGAGAAATCCTGCATGGTCCTGCAATCAATCGCCTGCTTCCCATGCCCTACGAGGTCGCTTCTCGACAGTGATACGGCGATCGCTAGAAATTGCTCCCTACAAATCTTGAGAGCGTGCGGCGTCGCTGCACGCTCTCAAAGTTATAAAGCAAGTTACAGCGCTTTGCGTTCGGATTCTTTGCGAGAGCCGCGCGGAGCGCGGTATTTGTTTAGCGACCCTCGGGACACCCCCTCTAACTCCCCCTTGGTAAGGGGGAGAACCAGGCTTCCCCCCTTACCAAGGGGGGATTGAGGGGGGTAAAACATCGGCTGCTAACAATAAACGCTAAACAAATACTGCGCTCCGCGCACGCAAAATCGAGGGTTTTAGACAAAGGGCGAAGGTTTGGAGGGCAATTAGGAATTATCACCATCGGGGTCGCCCAGCATGATAGAAATGGGTCGGCTTGCCCTGAATTCATTGCACAGCAAGACAACAGCCACCGTCATGGGGACACCGATAAACGCTCCGGGGATGCCCCAAACCCAGCCCCAAAACACAATGGAAACCAGGGCAACAAAAGACGACAACTGCAAGTACTTGCCCTGGAGCTTGGGGTCAACGAAATTGCCCAGGATGGTTTGAATGACTGCCAAACCGACCAGGGTAGCTGCGCCCATGCCAGGACCTTGGAACAACGCGGCAACCAGGGCAGGAACGAGCGCTGCAATGATTGACCCCAGGGTGGGAATGAAGTTGAGCACAAACGCCAGCAAACCCCATACAAATGCCAGATTTATCCCCAAAATTAGACACCAGCCAGCGGTCAAAATTCCGGTGAGGACGCTGGTGAAGGCGACAACCAGGAAGAAACGGCGGAGCTTGCTGCCCATGCTACCAACGGCATGGATGATGTGATTGCCTGCGCCATTGGGAAAAGCCCGCTGGGTGCGTTCGCGATACTGCCCCACCTCCAGCAGCAACAGCGCCAGGAATGATGCTACCAAAATCAGCAGGCTGGCGGCTGCCAGGAGCGATCGCACTCCGCCTAAGGCTTGCTGAAATACCTGGGAAAAGGCTTCCCCGCTCAGGTTGAACTGCCCCGGTGGTAAGCCGTGGTTTTGGAGCCAGGTGCGCACCGTTTCTGTCAACTGCTGCGCCTGATCCGCATAGCGGGGCAATTGTGGTTCTAACAAATCCAGGCTGAGTTCGATCGCCCACGCAAAAAGTCCCACAATACCTGCCAGCAGCAGCAACACCAGCACCATGCTCAACCACTTGGGCAACCGATTTTCCAGCCAGGTCTGCAAGGGATGAACCAGCACGGCAATGAAGAATGCAAACGCCAGCGGCATAGTCACCGGGCGGGTGATCTTTAAAGCGTAGATGACCAGAAGGGAGGTAATGATGACGAGCAGCACAGGCACGAGGCGGCTGGCTTCTTTATTTACAGAGGTGCGGTCAAGTTGCATCGGCTCATTCCTTGTATCGAAAGTCGTAGCAAAAGTCGTAGCAAAAGTCGTAGCAAGGTATATCTAGAAAGATATGCTGAGGTATTTATAAAAATATGCAGAGTAGAAACAGGCAGAGAGATGTGAAGAGTTTGGCAAGGGCGATCGCACAGTCATTTTTTGTAGGTTTTATTGCAGATTTTTCTGAGGGGTAATTGTGTAAAAAGCTTCCTGGTTCAAGATTGTGAGTCCCGTGCTGGGTGGGTATTTTTGAAGACAGCCAGGCAGACAACTGTCAGGGCAAATAATCAGAGAGAATAACCAGAGAAAATGTGAGTTAAACACTGATTCTTGACTGAGTTTCTTATTAAGCTTATTTATAAAGAAATTAAGTTTATTTATCGAATTAATTTAATACCTTCGCCCTTTTCCTAAAGCCCCTGATTTTGCGTGCGCTCAGCACACGCAAAATCAGGGGCTTTAGGAAAAGGACGATCATGGTGTTAATTAGAGTTGTGTTCATTCGGAACAAGATCTGTGCAAGATCTGTGCAGAATTTGTGCAAGATTTGTGCAAGATAATTCTTCTATAGGCTTTTTTCAAAGGCTGTGCAAAAGCTTTATAGGAATTTGTTAGGACAATATCATTACTCTTGTCGTGCTTCTACTTGCGTCTATTCAGAGGGATTTTATGGCTTAATTTATGGCTTAATTTGTGGCTTAAGCTTATAGATTACGTTTGAGATCTACTGATGAGTCTTAACGCGATCGCCGGGATCGCCATTGGACGGGAAATAGTGTTGCTCTGGCAATCGTTCTCGCAATATTTATCCTGGTAATAAAATATGTATTACAACACAGGTTAGAGGGAGGAATATTGATTTTTCACCCATCCTTTGAAATAAGATTTCTAACCATAGGGCAGATTTTAAAATTCTTTGATAGATTTGATGCAGTCAACGAACATTTTTTGAAGGGCGATCGCTTTCTGCGCACGCGAAATCAAGGGTTTTAGGAAAAGGGCGAAGGGACTGACCAAATAATTTTATTCTTATGGATATATATACGAGTACCACCCTTATGGTGCATTCTCCATATATATTGCACTCTCAATACCAGTGCATTCTCAATACCAGTGCATTCTCAATATAAGTGCGATATAAGTGCGATCGCCCGTTTGATTTTTTCCCCATCCCACTAAAGCCCGAATTTTAGGTTGCTGACGGTAAGTTGCTGACGATTGGTTGCTGACGATTGGTTGCTGACGATTGGTTTATCCAGGGCTTGCTTATGATCCCACCGGAACATCTGTTTCAAAGCGCCAGTTCTAAAGGTGAGTCTAAAGGCAAATTTCGATGGCTGTTGTTGGGTTGTAAACATTGAGCCACAGGTACTATGGATTTGGAAGATGTAACGATTAATCAGGCTATTCAATCGCTCTCGCAGGAAATTGAAGCGTTTCGGCAACGGACAGAGATCCTGAATGCCCAGCTAAATCTGGTATCGGGAGAATCGACAGGGCAGTTAGACGTTGTGATGCAACTGCAAGCCTTTCGCACTGCTTTTCACCAGCATGTGGAAGAGATGTTGGAGGAGATGCAGGCGAGCCTGGATGAACTGCTGCTGCAGCAGGAAGTCTTGGTTGAGGCGCAAACCTTGCTGGCAGCGGAGCGTCAGCGATATCAAGACCTGTTTACCTTCAGCCCAGCGGCATTTGTGGTGACCGATCGCTTTGGCATTGTGCAGGAGACGAATCGTGCAGCTCGGCGTCTTCTGGGGTTATCTGAGTCTTCAGCGATGTGTAGTAAGCAATTCGCAATGTTTTTGATGAAGGGGGATCAGCGCCATTGTCGCCAGCAGATCAGTCGGTTGTCTCGGGGGGAAGCGGTGGCATCCTGGGAGGTGCAGCTATGGCGGAGTAGCGACAGGGAAATTATTCCGGCGTCGCTAACGGTCAACGCCCTTTGTATTGAGGAAACCATACAACTCTATTGGCTGGTGCAAGACCTGCGGCAGCAAAAGGAAGCTGAGGCATACCTGGCAGACAAAACGGGAGTGTTGGAGCGGCTGGTGCAGCAGCGCACAGATGCGCTGGCAGCGCTAAACGCAGGGCTGCATCGGTCGCTTCAACGCCGCGCCAAGATGGAGGAAGATCTGCAACTGCAGGTAGAGCAGGAGCGCATGCTGGAGACGGTTGCTCAAAAGATTCGTGGCTCGTTAGACCTGGGTGATGTGCTGGCAACGACGGTAGAAGAGATTCGGCAGTTTCTCAAAATCGATCGGGTGGTGGTGTTTCGCTTCAAACCCAACAAGCAGGGGGTGGTGACGGCGGAGTCGGTTTCGGAGGACTTTACCCCCATCGGTTTCAGCACCTTTGATGATCCCTGCTTCTACGACAATAGTATGGCGTATTTCCAGCCGGGAAAGTTTCGGGCGATCGCCGACATCGAAAATTCAGACCTGCACGAGTGCCACCGAGAACTGCTGCGGGGGTTTAATGTGCGGGCATTGCTGACGATTCCGCTATCGCAGGGAGAAAAAATTTGGGGCTTGCTGATCTTGCACCACTGCCGCGATGTCCGTGTGTGGGAGCCAGGGGAAATTAGCCTGGTGCAGCGATTGGCGACCCAGGTGGCGATCGCCCTCAAACAGTCGGAACTGCACGAGCAGGTGCAACGGCTGGCGGTGACGGATGCGCTGACCCAGGTTGCCAACCGCTATCGTTTAGAAGCCTATTTAGAGGAATGCTGGAATCGGCTAATGCGGGAGGGCAAGCCCCTATCCTTTGTGTTGTGCGATATTGACCTGTTTAAGCAGTACAACGATGCCTATGGGCATTTGGCGGGGGATCGGTGCTTGCGCCAGGTGGCAGATTTGCTGTCGAGCCAGGTGAAGCGTCCGGCAGATCTGGTGGCACGCTATGGGGGGGAGGAGTTTGCGATCGTTTTGCCCGACACCGACCGGGGGGGGGCAGAGCATTTGGTGCGGCAACTCCAGCAACGGCTCGAAGCGGCAAAAATCACGCATCCAGACTCTCCAGAAGGACGGCTGACCCTCAGCTTTGGGATCGCCACGATCATCCCAAATGCAGACGAGAAAATGTTCACATTGGTCAACAGAGCCGATAAGGTGCTGTATCAGGTCAAGCGCCAGGGGCGCGATGGATGGCGGGCATGGGCGTAAAGACGCGCCATTTTTCTAAAACCCTTGATTTTGCCTGCGCTCAGCACAGGCAAAATCAAGGATTTTAGAAAAATGGCGATCATGTTGCGAGATAAACCCCGGAATATTTGATGAGAAGCGCGATATTGCCGCGCTTCTCATCAAATATTCCGGAGTTTGTTGAATAATTAACTCGCTGTGGATGCAGGTTGAAGCTTCCGGCATAAGATGAAGGTGAGAAGGGCGATCGTCTGGTGATTTTGGTCGAGGATGGTTGGGCTTTTCCCTCAATTTCAGGTTGGCGATCGCTGGAGTATCTGATGTCTCATCCTGCTGCCGATTCCCATGCGGCGAGTCCGGTTTCTGGCTCTGCCGAATCACCCTCCTTCGAAGTTTTAGCCATTGGGGCTTCGGCGGGTGGCTTAGAAGCCTTGCAGCGGTTGTTCTCGCTGTTGGTGGAGCCGTTGCCCTGGGCAGGAATTGTCGTTCAACACTTGCATCCCAAACACAAGACCCATCTGCCCGCTATCCTCAATCGCAAGGCTCCTTTTCCGGTGCGGGAGGCAACTGAGGGAGTCGTGCTGGAATCAAACCTGTTTTATACGGCTCCTATTGCCCACCATTTAACGGTCGCGCCCGATCGCACCCTGCATCTAAACCACGACCCCAAAGAGCATTTTTCTCGCCCCTCCATTGATGTGCTGTTTCGCTCGGTTGCCGAAAGCTTTGGGGAGCGGGCGATCGCCATTTTGCTCACAGGTTCTAACACCGATGGGGCAGAGGGGATCAAGCAAGTCAAGCAAAGGGGAGGCATGGCGATCGCCCAGGACCCGGCTACGGCTTCTTCATCCCGTATGCCCCAGGCGGCGATCGACATTGAGGGTGTCGATTGGGTGTTATCAATCGAAGAGATTGCCGATAAACTGAACGCACTGATGCGAGAGGGGAAATAGTAGTGAGCCAGCCAGCCGATGCCAACTCCCCCGACTTTGAAGCGTTGTTGGACTATATCAGAAGCAGCCGGGGGTTTGACTTCAGTGGCTACAAGCGCAACACCCTTTCCCGCCGCTTCAACAAACGCATGGGCGAAGTGGGGGTTTCGAACTACGGCGACTATCAAGATTACTTGCAAGTTGACCCCGAAGAGTTCGATCGCCTGTTCAATACCCTGCTGATCAATGTCACAAGCTTTTTTCGCGACCCAGAGGCTTGGCTGGTCATGTGCAACCAGGTGATTCCCGACATCGTAGACCGCAAAGCTCGCGGAGACTCTATCCGCTGTTGGAGTGTGGGGTGTGCGTCGGGGGAAGAAGCCTATACCCTGGCGATCGCCCTGGCAGAGCATTTGGGGATTGATCGGTTTTGCCATCAGGTCAAGATCTATGCAACGGATGTGGATCAGGAAGCGTTGCAGGAAGCCCGCCATGCCACCTACAGCCCCAAATCGCTGGAACCCCTGACATCTGAGCAAATCCAAAAGTACTTTGTCCCGATTGAAGAAAACTATGTCTTTCGGCGGGATATGCGCCGCCGAGTCATTTTTGGGCGGCATGACCTGGTGCAAGATGCACCCATTTCAAAAATTGATTTGCTAATTTGCCGCAACACGTTGATGTATTTCAACTCCGAAACCCAGCGCAAGGTTTTGGCACGGTTCCGCTTTGCCCTCAAGGAACGAGGCTTTATCTTCTTGGGAAAGGCAGAAATGCTGCTAGTCTATACGGATGTCTTCGAACCCGTTGACCTGAAGCATCGGATCTTCCGTAAGTTAATTTCGCCCGAAACTCAGAATCGATTTCTACTGACCTCTTCGGGGCATGGAGAAGCGATAGACGAGGCTCAGCCAACCCAACAGGCGTTGCTGCGGGATGCGGCATTTGACAGAGGCACGGTGGCTTGTCTGGTGGTGAACCAGAGTGGCGCACTGGCAATGGTGAATGCTGTTGCCCGTGACCTGTTTGGTGTAACCAAGCAAGATGTTGGGCGACCGTTGCAGGATCTGGAGGTGTCCTATCGCCCGCTAGAGCTGCGATCGCGCATCCAGGAAAGCCTGAACCAGCGCAATGATGTCATTGTTCGGGATGTGCAGTGGCACACCCTCCGCAACGAGCAGATCTATTTCGATGTGCAGTTTCATGCCCTCATCGAAGAAGGAGCCATCCTGGGGGTCAGCATCACGTTCACCGATGTCACCCGCTACAAGCGCTTGCGGAAGGAACTGGAAGACTCGAAGCAAGAACTGGAAGTCGCCAATGAGGAGTTGCAGTCAACCAATGAAGAGTTGGAAACGACGAATGAAGAACTCCAGTCGAGCAATGAAGAGTTAGAAACCACTAACGAGGAGTTGCAGTCAACCAATGAAGAACTGGAGACGATGAATGAAGAACTCCAGTCTACTAATGAAGAACTGCAAACCGTGAATGATGAACTGCAAAACAGTTCTGAGCAGTTGAACCGGAGCAATGCGTTTTTAGAAGCAATTCTGGCAAGCCTGAAGCGGGGGGTGGTAGTGATCGATCGCGATCTCATCATTCAAGCGTGGAACAACCGGGCAGAGGACTTGTGGGGCATTCGCATTGATGAGGCAGTGGGGCAACACCTACTCAATCTCGATATTGGGCTGCCCCTGGATGAGCTGCGCACCCCCATCCGCGACTGTCTTGCAGCGGATGATTCCCACTTTTCAGAATTCACTTTAGATGCGGTTAACCGCCGGGGGCGCAGCATCCAATGTCGCATTAGTTGCACGCCCCTGGTCAATGTTGTGGGTTCAGATATCGCCGGTGTCATTCTCTTAATGGAAGAGATGATCGAAGAAGTCGAGCTAGCACAGGATGAGTGACAAGTGCCTCTCCTTCCTTCCGGTAGAGGAATACACCCCACCGTTCCTTTTACGATAGATAGTAAAGAATTGTAAAAGGAACGCTATGGATTTTGGAATTAGTGGCAAGGTCGCTGTGATTACGGGCGGCGACTCTGGAATTGGCAAGGCAACGGCTAAGCTGTTGGCGGCTGAAGGTGTAAAAATTGCACTGCTCGATAAGACGGCTGAGCAACTAAAGGAAACGGTTGACGAAGTGAGCAAGGTAGGAGAAGTGATGCCTGTGCAGGCAGACCTCACCAACCTGGAACAGATCGAAGCGGCAAAGCAGCAAGTTATCGATCGCTTTGGTGCGGTTCACATTCTGGTTAATGCCGCAGGTATTACCGGGGCGCAAAAGGACTTTTTGGAACTTACCGATGAAGACTGGTATCAAACGATTGATATCGACTTTATGGCAGCGGTGCGGGTTTGCCGTGCGTTTATTCCCCTGATGCAGCAGGCAGGCTGGGGGCGCATTGTGCTGATCGGCTCGGAAGATGCGGTGCAGCCCTATGTGGATGAGATGCCCTACTGTGCGGCGAAAGCGGCATTGCTGAACCTGACCAAGAACCTGTCTAATGCCTATGCCCAGGATGGCATTTTGGTGAATGCGGTGTCTCCGGCATATATCGAAACGCCGATGACGGACAAGATGATGGAGCAGCGATCGCAAAAGCTGGGTATGGATTTCAATAAGTCGGTGGAAACGTTCTTGAAGGAGAAGCGTCCCCATCTGGTGCTGCAACGCCGGGGTAAGGCGGCTGAGGTGGCGGCTGTAATTGCGTTTCTGTGTTCTCAGCAGTCGAGTTTTGTGGTGGGTTCGAATTTCCGGGTGGATGGGGGTTCGGTGGCGACGGTTCACCAGTAATGGTTCGCCAATAATTATCAAATCAAAAGCCACGCTTGGGGGCGCGCCGCCCCCCAAATACCCCGGATGGGGGACGCTCGCCCGTCCCCCAGACTCCCTCGGCAAAGGTGCTTTGCATGAGGAGCGTTGAGCCGCTTCGCATCGGCTGCGGCGAGTCGGTTGCCGCTGGGGGTTGTCTCTACGCTTTTTGATGACGATAACATCCAGGTTTTGTAGGGCAGGCATCTTGCCTGCTTTGTGATAGCTGCCTGCTTTGTGATAGTGGGCGTAGGCGTAGGGTGTGTTAGGCGCAAGCCGTAACGCGCCGATACATGACCTGTCTTTTGAAGATTTGTCTTTTGAAGATCTGTCTTTTGAAGACCTGTCTTTTGCAGACGATATAGCCGTAATCATTTTGGTTGAGCCAAGAGGGGGTGTGGGGGCGGTGCCCCCACGCAGGGGTTCCACCCCTGCACCCCGTCTTAATCTTCAGGAATATGGCTGTAACAGGACAACGATAACAACAAGATTTATAAGGGTTTTATGGTTGCTGAGATGAATGCTACACCAACTTCGGTGATGGAGTGGGGTGAGGGTAAGCCAACGTTAGTTTTTCTCCATTACTTTGGGGGGGCGGCGACGAGTTGGAAGTGGGTGGCGGAGCAGTTGCCAGATTTCCGCTGCGTTGCGATCGACCTGCCAGGTTTTGGCGGCACCCCTGCTCTGGATACAGCTTCGCTGTCGCATTATGCCCAGAAGGTGACGGAAGAGTTGGAGCAGTTGGCGATCGCCGATTACATCCTCGTGGGTCACTCGATGGGGGGCAAGATTGCGCTGCAAGTGGCTGTGGAGAGCGATCGCCCACCCCAAAAGGTGGTGCTGGTTGCCCCGTCGCCCCCAACCCAGGAACCGATGCCCGATGAGGAGAAGCAGCGGTTGCTGAACAACCACCCCAGCCAGGAAAATGCTGAAACAACGGTGCGCAATGCCACGCGCCAGGAGTTGGAGGCAGAGGCACGGGCGATCGCCCTGGAAACCCACATGGCAGTGGCAGAAACCGCCTGGCGCTGGTGGTTGCTGGAGGGCATGAATCACTCGATCGCCGATCAGCTCACGGATCTAAAAGTCCCCGTCACGGTGGTGGCGTCCAAGGATGATCCGGTGATTCCGTTCGATGTCATTCAGCGGGATGTGCTGGAGCAAATTCCCAATAGTCGTCTGGTATCCATTAATGATGTAGGGCACTTGATTCCTCTGGAAGTGTCAGACTGGCTGGCGATGCAGCTTCGAGTGGCAGCGGTAGGGGAACGGCGATCGCCCTCTTTCAAAAAATCGGGATGTTCTTTCTCAGAAATGTCCTAAGGATTGAAAATAAAACAAAACCTGGAATTTTTGATGAGAAGCGCGGCAGTGCCGCGCTTCTCATCAAAAATTCCAGGTTTTGTTGTGTACGTGGTCTTAGGCAAGAAAATGAGTTCTTCATTTTCTTGGAGCACTCTAAAGCCCTTGATTTTGCCCGCGCGAAGCGCGGGTAAAATCAAGGGCTTTAGAAAAATGTTTTGTGTGTGTCGCCCAGCAACGCGCACAAAACATATCTTCCAGAACATATCTTCCAGAAAACTATGGTGCTGGAAACGAGTTGCGACTGTTCGGGCATAGTCGAACGGCTGACCCATGTGCTAACTCGGACGACACTACTGACACAAGCCACTGACACAAGCCACTGACACAAGCCGACACGACATCCGTTTAGCCGCCATGCAATCTGCCAAAAGTAATAGCGAGGTGCGCCTGACTGATCGGACAGTATCGCCAACAACGCCAGAGCGCCATTACTGCCGAATGCTGAATGTGGTATCCGGTTTTGAAGCGCTGACGGGGCAGCCGTGAACCCCATCGGGGGAGGAAGGGGATCGTCTGTATTTTTCTTCTGGCAAGGCTTTTGCCTGGTTTCTCGCCTGGCTAATCTCTGTCTTTGGGTAGACCCCTCTATCTTCTGATTGAAGGGTTAATAGTATATCGGGTAAAAACTGGATAATCCTTCTCCTACGAAGTTGAATTCATCCACCCCAATTTAGTGAGGAAGTTTGGGCGATCGCAGATTTATTCGCCAAATCTTTCTTACGGTTTCAACTACCAAAAGTGAGATATTGCTCAGGTGCTACCCAATGTTCTCTTAATTCTCCTTGCAATTTATTATTTTTCGCATCTACCTCCACTTCTATCCTCGCAATTTCTATCCTTCCAATTTCTATCCTTCCAATAAAATCACCCCAACAAATATCACCCCAGCAAAAAGCTTGCTCACAGGAAAAGTCGGCTGTTGCCCCCCTTTGGCTTTCCTGGATGCCAGATTTTTTAATCGGTCTAATCGGTCTAATCGGTCTCATCGGTCTCATCGGTTTGCGGGTGAGCACTTGATTGGCTCTCTTTTAATCAATGCCATCCATTCAGTAGGGATATATGCAGCATCAGCACAAAGCTTCATATCTTTTTTCGGGAGAGAGTCCGATGGCTAAGCTGATGCGATCGCACGATTGGACACAAACCTCCCTGGGACCGATCGAAACCTGGTCACCTTGCCTGAAAACGACCCTGAGCATTTTGCTCAATGCCAGCACGCCCATGTTTTGCGTGTGGGGGAGCGATCGCTACCTGTTCTATAACGATGCCTGTGCGCTGTTGTTGCACGACAAGCTGCGAGAAATTGCAGTGGGCGATTCCCTGCGCGATCGGGTGTTGCCCGGAGATACGGTGTTCTTTCCCGTTGAGCAGGTGTGGGCAACGGAGCAACCGCTGCAAATCCTGAATGACGGGCTTTCCTGCCACTTCCCGGTGCAAGAACCATCGCCAGAAGGCGGGCTGGATATGAGGGCGATCGCCTGGTCCTATAGCCCCCTCTGGGATGAGACGGGGGCTATGAATGGGGTCTTTGCCAGTGGCATGCAGCACACCCCCGCCTCCCCAGAAAGCCAGGGAGCAGCCCCGGCACTGCAAGATCCGCCAATGAAGCTGCTGGCAAATGCGTTGCCCCTGCTCGTTGCCTTTGTGGATCGCCAGCAACGCTACCAGTTTAATAACCAGACCTATGAGACCTGGTTTGCTAAACCGCCAGAGTTTTTCCTCGGACGGACGGTACGGGAAGTGCTTGGAGAAGCTGCCCATCGCGAAATCCTGCCCTACATTGAACAAGTGCTGGCAGGAACCCCCGTCAGCTTTACCCAGGAACTTCCCTTCAAGGATGTGGGGATGCGGTATGTGGATGTGCGCTATGAGCCGCAAGTGGATGACCAGGGTAGGGTTTCCGGCTATGTGGCACTGATTCAGGATGTGAGCGATCGCCACCAGGCAGAACGGGAGCGGGTGCAGGCAGAAACTGCTGTGCGGGAAAGTGAAGCCCGGTTTCGGTGGATTGCCGACTCCTCGCCCATCATGATCTGGATGTCGGCTCCCGATGGGGCAGGCATCTGGTTCAACCAGCAGTGGTACGACTTTACCGGACAAACCCCGGATGCAGCGATGGGTGAAGGCTGGCTGGCGGCGCTGCACCCAGAGGATGCTGCCCGCATTGATCAAGACTGCTCCCAGGCGCATCAGAATCGGGAATCGGTGCGGCTGGAATATCGCTTGCGACGGCAGGATGGCAGCTATCGCTGGGTGCTCGACACCGCCGTTCCCCGGTTTGATGATCAGGGGGTCTATCTGGGCTACATTGGCTCGGTGATGGATATTGACGATCGCAAGCAAGCCGAAGCGGAGCGAGAGCGGTTGTTGCTGGAACTTGCCTTTGAGCGGTCCCGGTTTGAAGCGGTCTTGCGCCAGATGCCAGCGGGGGTTTTGATTGCCGATGCGCCGTCGGGCAACCTCACCCTGGCAAACGAACAAACCCACCAGATTCTTCGCCACAACTATCAACTGGATACCGAGCTAGAAGATCACGATCAACAGGTGCCATTCCATGCCTATCGCGTGAATGGAGAACGCTACGAAGCGGATGCGTATCCACTGGTGCGATCGCTCCGCACCGGAGAATTTATTACCCACGAAGAAATGGAGCTGCGCTACGAGGATGGTAGCCAGCGGTTTTTGGATGTCAATGCGTCACCCATCCTCAGCCGGGACGGGCAGATTATTTCAGCGGTGGCAGTGTTTCAAGACATTACCGAGCGCAAACGATCCGATGACCATTTACGGGAAAGCCAACACTTTATTCATCGGATTGCCGAAGCGGCCCCTGGCATTCTTTATGTGTATGACTTGATTGAGCAGCGCAACGTTTATGCGAATCGGCAGATAACCGAGTTGCTGGGCTACACCGTCGATCAGGTGCAGGAGATGGGGGAGAATGTGCTTTCGACCTTGCTCCACCCAGACGACCTGAAACAGGCTCCAGACCAGTTCGCCCGGTTCCAAACCGCAGAGGAAGGGGTGATCCTGGAGTGGGAATACCGAATGCGCCACATGAATGGGGAATGGCGCTGGTTCTCGACCCGCGAAGTTGTTTTTAGCCAAACGGATGATGGGGCTCCCCAGTGCATTTTGGGCATTAGCCAGGACATCACCGAGCGACGGCAGATGGAGGAGCGGTTGCGCCAGAGCGAAGCCCGCTTCCGGCTCATTGCCGAAGCCATTCAGGATGTGTTCTGGATTACGGATTTTCGCGTTCCCCAGGTAAAATACGTTAGCCCTGCCTACGAGAAAATTTGGGGGCGATCGCCCAGCGAAATCTACGAAAATTACGCCGTCTGGATGGCGGCAGTGCATCCCGACGATCGCGAGCGGGTGATGGCGGTGGCGTCTACCAGCCAATACAGCAGCTATGTGGAGCAGGAATATCGCATTGTCCGCCCGGATGACACCGTTCGCTGGATTCGCGATCGCGGCTTTGCCATTCGCAACGAGGCGGGAGACATCGAGCAGGTGGTGGGCATTGCCCAGGACATCACCCCCCACAAGCGGGTAGAGGTGGCATTGCGCCACAGCGAAGAACAGGCACGGCTGGCGATCAAAGTGGGGCGGTTGGGAACCTGGCGCTACAACCTGAAAGCGCAGCGGGTGGAACTGGATCAACGGATGCGGGAAATTTGGGGTGAGTCCGAGGATGTGGAGTGGGTACCCATGGTTCGGGCAATCGAGCGCATTCATCCGGGCGATCGCCCACAGGTGGAAGCCGCCCTGGAGGCAGCCCTCCATCCGTCCTCGACGGGAGCTTACGACATCGACTTTCGCATTGTCTGGGACGACGGCAGCGAACATTGGATTTCCGCCAGCGGACAGGTGCAATTTGAAGGAACGGGAACCTGGCGACAACCCGTAGAGTTCTTTGGAACTGCCCTCGACATCACCGATCGCAAACGCACAGAAGAAGCTCTGCGGACAGCGGAGGAACGGTTGCGGGTGGCGCTGTACCATACCCCTGTCACCGTCTTTAATCAGGATTGCGACCTCCGCTACACCTGGATCTATAAGCCCGCTCTGCATAACCCGGAGACCGTTTTGGGCAAGCGCGAAGACGACTTTTTGAGCCCAGAGGATGCGGCTACCATTATTGCCCTAAAGCAGCGCGTGCTCGACACCGGAGAGGGCGATCGCCAGGAAGTGAAAGTCACCCATCAGGGCACGGATTACTACTTTGACTTGAATGTGGAACCGTTGCGGGATTCCAAAAATCAGATCATTGGTATTACCGGAGCCTCGATCGATATTTCTGAGGCAAAACGAACGGCGATCGAGTTGCAAGGGAGCGAAGAACGCCTGCGCCTGGCGATGGAAGGCGCACAGATGGCGACCTGGGATGTGGATCTACTGACGGGGCAAGCCTTCTGGTCAGAGCGGCATTTTGAAATGTTGGGCTATGAACCGACCCCCAATGGCGAAGCATCGGAAGCGATGTGGTCGAGTCGGCTCCATCCCGATGATGTGGAGCGCGTGACCCACGAATGGCAGACGGCTCGCGCAGAGCATCGCTATTATCGGGCGGAGTATCGCGTGATTCGTGCTAGCGATGGCGAACTCTCCTGGATGGAAGGGTTGGGCAACTTCATTTATGATGCTGACGGCAATGCCATCCGTTCCATCGGCGTGTTGTTTGATATCAACGATCGCAAACAGGCAGAAGCATCGCTCCACGAACAACGCATGTTGCTGGAAACCATTTTGCGGCAGGCTGCCGATGCCATCCTGGTTTGTGATGGGACGGGGCAACTCACCTTTGCCAACACCAAAGCTCGGCGGTTGGCACAACAACCCCCCGATGAAACCTCCCTAAATATTGACTTGCTGGATTGGGGAACTGCCTACGACGCCGAGGGCAACTACATTCCTCTGGAGGATTACTCTATTTCCAGAGCGTTGCGGGGCGAAGCGACCAATGCCCTGGAGGCGCACATGGTACGGCAAGATGGCAGCTATTACGACATTTTGATCAGCGCGGCTCCGCTATGGGACCCAGACCAACAGATCATTGGAGCGGTGGCAACGTTTATTGACATTACCGATCGCAAGCGGGCTGAAGCTGCCCTGGAGCAACGGGAATTGGAACTACGCCTGGTAACCAACACCGTCCCGGCGCTGGTGGCGTTTGTGGATGCGGAGCAGCGGTATCGTTACAACAACTATCGCTATGAGGAATGGATTGGACATTCTGCCGCCGACCTCTATGGTCAGCATTTGCAAGAGGTCTTTGATCCGGCGGCATATGAAGAGGTGAAACCCCACGTAGAGGAGGTATTGCAGGGTCAGGAAACGACGTTTGAACGCAAACTGTCCTACAAGGACGGGAGTGTTCGGGATGTGCTGGTCACCTATGTTCCCCGCTTCAGTAGCCAGGGCAGCGTCGAAGGCTTTGTGTCGTTGGTGAGTGATATTAGCGATCGCAAGCAAGCCGAAATCGCCCTGCGCGAGAGTGAAGACCGTCTGCGGTTGGCGCTCGAAGCGGCACGCATGGGCACCTGGGACTGGAACCTGGCGACCGACGAGTTGCTGTGGGATGCGGAATGCAAAGCGATGTTTGGCTTGTCTCCCGATGCGGAGGTGACCATCGACACTTTCTTTGCTGCGATGCACCCCGATGACCGCGATCGCATGGTCGAAGTTGTCAGCAACTTTATCAATTCAGTGGGCGGCAGCGACTACGAAGCCGAGTTTCGTGCCATTGGCATTGAGGATCAGGTAGAACGCTGGATTGCGGCGAAGGGGCAGGTCTATTTTGATGCCGATGGGGTTGCCAATCGGTTCATTGGGATGGTTATGGACATTACCGACCAGAAGTATTTTGAACACACCTTGAAGACCAGTGAAGTGCTGGCGCGCACCCGTGCCGAAGAAGTGATGGCGATCATGGAAACAACTCCAGCGGCAATCTGGATTGCCCATGACCCCGACTGTCATCATATGACCGCCAACCAGACGGCTTATGACTTGATGGGCATGGAATCGGGTTCTGTGACCACGGCAACTCCCGCAGATGGCAGCAATCCCCTCCCCTTCAGGCAGTTTCGCAATGGGGAAGAAATTCCGGTTGAGGACTTGCCCATGCAGAAAGCGGCTCGCACCCAGCAAGAAGTGACCGATGAGATGGAGTTTGTGTTCGAAGACGGTACAGTGCGCTTCCTCTATGGCAAAGCGGTGCCGCTTTACAGTACGAGAGGGGTGGTGCGGGGAGCCATTGGGGGCTTTGTCGAAATCACTGCCTTGAAGCAGAGCGAGCGAGAGCGGGAACGGTTGCTCCAACTGGAACGGCAGGCACGGAAAGATGCGGAAGAAGCCAGCCGCATTAAAGACGAGTTTCTGGCGATTCTCTCCCATGAGTTGCGATCGCCCCTCAACCCCATTCTGGGCTGGTCTACCCTGCTGCGCCAGGGCAAGCTCAACGCCGAAAAGACCGCCAGCGCCCTGGAAACCATCGAGCGCAATGCCAAGCTTCAGATCCAGTTAATCGACGACTTGCTCGACATTTCCCGGATCATTCGTGGCAAGCTCAGCCTCAACATGGCTCCGATCAACCTGTCGGCGACCATTCGAGCGGCGATCGAAACCATCCATTTGGCTGCCGAAGCCAAGTCGTTGCAGATCGAAACCCAGCTCGATACCACCCTTGGGGAAGTGCTGGGCGACTCTGCCCGGCTCCAGCAAATTGTCTGGAACCTGCTCTCCAATGCGGTGAAGTTTACCCCGGCGGGTGGTAGGGTGACGATTCAACTGGCGAGGGTCACCAACGATGAAATGCTGGCAGAAAGCGATTCCAGGCAAACCACTTCTCCTGCCCTAATTTCTGCCCAGGCGCTTGCCGAGGGCGCACCCCTGCTCCCTCGCTCCAACCGCTATGCCCGCATCCGGGTTCAAGACACTGGAAAAGGCATTGCTCCCGCCTTTCTGCCCCATGTGTTTGAGTACTTCCGGCAGGCAGACTCCACTACAACCCGCAATTTTGGGGGGTTAGGGCTAGGTTTGGCGATCGTTCGTTATCTGGTCGAACTGCATGGGGGTACGGTTCACGCTGCCAGCCCCGGAGAGAACCAGGGGGCTACTTTTACCGTCTACTTGCCCCTGCGTACCGACAGGCGCAGCGATCGCCCCGAACGTTCGGCTGCCGTATCTGCCTCGGTAGAAGCACCGCTCTGCCACTTGCGAGTGCTCCTGGTTGATGATGATCCTGATGCGCGCGACTTGATTGCCGTCACCCTGGAGCAGGAGGGCGCAAATGTCACAGCGGTTTCTTCTGCCCAGGAAGCGATCCAGGCTTTCCAGCAGCAATCGTTCAACCTGCTTATCAGCGATATTGGTATGCCAGAGATGGATGGGTATATGCTGATCGAGCAGCTGCGATCGCTCCCGCCAGAGCAGGGTGGCGAGATTGTGGCGATCGCCCTCACAGCGTATGCCGGGGAAATTAATCAGCAGCGGGCACTGGCGGCAGGTTTCCATCAACATATTGCTAAACCCGCCAATCCCATTGCCCTGGTAGAAATGCTGGCAAACCTCGTACCACCCCCCGCTCAGGATTAAAAATAGCACCCGGAATTATGGATGAGCAGCGCGGCATTGCCGCGCTGCTCATCCACAATTCTGGGTTCTATGTCATGCGCGATCTGTAATCGTTCCTGTTATATACCCTTCCGACGAAGGATGAAGCGCTCCTCTCCTCGTGATTAGGTTGAAGAAAGTAGCACATTTTCCTGCATCACCTGTTATGGGACTTATCCTGGAACAAATCAATTCCCCCGGACTGGCGCAACTGTCCTACATCGTTGGCGATGACTCCGCTGGCGTTGCCGCCATCATCGACCCCCGGCGGGATGTAGAGGTTTACCTGCAGCGATCGCGCGAGTTGGGAATCCGCATCACCCACGCCATCGAAACCCACATTCATGCTGACTTCGTTTCAGGTTCCCATGAGTTGCGATCGCAAATTGGCGTTCACATCCTGGCAGGGCGTAGCGACGACTACCAGTTCGACTACAAGCCGATGGATGAAGGCGACACAGTAGAACTCGGCAGCATTACCCTAAAAGCGCTGCACACCCCAGGGCATACCCCCGAACACATCAGCCTGCTGGTTTCCGATGCCAAGCAGGGCGAGCAGCCGTTTGGGATTTTTACGGGTGATTTTGTCTTTAACCTGGATGTAGGGCGTCCTGACTTGCTGGGCGAAGGTACAGAACAGCGGTTGGCGCGGCAACTCTACGACTCCCTATTCAACAAGCTGGTTCTGCTGGGCGATCGCCTGGAGATTTACCCCTGTCATGGGGCGGGTTCTGCCTGTGGCAAGTCGATTGGCGATCGCCGTCAGAGCACCATCGGCAACGAGCGATTGTTTAGCCCCGCCTTTCAGGAACGCTCCGCCGATGAGTTTGTGGAATGGTTGCTCAGCGACATGCCAGAGCCACCCAAACACTACGCCCGATTGAAAAAAGTAAACGCCAAAGGCGCACCCCTGCGCGGCTGCCTCCAGGCTCCCCAGGCACTTTCCATCGCTGCCTTTCAAGCCCAAATGCAGCAACCCAACACAGTGGTGATCGACACGCGCTCCATGCTGGCGTTTGGCGGTGGACATATCCCCGGAGCTATCAACATCGGGCTGGGTTCCTCCTTCCCCAGTTGGGCAGGGCGCATGATTGAACCTGACCAGGCCATTCTGCTCATCACCGAAAGCCCCGAAGCCCTCAAGGAAGTGACAGAACACCTATTCCGCACAGGCTACGACAAAGTTGCTGGATACCTGCATGGCGGCATGACCAACTGGCAGACCGATGGATTACCCCTCCAGCGCATCCCCCAAATGCCCGTCACAGAGCTGCATCAGCGGATGCAACAGAACGACCTGACAGTGCTGGATGTTCGCAGCGACCAGGAATTCCTCAGCGGCGCTGTACCCAAAGCCACCCATATTTTCCTGCCCCATCTCGAAGAGAACCTGGAGCGGCTCGATCGCTCCCAAACCATCGCAACCTACTGCGGTAGTGGTTATCGAGCTTCCATCGCCGCCAGTCTGCTCCAGCAGCATGGCTTCGAGTCCATCATCAATATCCCTGGCTCCTGGAGTGCCTGGCGATCGGCAGATCTGCCCGTCGAGCAACCTGAACCCGACCGGGTCCGCTAATCCCTGCCCGTTGCCACCTCCTGCACTCATCCGGCATCTTTGTTTAGAAACCTGTGACCGCCCAATTTTTGAGAGAGAAGGCTGGCTCTGCCAGCCTTCTCTCTCAAAAATTGGGATTTTATTATCACGTATTACCAGGTGCAAACAACTCTTTGTATTCGGGGGGAAGGTTAGACTTAATATCGTTGTACTCTCCCGTTGTCACGGCTGAATTGATGGTGGAAAATACAGCTCGGGCATGGGTTGCTGCTGTTGCTCCATCTACCCCTTCACGATTTCCAATACGTCGATAAAACTCTTCCAGGGAGAATCGTTCTCCCATTTCTCCACCCCGTCCACGCAGATGCGTACCAATCTCTTCGGGCAGTTGATCGGCTAGATGATTGGCTTCGTTTCCCAGAATCCGCTCAGACAGGGTTTCAAGCGATGCTTGTACGGCTTGCTTTGCCTGTTCTTTGGAGTCTAGACTGGCTGCCATTTGAACAGTTTTGATAAATTCGTCGTACTTCATAGGAAGCCTCAGTATCTACAATTAAGGAACAATCAAGAACTACAAGAAGTTTTGTTGCTAAGGAAAATTCCTCGCTTTTCTTTGGTTGTTACTTGGGTTGTTACTTGCATATCTATTCTTGATTCTATTAACAGCCAAAACCTCATTTCTTCTTTCATTGGCAATAGCTCGAGTCCTTCATAAGGGATACCTGAGAAGTGCAACCTTGTGCCTGCACCCGGCGGTGTCTGTGTTGCCTGTTTTCCCTGACCTGCTGCCTGTTTGTTAATTTTATGCCCTGGGCTAGATGTAAATTCCTTCAAAAAACAGTCATATAGATTGTGTTGCTTAGTCTCTATGCTGCTTACAAATATATCTCTGACGGATAGATAACACTATCGGCAGAGTGACTGTTCTAGCCAATCATTCTTGATCGAATGATGATTTCTATTGATCTCTGTAATCAAGTGTTCTTTTTGATCAGATGTTCTTTTTGAGCAATCAATGATCAAAGATCAAGCAGATCAAGTAACGCTCAGAGGTTGATGGTCAAAGATCCAGGTGTGATGAGTAGAGAAATTACTTCTCTTTGACGAAGTATTTCTGCCACAAGGCTCTTCTGAGACGTTAGGGAGTTCGAGGTTGGTAAATGCCCTGGAGCGCGCCTTGCGGGAGTTTCTTGCTACGCTTCCTGCCATTTTTGAGGGGTTGGTAATAGTCCTGGTTGGGGTCAGCAGATTGAGGAAAGCCTGTGAGGCTTTGTTGAGTTTGAGGCTTTCATGAATGATCCATGAGGCTGAATCAGCAAGCTGGAATCGGGTATGGGTTTGGCGCTCGCCGCAATTCATCACCAGTCATCAAAGGTTAGTTCAGCTAGCAAGGGATGGGATGAGATAGCAGCCAATATTAGTAAATGTTCGAGGTTAAACCAACATGATTGAACTGTTGTATGGATTAAGAGCAAGTAGCATTAGCTCCTTGCTTGCACAACTTGGAGATCCGGGGATTGATACGGCCGAAGAGACGGCGATGCTATTTTCTGGACCCCAATTTTTTATTGCTTTAATATCAGGGCTGGTACTAACGTTTGGGTTTCATTTGCTGCTGACAAACCTTTCGGTCGCAGCGGGTATTTCCTACGTCGGGCACAACCATTCTTCCTCATCCGGTCACTCGTCCGGCAGTAATGGCAGTGGTGCCAAGAAGATTAGCACGGCTTTTGGTCTCTGGACGCTCATTACCGTTAGCCTGGCGTTGTTTTTTGCTTGTCTGTTGGCGGTCAAGCTCAGCCTCTACAACAGCCCACTGCTGGGCGCAATTACAGGACTGGTCATCTGGGGAACTTACTTCTGCCTTCTGTTTTGGGTTAGTTCCACCACGGTTGGTTCCTTAATTGGCTCGGTTGTGAAGACTGCAACCTCTAGCTTCCAATCTCTAGTCGGAGCGGCATCGGCGGCAGTTGGCGCACGGGCAGCGGGTAACCAGATGGTAGAAACGGCAGAAGCTACAGCCGCAGCCGTTCGCAGAGAGTTGGTAGATGCCTGGGGTGGTAGCGGCGATGTCGGCGATACCCTGCGCGACTACATCATGTCTTTGCGATCGCCCTCCCTTGACATCGCAGGCTTGGAAGGCGAGTTTGAGCGGTTGATTCACGAGTCAGACCTTACCTCGATCGCCGATCGCGATACCCTCAGCCAGCTCAATCGCGAAACCTTTGAAAAGCTGGTTAGCAGCCGCACAGACCTGTCGCGGCAGGAAGCACAGCGGATTGCCGATCGTCTTTATGGTAGCTGGCGGAAAGCACTGGGTGGGGCATCCAATAACGATGCTGTCGCTGAACTGGTGGATTACTTGAAGTCTGCTCACCCTGAAGAGTTGGTGTCTGAGCAGTTGGGCAATCGCCTGGATGAGTTTCTGGCAGAGTATCGCCAGCAACGCACTAGCCAGCAAAGCAATCCCCTAACGAGTGGTATGAATACCCTCATGGGCATCATCGTAGGACGGACAGACCTGTCTGACCTGGATGTGGAAAAGGTAATGCAGCGCTTCAAGCAAGCGCGTCATCAGCTCAGTTCGCAGGTGGACACCGTTAGCCATCAAATTAGTGGTAGCGATCGCTACAGCGCAACTCGCGCCGATGTCGAAGCTTACTTAATGAATGCTTATCCCTGGCAGATGCAGCCCAATCGCTTGCGTCAAGAGTTTTGGGATGTCATTTATGATCCGTTTGCCGATCCGGGCATGATGCGCCAGGAACTGAAAGACTTGAACCGTTCTTATTTCGCTGAGATCCTCGCTTCACGGGGACTGTTGACTCAAGCAGAGATCAGACGGGTGGCAGATCTGCTCGAAGATGTGCGCCGCAGTGCCGTGGCAGAGGTTACAGAGCGCTATCGCATCGAAGCCGCGAAGGACTTGCAAGTACGCATCTATGCGTTTCTGCAACAAACTCCACGGGATGAACTCATGTCCAGCAGTGGTGCCGATTCCTTCCGCTCCATCCTGGAAGATCCCTATGCCAATGCTGAAGACTTGCGCGAGCGCTTCTCTCCCTTTGGTTATGAAGCATTCATGCAAACGCTGCGCAGCCGCAATGACTTGAATGAGCAAGAAGCCCAGCAAGTTGCCAGTCGTCTAGAAGGCGTCATGAACAACGTTAAATCTGATGCTGAAGGCGTTCAATCTGCCGCCAAAGCGCGCATTGACAATCAGTGGCAAGCGCTCCAGCATCACTTGCAAAGTACCGGACGGGCAGAACTGAATCCGGAAACCCTCAAGGCGGATATTCGGACGCTCCTAAACGAGCCGGATGCAGGTATCCACCGCATACGGCAGCGGATGGCACAGTTCGATCGCGATACCCTGGTTCAACTGCTGAGTCAGCGCCACGACCTTTCCGAGGCTGAAGCGCAGCGCACCATCGATCAGGTTGAATCTGTCTGGCATCAGACGGTGAATGCTCCGGCAGCGCTCACGGCGCAAGCCAAAGCCAAGTACGATGAAGCGACCAGTGCGATCGAGCGCTATTTGCTCGAAACCGGTAAACCAGAACTGAATCCAAAAGGGATTCGTCGTGACCTGGAATTGCTGCTTAGCAATCCCAAGATGGGCGTAACAGCCATGCGTCATCGCCTGTCTGAAGTCGATCGTGATACTTTGGTGCAACTGTTGAGCCAGCGGAACGATCTGTCAGAAGCCGAAGCCAATCAAATCATCGACGATATCCTGTCGCAGATTCGCGACATTCTGCACCTGCCTCAGCGGTTGGCACGACGTGCTCAAGGTCAAGTCATGTCCTTTGAAACGGCGCTAGAGGACTATCTGCGCAGTACCGATAAGGAGGCTTTGAATCCTGACGGCATCAAGCGCGACTTGCAGCTCCTGCTGAATGATCCTCGACTGGGTGCTGATCGGCTCCAGACACGACTTTCGAAAATCGATCGCGACACCGTTGTTGCCCTGTTGGCACAGCGGCAGGATATGAGCCGCGAAGAAGCAGAGGATGTGGTAGACCGAGTATTGGGCGTGCGCGACCAGATCGTGAGTCAGATCCGCAATGTGCAGGAGCAAGTTAAGCTCGTCATTCGGGGAATTCTGGCACGAATTCGGAACTATTTGAATTCGCTGGATCGCCCAGAGCTGAATTACTACGGCATCAAGCAAGACCTGCGAACGCTGATGGAAGATCCGCAAGCTGGGTTCGATGCGCTGCGGATGCGGCTAAGCCAGGTCGATCGCGGTACATTGGTTGCTCTGATGAGTTCCCACGATGCGATCTCCGAAGCCGATGCCGATCGCATTGTCGGTCAGGTTGAAGAAGCACGGGATACCGCTTTGCGCAAAGCCGAGCAACTGGAACATGCCGTGGAAAATCGCCTGGCTGAGCTGAAGCACCAGACGCAGAAGCAGATCGAAGACACTCGCAAGACCGCAGAAGCGGCTGCCTGGTGGATCTTTGGTACAGCAACGGTTTCTGCCGTTTGTGCAGCGGTTGCAGGGAGTCTGGCTGTCATCAACTAAGGGGATTTCTTAGAAAGAATATCCTCATTTTTTGAAAGAGGGCGCGGCTAAGCCGCGCCCTCTTTTAAAGAATTAAGAAATCTCCTTAGTTCCATCGTTAATAGCGAAGGAGATTGCAAGTCGTTGCAATCTCCTTTTTTATGCAAGCTCTACATTGGACTGGGTATCCATTGAGCTGAGCATCATTATTGTGATCTTCTTGGGCTTTATTTTAGTTTCAATCCAAAGTATGCCGTTGATTGCGATCGCAAGAAGAAGCAATCTCCACCGATGAGGAAACCCACTGAAAGGAGAACAACCTGGCTGTTCCCCGCCTGAGCCTTCATCAAGATTCCAGCCAGGCGAATGCTTTATTGATGTTTCTAAAGACTTTTAGGGTATATCCTGCATTAGTGGCAACGAGTTCTAAAAAATTGTGGGAATCGTCTTCGGGTGAAATTAGCAGGGCAGTTTTCCAGTGGCGATGATAACCAACCCTCTCTAGATCTTTGTAAGCTATGAGATACTGGGATGTTACCGATCCTTCATAGGGAGAATGGCGACAATCCAGCAAAAATTTGGGAACATCCATTTGTGATGCAAAGTGGGCAAGCACCTTGACATGTTTTACACATGATTTGTAATCATTGGAACCCTGCACATCAAGCACACAAATATCTTCCTGGGTAGATGGAATTCTTTGTAGATGGCAGTGATAGTTTTCAAGTTTCACAGAATTGGAACCTCTTTGTTTCTTATCGTCAGTTATTTAAAAAAGCTGCAAGGCATTAGATATTGTGGTAGTAGATACAGATTTCTAAAATTGTTTAAGCTTTATAGGAAAGTCTCTTGATCAGGTTTATAAATCATTTTCCTTACCTATTTGTGACATCAATTTTGTGACGTCAATAGGTAAGGGAAGGAAAATCAGGCGAACATGGGAGGCTTGCGTTTAATTAACTAAATAGGTTCTGGCATTATCAATCGCTTCGGTAACGTAGTAATCTTCGGGGCGCTCTTCCAAGGCTTGTTGGAAAAACTCCAGGGCTGTCTCGTAGTTTCCCCTTTGGGTTACGCCATACCCTAGCCACATGAGGTCATAGCGGGTTTCCATGCCTTCCTCATTACCTGGATCGGCTTCCCCATCAATGGTTTCATCCACGGCATTCCAATAAGCGATCGTTGGGGCGTTCATACAGCGCACTCCGAAAACAGCGAGCCTAGCTATTCAGAATCGCGACCTATCATGGCAGACTAAATGGCAGAAGGATAAACTTCGTCTGCAACAAAGACGGGCTGATTTTCATACTCTGCTTCGATCTGTTGTTGCGTATCGAGATCCCAGGTCAAACTGTAGTCTCGTTCAAACTCTGCAAAGATGAAGGGACGAAGCGTACCTGTGATGACGACTTCCTCATTTTCCTGGGTAACAACTTCTGCCTGTGGATTGATGACCAGTAGCTCTTCTCCGCCAAAGAGTGCTTCATCATCAATAGTGATGACGTTTGCATCCCAGACAGTACCGACTTCTCCATTGAGAGCAATACGCTTGTTGTAGTACTGCTCAGGGTTTTCGGTAATCTCTTGCGGGTCGGGAGAAAGGGCAAGCGATTGAGCAATAATCACAGGTTGCTGCTCATACTCGCCAAACAGAGTTGACTCTAACTCAAAGCCATACTCGGTTTCGAAATCCGCCTGGATGAATTCCCGGACTTCACCTGTAACTTGTACATGGGTGTCATCTCCTTCAACCAGTTCAAGGCCTCGCTGGGAGTCATTGATAACAAGGATCGCTTCCCCACCAAACAGTTCACCGCCTTCCAGAGAAAAGGCATACTGCCCGACAACTTCGTTTACCTCTTCCCTAACCGTAACCGTTTCTCCGATGTAATCTTCAACATTACCCGTGAGACTCTCAGTGGTCACGTTTTCGTCGAGTTCTACGTTTTCCTCTACCGCTTCCGGAGTTGTGGCTTCTGGTTCCGTTGGTATTGTGCAAGCAGGAAGGGCGATCGCAACAGCAGCTAAGGCAAGTGTTCCTGTACCTTTGAAGATTTTAGCGAGTAGATAATTGGATTGGCTAGTGGGCATTCAGACCTCCTGTGTACTTTATCTCCTTTCTACGACTTCTTCTCTTTCTATAAAATTGTCTACATAAAATTGGCTATAGCATAATAATAGTTAAATAATAAACAGTAAAAGTTTTTCGCTTATGATTTTTCGCTTATGAATATAGCCAAGAACTCAAAGCCAATGTGAGTTGTATGTGAGTTGTAAAGATTCACTCAAACATACTAGTAAATTACTGATTCGTTGCACCTCTATCAATCATCTGAGGTCGATCCGCCAGTAGTCATCTAAAGGATAGAGATGCATACTACCAATAGATGATAAACACTGCGTCTTCATCAAGGCTTTACCAATTCCTGATACATACAGATTCAGACTATTTCTATTTCAATTTTTCTATCAATTTTTCTATTCAAAGTTAGAGGTCGCAGAATGTTTATGCAATATCAGAGGTTTTAGAAAAATGGCGGGATGTTGATAATGTTGATAATAAGTTCATGGTCATCAATTAAGCCAGTGGGACGACTCCACTGGCTTGATTGATGGTTACCTACTTAGGCGATCTCCAGAAAAAAAAATATCCCCATTTTTGAGAGAGGGCGCGGCTTAGCCGCGCCCTCTCTCAAAAAATGGGGATATTCTTTCTAAAAAATCTCCTTAGCATTCTTGCCCAAATTAATAATCGATTTCATCAAAATGCGTATGGCGCTGTGCGCCCAAAATCAGGATAAAGATTTTGGGAAAGTAGCGCATCGCGCCGCTTTCCCAAAAAACATCTATCCTACGCCGACTTGTACAGCGCTATAAGTCCTGTTTGTTAGGGGTCTACTATGCCAGTAGGATCGATATGCTTGCTGACACAGGGACCATCATTAGGACGTTAAACGAAGTCGGCTACACTAATTTGATCTACGTTGCTGTTTTGTAGCAACAACAATTTCTCATTACCACGGGCAATTAACACATCGTCATTGCGTTGCTGAATTGACAGTTGTCCAAAGCGGATACCTCCCAAAACAATCCGATCCAGCCCATCGGCAAAATCAACAACCTGATCAAAGCCATGTCCACGACGAATAACGATGCGATCGCGCCCCGCCCCAGTAATGATGCGGTCGTTGCCCAATTCCCCGGAGAGGCGATCGTTCCCGCTACCGCCCCTGAGCACGTCTCGGTCGGCTCCACCCCGAAGGATATCGTTGCCGCCCTGTCCATTAAGGCGATCGCGCCCAGCTCCACCAAACAGGCGATCGTCACCAGCACCGCCACTGAGCACATCATTGCCCAGGTTCCCCCGCAGCAAATCATTTCCTCCAGCACTTACCATGCGATCATTGCCAAAGCCGCCCAGCAGGGTGTCATTACCGCTTCCCCCAAGTAGGGTATCGGTGCCAGCGCCTCCAACGAGATAATCATTCCCGCCATTGCCGACAATCCGATCGTTGTCGCTGCTACCCAAAAGACGCTCATTCCCCAAACCACCGATCAAGCTATCGTCGCCTTCTCCTCCGAGAAGAACGTCATTGCCTTCGCCTCCCAAAAGGACATCATTGCCTGCCTGACCAGCGAGGCGATCGTTTCCGCCCAAACCACTAACCCGATCATTCCCTGGCTGCGCAAAGATCACATCGCGTTCTGGGCTACCCGTGATCACATCATCGGAGTCTGAAATGGGGCTTTCGAGCGTGTCGCCATCGAGAGTAGTAATGCTCAAGGTTTGTGCTAAAAGCCCGTCAAAGGCATCATCACTTTGGTCTACCATAACAGCGACTGTCAGGGTGCTGGTCTGGTCCCCATCGATTTCTGCATCGGCAACACCACTCAAGGTTACGACTTGAGCGACATTCCAGTTTTCTGGGGTAAAAGTAAGCCTATCTTGGGAGGCAATCGCTTCTCCTCCATCACTACTCGTAAGGCTGAGTACTACGTTCGTGATGGGTTGTCGGGTCAAGACAACAGCCACATTATCCATGAGGCTACCCGTTTCGTTGACAGTAGCGCGGGTCTGACTCAGGCTAAAGCCTGCAAAATCATTATCCTGGATTGTTACACTAGCCGGGCTTCCAGCTAAGGTAGCGGTGCCTCTTGCCGTAGGGGAGGAAAGGGTAACTTCCAGGGTTTCATCCGCTTCGACAGTGCGATCGCCTACCACAGTTAGAGTAATCGTTTTAGTCGTTTCTTGTGCTGCAAAGGTTACTGTCCCGGTTACCCCTGCTGCATTGCCGCCGATGGTGTAATCAGTACCCTGAGTGGCAGTTCCTGCGATCGCATAATCTACCGAACTGCCCTCCCTCAAGTCACCACTACGGGTTACGGTAAACGTCACGGTTTGCGTGTCGCTATCACCTTCAGTAACATCCGCAGATGCCGCCAGAGCATAATTAATTTCATTATCCAGGGTGGTTACGGTGATTGTGCTATCTGCAACATCCGCAAAAGCTGCTTCGCTTTGTTCTGCCACAACTGCGACGGTCACCACACTGCTTTGGTCGCCATCCAGTTCGGTATCTTCGACGCCATTGAGCGTAACAATTTGTGGAGTACTCCAGTTTGTGGGCGTAAAGGTGAGGGTAACAGGTGTCACAAGAACTTCGCCAGAATCGCCACTGGTCACGCTCAAGACTACATCTGCAAAGGGTTGTCCGGTAAGGGCGATCGCCACATTGTCAGCAACCTGATTGTCCTCGCTCACCGTCGCCGTTGTTTTACTCAAGGTAAAGCCAGCAGGAACATTTCTGACGGTAATATCGTCAAAGGCAATTTGCTCAATCTGAAGGAGAGTATCCGTTTCAGTCGCCGTTTCAGTCGCCCTACTAACGGTTGTACTGCCATCAGGATTTTGGATAACGGTGTAATCGACTTGGTTGCCTTCAAAGACCGCTGTGTCTATGCCACTGCCGCCATCAATTACATCATTCCCTGCACCACCCTTGAGGACATCGTCACCACCAAAGCCAAACAAACTATCGGTGTCTACACCCCCAAATAACGACTCACTGGCATCTGATCCTTCAAACCTATTACTGCCAGACAGGACCAACGTGCCGCTACTGAGGTGCTCGACTCCAGCAAATGCCCCATTAAAGATGTTGTTAGATACATTAATGGCAGCAAACGCTTCCGCTGGACCACCACTAGGCTCACGGTTATCAAAAGCAACAGCAGCTCGAAGCAAACTATCAAATGTGTTGTTGCTAATTTCAAAGGTAGACTGTGTGCCCTGGGTTGCTGTACCTGTTGCGGCAGCAAAGCGCATACCAAAGACGAATGCTGCAAAGGTGTTGCCAGTAATATCAACCCCTGTAAGGTCGCGATCGTCCAGCGACACAATGCCGTCATACGCTCCCGAAAAGCTATTGTCTGCGATGACAACATTAGCTGTGGAATTGGCAGACCCATCGTTATCCAGGGATAGCTGGAGATTGTAGCGGGCTGCGGCAAAAACAGCATTCAAATCTGAGAAATCGGTTATTCCCAAATCAATAGAGTTTCTGAGAATCTGGATATTTTCAGAATTATCGATTTGTATGCCTCTGCGCCCAGACGCACCCGCATCATCGTGAATCATAACGTTGTCGGCAACTATTAAGCCATTAACGTTATCAATCCGCATGATGGAGGCATTATTACTGGTGATGCCATCAAATCGGTTATTCGTAATGCCCCAATTCGTTCCACCCGCAGGCGCACCGCCTGTTCCAAATCCATTGGTAATAAAGGTGTGATTATCTGCCGTTAAGCCAACAAAGTCGTTGAATGCAATGTTGATGTTACTGTAGTTGACCGTACCGTTAACGCCGCCACGAATAGCTGAGGTATCGTTTGAAAACTCAAACCCAAGGATCGAAATGTTGTTACTGCCTAGAGTGAATGAACCTTGAACGATGGATTCTGCTTCACGGTTGTTATCAGAGCCAGCCCGTCCGTTATTCGCACCGATGAGCATCAGTTCTTTATCAATGAGAACATCTTCGCTATAAGTGCCTGCTGCGGCGTGGATAGTAAAGCCATTGCTAGCAGCATTAATGGCGGCTTGAAGGGTGTCGAAGGTGCTAACCAGGTTGTTGCTAACGTCGAATACCTGTACAGGCTTGGAGAGATCAATTGTTGTATTGTTGCCACTAAAGACGAGGGACTCAACTCCCGAAAGCGTATCGGTTCCCTCATCGCCATTACTCAGATTATTATCGGTGACGCTGACAAAGGCGATCGCCCGACCACTGGTATCGGTGGTCACGGCGATCGTATAGTCAGTGCTGGCTCCCACATACCCGGCAGTATCATGACCGCCACCACCATTCAAACTGTCGTTGCCTCCAAAACCTCGCAGAAAAGTGTTTTCAGAGCCACCCGTAATGGTATTTGCATTGTTATCGCCCTGAAGAGCGAGTGGGTCGGGTGCGCCCGTCGTGTCAATTCCGGCTGAGGAAAAATTGCCACTGATGCCATCAAAGTTTCCGGCGATCTGAAAGCCAGTACTATCTGCATTAACGACAACATTATTGGCAGACAGGCCGCTCAAATCGTCATAGTTGAAGAAGGCGATCGGCTGTTTCTCATACACCCCGTTAATAGTGATGGAGTCGAGAACGACCGTTCCCAATGCACCTATATCGCCACGGAACTGAATACCATTTTCGGCAGGTCCATTGCCCACGCTTTGTCCAGTGATAGCGAGATTTCTCAGAGTTGCATCACCAAAGTACTGGAAGAACAGGATATCACCATCTCCAGAGGAGCTTTGATTGGCAGGATCACCACCATTTCCTACAAAGCTACTATCTGTCAGGATGACATTGCCCAAATTTACAGAATTGCTATTACCACCGACTACCAAACCATTACGGAAATTGCCCGTAAAAGAACTATTGGTGATTTGCAGTGTGCCCAAAATGGCATTGTCATCGAACTGCACCCCAGAACCATTGGGGGAATTTGTGAAGCTAATGCCCTCAATGGCGAGGGTAGCACTACTCCCCAAATCTCCATTGATGTAAAAGGCAGAGCCAGAGGTCGGTGTCACAATTGTTTGCCCGGTCCCTGCTCCTTGAATCGTTAAGGCTTTATTAATGGTGACACTTTCATTGTAAATTCCAGCAGCAATGATGATAGTGTCACCTGCATTGGCAGCATTAATGGCTGCTTGAATACTGTCAGATGCACTGACCATAGTCGTAGTCATCGGGTTAGACCCCCCTTAATGAACATGAAAGTAGCGTTCTGCGAAAAGCTCGTTAGAAACGCAGTAGGACAGTTATTCACTTGTGAAGCAAAAGGCTGAAATATGCCGAAACCAAGCCTTCAGCTACTCACTATTTCAGACTCATTTCATTGCAACTGCGGATATTCCTCTCGGTATCGAGTTGCTGGCTATTTCTTATCTTGTTATGGCTAAATTTGGGATAACATTATTCCTTCAATAGCAGGGATAATGTACAGGTAGAATTTTCCAATCTCAACCGATTTAGCCCTAGCATGTCTTTGCTCAAGTGAAGCGTATTATGGGAGTTGATCCTATCAATTAGTTAGGAAAGCTCTCACCGTCTTCTGATGACGGAGATAGAGATAGGAGGCAATAGCGGCGGAGGCAGGAAGGATATTCTTGCTTAAGCATGTTGATGAATCTTAGTTCGTTCTCATGCTCAATCCATCTGGCAATGATCATAGAAATGTAATTTGCGCTCTCCTTGTGATCCTTACAAAGTGATAGTGAAGAGATAAAAGGCAATATTTGCTATTTATTGCAACGTTTGACTTTAATCTCTTCAATTTATTTCATTCTAAGATCCCTTTTTTCATATTGATACCGTGTTTATTCGCACTCCGTATTGAAGAATCTTGAATGTCACACTGTATAACTCCCATGAGAATTAGAAGAAGAGATAATCTCCTTCTAATACTTTTTCACAGATATTTCATAGATATTCAGAACCAAGTTGTGCCATGCGACTTTATGTAATGCTTGTGTGAAATTCTATGAGTTAGGGGAGCAGATCATAGACTTGTCGCTGTGTAAGTTTCTCTGATTTTTTCAATAACCTGTTACAAACTGTAGCGGGATGCAAAATAATCGTTGCATGAATGAGATAAATAGGCTCGGCAAGAAGCTCGATCGCTAAATAGTATTGAAACCTTCTACGTCAGCATGGAAATACTTGGGGTCTATTAATAATAAGGATAAAGTTCTAGGGAAGGGAGCTAAGCTCGCCCCTCTTCCTGAAACTTTATTTACCAGTGGAGCCTTAGACAGGCTCCAAGAAATTTTGAGAAAGTAGGTGCATCCGCACCTGCTTTCCCAAAATTGGGGTTTTAATTTCTTGCTTAGCTCTCATACAACAACTTGTTTGGACCCCAGCTGATTGCTTGATAATTGCCTCATGGATGACAGTGTGACTGGGCGTGGGTGCTGAATGAAGTAAGACAATGGTTCTGGTCTTGATCAGCTTGAGCCGTGCGATCGCCCCTCACAAAGTAATGTTCAGCTACTGCAAAACATGACGGTCGGACAGATTAGCGAAGCTGATTTTGTCCAATGTTATCTGCGTAAGCAATGGCTTGAAGCTGACGATCGCTCCTATTCTAGAGCGATCGCTTTTTCTTTAAAAACTATTGAGTTTAATCTATTGAAAAATACTGATCCATACAAATTTATTGATAACTACTTGCAACTTTCTTGGGACTCCTTTTTCCTCTCTGCGGTGAGGCTGCAATTACTGATCCAGAGAAAAATGTTTTGATTTTTCAAAATTGCTGATTTTTTTAAGCTTTTTCCCTGTCGGACTTCTGGAAATGTGAATCGGCTTTAGATGGGCGATCGCCTTGCCATAGCAACAACTGGGGAAGCTATTCAAGTGCAACTTGATCTTTCTGCGAAAGAATGTCAATAGTAAGGTACGATAAATCGGGCATATCCTCCTGTGTCTCTAGTTCGTAAAGACGAAAAGTTAATCTGTAATGTTTTTGAGGAGTAAGTTTCAGTGAAAGGGAAATTAAAAATCTGGACAGGAATTGGTGCCTATGCCCTGGCAAATGCAGGTGCAATCACCCTTTCTGTGACGGAGGCTGCGAATGCTGAGCTTTCAGAACCTCAAGAGTCGGCACCACTGGTTATCAGTCAAAACACCGCTTGTGTAGCCGTACCCGTTACAGGTGGGGGCGAAGGGGGCGAAGCTACCGAAGTCACGAGTGAAGGTGGCGAAGGTGGTGAAGGCGGCGAAGGTGGTGAAGGCGGCGAAGGTGGCGAAGGCGGCGAAGGTGGTGAAGGCGGCGAAGGTGGTGAAGGCGGCGAAGGCGGCGAAGGCGGCGAAGGTGGTGAAGGTTCTTCCCTCTCTGTAAGTATCTTCCTACCGCCCTCGCAGCGCTTTACCGATCGCCAGATCATCACAGATTTTGTTGATCAACTGATTGTCCCCAACTATCAATTATTGACCCAGCGCTCTGGCGAACTAGAAGTGGCGATCGCCGCCTTCGTTGGCAACCCTACTGAAGAAACCCTGGCAACGGCGCGAGAAGCCTGGTTGAGCGCCCGGCACCCCTGGGAGCAAAGTGAAGCCTTTGCCTTTGGTCCCGCAGCATCTCTGGGTTTGGATGCCGAGTTGGATGATTGGCCCGTCAACGAAGTCGATGTAATTGCGGTTTTGGAGAGCCAGGATCCGCTCACTCCAAACTATGTTGATGGTTTGCAGACCAGCCAGAAGGGATTTCACGCTATTGGTTTCCTGCTGTTTGGCACCGATAATGACAAGCCCCTTGAAGCTTTTACCGAGCGGGATCTGGAGTACCTGGGAGCGATCGCCTCGGTGTTTGACCAGACAGCGAATGATTTGCTCAGTAGCTGGACAGAAGGCGTGAATGGCTATCCGCCGTTCCGGGATGAATTTGTGAATGCCGGGGAAGGTAGCAATCTCTATCCCACCACTCAGGCGGCAGGCGAAGAAATTGTGCAGGGCATCATCGGCATTCTGGATGAACTGGGCAATATCAAAATTGGCGAAGCCGTCGATGCCCAAAATCCTTTCTTGTTAGAAAGTCGTTTTGCCCAGAGTTCTTTGCAAGATTTTCAGGACAATTTGCAAAGTGCCCAAAATGCTTACCTGGGTGATTTCCCTCCTGGAAATACCGATGGCAGAGGATTAAGTGATTTTGTGGCGGCGATCGATCCGGCTCTGGATGCCGAGATTCGTCAACAGTTGGCGGAGTCAATGGTAGCGGTGGAAGCCATTCCTGGACCCATTGAGCAAACCCTGTGCGATCGCAGTGCCCAACCTGAAATCACAGCAGCCCAAGAAAACATTCTGGATCTGTTGGAAGTCTTTCAGCTACGTGTTTTACCTCTGGTACAGCAGTAAATGATTTGGAAGATACAGCGCAAACAGTGGTATGGAGATAAAGGACGCTGGGGGCGTCGATTCCTGATAGGAATTCTGGCGGCGATCGCTGGAGTCCTTTTCTCCTCCACGTTTCATCATCCGGCTTACTCTCAAACACCGCCCCGGGCGGGCGGATCAACGACCATTCAAAACCGCTCTTCCCGTGCCTACGAACAACCTGCTCCTAACCTCGATGATTACTGGGCAGAGTTCCATGCCGTGGGTGATCTCGCCTTTGAGGCAGCCTTTGTAACCGCTCCTGCTAACGTAAATCCAGGATTAGGTCCACTGTTCAACGGCACATCCTGTGCAGGATGTCACATCCGCAACGGTCGAGGAATGGCCGAAAAGGGACAACGTGCCATTCGGGTTAGCTATCCGTTACCTGATGCTGAAACGGTTCCATTTTCTGACCACGATTTTGCGGCGGAAGCGATCGCCCCTGCCAGTAATGCCGTCCCCGTCCCCGGCATTGGCACTCAGGTGCAGGAGCAGGGTGTGTATGGCTTTGAGCCAGAGGCGATCGTAGAAGTGGCATGGCAAGAGCAACAGGGAGCCTATGGCGATGGCACGCCTTATACTTTGCGATCGCCCCAGGTCACACTGTCCCGTTTTGATGGAACACCTTTGCCAGAAGGCATCTTCATTTCCAACCGGATTCCGCAACCTGTCTTTGGCACAGGACTTCTGGAAGCGATCCCCGAAGAAGTGATTTTGCAACAGGCAGATCCGGAAGATAGTAACGGTGATGGTATTTCTGGTCGTCCCAATCGGGTTTGGGATGTTGAGAAACAGGCAGAAGCTCTGGGGCGCTTTGGCTGGAAAGCGAATAACCCCAATTTGCTGCAACAATCCGCATCTGCCTACATCAACGATATGGGCGTGACCAATCCTCTATTCCCTGATGCGGACGGCACGGAAGATATTGACCTGGAAATTTTGAAAGCAGCGGCAGTTTATGTGCAAACCATCGCGGTCCCTGCCCGCACGCTACTGGATAATGCCCAGGTACAGCGGGGGGAGCAACTGTTTACTACAGCAAATTGCGCTGCCTGTCATCGCACCGATTTGCAAACGGGCGACCACGAAATTCCTGCCCTGGTCAATCAAACCATTCATCCCTATACCGATCTGCTCCTCCACGATATGGGAGATGCCCTGGCAGATGGTCGTCCTGACTTTCAGGCAGATGGTAATGAGTGGCGCACCCCACCCCTCTGGGGAATTGGCTTGGCACAAACCGTCTTGCCCTACTCTGGCTACCTCCATGATGGTCGTGCCCGCACCCTAGAAGAAGCAATTCTCTGGCATGGCGGAGAAGCAGAAGCTTCAAGAGAAGCCTTTCGCACAATGGATGCGAGCGATCGCGCTGCTCTGATTTGGTTCCTGCGATCGCTATAACTTCTCTCTCGTCCTCAATCCTGTAGGACGTTCACCCTAAACCCTCAAATTTGTGGCTAAACAGAGGGATATTCTTTCTCAGAAATCTCCTTGTGTTTGATGAGAAGCGCGGCAACGCCGCGCTTCTCATCAAACATTTCGGGTTTCATTTCATCCGCGATCCTTAGGGATCTGCGGATTAATAAAATCCCAATTTTTGGGAGAGAAGGCTGGCAGAGCCAGCCTTCTCTCTCAAAAATTGGGATTTTATTTTCTGGCAAGTCCCTTAGCATTCCACCCACTTTCGTAGTAAGTTTGCATGGGTTTTCGAAAGCAGATCAAACTCTTTCGTTTTTCCACTTTGCTCAAAAAGTAATTGTCGCACCGTATCCAGATCAAACAGGATTTCCCGCTCCTGGGGGTCACGGACCAGGCTTTGTACCCAACTCACCGCCGCCAATCGCACCCCTGCGGTCACCGTCTCGACCCGGTGCAAAGTAGAAGAAGGATAAACAATCATCGCTCCTGCCGGGAGCTTGTATTCCTGCTCTCCCTGGGTACTGTCAATAACCAACTCCCCTCCTTCATAACTATCGGGATCATTAAGGAATAAAGTAAATGAGATGTCCGATCGCATCAGTTGGTTATGTCCCTGCATCACCGCATCGTCCGTATGGGTTCCATACGCCATCCCCGCCTCATAGCGACTGATCAGTAGAGGACGCACCTGCTTGGGGCGCACTGCCATTTGAAACAGACGGTTGCGCTGAATAGCTCCCCGAATGAGCGATCGCACCTCCTCCAACACAGGAGAATCCTTCGGCAATTGCGTATTATGTTTCACCAGTCGAGCGTGCCAGCCCGCTGTTTTCTTGCCATCAATAAACTCGGCATCTGTCAGCAGTTGAGCAATCCGCTCCAACTCCTCAGACGCTAAAACATCACCAATACAAATAATCATGAAACCGAAAAGCAAGGAGCTAGTGGTGCGAAGTCTAAAGGCTGTTTGATACTCCCTAATATCCTATCGCCTGCTTTCAATGTCATCCAAAATGTTGAGCTAATAACTTTGGGGGGATAGGCAAATACCGACATACCCAAAAGTCATTAAATTACTTCTAAAAAATAGAAATACAGCGCTTTTCAAGCTCTCAAAACCGGGTTGTTTTTGTAAGAGCTGCGCTCCGTGCGGTTCTCACAAGCTGATTCAGGCACGAAGCGCTGTAATTGCTGGATGGGTGTTTTGCTCCCCGTCATCTGTAAGCTTTCCACACAAGATTCTGATGCAAGGCTCCAAGGTTTAGAACAGTGGCTTTGCTTCGGCGATCGCATCTGCAAAGCGATGTTAATTGTTTTTGAAAGAAGAGAATTTTGTTGGCTTTTTTGACTTTCAGGGGGTTTGCAACGGTATTGGATGTGTTATGCTAGCAAAGCGCGGTACGGATGCCCCACACATTCAGCGTCCTGAGCGGCTATTAAACGCTATAGGTAGTGAAAACGACCTTAGAAAAAAGTTTAGTAGCGCTTGACACAAACGGGTCAGTTCAGGTTAAAGTGGGAGATGTGCCAAAGCGCAGCGGCGGCACGACGAACCTGGAAAAGAGAATAGTTTGAAAGCCAAGCGAACCAATCCTCGTTAAGAAACTAGGAGTCTGAATTAGGGGTGAATTAGATTTAGTTCACTTTTAATAAAAGGCTCAACAAACTAACAGGAAGCCAAGTTCTTTGATTGATTTCAATTGAAGGATTTGGAGCCAAAACAAACTCAACAACATGGAGAGTTTGATCCTGGCTCAGGATGAACGCTGGCGGTCTGCTTAACACATGCAAGTCGAACGGGGTCCTTTCGGGGACTTAGTGGCGGACGGGTGAGTAACGCGTGAGAATCTGCCTTCAGGAGAGGGATAACGACTGGAAACGGTCGCTAATACCTCATATGCCTACGGGTGAAATGTTTTATCGCCTGAAGATGAGCTCGCGTCAGATTAGCTAGTTGGTGGGGTAAGAGCCCACCAAGGCGACGATCTGTAGCTGGTCTGAGAGGATGATCAGCCACACTGGGACTGAGACACGGCCCAGA
>Ga0081535_100135_pt1 | contig 69580 bp, 65 predicted proteins | sample HotLakmasection3_FD_71020 | JGI IMG/M metagenome (GOLD analysis project Ga0081535, IMG submission 71020) | Hypersaline microbial mat communities from Hot Lake, Washington, USA - Section #3 (SPADES assembly) (version 2) | ecosystem: Environmental > Aquatic > Non-marine Saline and Alkaline >... | reverse complement strand
TTTGTAGCGCGGTTTACTGGGGGTCAAAAGGTCGCAGGTTCAAATCCTGTCGCCCCGACTTTGACGGAAATAGCGTCCGCGCAAGGGCTTGCGAGGATGAGGCAGACGCGAAGAACGGCGAATCCCGCGGGGTCGCTAGACCATCCGACTAGACCAGCGCCGCCCTTCCGCGCCCTCCCGCGACCCGAGGCTTTCCTGATTCGGGGCGAATCGCAAGCCCGAATCCGCCTCTCCTCGAGCGGCCGGCGATGGGCGATCTACCTCGGCCGAGAGGGCACGCCCGACGCCCTCGACAACTACATCCGGGCGCTCTCGCTCTGGCGGGCGAGGGGCTACGTCTGGGACGACGCGGTGCACGCCGCCTTCAAAGCGGGCGAGGAGGCGCCCCGCCCCGGCCCGGCGCCCGCTGCCGCGCCTGACGGACCGACGCTCGCCGCGGTCGTCGCCGCGTTCCTCGACTGGTCGCGGGACACCTACCGCAAGGGCGGGAAGCAGACGGGCACCTACCCCATGGACCGCTCGGCGATGGCCGCCCTGCTCGCGACGCCGGGGCTCGCCGCCACGCCCGCGGCCGCGGTCGGCGCTCGCGAGCTCGCCGCGTTCCGCCGGCGGCTCGAGGGGCAAACCAAGCCCGACGACCCGGCCCGCCCTCGCGGCGAGCGCGTCAGCCGCTACACCGCTGGCACGATCAACCGCTACCTCGGTCGCGCCCGCTACATGCTCCGCTGGGCGGCGAGCGAGGGCCACGTCCCCGGCGCCGCCGACGACGTCCTCCCGTCGCGAGCGGGCCGCCGAGGGCGTCCAGGCGGCCCCGAGATCCGCGCCGGGGCGGTGAGGGCCCCAGCCGACCGCCGGAGCGTCGTGTGCGTCAGGCGGGCCCTGCGGGCCTCAGGCGAGCACGTCGCCGTCGCGGCGATGATCGCCCTCCAGCAGCGATCGGCTATGCGTCCGGCGGAGGTGTGCCTCATGCGGCCCGAGCTCGTCGTCCCGGCGGACCTGCCCGGCGTGCACGTCTACGTCCCCGACGCCGCGGCCGACAAGGTCGCCCGGGCGGGCGAGCGCCCGACGCCGGTGCTCCTCGGGCCGCGGTGCTGGCGGGCGCTTCGGCCGTGGCTCGACGAGGCCAAGGGCGACGGCCGCCCCTACGTCTTCGACCCCCGCCCGTGGAGCCGCCGGCCGGGGCGGGCGCTCCCCCACTACGCGCCCGATCGCTACGCGAAGATCATCGCCGCCCGGTGCGAGGCCCTCGGCGTGCCGCGCTTCAGCCCCTACCAGCTCCGGCACGCGGGGGCGACGCGGCTCGAGCGCCGCCCGGACGTCTCGCTCGAGGACGTGATGCGGCAGCTCCGCCACACGAGCGCCCGCACGACGCTCGGGTACATCGACCCGAGCATCGACGAGCGACTCGCCTTCGCGGCGCGGCACTGCTGACTTTGGCCTAAGACGCGCAGACGAAAAAATCGACAAAAACAACATCGAGGCCCTTGCGTGCTGTCTGTGATGGCATACAATCTACGCGTCGGGCAGGGAGCCCGAAGAAAAGGACTAGCAGCCATGACGACGCTTACCCATGACCAGATCACATACCAGCAGGCGATTTCGACGGCCGCGCGGTTCGGCCTTCACGACGGGATGGCGGTTTACGCGACGAACAGCCAGGGCACGCGCTACGGTCGCGTCGAGGTCTGCACGCACCCTCAACACCTTGTCGTCATCCGCACCAACGACGGCGAGACCTACGAGGTGCTCGACGAGTCGCATTGCCCCTGGCGCCCGGCGTCGCGCGAGTCCCTTGGGCCGAGCGACTTTGAGGCCTGCGTCCTGGCCGCCGACGCGTGCCGGGCTCGCGCTCAGGGGTAGCCGCGTGCCCGATCTCCCCGCCGACGCCGACCCCATCCGCGCCGAGCTCGCGCGGCTCATTGAGGCCGCAGGCGGGGTCAGCGCCGTCGCCCGCCGCGCGGGCGTCAGCCGACCGGACCTATCGAGCTATCTTCGCGGCGTGAAGACGACGATCACCGTTCAGACCGCTCACCGCGTCGCCATCGCTTTGGACAAGCGCCTCGGCCTTATCGACTAGCCCGTCGCCACGAGGCGCGCCTCGGTCAGCGCGAGGGCGTAGGGGAACCGCGAGCGCGAGCCCTCCACGCGCAGCTGCGCCTCGGTCGTCGTCGCCGTGATCTCGCCGAGGTGCTCGAGCAGCGTCCACGCCGTCAGCTCGCCCGAGCCCGCGTCGCGCCAGCGGACGAAGAGCCGCAGATCCACCGCGCTCGCGGGCGCGGGCGGCGCGAAGAGCCGCAGCTCGCCCCCGACCGCCGAGCTGCCGACCCGCCACTGGTCCGCCTCCGCGCTTGTGCCCTGGAAGGTCGCCTCGTCGAGCGTCGCGTCCTCGGGGTCCTGCTGCGCGAGCGCGCGGGCCCGCAGGCGGCGAGGCTCGGCGGTCTCGCCGAGCTCGACCAGCGGCGAGGTGTACGACCACGCCGCGCCCGGGTCCGTCGCCTCCAGCCGCGAGAGCGAGGCGTTCCAGGTCAGGTTCTCGTACCCCTCCTCGGGATCGGAGCCGACGTCCGAGAGGTCGAAGTCCTCCGATGCGACGACCGTCTCGCCGTCGGGCGTCGGCGCCGTGTGCGCGGCGGCCGTGAAGCCGAGGCTCGGCCGCCCCGTCGGGTCGACGGCGCGGACCAGCAGCCGCGTCTGCACGCCGGGCAGGAGCCGCAGGCCCGTGAGCGTCGGGTCCCCCGCGCCCGGCTGGGGAACGGTCCTCGCGATGAAGGAGCGGATGTGCTCGTCGCCGATCGCGCTCGTTTCGCCTTCGAGGATCTCGACGTGGTACCGGGTCGCGCCCTCGACGCGCTCGATCGTCAGCGTCTGCCCGTCGCCGGCGTCGTCGATCGAGATCCCGTCGGGCGCCCCGACGGGGTCGACCGCCCCGCCGCTCTCGGTCGTCACGCCGAAGACCGCCTGCGCGGCCGCCTGCGGCGAGAGCTGGACACCGTCCGGGCTCACCGCGACCACGGCGAACTCCTCGCTGGCGCCCTCGTCGATGTCGCCGACGAGCGCGGCGTTCGTCTCGACGCGCGGGGGCTGGAGCCGCCAGTCCATGTCGCCCTGGGCGCGGCGGTAGACGCTGAACTGCGCGGTGCGGCTCGCGTCGACGGGGTCCTGGCGCCAGCTGAGGCGCACGCGCGGGGCGCCCCCGGAGTCCGCCTCGAGCTGCGCCACGAGGTCGAGCACGGGCCCGGGCGGCACGCTGCGCCCGCGGATCGTGCCGTAGACCGGCGGCGGCGGCGGGGCGCTCGGCGTGTCGTCGTGTACGTCGTCGTTCATCTCGCGCCCGACGATTCGCCAGGTCAGCGACTCCTCGTCGTCGAGCTCCACGCGCTCGCAGATGAAGGGCTTGAGCGGAGCCGAGTGCAGCGCGAACTCGGCGTCGACCGGCGGCGCGGCGGGCAGATCGCTCGCGAGCGTCAGCTCGGTGTAGCCTTCGGACTGGTCGAAAGACTCAACCTCCCGCGTGACCGCCGACGAGTCGGCCATGATCACCGTCGCTTCGTACGTCGCCTCGCTGTCGAGATCGGGCAGGCCCTCGAAGCGCAGCACGCCGGCCGTCGAGTCGGCCCGCAGGACGCCCGAGGCCTCGCCGTAGCCGACGACGCTCGTCGCCAGGTCGAAGCGCTCGCCGGGCAGGAGGCGCACGTACTCGTGCGTGGTGACGAGCTCGACGCTCACGCGCTCAAGCCGCAGGCGCTTCCACAGGTGGATCAGCTCGGCGAGGGCCTGATCGGCGTCGGTGACGCCGTCGAGCTGCACGACCTCGTCGCGCGCGACCTCGCCGGCGATCAGCGCGTCGGCGGCGGTCTCGGGGAAGGCGATCGTGTTCGCCTCGCCGTCCTGCGCGGCGTCCTCGATCTCCGCGACCAGGCGGTTCGGCACGGTCAGCCCGCCCGTCGTCAGCTCGTATCGCACCTGGAGCGCGTCGTCGCCGTCGGCGATCGAGCGCTCCGTGAAGACCTCCCGGGCGATCAGCTGCGGACGGTTGAGGATGAACCGCCACTTGCCGCCGACGTTCGCCGGCGTCGCCCGGCCCGCGCGGCAGATCATGCGCAGCGCCTCGAGCGCCTCCATCCGCTCCCCGAGCGTGTAGCTGAAGCGGAACCGCGGCCGCACGCCGCCGCCGTCGTAGCGGTCGACGTCCTCCTCGCACCACTCGATCCACGCGAAGAGCGACTCGAGGTCCACGGCGTCGAGCCCGAACTGCGAGCCGCAGCCCCACCTGGCGTTCGTGAGCAGCGCGAGGGCCAGGTCCCCCGGGTTGTCGCTGAAGCCGAAGTCCTCCTCCCACGGGTCGCTCGCGTCCGCGGCGCTCGAGCGGTCCCAGCGGCGGACCTTCACGCCGTCGAGCTCGACGCTCACGCGCGGCGTGTCGCCCGAGAGCTCCTCGCCGGCGGTGATCTCGAGCGCGAGCAGCGCGTTGCCGCCGTCGCCGGTGTCGTAAACGTAGCGGTTCTGGGAGTAGGTCGTCTCGATCACGCTGTCGAAGGTGATCTCGTCGACCTTCTGGCTCTCGGGCGCCTCGGGGCTGACTCGCTCGACCTGCACGTCGATCTCGCCGTCGTCCGGGTCGAGGCCGTCGACGCGCCGCTCGGCGAAAAAGGGCGACTGCTCGGCGCGCGTGATGGTTTCGACCGTCCAGTCGCTGTAGGTCGGCGAGAGCGCGGGCTTGAACCGCCAGCGGTACTTGACGGTGCGCACGTTCGGACGCCCCGAGCTCGCCAGATCGTAGAGACCCCGCGCGAATCGGAACCGCAGCACGAGCGCGTCGACGCCGCCGCCGCCGGTGCTCGTCGTAAAGAGCTGGGCCTCGGCGCTCGCGCTATCGCCCGTCCGCTCGGCGCCCGAGGTGTTCCGCAGGACGACGCCGCCGACCCCGACCTCGCGCACGACCTGCGTGTCGCCGAAGCCTGGGATCACCGCCTGATCGGCGTGACCCGTGCGTCCCCAGACCAACACGCCGGAGAAGTTCTCCGCGGGCTGATCGTTCAGGTACACGCCCGCGATCTGCCCCGCGCCGCCGGGCCCGGGCGACAGGCGGTCGAAGTCGGCCGTCTGGTCGCCGATTCTGGCGACCTCCCCGTGGCCGAGGTCGATCAGGATTCGCATCTTCGACTCGCCGGCGGGCCCGCTGAACGGCACCACGCTGATCACCCGCCCGCCGTGGCGCACGCGGCGCCCGAGGGCGACGTGGATCGGGTCGCCGGCGACGGCGTCGCGCGAGTAGCGGTCGAAGAGGTAGCGGCGCTCGCCCCGCTGGTTGTCGAGCCGTCCGATCTTCGGCAGCAGCAGCACGCTCGCGACGGCCGAGGCGATTGCGATCACGGCGAGGACGACGTTGATCGGGTCGCCGGGCGAGGGCGCGAGGTAGGCCCGGTCGCCGTCCGCCAGGCGGCGGCGCTCGAGGTCGGCGGGGCGCACGATCGCGCCGTTCAGCTGCGCGACGAGACGGCCCCCGATCCCCGCGGCGCGCGCCGCGTCGGCGAGCGTGGCGCCCTCGGGCAGCTCGAGACGCTCAAACGACCGCCCCTCGAGGGTCAGCGGGTCGCGCGAGGTCTCGAGCAGAACGGTGATCGTCCGCGTGCCGGTCGCCGTCACGTCGCGCTCCTCTCGGCGGGGGTCAGCAGGGCGAGGGCTCGCAGCAGTCTCGGACGGCCGAAGGCGATGAGCCCCGAGATCGGGTCGGCGACGACGCGGCTCGGCGCCAGGGCGGCGGCGGCGCTCGGGTCGCCCGTGTGGATCGCCATGCCGCGGCCGACGGCGAGCGCCAGGTGCGGGCGCTCGCCCTCGCGGCGCGCGTCAAAGAGCAGCACGTCGCCCGGCGCCGCGGCGCGGGCGCTCGCGAGCTCGCCCAGGTCGACGGCGACGCCCCGCGCCTCGAGGTACGCCGCGGGCAGCTCGACGCCGAGCCGCTCGAGCCCCTCGCGCACGCACGCCCAGCAGGGGCTCTCCCCGCCGAAGCGGCGACCGACGAGCGGCGCGAGCCGCTCGGCGGCCCAGGTCTCGCGACCGGCGAGCAGGGAGCCGACGCTCGAGGGGTCCACGCTCACGACGGCGGCCTCCGCAGGATGCCCGGGAATCGCTGGATCTCGTACACCATGCCGGGCACGGCGACGAGGCGGCTGGGCAGCCCGCACTCGACCGTCGCGGTCTTCCGGTTCACCGCCGCGGACAGCGCGGTGTACGTCCACGCGAGCGCGGCGGGCAGGTCGTCGAGGTCGGTTTCGCTCACGAGCCACAGCCGAACCGGCCGACCGAGCACGGCGCCGCTCTCGAGCTGCGCCGACGGCTCGCGCCGCACGTTGCTGATCGTCAGCGTGATCCGCGGCAGCGATCCCTCGCCGTCGTCGCCCAGGCCCTGCACGGCGAAGCCCGCGGCCTGCCAGACGTGGCCGCCGGCCTCGACGTTCACGGGGCTGTTCGCGACGCGCGCGACGGTCCCGCTCGTCAGCTCGATCTCCGCGAGCTCGAAGACGGCGGAGGTCTTGCGCATCAGCCGGCGGGCGAGCAGGTAGGTTGAGGGGATCGCGCGGGGCACGGCTCAGGTCTTGCTCCCGATGGCGGTGTAGCGCCCGGGGGTGAGGAAGTAGATCACGCCGGGGTAGCCGCTGATCCAGATCGAGAAGCTGTCGGAGCGAAAGTCGCAGCGCAGGCTGAAGCGCCGATCGCTCGGGTCGTCGATCACGGCGCGCGTGGTGTTGCCGAGCGAGGCGTCGGAGCTCTGAACCTCCGCTCGCGGGCCGAGCGCCGTCGAGTCACGGTAGAACGTCACGGTCTTCGTGTCCCGCTCGCCCGTCTCGGGGTCGTAGAGGTGCTCGAAGGTCACGCTGACGACTGCCGGCGAGAAGTTCAGCCGCACGGTCTGGCGGAGCGCCCAGGAGCCGGTGGCCCGGCGGACGAGCTGCACGTTGCGCCCGATCGGCGCGACGTCGTCCCACCCGTCGTCGTCGGCGTTGCGGATGCGCAGGCGCCCGGAGCCCGAGACGTCGCTCCAGAGCTCCCCGACCGCCGGGTCGTCGGGCTCGCCGGTGATCGCGTGCTGGGTCGAGACGTTGACGTCGTCGGCGCCGGCGACGTCCGAGAGGCTCGGCAGCAGGTCCGTCAGCTCGTGGCCCCGGTAGGTGCTCATCAATAGGTCCCCACGTCGAGCACGTTGACGATCTCGACGGCGGCGACGGCGTCGTCCGAGTCCGACTCGACGGAGCTCCTGGTGATCGCCCAGCCCGCGCCGATGATGTCGAGCGCGACGCGCACGGTTTTCTTCTCGACGCCCGCGGCGAGGCTGACCCCCGCGGTCGGGTCCTGCGCGACGGGCACGGCGAAGTACTCTCCGCTGGCGGTCAGGAGCGCGGTGGAGCGGTCGTAGAGCGTGATCCCGCCGTCGACGCCGCCTCGGGGGTAGCGCAGCTCGACCAGCACGGCCGCGCGGGCCTTGACGTCGAAGACGCGGTACTGGCCGAAGTCCGGCACGCTGCCGGGCGCGTAGGGCCCCTCCGTCCAGAGGCCGTCGACGTCCCCGCCGAGCGGCCACACGTTGACCCAGGAGCCCGCGCCCGAGTCGTCGTCGATCACCCACTGGCGGACGAAGCCGCTGGCGGTGTCCTCCCAGAGCTCGGCCTCGAGGGGCGAGGGCGGCGGCGTCGGCCCGCGGTTGCGGCTGCGGACGCTCGCGAGCGACGCGTTGCGGGCCGTCGCCATCTCGGCGGGCGTCATCGAGGCGGTGATCGGCGTGCGAAACGCGGGGTTCTGCGTGAACGACGGATCGGGCGAGCCCTCGATCTCGCCGAAGACCAGCGCGCTGACGAGATCGACCTCGCCCGGGTGATCGCCCTCGACCGTGACCGTGAAGCCGTCGCTTTCAAACTCCACCGAGATCTCCTGCACGCGCTCGCCGACGGCGACGCCCGAGCCGAAGACGACGACGGGGACGGGGCCGTCGGTCCCGTCGGCGTCCTGCTCGAAAATCAGCATGCGGCTCTCCTCGCCGCCGTCTGACCAGTTCTGGTTGGGACAGCGCACGTGGAGGTGGATCGCCAGCGGCCTCCACGGCGTCGAGACCTTCACGCCCTCGGCGATCGACGCGGTCGCCCAGCTGCGCGCTTCGGCGAGCGGGAGCCCGGGCCGCCAGAGCCTCCACTCCACCCCGAGGAAGCCGACGATGGAGACGCGGGCGTCGCTGCTGCTGCGGACCATCTGACCGATCAGCGGCGAGCCACCCTGGATGAACGGGTGCAGCGAGGCGATCGCGCGGACGTTCTCGTCGCTGCGCTCGGCGAAGGCGGCGAGGCGGTCGCCCTCGACGGGCGCGACCAGGGCGGGGATCTGGCTCAAGTCTCGGCCTCCCGGTGCAGGGCCTCGACGGGCAGCTCAACGGCGAAGACGCCGCCCGGCAGCCGCGAGGCGGCGTAGGCGGCGCGGGCGCGGACGGCGATCGGCGTCGATCCCTCGCCGTCGGGGCGCAGGGTGAAGCCGTCGAGCCCGTTGCCGCAGGTCGCGACGAGGAACGCGCGGAGCGAGGATTCCTCGCTCTCGTCCAGTCCGGTCCAGCGGGCGGTGAATCGCGGGCGGCCGCGCGGGGCGCGGGGCAGGGCTCGCTCGCGGCCGCAGGCGGCGCGGCGGGCGGCGACGGGGAAGGCGGTCTCCGCGGCTGGCAGGACGTCCGGGGCGACGGGCGGCTCGCCGCGGACCGTGGGCTCGCCCAGGGGCGCGAGCAGGCCGAGCCCGCCGCCGACGCCGGGGTGGTCGGTGGGGTCGGCGCCGGGGGCCAGGGGCGCGAAGCGAGCGGGTCCGCCGCGGTCGGGCATGGTCAGGGCCTCCCCCGCCGGGTGGCGGCGACGGCGCCGGCGAAGTCGTCGCGCAGGGCGCCGTCTCGCCTGATCGCGTCGAGCAGCTCGCGGGCGGCGAGGCGTCCGCGGCGGGCGGCGCCGCCGTCGGAGCCGGGGTCGCTGATCGTCACGCTGATCGCGTACTCGTTGACGACGGTGGTCCCGCCGCCGCCGCCCTCGCTCATGACGCCGAGCCCGCCCGAACGCGTGCGCCGCAGGGGCAGGACGGCCTCGGGCTGTCCCGCCTCGGCCAGGCGGACAAGCCGCCCGCCGGGCCGAGGCCCGAAGATCATCCCGTCGGCGGCGCGGGGCGCGTCGGCGGCGCGGATGAGGCGATCGCCGAGCCCGACGCCGCCGTGGCGAAGGAGCGGCGCCGCAAGCGTGGCGCTCGAGAGCGCGGTGTCGACGCTGGAGGCGGCCGAGGACGCGGCGGGCGCCGCGCCCGCCGCCGCGCCGCCTCCGAAGGCGCCGAAGATGCCGGACAGCGCCCGCACGACCAGCAGCTGCGTGACGACGCGTCCGATCACGTCAAGGATGTTCGACCCCACCCGCCGCATGGCGTCGCCCCAGCTCTCGGTGCCCTCGATGACGTCCTGGAGCCCGCGGTAGACGTCGCTCGACAGGGTCGCGGTCACGTCGCGACCGATCCGCACGCCCACGTCCGCGACGGTTTCGAGTCCGCGACCGAAGGCGACGGCGCCCTCCTCGATGCCGCGGAAGAGCTCGACGACCCGGCGGCCGAGCGTGATCGCCTCCTCCCCCCGGTCCTGCGTGTCGGGCTCCGCCGCCGCCGCCGTGAGCTGGGCGAGACGCTCCCGGAATCCCCCCGTGAAGCGAGCGATGTTGTCGAGGCTCACGAGCACGCCGCGGCCGGCCTGCCCGATGACGGACGCCGACTGCTCAAGGTCGGCGCGTATCTGGTTCGAGACGCCGACGGCCGCGCTCAGCGTCTCGAACCGAAGGCGCTCGCTCGCGCCGTTGGCGGTCGCCGAGACCTCGCGAAGCTCGCCGAGTAAATCGACCGTCCCGACCAGGTTCCTCAGCGATCGGCCGACGACGGTGTTCTCGCCCCCGAACACGTCCGACAGCTCCTCGATCGTGACCTGGAACGCCTCGATCATCGTGCGCTGGAGCGTGGGCACGATCAGGCGGACCGTCAGCGGCAGGAATCGCCCGACGCCTTCGGCCAGGCCGACCACGAGGAGTCGCGCGCCCTCGACGCCCACCTGCGAGAGCAGGTACAGCGTGTCGTCCGCGAGATTCTGGAAGAGCTCCTGAGCGCGGACGTCGCCGTCGAGGCTGTCCCTGATCGCGTCGCCGATGTTGCCGATCGCGTCGGGGATCGTCGCGGCGGCCGCGGCGAGGTTGCGGAAGACCACGGTGGCCAGCGGGGCCAGCTCATCGCGCACGCGCCGCGCGAGCCCCCGGTAGGCGAGCGCGAACTGGTCGGCCGCCTTGTCGAGCTCGATCAGCTGTCGCTGCTGCTCGGCGGCGATCTCCCCGGTGAGCGAGCGGGCCGCGTCGACCTGCCGGCGGAGGTTGTCCGACCCGCTGCCGAAGAGGTCGATGATCGAGCTGTCGGAGCTGCCGAAGATCTGGCGGCTCCGCAGGCGCCGCTCGGCCTCCGAGAGCCCCGCCAGACCGTCGGCGATCTCGGGCAGGAGGTCGGACAGCGGTCGCAGCTCGCCGCGGGCGTCGCGGGCGTCGACGCCGATGCGGGCGAGCGCGAGCGACGTCTGCCCCCCGCCGAAGAGCTCGACCTCGTCGAGCCCGCCCCGCAGCCGCGAGAGCGCCTCGTTGACGCCGTCGACCGAGCCCTCGACGAGCAGCGCGGCGTCCTGAAACCCCTGGAGGCTCTCGGCGCTGAGCCCGAGGGACTCGGCGTCGCGGGAGAGCTGGCGCATCGAGGCGCCAGCCCGCCGCAGCGACGCGAGGACCACGCCCGAGCCGATGCCGATCATCACGCCGCCGAGGGTGGCGACGCCGCCGGCCAGGCGGAGCACGCCGCCGACCGCCGTCGCCGACGCCCGACCGATGCCGCTGGCGGCCTGCGCGCCCACCGCGCTCGCCCGCTGCATCTGACTCGTCACCGCGGCGATCGGCCGCGAGACGTTGTCGATGAGGTTCGTTCGGATGTTGATCGGAGCGACCTGGCTCACACGATCACCCTCCTCGCCTCGGCGGCGCGGCGTTCGTCCAGTCGCCGCCGGGCGTCGAGCCGCTCGCTGCGGCTGCGGGCCTCGTGCAGCTCGGCGGCGTACACCTCCATCGCTCGCACGAGCCACGCCGACTGGTCGCCCCATCCCCCGGGCGACGGCCAGGCGCCGTGGGCCTCGAGCATCCAGACCGCGCGGATGAAGGGGTCAAGCCAGGGCGGCGGCGGCTCGAACGACTCCCGCAGCACCCGCTCGCTCCAGGAGCCGTCGGCCCGCCGGCGGCGCTCGTACAGCTCGTGCGCCGCCGGGTGGGCGGGGTCGGCCTCAACCTGGGCGAGGCGCTCGCGATGGTGCCGGTAGGCCGCCGCACGCCTCAGGACTTTCCCTGCGCCTCGGTGACGGCATTGGCGCCGATCGTCACGTTGGCGATCCGGGGCAGCTCCGCGTAGGTCAGGGCCTGTTCCAGGAACGCCCCGGTCGCGATGGGTCCGAGTTCGGGATGCGCCTCGTCGACGGCCCGCTCGAACGCGACGGGACGCCCGTCCTCGTCGACGACCTTCTCGTCGGCGCCCACGATCCCCCATCGCGCGATGAGGCGGATGACCGCGAGCGAGTCCGTCTCGCTCCGCGTGATCTCGCCGGACCTGGCCGCCTCGTCCAGCAGCGCCTGGAAGGCGTCCGCCCGCTTCATGCGGGCGACGCGGATCGAGAGCCGGCCGCCCGTCGACAGGGCGTACCCGACGGCTCCGGGGTGGACGCTCGCTCGCTCGTGATCGCTCATGGTGTCTCCGTTTCGGTGTGTTCGTGCGTCGCGCCATCGCCTCACTCGGGCTCCTTCAGGACCGCGAGGAAGAAGGGCCAGTCGTTGCGGGCGCTCGCGCGGACCGCCATCGTCAGCGAGGTCGCGACGACGTTGTCGCGGTTTTCAAGCTGCGCGCTGTACTGCACGCGGTCGGCGTGGAAGATCACGCGGCCGAGGCCGTCGATCTCGCCGTAGTCGTTGCTCAGGCGCGCCGGCGTCCCGTTGAGCGCGTTGCCCCAGAAGTCGTGATCGCTCGCGGGCACGTCCTCCGGGCTGAGGCTGACGACGATGTCGCGCTGGCGGATGCGCGGGGGCCGGAGCCCGGTGGCGCCGACCGAACGGGTGATCGTCGTTCGCGGCGTGATCTGCTGGCCGAGGTCGACGGTCATGCCCGGCACGACGGGCGGGGTGTAGGTGGTCGAGCCGTCGGCGAGGACGAGCTCGCTGAGCGTGCAGCGGGGCGCGGCCTGGCTGATGAGCGGGATGTCAGCCGGCGGATCGTTCTCCGGCCAGCCGCCGGTCTCGCTGAGCTTCATCGGGCCCACCATCGAGAAGTCGATGACGCCCGGGTTCGATTCCTCGAAGCGGAAGACGGCGTTTCCGCGGCAGATCGCGGTGAGCTCCTTGCCGCCGATGAAGTGCGTGACCGTCATCGAGGGCGGAACGACGCCCGTCGACTCGCTCAGCGGGTGGTAGGCGTAGCCGACCTGCTCGGTCGAGCCGTCGGCGACCGCCTCGGCGCTCGAGATCGAGCCCGCGATGACGTCCTCGTCGGCGAAGTCGTCGCTCGAGCCGACGAGCACGTAGAGCAGGTGCGTCACCGTGTCGCCAGCGGCGTTGCGCTGCACGCCGATCAGGATGCCCTCCTTGTCGACCCCGTCGCTGATCGTCTCGAACCGCTGGAACGTGCCCGAGGGGGAGGTCACGGCGACGCGCATCACGTCCTCGCGCTGCGTCCCGCACGCGCGAAGGAACGCGTCGAAGGTCGGCGGCGTGGTGGCGCCGATCGGGATGATCTCCTCGGAGTGCGCGAGGGTGATCGCCTTGGTCGTCGGGCTGCCGAGGTCGCGGTCGAGGCTCTGACCGATGACCGGGCGCAGAAACTGTCCGACGTCCGTCTGCGGGAGCGTCGGGTCGGCGCCCGCGAGCGCCCGCGAGCAGTCGGCGGCGTCGATCGTCTCGAAGGTCTCCTCGTCGGTCTCGGAGAGCTTGCCGCCGACGACGCGACTCTGGGCAAGCGTGGCGGGTGAGTCAGGCATGGGGGTGCTCCTCGAGGCGTAGCTCAAAGGCCGCGGCGGCGAGCGCGGGTCGGGTGGCGGGAAGACCCCGCTCGGCGCCGTCGCCAGCGGGGAACCAGAGGGAGGGGTCGTCGTCGCCCGGGGCGCGGAACTCGATGAGCCCGCAGCCGCGCGCGGCGTCCAGGGCGTCGCGCACGAGCGCGAAGTCGGCGCCGTGGCTGTCGATCGTCAGCGTCACCACGCGGCCGCGGGGCTGGCCGAGGCGCCGGCTCTGGCGGTGGCCGAGCGGGCGGTCCTCGGCGTCGCTCAGGACGTCCGCGGGCTGCTCGACGCGGGCGCGGCTGACGTCGAGCAGGTCGGCGCCCGTCGAGGCGTCGAGCAGCGTGGCGCTGACGGCGTGGGCGTAGGTGCCAAAGGCGCTCATCGCAGCGACACCTCCGCGGCCGAGCCGAGCGCGTCGTCGCCGCCGACGACGAAGAGGTCCTCGGCGAGCTCGGCGCCGAGGCCGAGGTCGGTCGCCTCGGCGCTCAGGGCGCCGATGGTCCACTCCTCGCTCGCGATCGCGGCGAGCTGGTCGCGGGCGCTCGCGACGGTGAGTCCGGCGAGGTGCAGCGTCGCGTCGACGACGGTCTGCATCCCGACGGTGCGCCGCAGCGTCAGCGCGCCGCGCTCGATCAGGACGCTTGCCGGGTCCCCTCCGCTCGCCTGTGCGGTGAAGCACGCGACCGGCGCGGCGTCGGCGGGCTCCCCGGGCGCCGCGCCGGGCCAGGAGAGCGCGGCGACGGGGTGGCGGAGCCGCACGCGGAAGGCGCGCATCGCCAGCGGCACGGGCTCGCCCGCGTCGGCCTCCTGCCACACGAGGCCCATGCCCCCGGCGGGGTCGGTCGAGACGACGAAGCTCGCCGGCTGGCGGTCCGAGAGGATCGCGGCGTAGGCGTCGGCCGCCACGCGGTAGGCGACGTCGACGGCCCGTCGACCGCCCCAGAAGAGATCGGCGGGCAGGCGGAGCGTCACGATGACCTCGAGCGTCGAGTCGTGGGTCGCCGACTGCAAGGCGCCGGGCTCCTCGCGTCCGGGGTCGACGCTCGCGACGACGAAGCCGCGGCGGCTCGCCTCGCCGACGCTGACGCGGCGTCCGGGGAGCGCTCTTTGACCGGACTTGACGCCGGGGAGGGCGGCGCGATCGACCGACGTCTGCACGGCGAACGGCCACGTCGCGCCCGCGGCGACCGTCGCCGACAGGAGCAGGCCCTCGATCCTCGCGAGCGCCCACCGCTGCACCGGAGCGTCGTCGGCGTAGAACTGGACGCTCACGGCCGGCCCTCCCGCACGCCCCCGAGGGCCCGATTGATCTCGGCGGCGTAGACGGGTCGGATCGCGGCGCCGAGCCCGCTGACGGCCCGGTCGAGGTCGAACCGCTCGCGGGCCTGGCGAGCGCTGACGGGTCGGAACTTGGCGAAGGGACGGAACTCCGCGCCGCGGCGCGTCCGGCGCATGACCAGGCCCCGCCCCGGAACGTAGCGGAGCTCCTCGCCGCCGCGGGAGAGCGATCGCAGCGCCCGGACGAGGCCGAGGCGCGACAGCTCGGTCGAGAACGCGCGGAACCGCTCACGGGGGCCGGATCGCCACGGGAAGGCGGGGACCATCTCGGTCTGGCCGCCGGCGCCGGCGGTCTCGCCGAAGAATCGGGCGCCGAATCCGGCGAGGACGGTCCTGCCCCCGGCGCGGTCGATCTCGAGCGGGCCGTCCTGCGTGAGGAACCGCGCCGCGCGGACGGCCCGGACGGCCTGCTCGCGACGGCCCGAGGGGGCGGCGGCGACGAGCTCGCCGGCGATGACGCCGCGGGGGCCGTGAACGCGACGGGCGGCGCGGGCGGCGCCGGCGGCGGCGCGGCGGGGCACGCTGTTCAAGATGTCGACCGATCCGCGGACGCGACGGAGCAGCAGGTTGAGGCCCTCCTCGCGGCCGATGAGCAGGGCGCCGCCGGTGGTCCGAACGGCGAAGGTGGGCCGCGCGTCGCCGACGAGGAAGAAGACGCCGAAGCCGAGAAGCGCGAACCGCGAGAGGAAGCCGAAGGGCTGGCGGGTGAGGTCGGCGACGCCCGATCGCGCGACGCCCTGGCCGCCGAGCCCGAGCACGCGGCTGACGCGGGCGCCCCGGGCGCCGGGCGCGAGGATGGCGTCCCCGGCGAACGCCTCGAGGGTGCGGTTGGCCTGGCGGCTGACGATCGTTCCGGGGACGAACGTGGTGACGCGGGCCTCGCCGACGCGCAGGCCGACGAGGTTCTCGAAGGTCGCCGAGAAACCGCCGGCGATCTGGCGAGACGCCGTCCGCACGCGCGGGGTCCGCACCGGGATGCGCCAGTCGTACGCGCTCACCGGGCCTCGACCTCCCCGAGCGCGTAGCCGTGCTCGACGTGGAAGCCGCCCGAGACCGAGTAGCGCGTCGCGGTCTCGCCGCTCTCGGGGTCGGCGGGGTCGGCGAGGATCGTGAACGTGTCGCCCCGCCCGGGCGTGCGGTCGATGCCGAACTGCGGGGCGCCCGGCTCGCCCATGGCCACGGTCAGCGTCGGGCTGCGCCGCGTCATCGGGCTGTCGCCCGAGCCCAGGCGACCGACGGTCTCGGCGGGGCTCTCCGGCGCCGAGCCGGCGACGACGCGCACGACCACGCCAGGAGTCGTGAGCGCCTCGCCGGCGGCGCGGTACACGGCTAGGCGGGCCCCGGCGGCGGCGGCGAGCCCGTCGCGGGCGAGCTGCTCGAGATCGGCGTCGGTGAGGGTCATGAAACCGCGCCGGCGGGTGTCCCCGTCCGGCGCGGGCGGCGAAGCGTGAGTCGGGATCAGCCGCCCGAGGTGTCGGCGTCGATGCCGGTGAAGAGGTGGCCCGCGTCGACGTTGAAGACCTGCGGATCCGTGAAGCGCCAGCCGGGCACGAAGCTCGTCAGCGGGTCGCGCCCGTAGGGCGGGTTGATCCAGACCTCGCCGTCGGGTCCGCAGAAGGGCGCCCAGCAGAAGGTTCGGCCCATCTGGACGTCGGCGTCCAGGCGGGGCCCGCGGGCGATGCGGGCGAAGAGAATCAGGTCCTCGCTCCAGATCTTCGAGAGCGACGGCTCCGCGCCGCGGCCAGCGGTGTCCTCCTGGACCTCGCCAACAATGATCTCGTCGACGTTGAAGAAGTTGGCGAGCGCCTCCTCGTTGAGGATCACGGCGCCCTGCGCCTGTTCGCGGATGCGCGAGCTGGTGGTCGTATAGATCACGCGCTCGCGAACCTGCTCGGACCGGCCGAGGACCAGCCGCGTCTTGTGGCTCATGAGGACGACGTTCGGGTAGGCGCCGCACTGCTGGAAGACGGCGTTGTGACCGTCGGCGACGAGCTTCTCGACGTCGGCGGAGTCGGGGTTCCGGTTGATCTCCGGGCCGGCGGTGTTGTATCCCGATCCGAACGTGTTGATGTTGATCAGGCCCGCGACGCGCTTCTCGAGCTTCCGCTCGAGCGTGCGCATGACGGTCTGGGCGCCGACGACCGCGCCGTCGATGTCAAAGACGGCGTTGAGCTCCTCGTCGTCGACGGCGTCCACCGGATACTGGAGGAAGTCGCCGGTGCAAGAGTAGACGCGACGATGGAGATGCTCGCGCGTCATCGTGGGGATGGAGCCGTCGATGTTGCGCTCGGTCTTCGGCAGGCCCATGCCCTTCTTGGCGTCCCAGTGCAGGTACTCGCTGGCGCGCTCCGGAACCATGATGGGCGGCAGGAGCCGCCGGGCGGCGAACCGCTCGCCGAACTCGTTGTAATCCATCGCGACCTGCGCCAGCGGCGATCGGGGCAGCGCGGTGCTTGCGGCCATCTGAGGCATGATTGAGTCCTTTCGATCGGCGGCCGGCGCGGCCGCGTGTCAGACGGGGGTGGTTTGGTGAGGGGAAAAAACAAGGCAGGGACGGGGACGGGATCAGAACGCGATGAAGCCGAACTCCTCGCCGTCGCCGCCGGCGGCGCTCGTGGCGATGCCGCGTTCGGTGTAGGAGCCGCCGTCGGTGTCGGTGAACTTGCCGTCGTCGTCGGTGTAGACGGTGTCGCCCACGGCGATCGCCTTGCTCGCGATGCCGACGTGCTCCTGTCCGGGCAGAATGGGACGGAACGAGAGCTCCTCGTCGATCGCCGCGGCGTGCAGCGCGATCCCAACGGGCGCCTCGTCGGCGTCGGCGAACACGGCGTCGACGACGCCGGAGTCGTTGGTGAGCTTGATCGCTCGGTACTGCGCGATGGCCTCGCCCGCCGTGACGGTGGGGGAGGCGGCAAAGGTGGCTCGTGACACGGGTGTTGTCCTTTCGGTCGGGGTCAGGCGGGAACGGTGAGACGGAGCGGTCGGGCGGGATCGGGCGGGAGGATCGGGCCGGCGCTGGCTCAGGCGACGGTCTGCGCGCCCTCGCCAAAGCCCGGCGGCGGGGCCTTGGCGGCGCCCTTGATCCACGCGCGGAGCTGCTGATCGCCGTGAACGCGGCGGAGGCCCTGGTTGATCTCGTCGCCGCGCGGGGCGCGGCCGTGAGCCGCCTGGAAGTCGCGGCTGAAGGCGAGGCGGGCCTCGAAGTAGCTGCCCGCGGCGGCGCCCTTGCCGGAACCGTCGCCGCCGAGGGCCCCGCTGACGGGCGCGGGAGCGCCGCCAAGGGCGTCCTCGACCGCCGAGCCGGCGCCGGTGCGATTCTTGTGCAAACCGATGAGCGTCTTCATGGCCGCCGCATCGCCGACGCCCTCGGCGACCATCCGATCGACCTCGGCGTGGGATCGCGGGATGCCGAGGTCGTCGGCGGCGGCGTAGATCGCGGCGATGCGGCGGCGGTCGCGGGCGACGGCGGCGGCGGCGGCGGACTGGGACTTGTCTTCCTCGTACTCGCCCTCCTCGTCGTCCATCGACTTCTCGTCGTCCTCGGCCGAGGCGGACTCCTCCTCGTCGTCCTCGTCGTCCTCGGCCGAGGCGGCGCGGGGCTTGGTGGGGCTGGCGTGCGTCGCGTTGCGCTTGCTGGGGGTGGTGGGCATGGCGTCGTCTCCTTCTCGCGCCTCGGCGGCGCCGTCAGACGGGGTGAGTGATTCGGTTTCGACCGTCGCTTCGGCGACGGGCTCGGGCTGGGTCTCGGCGCCGGCGCGAACGTCGGCCAGGGCGACCGCGGACGCGCCGGCGCCGCCAGCCGCCTCGCGCAGCTCGGCGATGGCGTCGTCGAAGCCGCCGACGGAATCGCAGAGCCGGGCGTCGATCGACTCGGCGCCGACGAACGTCGCGGCATCGAGGTTCGCGACCTCCTCGGGCGTCATGCCGCGCGCGGCGGCGACGGTCTCGAAGAACTGGTCGGCGAGCGCGTCGATGTGGCGCTGAAGGTGGCCGAGCACGTCCTCGTCGGCGAAGCGGTCGGGGTCCGTCGCGGCCTTGTAGAGCCCGGAGCGGATGACGTGCGCGGCGACGCCGATCTGGTCGCGGAAGCGCGTCGCGTCCTCGCGGATCAGGTACACGCCGACCGACCCGGTGACGCTCGTGCGGTAGAGGCTCACGCGTCCGGGGTCGGCGGCGCAGGCGACGGCGTAGCCGCCAGAGGCCCCTACGCCGTCGATGTAGGCGCCGATGGGCTTGGCGCCGCGACCGGCGAGGATCGAGTCGGCCAACTGGAAAGTGCCGTCGACGGTGCCGCCGGGCGAGTCGATGTGCAGCAGGATCGCCTCGGCGCGATCGTCGCGCAGGCACGCCTGGAACTCTCGCTCTAGGCGGTGGGTGCTCGTCCAGCCGAAGAGCTCGTTGAACCAGTAATCGGGCTTGACGATCATCCCGCGGACCTCGAGGATCGCGACGCCGTCGACGATCGGCACGCTCGTGCCGGCGACGACCGCGCCCTCGACGGCCTCGGCCGGGTCGTAGCCGCGGGCGCTCTCCCCCCGGCGCTCGCGCAGGCGCTTGAGCCGCGAGCCCGTCGCGCCCGTGGCGAGCGCCTCGTCGATGGCGCGAGCGACGTCGGCCTCGCTGAGACCGCGTCCCGCGCAGGCCCGGCGGTAGGCGGCCTCGACGGCGAGCAGTCGCGACTGCTCCATCGCCAGCGGCTGGCCGTAGAGCTGCGCCCCGAGCGTCGCGAGCGACGCGCGCTCGGGTCTGGCGAAGCGGCCCCGCAGGGCGCGCGCGATCTCGATGTTCGCCAGCTTCGTCACGCCAGCGCCTCCTCGTGCGGCCGCGGATCGGACCGGCCGGGGCCGCGGCGCAGCCTGCTCGGCAGGCCCAGCTCGTCGAGCTCGCGCTCCTCGTCGGCGCGGCGCTCGGGCAGGTCCTCGTAGTCGGCGCCCTTGCCGGCGGCGATCTCAGCCCGGGTCGCGACGCCGATCTCGATGGCCTTCTCGTCGCCCTGGAGCTCCTTCAGCTTGTCGATGTGGGGCACGCCGGGCGTGATCAGGTCGTAGTGCGCCCACTCCTCGAACGCGCCGTCGAAGGGGTCGTCGCCGGGGCGGTGGCGCCGGGGGTCGTAGCCGGGCAGCGGGATGCGTCCGCGGGCGACGCCCTCCTCGATGACGCCCTCGTAGCTCGCGCGGACGATCGTGTCCGAGAGCATCTCGTAGACGGCCTGGTAGGCCCGCCAGGTCAGGGCGAAGGCCGCGCGGGCGCTCGAGTAGTTTGTCTGGCGGAAGTCGCGCGTGATGACCTCGTAGCTGGTGCCGATCAGTGAGCCGAGCTGCACGAGCATCGTCTCGCTGATCTCGCGCAGCACCGGGGAGACCTGCGGCGGGTTGACGGTGCGGATGTCCTCGCCCTCTTCGAGGTGTCCGATCATGCCGGGCTGGAGGTACTCGGTGGCGAAGGTCGCTCGGTCGCTGCGCTCGAAGTCCTCGCCCTGAGCGCCGACGACGCCCGACCGCCCCGGCGCCGCCGGGTTGTCGCGGTTGTAGACACGGAAGGTCGACAGCATCGTCGAGACCTTGAGCGCGACGAGCGCGGAATCGCGCAGCTCGCCCATGTCGCTCGCCAGCTGCATGCCGGAGACCAGCGGGCTCACGCCGCGGCTCTGGCCGACGCGCGTCGGTCGGAAGATCGCGACGACGTTCTCGCGGCCCTGAGCGTCGCGCCAGGGGATGCGTCGCGTGCGGTAGAGGCTGGCGCGTGAGCCGCCGCCGATGGGCGTCAGGTCGCCCGGGTGCCGCTCGTAGACGTGCAGGGCGACGCACTCGCCGGAGGGGTCCTTCTCGACGCCGCCGGCGACGGTGTTGCCCTGGGCGACGTCGAGGCCGGGGGCGCCGTCGGCGATCTGCTCGGCGTCGAGCAGCTGCCAGGCGAGCGAGAGCGAGGGGCCGCGCAGGCGCCCGATCTCCCGGTCGGTGCGGCGTTGGCGGACGGCAAAGCAGTCGAAGCCCTCGAGCACGCAGCGGAGCACGAGCTGCACGCCCCGCGCCCAGTTGAGGTTCATGCCGACGAAGGGCCGTCGCGACCAGCGGCGCCACTCCTTTTTGGCCGCGCGGACGAACGCGTCGATCTCCTCGCGCGAGGCGGCCTCGATCATCTTCCGCATCGGGGCGGGCACGGGTCCGAAGGGCCCGCCGAGGGCGGTCGTGACGAAGTTGTCGATGGCTCCGGCGTAGACGGGCTCGTTGCGCGCAAGGTCCCGGCTGATCGAGCGGAGCTCGGCGTTGGAGAGCTGGCCGATGGCGTCGGCGCTGCTGAGGCGGTCGCGTACGTGCGTTCGGCGAGCGGGGTCGCGGCGGAGCTGGCGGTAGTGGCGTCCGCCGCCGACGTCGGGCAGGTCGAAGGGCAGCGGGGAGAACGACGCCGAGGCGCCGAAGGCGGAGTCGGGGGCGAGCAGCCCGGACCGCGTGGCGCGGTAGCCCGCGGGCGGCGGCGCGGGCGCGTGCTGGACGGGGCGGGCGGCGAAGCGGCCGGCGGCGGCGGCGAGCTCTCGGGCGTCGGCGATCATCACCCGCGCCCCACGTCGGCGACGGTGCGGTCGATGCGGGCGCCGCTGGCGGCGGACCGCTCGCGCTCGAGCTCGCGGAGCAGGACCGAGAGCGACTCGAGGGACGGGCGGCGGATGCGGGTGCCGGTTCCGGGCGTGCGGACGTCGACCTCCTCGCCCCGAAGGGTGGCGGAGCGGGCCTCGCGCACGGAGGCGATCTCGGCGTCGATCTCGGCGAGCGTTCGCATGGGCCCAGCATGGGCGCTGGGCGCCGGGCGCAAAAGGGCGCGCTTTCCAACCTTGGAAACAACATTTGCACTTTTTTAGGCGCGGCGAAACCTTACTCGACCGGCATCGTGACGATCCGCTTCGCTCATGGCGCCCATTCCTATCCGTACCGCTTGAAGTTGTGCCCGCAGCCGCCGCATTTTCGGTACTGCACCGTGATCCCGCGCTCGGTCATCGTGCGCTGGGTCGGGCAGCCCCAGTGCCCGCACTTCGGGCACCGCGTCTGGTTGCGCCGCGGCCGCTCGAGCCGCTCGACGCGCGTCGCGACCGGGTTCTCGACTCGCCTCTGGTCCCTCATGGCTCGCCCTCCTGGCGCTGCTCGCCCGCTTCGTCGCTCGCCTCGCCCATCGCGCGATCGGCGGCGTCCGCGTCCTCGAGCTCCATCGCCTCGGCCAGCGTCGCGAGCGCGATCGCCGCCGCGGCCTCCATCGCGTCGTCGCCCTCGCGGCGCGACTCGCGCGCGACCAGCGCGAGCGTCCGCCGCAGCGCGGCCTGGTCCCCCGGCCCGACGAACCGCGCGACGCTCGCCGCCAGCAGCCCGAGCGCCGCGGCGCCCTCGGACCGCGCGCGCTCCGTCTGGTCGAGCAGCTTGAGCAGCCGGGCCTCGCGATCCGTCGCCATGGCGATCGACGGGCCGCTCAAAGCTTGCCCCGCAATCGCTCCATCGAGGGCAGGCCCCGGTAGAGCGGTCGTCGCGGGCCCGCGAGGCCCGCGACGGCCTCGGGAGCGCTCGCCGGATGAACGCCGCCGCCCTCGCTCTCGCGACCGTCTCCCGCTCGCTCAGGCGCCTCCTGCGGCTCGCCGGCCCCGGCGAGGCCGTCGCGACCAGCTCGGCGGCCCGGATCGCTCCTGGCGTGCCTGCGGGCCTCCTCGACCGCTCGCACGCGCGGGTCGCTCGGCTCGAGGAAGTCGACGCCGAGGTACACGGCGGCGGCCTCGGCGTAGACGTTGCAGTCCCAGAGGTGATTGGCCGCGCCGTCGCGCACGGTCCGCCAGACCTCGACCGCCCGCCGGTCGGCGCCGCGGGTCCCGACGCGCCGCCCGGGGCGGCCGACGGCCTCGAGTCGCTTTTCCTCGCTCGAAAGCTGCGCGCAGAGCACCTCGGGCGAGAGCTCCTCGCCGGTCATCGGGTCGACGCCGGCGCTCGCGATCGTCATGGCTCGCGCGTCGCCGAGGCCCATCGGCGAGCCGGGCGCCGGGCGCTCGGGCAGGGGCGCCGTCAGCGAGCGGTGCGCGCGGTCCTTGAGGGCGTGGGTGTTGACCAGCAGCAGCGGCGCGGCGCCGCGATCGCTCACGCGGCCGGGCAGCTGCGGGGCGGCGGCGTGCCGGAAGAGGTGCGGCGCCTCGGGGTTCGATTCGCCCTTCATGGCGACGGCCTCGCAGTCGCTGTCGCGCACGAGCCGGTAGACGTCGGCGGTCTTCTCGCCGCCGGAGTCGACGGCCAGGAGCGCCGCCGCGATGCGCAGGTCCGGCGCGCCGTGCACGGGCAGGCGCGCGTCGTAGATCCGCTCGAGCTGCCGCCAGCCCTCGGGGGCGCCCGCGACGTCGGTCCCGAGCGCGCAGAATCCCCAGCCCGCCGCGTGCCGTCGCCCGAGGGGCCCGATCGCCATGAGCAGCCACCACCACCCGTCCGCCTGCGTGTCGGCGGCGAGGATCGTCCGCACGGTCCAGGGCGGGAGCGTCATCGGCGGGAGCAGCTCGTCGACGCGGCGGCGCAGCGCCCCCGGCCGCAGCGTGCTGAGCCTCTCGACCCAGGGCTCGGCGAGCCAGGAGTTGACAAAGTTCCGCAGCGCGCCCTCGCCCTCGCGGCGCGCGCGCTTGAGCTTGGCGGCGATCATCGGGAGCGTGAGAAACGGCGAGTAGAACGCGTTGATCCAGTATCCCGCCACGGTCGATCGCTCGCGGCTCTGGCTCGGGCGCGGCTCGGTCCCGACGGGCCAGCGGTCGGGCTCGAAGCCGGGGTCGGCCTCGCGCTCGGGCGTGGTCCCGGGCGGCACGGTGAGCAGATCGCCGGTGGCCTCGTCGATCCGCTCGCCGACCTCGCCGGCCTCCGCCGCGTCGTCGTTTCGGTAGGCGACCCACCGCCCTCGCTCGATCATCCCGCGGCGGTCGCGCTCGTGGATCGTCGCGCGGCACCGGGGGCAGGTCAGCCACACGAGGTCCGAGGCGCCCGCGACCTCGAGGTCCTCGGCGGTCGCGCCGGGGGCGATGCCCATCTCAAAGACCGGCGCGGCGCCGTGCCAGTCGGTGCGCTTGGAGCTCATCACGCCGCGGCATCCGCACTTCGGGCAAGGCACCAGGAACCGCCGCCGGTCGCCGCCGGTCTGGAATCGCCGCGCCGCCTGGCCGGTGAGGCGACCCGGCGTGGAGGCCAGCGCGACCTTGCGCGTGGCCTCGTACTTGCGCGTGCGCTCGAGGGCGAGGTCGAGCGGATCGCCCTGTCCGGCGAGGTCGTCGGGCAGCTCCTCGATCTCGTCGCCGATCAGGAATCGGATCGTCCGGCTCTTGGCCTTGGCGGGCTTCTGGAGGCCGGTCAGCCAGCAGGTCGCGTCCTCGAGCATCACGCGCTCGGCGGTCGCCAGGCGCCGCCGGTCGAGGGCGATCTGGCGGTCGAGGGCGTCGATGCTCTCGATCGTGGGGACGAGGTGCTCCTGGCTGAAGCGCCGCGCGTCCTCGTCGGTGGGGAAGACGAACATCATCGGCGCGGGCCGTTGGTGCAGGGCCTCGGCGGCCATCATCCGCAGCGCCGTCGTCTTCCCGACCTGCGTGCCGGTGACGAGCAGCACCATCCACGTCTCGGCGTCCGTCCAGTCGTCGAGCGGGGAGCTCCAGAAGGGCGTGAGCTCGAGGTTGAGCGGTCGCTGGCGGTCGCGCGACTCGATCTCGACGCCGTAGCGCTCAAAGTACACCGAGCCCGGCAGGCGCGGCCCGACCCCGAGCGCCTCGCGCTCCTCCGGCGTCAGCTGCATCGGGTCGAAGGCGACCACTACGCGGCCTCCCGCTCGGGCGGATTGCCGCCGCCGCCCGAGAGCAACGGCCGGTCGGTGAAGGCGGCGCGCACGTCGCCGGCGAGGTCCTCGAGCACGGCGCGTGCGTCGTCCTCGGAGCAGCCGACGAGGCGGTGGGACTTCTGCACCATCGCGCGGAGCGCCGAGTCGAGCGTGCGCATGCGTGCGGCGAGACCGCGGCGGACCTCCTCGGCGTCGACGAGCCGGCCCTCCTTGAGGTCGTTCTCGAGCTTGAGCTTGCGCACCTGCTCGCGCTTGAGCTCGTCGCGCACGCTCTCGGGCTCGCCGCCCGCGGTCGCGGCGCCGGCGGCGGCGTCGGCCGAGCCGGGCTCGCCCTTGCGCCTGTGGTAGCGGCGCTGGTCGGGGTCGATGTTCCGCGAGACCCACGCGCGGACCTGGGCGACGTTGTAGCCGCGCGCGCCCTTCTCGGGGAAGGGGTCGCGCGAGGACGGCTCGCCGATCTGCTTCCAGCGGGTGACGGTGGAGCGGTCGACGTCGAAGACGCGCGCGAGCGCGGCCTGGTTCGTCGCGTAGTCGGACCCGGCCTCGGCGCCGCCGCGCGCGGCCGGGTCCAGAGCGGGCGGGGCGCCCTTGAGCCGCGCGGCCTTGAGGTCGGGATCGGCGGCCAGCGGCGGCTCGCCGCGGGCGCGGCGGTCCTTGGCGGCGCGAACGCGAGCGCGGCGGCATCCGAGGCGCCGGGCGGCCGCGTGCTCGCTGAGGCCGGCGTCGACGAGCTCGAGGACCTCCGCGTCGGACCACGCCCGCGGGTCGTGATAGTCCGCCCGGCTCGTCACGTCGGGGCCGCCTCCGCGGCGTCCGCCTGGGCGCGCTCGGCCTGCTCGATCGCGCGATCGCGGCGGGCCTCGGCGGCGGCGAGCTCGCGGCGCGCGTCCTCGAACTGCTCGACCGCGTGCCTTGCGCGATCGTGCTCGCGGGCGATCTCGGCGCGCAGCCCCTCGATCTCGTCCTGGAGCTGCGCGACGCGGTTTCGCAGGTCGCGAGACTCTCCCCGTGCGCCCTGCTCCATCTCAACGCAGTAGCCGAGCAGCGAGCGGAAGGGCAGCAGCGCGCCCGCGATCGCCTCGCGCATGCGCTCGGCGCGCGTCTCGGCGTCCTCGCCGGCGGCGTTCGTGAGCATGCTGGCGAGCCGCTGCATGGCCTCGCCCGCGGCGATGCGCGGCGAGAACAGGAACACGCTCGTCGGCGTGTGTTTCGCCGTGAAGCCGAGGGAGGCGAGCGGCGACTCGGCGGCGTCGGCGTTCGGCTGGGGGTTTGTCGTTTCGGCGTTCGGCGTGGCGTTCATGTCGTCTCCTCGCGTTGTGATCGTTCCACACGGTTCTCCACGGGTTCTCCACGCCCGGGGGCTACAGGCGCGGCGCCGGATCGCGCGGCTCGCCGCCGGGCCGCTTGGGCAGCGGGTCGCCGACGAAGTGATGGCCGAAGTCCCGAGGCGTTCCGGAGCCCCGCTTCGCCGGCAGGTAGCGATCCGCCGGGTCGGCGGTCGTCGGCGCCGAGCCCACCGTCGTCTGCGCCGTCAGCACCTGGAGGCTCATGTTGCCCGCGGTGTCGCGGCAGGCGGTCAGCCGGAACGTCCACACGCCCTGGGCGGGGTCGGCGACCGCTTGCTCAAACTCGTAGGACCAGGTCCCGTCTCCGTTGTCGACCTCCGCGAAGTCCTCGCGTCTGAGTTCGGTGTTGCCGGTCACGGGCGCCGTGAGCTGCGCGACGATCGAGTCCGGCGTCGTGCCGAGTTGCTCGCTGGAGTCAAAGCCGCCGGCGAAGCCGCCGTCCGTCCGCTCGATCGTCGCGCCCGACGGCGTGGGGGCGGTCTGGTCGACGTTCTCAAGACCGCTGACGTCGAGATCCTCGAGCCAGCCGAGGCCGGGCTCGAGCGTCGTCGGGGCCACGAAGCCCGCGACGTGGCCGATCTCGGTGTTGACGCCCTCGGGCGTCTCGATCGCCGTAGGCGTCACGTCCGCCGCGAGGGTCAGCACGCCGAAGACCGGCTCGGCGCCCGCGACGCTGACACCGACCTGGAGCGCCGTCGCGGAGATCTTCTTGAGCCCGATCAGGATGCCCGAGGTGCGGAGCGGCCAGACCGGAAGCTCGATCTCGACGCTGTTCGTGCCGTCCGTCACCGTCACGGCGTTGTCCTCGCTGTGCCAGGTCGCGGTGATCGTCGCCGCGCCGCCGGTCAGGGCGAGCAGCGGGTACTCGTCCTCGACGCCCGCGTCGTAGGCGGTGTAGCGGTCGGCGCCGAGCTCGCCGATCGCGAGCGCCGCCCCGATCGTCCACGTCGAGCCCAGGTCCGCGAGCGGCACGCGCACGCGGCGGGCGGTCGAGGTCGAGCCGGGGGGCGCCGTCTGCACGCCGGGGTAGTTGACCGCCCAGAACCCGTCGAGCTGGAGCAGGAATCGGAGGCGCTGGTTGGTCGTCGATGCGTCGCGGCCGATGCGCCAGACCACGTCGTCGATCGTGAGCGGGTCGTCGTTGACCGACACCATGTCGACGCCGTACCAGGCGTCCGAGAGGATGTTGCCGCCGCCGCCGATCGACTGCTCCTGCGTGCTGTTGACGTCGCGCGCGTCGACGGCGGCGCCGATCCACTGCCCGAGCGCCTCGTCGTCGGCCTCGAGGTTCGAGAACTCGCGGACGTTCGCGACCCAGAACCGGCCCGCGTAGGCCGCGCCGGCGACCGCCGCGACATTCGTGGGCTTAATGCGGATGTCCCCCTCGGCGTAGTCGCCGTCGACGAGGATCTCGACGAGCGGACCCGACGCGGGCAGCGGGCGCAGGTTCGCGGGGACCTGCTCGGGGGTGATGACGGCGGCCGAGGCGTTTGCGAGCACCTGCACGGTCGCGCCCGTCGCGATCGTGCCGACGGTGAACTCCGAGACGGCGAGGTTCTCGGCGCCGGGGGCGACCAGGAGCGGCCGCCCGAAGACCACCGGCGGCACCGCCGCGACGGCGGTGTTCTCCTGCGCGCGGTTGAGACGCCGCGGCTTGGGGCGGGAGACCAGCCCGCTCAGGACCGAGAGGCTCCGGTCGCTGATCTCGTGGCTGAAGACGCCCGCGTGCGTGTGCGCCCACGAGCGGCCGCCGTCGGTTGACCACCAGAGACGCCCGAACTTGTCGAGCGCCTCGGCCTCGTTCTCCGGGAACTCGTCGGTGTCGAGCGACCCGAAGTTGGGGTAGATCGACGCGGCGATCGGCCCGCCCCGGAAGGCGTCGAAGTTGGCGATGCAGAACACCTCCTCGCCCGTGCTGACGCGGACGTGGCCCGCGGGCTGGTTGCGGAGCCCCGAGGGCTCGAAGCGAACGATCAGCGGCGGCCCGCCGTCGACGTCGTTGTCCACGACGGTCGCGCGGGCGATCTGCGGGGTCTGGTGATCCGTGCCGCACAGAAGGTACGCCGGGTCTCCGTCGGGCGCGCAGCCCACGAACTGGTAGCCGAGCGCGCTGATGACCGGTCCGCCGACGAGCTCGGCGTGGCCCTGGGCCTGGCGGATCGCGGCGTCCCAGGCGTCGTTGGCGGCGTTGATCCCGGCCGACCAGTCGGCGGAGTCGTAGTTGTCGACGTCCGCGATGCGGCGCACGATGACCTCGTTGGCGTCCTCGGTGTCGCCGCGCGAGGCAATCAGGACAGGGTCATCACCCTTCCAGACGAGCCCGGCGCCCTGGAGGTGCTTGAACTCGTTGATCGGCAGCTCGAAGGCGATCACGAGGCCGCCGCGCGACCAGGGGCCGCTGGTCGAGGCGCGCGTGAACCGCTTGACGTACGCGCGCCCGCCGACAGGGTTCGCCCCGTCCGACGAGGGGTAGTCGTTGCAGCAGACCCACCACTCGAGCAGATCGTCGCCCGCGGCCTCGCGGTCGGGGGTGTAGGTGTTCGGAGGGTCCGCCCACTCGCGCGCGGCGATCGTGATCGGGTCGCGCGAGCCGTCGCCGGCGGGGTCGTCGTAGTCGTAGGCCCGCTCGTCGAAGTTGACGGGCTCGTCGACGTTGTCGGCGACGGTCAGCTCGATCGCGCCCTCGTCGCCCCAGCCCGCGCCGTCGTAGTCCGCGACGTCCGCGGCGTCCTTGGGCAAAACGAGCGAGACGAGGCCCACGCCGTCGCCGTCGGCGTTGGTCTTTCTCAGCATCGCCACGAGGAGGCCGTCGACGAAGCGGGCGCCGATCGTGGTGTAGGTGTCCGTGCCCTGGTCTCCGAAGTTCCAGCCGCCTTCCAGGAATCGCAGGTAGCCCTCGGGGCCGTCGTAGACGCCGTCCTCGTCGGCGACGGCGTCGGGGATGCGCTGGCGGAGCGCGACCTGCGTCGCGGCGGACGCGGGCTCGCCGATGATGAGGCCCGAGACGCCGCCGGTGGCGTCGTTGTACGCCGCGAGGAAGCGCAGCCCGCCCTGCTCGCTGCCGAACTCGCGCGTCTGGGCGGTGGCGGTCGACGAGCGGTAGGTCTGCGGGGCGAGCGCCGGCGCGCTGACGCCGAGTCGAGCGCCGTAGCGGCCCGCGCCGGCGCCGACGGGCCGGAAGAGGCCGTCTTTGGTCGCCGCGCCGCCGACGAACTCGGGCAGCGCGGGGGCGCTGGACTCGACCAAAACGCCGCCGTCGAAGGCCCAGCGCTTGCGATCGGACGCGTCCGCCGCGGGGGCGGCGGACACGAGGAGCGCCTGCATGTAGCCGCGGGCGCCGCTCGTCCACTCGAGCCGCACCGTCTGGTCGCCCGCCTCGAGGGCGTGGCCGTCCAGCACGTAGCCCTGCTTGTCGTCGTTGCCCTCCTCGGCGCGGATGTCGAGCACGAGCGGGAGCGTGGAGAAGCGGTTCGTCGAGCTGACCGGACCGCCGCCGCCGAAGCCGAGCACGGTGAACGCGACGAGCCCGTCGCCCTTCTCGGCGCCGGTCAGCTCGATCTCGAGCGAGGTCGCGCCGCCCGTGCCGATCTCGGTGACGAAGTTCAGGGGCGAATGCGACCACGACGGCAGCACGCCGGTCTTCGTGACCACCGCCACGAAGCCGCCGCCGCTGCCGATCTCGCCGCCGAAGGTGACGACGAGGTCGCCGACGGGCGCGGATGTCGGGTTGACGCGGTAGAAGACGGTGCCGCGCTCGAAGATCTGGGCGGGCACGCTCGAGCTCGACAGGCGGGAGAGGCTCTGCCCGCCGAAGGTGACGCTGTCGACGTCGACGCTGTTGTTGTCGTTGCCGACGAAGACGAGCAGGAGCGAATCGGGGCCGGCGCAGCGCAGGTCGAGGGCCTCGACCGTGTGCGAGGCGACGGCGCCGAAGACCTCCGAGAAGACGCGGGCGGTGCGAACGGGCATGGCTCAGCCCTCCCCGCCTGCGGCGGCGGGGTCGCCGTCCGGCGCTCGCCGCTCGCTCTCGCGGGCCTGGATGTCGCGGCCCTGCCGCACGCCGCGGCAAAAGGCGCTGTTCTTGGCGATGAGCATCCGGCGGTCGGCCTCGGCGAGCAGGCGGGCAGCCCGGTCGCGCTCGATGAGGAAGGTCGTGACGACGGACGCGGCAGCGGCGATCGCGACGGCGACCGCGGCGGTGATCGCCTCGGCGTCGGCGGGCGAGAGCTCGATCGTGAAGTAGCCGGCGACGCCCGCGACGATCCAGACGGCGATCGGGCGGGACAGGCGGCGGACGATCTCGGCGCCGCGATTCGGGTCGGGCGGCGGCGGGGCGGCGGGCCGCGGTCGGGTGGTGGTCTGGTTCATCGGTGGGTCTCCTGGGCGTGGGGAGCGGGGCGCGGTCGGAAAACCGCCCGCCGCGGCGTTCCCGCCGGCGGCGAGCGGGCGTGAACGTGATTCAGTCGCCGTCGTCGCGGGGGAAGGGGCTCACGAGGTCGTCGCCGTCCGGGCCGTCGGGCGGCGAGCTCGGGTCGGGCCGGGGGATGAGCGAGGAGGCCCCGCCGGTCAGGGCGAGCTCGCCCAGGCGGACGAGCCCGGCGATCAGCGGGCCGTCGACCTGGGCGACGCGGGCGAGGTAGGCCTCGCGGGCGTCGCCGGAGTAGGTGGCGGCCATCGCGGCGTGGGCCTGGAGCCGGGCGAGCCCGGCGGTGATCGCGGCGGAGCCCGAGCCGTTGAAGCCCGTGAGCTCGATCGAGCGCAGGGGCGTGGCCAGGGCGGGCGGGCCGTCCGGCGAGCCGATCTGCACCGCGTCCTGGTACTCGATGCGCAGGGCGTCGAAGCTCGCGTCCTGGGCGTTCGTGAGGTTGAGGTCGCCGCGGATGATCGAGGCGATGCCGGCGGGGCTCTCGCCGAACGTCGAGGCGCCCTCGCTGGTCACGTCGGATTGGTACAGCTGTCCGCTCGTGCGCACGCGGTAGGAGTTCGAGTCGAACACCGCGGCGTTGGCGCCGCCGTTGACGGCGTCGACGCCGCCGCCGGCGGGGATGGCGGTTGACTCGATGACGGGCGCGGCGTTGCAGCCGGCGAGGGCGAGGCACGCGGCGAGGGCCGCGAGGCAGCCGGCGGCGCGGCGGCAAACGGTCGGACGGTTCATGGCGTGGGTCTCCCTGGGGGGTTGTCGCGTCGACGCTCGGCGCGCTCGGCGCGCTCGGCGCGGATCTCGTCGATGAGCAGCTCGTTCTGGGCGATGAGCCGGTTGATCGGCTCGACGACCGCGCGGAAGTCCGCGCTGTGGCGTTCGTGGGTGGCGTCGAAGCGGCGGAAGAGCGCCTCGATGACGGCGCGGTGCTCCTCGCGCTGGGCGGCGAACTCGGAGGCGTGCTGCGTGCGCGTCTCGGCGGCCTCTCGCTTCCACGCCTCGCGGTCGCGCTCGTTTTCCTTGGCCTGCCGATCGGCCGCGTGCTGCTGGGCGCTGATGGCCTGGCGGACGGTAACGACCATGCCGACGGCGACGGCGGCGAGGCCCCCGGTCTCGATGAGCGTGCTCGCGGGGACCTCGCCGCCCGCCGAGCCGAGCACGAGCGCCATGGCGCCGCCGGTGGAGATGGCCGGTCCGGCGGCCTTGCCCGCGAGGGCCTCGAGGTGGGGGGTCAGGAGGTGGATCATCGCTCGAGCGCCTCCTCCGACTCGCCGCCCTCGCCCGGCTCTCGCCAGGCGCCGACGACGCGGGCGACCATCGCGGGGCTTCCGCCGCCGAGCGCATCGACCAGGCGGTCGAAGTCGGCGAGGTCGACGTCGCCGTCGCCGTCGAGGTCGGCGTCGAGGTCGGCGCTCGCGGGAAGCTCAAACGGCGGCCCCGGCCAGCGGTGCGAGCGCGCCCGCTCGGCGTCGACGTGGTAGACGCGGTGCAGCTCGGTCTCGCCGGTAAGCGTGGCGATCTCGTGCTCGGCGACGCTGACGACGGGCGCGGTGAGGACGGGGTAGCCCTGCATCGAGGGCTCGCCTAGCAGGACGACAGTCATGACGGCGGGGTTCATGCGGTCACGCCCTCCTTCGCGGCCTCGCGCAGCTTCGCCCGCGCGGCGTGCGAGATGGCGTTGTGCTCCGTCGCCGCGGCGACGAGTTGCTCGTCGGCGTGCCAGACCGAGAAAAGCGCCCCGGCCTGGGCGGCGACGTGGGCCGCGTGCGCGAACTCCTCGAACTCCTCGATAGATCGCACGAAAACGTGCCGCTCGTGGCCTGAGGCGACTGCGATCCGGATCGCGCCGACGAGCGACTCCTCGCCTCGCCTCACGCGTTTGGCGATGTTCTGGAGCAGCGAGCAGGCGTAGGGCGCGAGCGACTGGTCTTCGTTGATCCCCGGAAACGGCTCGCCCCCGCAGACGATGGAGACCTCGAGCGAGTCGATGGCCCGGTTGAGCATCGCGAGCCCGTCGAGGCGTCGCCCGCCGCCGAAGTGGTCGGGGCGTTTTTCGTCGCCGACGCGGGTGATGTTGTGGTCGCCGGCGTTGTACCCGCTGGCGTCGATGTAGAGGACGCGAACGCCGGTCATAGACCAAGCAAGGGTCTCGTCGATCCACGCCTCGGTGGCGCCCGGCGGTTCGTCGCAGCCCCAGCGGTTGAACGTCGAGACGTACACGTCGACCTCTACGCCGTCGTCGAGTTCGTTTTCGTCGCGGATGAACGCTTCGATTGCCGCGCAGTGCCCTGCGGCGAGAGTGGAAGCCTGATTCAGCGGCCTGACCGCTCGCGACCGATCGAAGCGGTCGCGAAAGTCGCGAGAGCCCGGCTCAAACAGGAGCAGCCTCCCAAACCCGGACTCGCGGGCGAGGTCGGCGCGGCGTTCGAGCACCTCGCGGTACTGCTCGCCGGTCAGGGAGCGCATCCGCTTGTTCGCGCGGTGGGGCTTGGTGTTGATGGACAGGTGCGCGCCGCGGTTGACGTCGAGGCCGGACGGCGCGCTTTCGGGCTCGCGCTTGGGCAGCGCGGCGGCGATGAGGGGGGAGATGTTCTTCGTTTCGTTCACGATTCACGCTCGCTCTCTGCCGCCTGGGGCAGCTCAAAGTTGCACACCAGGACCTCGGGCGAATCGGCGCCCTCGGAGCCCTGCCGCGCGTTGCTCAGGTTGCGGTTTCTCGCCAGGGCGGCGGCGCGCCAGCCGTCGCGCTCGGGGTACAGGCGCGCGAGCCGCTCGTCGTCGTAGTAGCTCACGGCGACGCGGGCGTTCCCGAACCGCCGCGCAGCCGCGGCGAGGCGAGCGTGGTCGTCCTCGTGCTCGCGCAGACCGCCGCTCGCGTCCTCGAAGTCGACGGCGTACTCGCCGCCGGAGCGCGAGCCGCGCAGGTAGGGCGGGTCGAGGTAGATCGCGACGCCGGGCTTGTCGGGGACCTTCGCCAGGACGTCGATCGCGTCGCGGCAGAGGAACGTCGTCCGCTGAATCCGAGACCACCAGCCGGGGATCGACTCTCGCATCGCGGCGAAGCGGGCGGCGGGGTCGCCGCCGGAGCTTGTCCATCGAGCCGCGAATCCGCCGGCGACGGCGCTCCAGTCGATCTCCGTCCCCGCCATGCCCGATCGGTGGAGCCAGGAGAAGCGGAGGTGGTGGAAGGCGAGCCCGAAATGAAACCCGAGCTTGCCGTCGCCGCGCTCGCCGAGATGAGTGTCGATGTACGCCGCGCTTTCGCGCATCGCTGACTCGTGGCAGAGGCCGACCGCCAGACGCTCGGCAATCTCCGCGGCGCTCTCGGGGGTCGACAGGACCGTCGCGAGATTGTGCGTCAGCTCGTGCAGGTCGTTGACGACCGCCGGACCCGCGTAGCCGCGGTCGCGCAGCTCGAGCAAAACGGCGAGCGACCCGTGGAAGGGCTCGAAGTACTGCCGCACGGCCGAGACGTCGGGGCAGAGCAGGTCGAGGATGTCGCTGGCCATCGCCCGCTTGCCGCCGAAGTACGGCAGCGTCGCGCGGATCTTCATCGGGGGGTAAGCGCTCACGCCAGGCCCCGATCTCTCCGCTGCGCGGGCGTCAGCGGCCTGACCTCTCGGTCGAAGATCGCCTCGAGCTGTCCGATCACGCCGAGCGGGAGCCGCTGGACGCGCCGGCGGCGGCGGAGCATCCGACGCCTGAGCAGCGGCGTCGGCGCCCAGTGATGCCACTCGAGCGCGTGCATGCTGACGATGCGGCGCCCGTAGCGCACGGTAGTCGTCCCGGCGGCGGTGGAGACGGAATGGTTCACGCGAGCGCCTCCGCGAGCTGGGTGGGGTGGCGCTCCGCGAACGCGGCGGCGATCTTGCGGCGCGCCCGGCGCTCGGCGTCGCGCACCGTCTGCGGCGGCAGCCCGAGCCACAGCGCCGTCTCCTCGACGCTCAGCGTCGCCCCCGCGATCACCTTCGCGAGCAGGTCCTCGAGCGTCGTCGCGGGGCAGACCGTGCGCTCGTAGCGGCGCGCCGGCGGGCGTGAGGGCTCGGCGGTTCGGTCGTGGAGGCGGATCGAGCGGACGGGACGCATCACGCCTCCCCCGCGAGCAGGCGCTGCTCGTGCTCGTGGTGGATCGAACGCAGCGCGCTGCGCTGCCCGGCCGTCGGCTCCCAGCCGACAAGGTGCTCGTCGCGCTGCCGCGCGAGCGAGCGGAGGAGCGTCGCGGCCGAGGCGGGCAGGGCGCCCTCGACCTCGAGGAGCTCGTCGAGCAGTCGCGACCAGTCGCTCACGCCGCCCCCTTCCCGCGCCGGCGGCGGCGGTCAAGCTCCGCGTCCAGGACGAGCACGACGTCGCGCAGCGGACGCACGGACCGGCGGCCGCCGACCCGGACCGAGACATCCTCGCCGGCGGCGCACCGGCGGCGGCAGCGCGCCGCGGCCTTGGTCGCCGACTCGGCAGTCGCCAGGCCGATCTCCTCGGCGACCTCCGCCCACGGCAGGGCGAGGTGACGACGCAGGAGCGACGCGGCGACCGCCCGGAAGATCGACGCCCGGTCGCTCGGGCGACCGACGCCCGGCCGGCGGCTCGCGACCTCGGGCGGGACGCCCAGCGTCTCGGCGACCAGCTCCACGACCTCGGCGGCGGAGACGCTCACGCGGCGGCCCCCTCTCCCCGCAGCCCGCGGGCGGCGAGGATGCGGCGGGCGCCGCCGAGGACGGCCCGCGTCGTCGTCAGGGAGAGGCGGCCGTCGCCCACCGCGAGCAGGGGCTCGTCGCCGCGGACGCGCTCCTGGGCGCGGCGAACCGCGAGCACCGCGCTCTGTCCCGTGCGGTAGCCCGTGCCGGCGGCGATCATGACGTAGGTCAGCGGCGTCAGCTCGCGGCCGAGCAGGCAGGCGAGCTGGCGGGCGATGACGATCGGGTCGTTCTTGCCGTTGCCGCGCGTGGGCGTCGAGGCCCAGACGAGCGAGGGCCGCAGGCCGATCGACTCGCACACGGCGTCGACGATCGAGGTCATCGTCGGGGCGGGAGGCGGCGTCATCGCGGGCCCCCGTCGCCGGACAGGACCTCGCGCTCGCCGGATGAACCGGAGAGCGCAAACGCCAGCAGCGAGGCCGCGAGCCACGAGGCCCACGCCACGACGATCCAGCGGCCCGCGGCCGCGGGCAGGACGGGATCGACCCACCACGCGAGCCCAAACCACGCGGCGAGGACGACGGCGCCCCAGGCGAGCAGCCAGGCGAGCCGAGCGGGGCCGCGTGACGCGCGGCGCCCCGCGGGCGCGATCGTCGGGCGCGACGCCGACTCAACGGCGGACGTGCGCGCTGCGGGAGGGCGCCGACGATCGCAGGGCGCGAGCGAGACCGCGACGTGGCGGCGAGCTGGCGCGTGATGACAGGAACAGGCGCGATGACGGAGGATGCGCATGACCGCCGGGCAGAGAGGCGCGCAACCCGCGAGACGCCAAAGCCTTGGCGGGAGCGGGCGCGAGCCTTGCCGCGTTCCTTCGCAGCTGCGGCGACGGGTGATGAAGCCGTCGCCTGGCGGTCACCGCCTGAAAGATACAACAGACGCAACAGAGGATCAAGATCTTCGAGACGACGCGTTGCGCATTTTCTCAACCGCCGCGGGCGCCGCTCGCGATGAGCGCCCTAAGTCCGCGCTCGCTCTAGACTTCCGTTCGACCGCCGCCGCACTCGACGTCGCGTTGTTGCGCCGCCAAAACACCCCACGCCACCCCCCTTCGAGGTCGAAAAACCCGCATTTAGGCCACCCCCCTCTGGAAGGACCCAAGCCCCTCACGTCCAGGCGTCCAACCCTTCTCTTCCCCCAGAGGGAAAAGGGCGCAGATGTCACACAATGCGTGACATTCCACACCGAGATCTCAGCCCAGCAAAAAAGGCATGGACGCCCGGACGCCTCGCCCCCCAGCGATGGCCGTTTACAGCGGCGTGGACGCCTCGCGACCATGAGGCAGCCACTCATCTCGGATTCTCACGTGGCGCCAAAGCCGGGGCCGCTTGCCCGTCCCCTCGACGGTCGAGCCCATCCGCCCGCTCTCGATCCACGGGCACTCGATCGCCAGCAGCTCCCCGAAGCGAGGCTTGCCCAGCTGGCCCTTCGTGATCCCCTCGGCCTCGCAGAACCGCTGGTAGGCCTGATACATCTCGTCCTTCGTGGCTTCCATCTCCGGCGAGCGGATCAGGCACTCCTCCACAAAGGCCGCCAGCGGCGCCGTCTTCTCGGTGAACTGCTCGGCGACGTGCCTCGCCGCCTCCGGCGTCACGAGCGAGGGCCCGCCGCGCTCGATCCGGTTCCGAAGCCTCGAGAGTCCGTCAAGCGCGTGCACGGCGATCCATCCGAGCTCCTTGGCGAGCTTGGCGTCCAGGTCGCCATCGACCTCATCAGGGGGCACGGGGCGAGGCGTGTGCAGCCACCGAAAGCGGCGCTTCAGAGCCCCGCCCGAGTCGGGCATCCAGGGCAGCTCGTTGCAGACGATCGTGAACCTCGCCGGCAGCTGGATGCTCGGGATGCTCTTTTCGCTCATGCGCCGCACCTGCACGGCGTCGCCGCCGCTGATCTTCTTCAACCGACTGACGCCCTCCCTGGACTGCGTGTGCGAGGCCGACTCGGCGTCCGGGTCGATCGCCACCAGCTTGCCGACAAGCGGCTCGAGGCCGTACTTCTCGCCCAGGTCGCTCATCGAGGTCGATGCGACCTGATCATCGCCGCCGAAGAGCTTGCGAAACACCCGGATCAGCGTCCCCTTGCCCGTGCCCGGGTTGCCCTGGATGCCCAGCACCGCCTGCACGCTGTAGTCGGGCACCATGCAGTACCCGATCCACTCGTGCCACAGGTCGATCTGATCGAGCCCGTGCAAGTCGTCAACGTCCCGAGACGTGTCCTCGCCGAACACCTGCCCGATGAATCGCCGGTAGATCGGCGCGCGTTCCCAGGCGAGCTCCGACCGGGTCGGGTGCGCGTCCTCAGGCAGGCAGTAGTTGAGCCTCGCCGTGCAGAACCACCCCGGCGAGTGCGGCATCAGTCGCTTCTCCCCCCGCCTCCAGGCCTCGACGTCGAGGATGCCGTTCTCGAACGCGATGCAGTTGGCTGGCGGCGGCGCGTCGCGGTCGGGCTCGCCCGTCGCGCGAATCCAGAGCGGCATCGTCTCGGGTTCCTCGCCGAGGCCGCCGAGCATCGTCACGCCGGCAAGGTGCTGAACGAGCGAAGCGGCGCGCGTCGGACTCGAGCCGAAGGGCTCGTAGTCGTACTCACCGTCCTCGCCGGGCTTGCCCTTGGCGACGACCGTCCAGCGCAGGAAGTTCTGGGCGAGGGAGCGCAGCTTCTCGTCCTTCATCATCCGGTATCGCTGCCCGTCGTAGCGCCACCACGTCTCGGCGAAGCGACGAATCATCGGCGCGCCGCTGGGGTGCACAAACGTTTCGTCTTTTCGCGGTGGAAACGGCGTCCTGAGGAACTGCTCGGCGTGGTCGATCGGGTCGCTCTTTCGCACCCACACGCGGCGCGCGTCGACGTAGCGTCCGTCGTCCTTGGCGCCCCCTCCCCCTGATGCGCCGTCCTTAGCCGGCGGGACGCCGTCGGGCGGCGCAAGGGCGGTCGCGATCCGCTCATCGTCAGGGGCCACGCAGGCGCCGAGGACGAGCTCGCGAACGCGCTCGGGCCCGTAGTCGCTGCTCGAGTAGACGTCGAGCCAGTCGACGCTCTTGACGGCGGCGGGCGTCCGCCGGGCCAGCCGAACACCCTGGGGGATCGGGGGCAGCGCGATCTTGACGTCCCCGCAGACCACGCTCATGCGGGCGGCGCATCGCGTCGCGGCCTCGAGCCCCGGGTGGCATCGGCCCTGCTCGTCCCACGCGTCGCGGTCGGCGGCGATGATCACCTTGGCCGGCCGCTGGCCGCTGGGCATCCGCACGTCGCGCAGGCCCGCCGTCGAGACGCACGCGAACACGGTCATCCCAGTCGCCAGCCAGAGGGCGAGCCCCGTCTCCACGCCCTCGCAGAGGATGACGATCTCGCCGGCGACGCCCTGCGCGCCCTCGCGCATGAGACGGACGGCGGAGTGATCCATCCTCCCGAGCATCTTCTTGGCGTCGGGCATGGGCAGCTTGCCGCGCTCGCCCTCGCGCGGGTGGAGGTAGATCCGCTGGACGGCGCTGACGCGACCCGTCTCGGGGTCGGTCGCGGCGCACACCAGGCACGGGGTCGGGCGGCTGCGGGGGCGTCCGTCGCTCTCGACGGGCCACCCCTGGCGGCCGGCGATCATGGCGCGCTGGTCGTAAGCGTCTCGAGCGCCCGGCGTCGGGCGATAGTCGCACGCGGGATCGAAGCGAAGCGACGGAACGAGCTCGCCCGGGACGCTCAGGCCTCGAGACGCGAGGTACTCGCTCGCCCGGTCCCCGCGCTCAAGCGGCCTGGCGGCCGCGTACAGCTCGCGAGCGCGCTGCCTCGCGTCGTCGCTCTGCTTCCTGGCCTTGAGCTTCTCGCGCTCGATCCGCTCGCGGTCGGCCGGGCAGGACTGCGGAGCGCCGTCCGGAACGAAGGTGCCGCCCTGGCGAGCCTTGGACGGGATCTTCGTCCAGCCCGGAGCGCTGTCCGCCCGCATGCACCGCACGCGGTAGCCGGCCTCGCCGGGCGCCGCGTCGTCGGTCTCCGAGCACCACTCGTTGTCGTCCCCGCAGACGGGGCACGCGACCCCTCGCCGGAAGTGTTTCCAGCCCACGCCGCAGCCCTCCCTGCTGCTGAGATCAGCCCGTGCGCTTCCGGGCGGGCTCGACCAGCTCCTCGCGCACGATGCGCACGCTCTTCGGCGCGTCGAGGGCGATCCTCACGCGACCGCGACCGTGTGAGTTCTTCTGCATCTTGCCGACGTGCAGCGTCACCATGCCGTCGACGGTCTCGATCACGATCCGCTCGCCCTCGCGCCTCGTCAGCGTCAGGCGTCCGAGGTCGCTGGGATCGCCCGCCTGGCCCGGGGCGCTCACGAGTCGCCCGCCAGCGCCAGGCACCGCTCGACCAGATCGCGCACGCTCTGGCAGCTCGCGCGGAAGGCGCGGCGGTGGGCGTCTGACAGCTCGCCGAGGCGGTGGGCCGCGTCGATCAGGCTCTCGCCCGCGCGCTGAAGGTCGTCGACGAAGCCGACGCCGAAGGGCAGGTCCATCTGACCGCACGCCCGCCAGGTGGATCGTTCCGGAAGTTCGGTATCTGTCCGAAGTGCACTTTGTGCACTTTCGGCGACCCCTCGCCGAATGGCCTGGGACCGATCGGAGTCAATGAACCCCGACGCCGACTTCCACTTGAAGAGCGTCCTCCGACCGCGCCCAAAGTGCAGCGCGAACGCCTGAATCTCGCTCATGCGGTCGACCTCCCACGTTCGGAACGTCTGGAAGGCGACGAACGCCTCGAGCATCGCCTCGCGGCCGAAGGAGCAACGCTCCTTGACGAACGCCCAGGCGTCCGCCTGGGGGTCGACCGTCGGGCCGAGCTTGCTGGCGACCGACTCCGGTGTGGGCCAGGCGTGCCGATGCTCCGGGGTGTGCTTCGGCGCCAGCATCACGCGCTCACGTCGAGGAGAAGGCCCGTCATGGGCGGCTGCGTCATGTCGTGTCGCTCCCGCGCTCGAGAGCGCGACGTCGCGCTTCCAGCCCGGGCGCCTTCCAGCCGCTGCCTCGCCTCGCAGAGCAGATCGACGAGCTCGCGGTGGCTCACGCCGTCCAGGCGTTCGGGGCGGTAGACCTCGGTGTCGATCGAGGGGTCGATCCGCCTGGCCTGATCATGGATCGCGTTGAGCGCCCGGCATGCCTGACGAAGCACCCAGCTGTCCCATCTGTAGATGATCGTCATGACGTCTCGCGGCGGCTGATCGGCGTGTCGCATCCGTGCGTCTCCCGCGCCCCGAGGGCGCTGGCCGGTGAAAGCGGGCTCGGCGGGCATCACCCCGCGGAGGCCCGAGGCCGCGGCGAGGCGGACCGGCGGTGACCGGGTCCGGGCGCCTCGTCGTCGGGTGGTGTTCGGTTGACGCGCACGCCGTGGCTCTCGAGGCGGGCGAGCACGTCCTGATCGAGGTCGGCGCCCATCACGTCGCGCCGGGCGCGGTCGCGCAGGCGGTCGACGAGATCGCCGGGCGGCAGGTCGCGGGCGGCCTTGAACGCGCGGACGGCCTCGGACGTCGTCACGAGTCCGGCGTGGCTGGTGCGGGCGGCGAGCCGCAGCCGCACCCCGCCGCCGATGTCGACGCCGGCGGCGATCCAGCCGCGGAGCGTGGCCGCTGACGGCGCCCGTCCCTCAACGGCGAAGAGATCCCGGGCGGTCTCGAGCGTCAGCTCGGGCCCGTCGCCCACGCCGCCGGCGACGACGGTGTTCCGCGTCTCGACGAAGGGGAAGCTCACCGGGAGCCTCCCGTCGGGTCTGCGGCCGGATCTGCCGCCGGCTGGGGCGCGGGCGGGCGCTCGTCGGACGTCAATAGCGGACCTCGGAGTCGAACCGAGCGGTGCGGGGATATGAGCCCCGCGTGCGCCCTCGCGCGTCCGCGATCAAGAACCACCCGGCGCCTCTCGGCGGCGGGTGGGCAGGGGGGGAGAGGGACCGGGCGCGGGCCGGCGCCGCCCTCCGCGTTGGCGCCGGCCCGCTCGGTGTCGGTGAAAGAAACCCCCGCGCCGGCTCGAAGCCGGAACGCGGGGGTGCTCTCGAGATCCGCCCGGCGGCTCGGGCCCGCCGCGTCGGTGTGGTTCGTCTGGATGCGGAGGAGGTCGGTCAAGGGAGGGCTCGCTTCCGCGTGGGTCCGATTACCCACGCGAGATGAGCGGCACTTTATTCACATTAATCACATCTTCAACCCCCTAAACGGGCATTTTCTCCGCCTTTTTCTTCTTGTGCAGCGTATCTCTTTTATGTTTCAATACTTGTGATTATGAGCCGCATGGCGTGGGACAACCACTGGGGCGACGCGCTCACCGCGCACCTGCGTGCGGCAGGTATCACGCTGCCCAAACAGCTCAAGGCGGCCGTCGGAGTCAGCCACACAACGGTGCATCGGTGGTACGACAGCGAGACTTTTCCTGCCCGCATGCACCGTGAGCACAGCGACACGTTGTGCAAGATCCTCGGGCTAGATGGCCGCGAGGCGCTCAAGCGACTGACGATGATCCCGCCTCCGCATGGTCGCCAGATCTCCGAAGACCTCCGCAAGGCCCGGGAGATCATGGACCGCATCGATCTTCCCAAGCGTCCGCCGCCTCGCGATCCTGACCCGAGCAAGCCGCGCCCGGTCGACTGGACTCAGGTCGAGCCGCGCGACATCCCAAGGGACAAGATCATCGCGGCGCTCGTTCTCCGCGGCGTCACGCCGGAGACGCTGGAGCGGGTGCTCATCGAGACGCGAGACGAGTCCGACCGAGCCGCGCGGAGGGACGCCCGCGAAGCCCAGGAGCGCGAGAGCAAGGCGTCATGAGCTACCCCGCCGCCCAAGGCACGATCAGCGTGGCGCCGCACGAACACAGCCATTGCGAGCCCGTCGGCGTGCGGCGTTGCATCACTCCCCCGCACGCCTCGCACCCGACCGACCGCTCCGGGAGCGGCGGCTCGATGAAACGGATGTCCCACGCCCCGTCGGGGCCGACGACTGGCGCTCTCGTAACGGAGAAGCCATCCTGCTCAAGACGATCGGCGGCGTCCATGTCGCCGCACACCCTAGCAAAGGATGAACCGATGTCGAGCCTTTCGCCATCAGATTGCCCCTCCGCGGGCGTTGCAAGACGAAAACGCTGCGCCGGTTGGCGCGTTCTCGGGATGATCCTGCTCGCTGCGGCCGCCATCGGCTGCTCGCCGAGAATCGCTATCACAACCGACGTTCCCGTCGAGCTCTATCGAGGCGGACCGAACCCTGATCACCTGTTCCCGGGCGCCGACGGACTGACGATGCCTCTTCATCGCGTCGGACGCCTCGAGCCGGGGCAGACCACGCGGCTCGGCTATTTGGGCGGCGACACGCTGCGGATCGTTGCGATCGCTGAAGACGACCGCTGGGCGTGGGGGTACCGGACTGGCGGCGACAAGCGACCGATGCGCATCCGAGAAGAAAACTTCGCTCCGATCAGCCGCGACGTCAGAGACGCGCTGGCGGGGAAGATCAGGCAGGGCATGAGCTACCTTGCGCTATGGCTCAGCTGGGGTCCGCCCGACCCGTACCAGGCGTCGTCCTACGTCGGCCCTCGGAGCACCTTCGACACGCACTACTGGCGCGGGCAGGGCGGCGAGAACTGGGCCGTCTACGTCCGCGACGGCGTCGTCGACAGCTGGCACAAGTCCCGCTACGCCTACTGATCCGACGTGGACCATCTCGCTAGACCACACCGCCGCCGCCGCCGCGCGAACGACCCCAACCCACACGCGGCACGGAGCGCATAACCCCAGAACCACAAGAGCCTTGCGACGCCCACGCGGAGCGTCGCATCCTCTCTGGGGGTCAAAAGGTCGCAGGTTCAAATCCTGTCGCCCCGACTTTGAACTGAGCATTGCGCGAGCAGCGGATACGCTGCGGCGATGAGCGCAGAACTGAACTCAAGATCGTCCATGTGGTGACGGATCCCGCGAGGGCTGGCTGGTCAAGCCTGGTCGGACGACGGCGCGCGATCCGCAGATCCGGGCGAGCCGGCTCTGCACAACGGGCGTGCCGGCGCCGTTACGTTTGCGAATGCGTGCCGCTTGGAGCGCCCTGATGTGGTGGAGCGGGCACTGCATGCTTCATTTTCGTTTCTTCATGATTGACCAGCGGATCGCCGCTGCAAGCTCTCGCCGCGGAATTCGAGATGACCGACAACTCATCGCCCCGATTGATCGTGACTGCGCGGATGTCGGTACGATCGGCGTCATGCGGGCGAGCTTCCTGCTGGCGGCGTTGATTCTCACCGGGTGCCGACAAACCGCGTTGCGGCAGGACACCCTGGCGATGGCGTCGACGTTGACGGACCTTCAGTACCGGATGATTCTCGACAACATCGCGATGCTCTCGCACCAGCCGGACGTGCTGCCGTGGCACGTCAAGCTTGACGACGGCAACGTGCAGGTCGAGGACGAGGGTCGCCTGAGCCTCGAGGTCAGCCCGCTCACGTCGGATTTCGATCCGCTGGCGGGTTCGTTCGTGGAGCGTCGGCGGACGCAGCAGTGGGGGCTGGTTCCGGTCACCGATCCGAGGGAGCTGCGCGACCTGCAGGCGCTCTACCGCCGGGCGATGGGCGAGCGCGTCGAGGAGGACGCGCTCGACGAGATCGAGGACGTGCCCGAGGGCTGGTTTCGCACCGGCGGCCGGCGCGAGGTGCCCGACGACGCGGTGTCTGTCGGGCGCTATCGCGACCGGTACGCGTGGGTCGAGCAGGACCACGCGAGGGAGCTGACCGAGTTCACGCTGGCGGCACTGAGCGTCGTGCGGCTCAAGCCCGGCGAGCGCGGGTTCGACCGCGGCATCATCCCCGACCCGAGCGACTGACCGCTTCGGCGCCACCCTGAGGGTTTCCGAGTCGAATCGCTCGATGTCGCCCATCGCGGCTGGTGCGGTCGGCGGCCTCTCACCGAACCCCTGTGCCTCGGGGAGAGGGGGAAAGAACTAGCGCAAGAGGTTGGCGAGCGCGTCTTCGAGCCGTGGGAAGTTGAAGCTGAAGCCTTCGTCCATAACGCTCATCGTGAGGCACGGTAGCCGGCGGGGATTTCGTCGGCTTCAACGCCGGCATGCGCGGCGAGGTCGAGTGAAGCTGGGACGGGTGGGGGAACGGGGGCAGAGGCGGGCGAGGGGGCGCGGCGAATCTTCACAACATTCTGTGACACAAGACGTTATTGATCCTTGATCGGGGGGTCGCGCTTCGGGTGGAATCACTGATTCGCCAGCTGACTCGGTGTGAGCGGCGGGCGAATCGGCTTATCCACGGAGAGAAGAGACATGAAACTGATGGTTGCGACCGCGGCGCTTCTGGGCGCCGCTGGGGTGTCGTTCGGCGGCACGATCGTGACGGACTTCAGCGGCTTCGCCAACGGTGCGAGCGTTGAGGGGACCGTCTTCAACTCGGGGACCCAGGCGCAGTTCACCGCGACGAGCACGGGGAACAACCAGGGGCTTCGGATCTTCGACACGACGCCGGGCGGTCCGAACGACGGGGGCCCGGACACGGACCTGATCGTCGCGGGCTTCGGCAATGCCCTGATCCTTCAGGACAACACGGGCGCTCCGCCGAACGACGCGAACGAGGGCGGGAGCATCATCTTCACGTTCGCGCAGGCGACGCAGCTGGTGTCGATCGGCCTGATCGATTTTGACGGAGCGAGCGCGTCGACGGTGATCCTGACCGACGAGAACATGAACACGCGCACGTTCTCGGTGCCCAACGACTTCACGGGCGAGCCCGGCGTCGACGGGGCTCCGGGCTTCGGGATGCTGGCGTTTGATCTGAACAACCAGGTCGGTTTCGATGGGAACATCGCTTCGTTCGTCGACAGCGGTCTCTTTGACCTGATGAACGTCGTGACCATGGAGTTCCAGATGGGCGGCTCGGGCGCGATCGACAACCTGACGGCGTTCGTGATCCCGCTTCCGACGGCGGGGGCGATGGGGCTTGCGGGCCTGGCGCTCGTTGGCGGGATGCGTCGTCGCGCGGCTTGATCGGGTGATTGATCTGCGAATCGTCTTGAGCCCCCGCCCCGATCGGCGGGGGCTTTTCGTTGGCCCGCGACGCGTCGCGGGGGTGGAATCGCCGGGCTGAACCGGAGGGGGAGGAGACGGCGAGGGGCGGGCGATCGCCTCGCCGCGACCCTCCCCCTCCCCGAACGGACAGGGAGAGTCGTGAGCGCTCTTACCCGGCGCCCCTCCCCTGAGGGCGAGGGGGATCGGAGAAGCGGGGTATCGTGGTCGGCATGAACAGCGTGCTGATCGCGGGTGGTCGGGTGATCGATCCGGCCTCGGGCCTGGACGAGCGGGCGGACGTTCTGATCGAGGGCGGGCGGGTGTCGTCGATCGGGCGGGACCTGACGCTGGCGCCCGGCGCGGAGCGGGTGGAGGCGACGGGGCTGATCGTCTGTCCGGGGCTGATCGATCCGCACGTGCATCTGCGGGAGCCGGGGCAGGAGCACAAGGAGACGATCGAGACGGGGACGGGCGCGGCGGCGGCGGGCGGGTTCACGTCGGTGTGCTGCATGCCGAACACGACGCCGGCGCTGGACACGCCGGAGTCGATCGCGGCGCTTCGGGAGCGGGCCCGGGAGACGGGGGCGTGCCGGGTGTTCCCTGTGGGCGCGGTGACGGTGGGACGCCAGGGGGAGCGGCTTGCCGAGATCGGCCTGATGGCGAAGCACGGAGCGGTGGCGTTCTCCGATGACGGCGACGTGGTGGAGAGTCCGGCGGTGATGCTGGCGGGGCTGAGGCAGATCGCGCGCACGGGGCGCGTGATGATGCAGCACTGCCAGGAGCCGAGCCTCACACGGGGAGCGTCGATGCACGCGGGGGTGACGGCGATGCGGCTTGGGCTGACGGGGTGGCCGTCGGTCGCGGAGGAGATCGTGATTGAGCGGGACCTCCGGCTCGCGGCGGAGGCGGGGTGCCGGTACCACGTGCAGCACCTGTCGGCGGCGGGGTCGGTGGAGCTGATCCGTGCGGCGCGGGAACAGCACGGGGACCTGATCACGGCGGAGGCGTCGCCTCATCACCTGCTGCTCACGGACGAGGCGTGCGACGGGTTCAACACGATGGCGAAGATGAACCCGCCGCTGCGGAGCGCGGCGGACGTGGAGGCGGTGGCGCGGGGGGTCGAGGAGGGCGTCATCACGGTTCTGGGGACGGATCACGCGCCGCACACGGCGGAGGAGAAGGCGCTGGACTTTGAGTCGGCGCCGTTTGGGATCGTGGGGCTCGAGACGGCGCTGGCGTTGTACGCCGAGGCGCTGGTGACGAGCGGACGGATCGGGTGGGCCCGGCTCATCGAGCTGATGACGGCGAACCCGGCGCGGCTTTGCGGGCTCGATCGGGCGGGTCTGGGGCGGCTCAGCGTGGGCGGACCGGGGGACGTGACGGTGATCGACCCGGAGCTCGAGTGGACGATCTCGGCGAGGGATCTGGCGGGGAAGGGGCGGAACACGCCGTTCCTGGGGCGGCGGGTGCGCGGGCGGGCGGTTCGGACGATCGTCGGGGGGCGGACGGCGTGGTCGCTTGAGGCTGGGAGCGGTCGCGAGGGGTTGGCGGCGGGGGCGAGGTCGAGCTAGACTCTGGCTTCCGCCGGGGATCGTCCCTGGCGGCGTGGCGACCGCTTGTGGGAGGCGGCGCCGGTCGTTCTCCACTTCCCGACAGGCATTGGTGCGGGCCTCCGCGCCCAACTGAAGCGCGCCCCGTGGCGCGTGGGTCCGGCTCCCACCCGGTTTCCATGCGTCGGCTGCGCTGCGAGAAAGAAGGCTTCCGATGGCCGATTCATTGGTTCAGGATCTGATTGAGGCTGGCGTTCACTTCGGCCAGCGGACGAGCAACTGGAACCCGAAGATGTCGCCGTACATCTACGGCGTCCGGGGCGGGATCCACATCATCGACATCAAGGAGACGATCAAGGGGCTTCTGCTCTCGAAGCGTTTCCTTCAGCGGGTGGTGGCGGACGGCAAGGACGTGTGCTTCGTGGGGACGAAGCAGCAGGCGAAGGTGGTCCTGGACGAGCGGATCCCGGCGGCGAAGATGCACCGGGTCACGGAGCGCTGGCTCGGCGGGACGCTCACGAACTTCCGGACGATTCGCTCTCGCCTGAAGCGTCTTGAGGAGCTCGAGGCGATCGAGGCGGCGGACAACTTCGAGAGCTACTCGAAGAAGATGGAGTCTCGTCTTCGGCGCGAGATGCGGAAGATCCACCGGAACCTTGACGGCATTCGCGCGATGGACAAGCTGCCGGGCGCGCTCGTGGTGATCGACGCTCGGCGTGAGATCAACGCGATCCGCGAGGCGCAGAAGCTGGGGATTCCGGTCGTGTGTCTGCTCGACACCGACGCCGATCCGGATCTGGCGGACATCGCGATCCCGGGCAACGACGACTCGATGCGCTCGATCGACGTGATCGTTCGCGAGCTGACGGCGGCGATCAACGACGGTCGCCAGGCTCGCGGGGCGAAGGCGGAGGGCGCGGATCCGGACTCGGGCGACGGCTCGGGCCAGGGGCAGCGCCGTCGGTCGAGCCGGGCGCAGTTCCGGGCGGACGACGCGACGCCTGCGCCGGGCGAGGGCGACGCGCGGTCGCCGGAGGACGACGCGGACGAGGGCGGCGAGCGCGCGGCGGCCGCGGGATCGCCGCAGGCTTCGACGCCGACCAACGGCTGAGCGGGGTCGCGACGAGAGAGTGAGGCCGGCGGGTCGGAGCCTGTCGGCGGTGGAGCAGGACGAAATCACGCGTTCGTCCCGGGCGTCGGTCCCGGCGGACGGCACCAGAGATATCGGAGAGCGCCGCGATGGCGGAGATCAGCGCGAAAGACGTGATGGCCCTTCGGACCCGCACGGGCCTTGGGATGATGGACTGCAAGAAGGCCCTGAGCGAGACGGGCGGCGACGTCGCGCTCGCGGAGGAGAACCTTCGCAAGAAGCTCAAGGGCAAGATGGACGCTCGGACGGAGCGTGCGGCGGGCGAGGGTCGCATCGCGATCGCGGTGTCCGACGACGGCCGCTCGGCGGCGATCGTCGAGATTCGCGCGGAGACGGACTTCACCGCGCGGAACGAGCAGTTCCTTGATGCGGCGGAGAAGATCGCGAAGCTGGCGCTCGCGTGCCCGTCCGGCCAGATCACGTCGGCGACCGACGAGATGACGGGGCTCATCGACAACATCCGCATCACGACGGGCGAGAACGCGAGCTTCGCGCGGGGCCACAAGCTCTCGGGCGACGGGAGCGCGGCCTTCGGGGTGTACCTGCATCACGACGGCAAAACGGGCGTGCTCGTGCAGGGCGAGGGCGACGTGGCGGAGGCGACGCTCCGCGACGTGGCGATGCACTGCGCGGCCGTTCAGCCTCGTCCGCTCGGGGTGACGAAGGACGACATCCCGGCGAACCAGGTGGAGAAGGAGCGGAAGTTCGCGCTCGAGCAGGCGATGGAGAGCGGCAAGCCGAAGGAGATCGCCGAGAAGATGGTCGAGGGCAAGATCCGGAAGTTCTACGAGGAGGTCGCTCTTCTCGAGCAGCCGTTCGTGAAGGACCCGGAGAAGAAGGTGAAGGACCTGCTCAAGGGCGGGTCGACGATCGTCGCGTTCGAGCGGTGGACGCTCGGGGAGACGGGCGAGAACTGAGGCCCGGCCAGCGCTTGCTTCAATCAGTGACGCCCGCGTCCGGCGACGCGGGCGTTTGTCGTTTTTGGCGAGCCCTCCCCGTACGGCGGTCGTCGCGGCGGGAGCGGGGGCGGGATCACTGCGCGGCGGCGAGGGCTTCGTCGAGGGCGTCGTCCGAGGGGTCGGGCTCGGTGAGCGTGTGGCCGGTGAAGAAGTTCTTGACGTCGTTTCCGATGAGGAGGATGCAGGGAAGGATGATGAGCATGATCGCGGTGGCGGAGATGAGCCCGTAGGCGATCGTGATGGCCATGGGGACGAGGAACTTGGCCTGGAAGGACTGCTCGAACATGAGCGGGGTGAGGCCGAGGACGGTGGTGATGGTGGTGAGGAGGATGGCGCGGAGGCGCTGGCGTCCGGCGGCGGCGCAGGCCTCGAAGACGGAGAGCCCTTCGGCGCGCTTGTGGTTGTAGAACTCCATGAAGACGAGGGAGTCGTTGACGACGATGCCGGTGAGGGCGACGAAGCCGATCATGGAGAGGAAGGTGAGGCCGTAGCCCATGATCACGTGCCCCCAGATGGCGCCGACGGCGGCGAAGGGGACGGCGAGGAGGACGGCGAGGGGCTGGATGTAGCTCGAGAAGAGCCAGGCGAGCACGATGTAGATAAGGACGACCGCGACGAGGAGCCCGAAGGGGAGGGTGCGGAAGGAGTCCTGCATCTCGAGCTGCTGGCCTCGGGGGAGGACGCGGACGCCGGGGTTCTCGGCCTCGAGGCGGCGGAGGTCGGGCTGGAGGTCGGCGGCGACGGCCTCGGCGGTGGTGACGGCCTTGTCGACGTCGGCGGTGACGGTGACGGCGCGCTGGCGGTCGAGGCGGCGGACGGTGGCGAAGGATCGGCCCTCGGACACCTCGACGACTTCCTGGAGGGGGACGGGGCGGCCGGTCGGGGTGAAGAGGTAGGTGGCTTCGAGACCGGCGAGGCTCCGGCGGGCCTCGTCGTCGAGAAGGACGCGGACGTCGACGTCCTCGCGGTCGCCGGCGAAGGTGTAGGCCTCGAGTCCGAAGACGGCGCCGCGGATCTGGCGACCGACGTTCTCGACGGTGAAGCCGAGTTCTGAGGCCCCTTCGCGGAGGCGGAGGCGGAGTTCGCGCTGTCCGTCGTCGGCGTCGTCCGCGATGCCGATGACGCCGTCGTAGTCGGCGAGGATGCTCTTGACCTCCTCGACGACGCGGTCGATGGCTTCGGGGTCTTCGCCGACGGCGGTGTAGGTGATGTCGGCGCCGCCGGGGCCTGCGCCGACCTCGGCGAAGCGGAGGCTCTCGGCGCCGGGGATCTCCCCCACTTCGCGCTGGATGGACTGGATGACCTGGTCGCTGGTGCGGTCGCGCTCCTCGACGGGCCTGAGTTCCATGAAGATCTGGGCGATGTGGGGCTGGGCGAGGGTGGAGCCGTCGTCGACGTTGCTGCGGGCGCCGACGAGGGTGAAGATGGCGTCGACCTCGGGCTGGTCGCGGGCGGCCTGTTCGACGGTTCGGATGGTCTGGTCGGTGACGGCGAGCGGCGTTCCCTCGGGCATGCGGAGGTCGATGGTGACGGACTCGGCGTCGGCGGAGGGGAAGAACTCGAAGCTGATGCGGCCGCCGAGCGGGAGGGCGACGGAGGCGAGGAGGACGCCGACGGCGACGGAGACGGTGAGGTATCGCGCGCGGAGGGCTGGTCGCATGATGCGGACGTAGAGGGGGCCGAGGGCGTCGTTGAAGATCCAGGCGCGGAACCGCTCGAGGCGCTGGGCGAGGGGCGTGAAGATGTTTGGCCTTGCGCGCTCCGAGGCCTTGAGCGAGTGGGCCATGTGGGAGGGAAGGATGAGGAGCGCCTCGACGAGGGAGACGACGAGCGCCACCGTGACGACGATGGGGATGGCGGCGAGGAGGTCCCCGATCTGGCCCTCGACGACGGTGAGGGGGAGGAAGGCGCAGATGGTGGTGAGGACGGTGGCGATGACGGGCCAGGCGACCTGCCGCGTGCCCTCGATGGCGGCGGTCATGGCGGAGTCGCCCGCCTCGTGTCTGGCCTTGATGTTCTCGGCGACGACGATGGCGTCGTCGACGAGGAGGCCGATGACGATGATGAGCCCGAACATGGTGAGGAAGTTGAGGCTCAGGTCGAGGACGTTCATGGCGGCGAGGGCGCCCATGAGCGAGATGACGAGCCCGGCGGCGACCCAGAACGCGACGCGGGGCGCAAGGAGCAGGAAGAGCGTGGCGAAGACGAGCGCGCCGCCCTGGAGCGCGTTCCGGGAGAGGAGCTCGAGTCGCTGGAGGACGAAGCGGGCGACGTCGTTGTGGACAAGGAGCGTGCCGGGCGGGGGCGCGGGCTTGGCGGCGGCGATGCGGTGCGCCTGGACGCGCGGGGGCAGCGCGCCGCCCGAGGCCTCGGCGCGTGAGACGGCGGCCTTTTCGAGGGGCGAGAGGTCGAGTTCCTCGCCGTTGCGTCCGGCGACGTAGGCCTTGACGATGGCGGCCATGTCGACGACGTCCTGCTTGGCGCGGGCGAAGACGAACATCGACATCGACGGCTCGTTGTTGAAGCGGGTGCGGAGGTCGACGTCCTCGAAGCCGGCGGAGACGTCGGCGATCTCGGCGAGGCGCAGCGCGCGGCCGCCCGGGTCGGCGCGGACGACGATCTCGCGGACGAGTTCGACCTGCTCCTCGGTGGCGACGGTGCGGACGACGACGTTGGCGGCGCCCGTCTTGACGGCGCCTCCCGGGAGTTCGCGCATGGCGTCGGAGACCCGGGCGGCGACCGCGGTCAGCGAGAGGCCGTGCTCGAGCATGGCGCCCGGGCGGACGCGGATGGTGATCTCGTCGGTGCGGAGGCCCGCGGTGACGAGGTCCCCGATGCCGGGGACGGAGCGGAGGTCGTCCTGGATCTCGCGGATGGCGTCCTTGAGGACGCGCTCATCGTCGACGCCGTAGAGGGTGATGGTGCAGACGGGGATGTTGGGCTCGAACTCCTCGACGACGATGCGCTCGGCCTGCTCCGGGAGGTCTTCGAGGGCGTCGACCTCGCGCTTGACGCGGGCGAGGGCGACGTCCAGGTCGACGCCGTCCTCGAACTCGATGAGGATGCTCGCGGCGCCTTCGACGGCGGTGGTGTTGATCTCCTTGACGCCCTGGAGGTCGGCGATGCGGTCCTCGATCTTGATGGCGAGGGAGTCCTCGATCTCGTCGGGCTGGGCGCCGGGGTAGGGCGCGCTGACGTTGATGAGCGAGGGCGAGACCTCGGGGAAGAACTCGAGGCGGAGCGTGGACCCGAGAACGACGCCCGCGCCGATCATGAAGAACATGATCAGGTTGACGACGACGTGCTTTCGGACGCCGAACTCTGCGAGGTTCATCGCGACCCCTCGGCCACCCGGTCTGCGGCGGCGGCGGCGACGGGCATGCCCGGGCGGAGCTTGGCGACGTTCGAGACGGCGACGGTCTCGCCGGGCTCGAGGCCGCGCTCGATGACGGCCCACTGGGACTCGCCCGCGACGAGGGAGGGGTGATCGGCCTCGATGTAGAAGGCGATCTCGACGGGGCGGGACTCGATCGCGCCCTCGCTCGTGACGACCATGACGCGGTCGTCGGCGACGGCGCCTCGGGGGACGATGAGGCGGGGGTCGGGCTCGTCGACGAAGACGGCGCCGAGGACGAAGCGTCCTGGCGGGAGGCTCGGGGCGCGGCCCTCGGGCACGTCCTGCTCGACCTCGACGTAGACGGTGATGGTGCGGGCCTCGGGGTCGGCTTCGGGGGCGATGCGGACGACGCGGGCGGGCCAGGAGCCGCCGGCGGGGCCGTCGGCGGAGAGGAGGGCGCGATCGCCGACCTCGATGGCGTCGGCCGCGGAGAGCGGGAGGCGGAGCGGGGCCTCGATGCGGGAGGCGTCGACGATGCGGGCGATGCGCTCGCCCGGCGCGACGCGCTCGCCGATCTCGACGTCGACGGCCTGGATGAGCCCGGTGAGAGGGGAGAGCACGTCGGCCCGCTCGAGGTTGCGGGAAGCGGCGGCGAGGTCGGCGTCGAGGGAGGCGATCTGGGCTTCGAGCTGGGCGCGGCGCGGGGCGATCGTCGCGAGGCGCTCCTCGGCGGAGACGCGCTCGCGGACCACGGCGATGCGGTCGCGGATCTGTCGATCGATCTCGTTGGCGGTGGCGGCGCCTCGGTCGGCGGCCTCGCGGAGTCGGGCGATCTCGCGGTCGATGGCGTCGGCGGCCTGTGCGGCGAGATCGGCCTGCTCTCGCGCGGCGTCGGCCTCGATCTCGAGCTGGTCGATCTGGGCGCGGAGGGCCTCGATGTTGCGGGTGATCGAGCGGACGCGGGCCTCGTAATCGGAGGGGTCGATGCGGACGAGGAGCTCGCCCTGGTCGACGCGGGCGCCCTCGTCGACGCGGGCGGGCTTCTCGACGACGACGCCCCCGACCTCGGCGGCGACGTTGGCGGCGCGAACGGCGCGTGCGACGCCGTAGCCGCGGAGGGGCCTGGTGACGGGCGTCGGGACGGCGGTCATCGCGCGGACGGCGAGGGGCGCGGCGTCCTGATCCTGGCGGGCGGGCTCGGGTCTGGTGGCGATGAGGGCCGCGAGGATCCCGGCGCCGGCGACGAGGGCGACGAGGGCGAGGGCGCCGCGAATGAGACGCACGCGCCACGAAGGGCTTTGGGTCTTCGGATCGTTGGGTGACACTCGAGCGTCCGTTGGAAGCGACCGCGCAGGGCGGGCGCGGCGATCTGGTTCCTGGCGGCGGGGGAGGATGGTAGCCCCACGGCGCAGGAAAAACCGGGGACGCGATGGGGCGCGTCCCCGGCGACGTGTCGCGTTTCCCGGAGCGTCGCTGCGGGGGGAGGTCAGATCGAGAAGCGACGGACGAGGCTCTGGAGGGTCTCGGCCTTCTGGGAGAGGGTGCCGGCGGCCTGGGCGACCTGGTTGACGCCGTCGGCCGACTCGTTGGTGACGGCGTTGATGCGCTCGACGTTGCCCGAGATCTCGTTGGCGGCCGAGGACTGCTCTTCGGCGGCGGCGGCGATCCCCTGGATCATCGGGGCGATCTCGCGCGCCCCGGCGACGATCTGCTCGAGCGCGGCGCCGGCGCTCTGGGCGAGCTGGACGCCCTCGTCGACGCGGGTCTTGCCGGCCTGCATGCGCTGGACGGCCTGGTTGGTCTCGTCCTGGATCGCCTTGATGGAGTCGGCGACCTCCTCGGTGGCCTTGGTGGTGCGCTCGGCGAGCTTGCGGACCTCGTCGGCGACGACGGCGAAGCCTCGGCCGTGCTCGCCCGCCCGGGCCGCCTCGATGGCGGCGTTGAGGGCGAGGAGGTTGGTCTGGTCGGCGATGTCGTTGATGACCTCGATGATCTCGCCGATCTGCTCGGAGCGGCGGCCGAGCTCTCCGACGGCGGTGACGGAGTCGTTGACCTGCTGGCTGATGGCGTTCATGCCCTCGATCGTCTCCTGGACGATCTGCCCGCCCTTGACCGCCTGCTCGCCGCCCTCGTCGGACTTCCGCGAGGCGCCGACGGCCTTCTCGGCGACCTCGGAGACGGAGGCGGACATCTGCTCGACCGCGGCGGAGACCTGGGAGGTCTGGCGGCGCTGCTCCTCCATGCCCGCGGCCATCTCCTCGGCGCCCGAGGCGATCTGGGTGGCCGCCCCGGCGACCTCGGTGGCGGAGGACTGGACCTCGCCGATGACCTCGGCGAGGTTCTGGGTCATCTCGTTGACGGCGGTCGAGAGCTTGCCGAGCTCGTCGCCCGTCTTGACCTCGAGTCGGGTCTTGAGGTTGCCGCCGGCGATGTCGCGCACGGCCTGGAGGATGCCGACGATGGGCTTGCCCATCATGCGGCGGAGAAGGAAGATGAAGCCGACGGCGGCGAGGACGACCAGGGGGACGGTGGCCATGAGGCCCGAGCCCATGAAGCCGGCGACCTGCTGGTCGAGCTTCTCAAGGGGCATCTGGGTCTCGAAGGCGCCGCGGTAGTTCCCGACGGCCCAGTCCTCCATGGGGAAGCCGAGGGGGTCGAGTCCGTCGCCGTCGGGGTCGGTCGGTCCGCCGGGCTTTCCGTGGCAGATCATGCAGCTCTGCTGGAGCTGGATGGCTCGCATGTGGTGGAAGGTATTGGTCTTGGGGTTGACGGCGTAGATCTCCTCGGCGCCGCCCGCGGCGACCTGTGCCTCGAGCTGGCGGAGGAGATCGGCGCGGAAGTCGCGGGAGTCGGGGTTGGGATCGTTGGACGGGTCGTTGTCGGGGTTGCGGGCGTCGAAGGCGACGGCGGTGAAGTTGAAGCCCTGCTCCTGAGCGGCCTTGACGCCGGCGTCCCACGCGGCGACGACGGGGACGGCGTCCCAGAGCTTGGTCTTGGTGTAGTCGAAGGAGGCGCCGCCGGAGGCCTGCTTCTGCTGCGCGATCTCCTCGAGCATGTGCTCGAGGTCGAAGTGACCGTTCAGCATCATGTCGTCGTAGGCGTCCTGGGTGCTCAGCGAGTTCGAGGCGAGCTGCTGAGCCTTCTGAAGGAGCATGCTCTGCGCGGTTGACTTGAAGGAGGAGGTGAAGACGGCGTAGTTGACCGCCACGACGACGAGGATGATCGTGAGGACGATGGCGATGAGCTTCGCCGTGAGGCTGATGGATCGCAGTTGGGCTGACATGCTTCCGGCTCCTGTTTGCGCCTTGGCGGTCTGAGGGGCGCGGCGCGGCCTGCGCGGCCTTCGGCCCTCGCTCGTGCATCGGGCGTGCGGCGAGGGTTCTTGACCGGCAAGTGCGGGGGGAGCGGGGGCGGGGTTCGCCCGATTGGCCTAAACGGACTTCGACCACCTCATTGAGTAGCCCCGGGGCGGGGAGTTGCCGGGGGAGGGCGTGCCGGGGAGGATGGGCGGATGCCGGGGAGATCGCCGACGCTGCTGTGGAGGATGCTTGGGGCGGAGCTCCTGCGCGGGCTGGCGCTGGCGACGGGCGCCCTGGTTCTCGCGGTGGCCTTCGGGGCGACGGTGAAGCCGATCGCGGAGGGGGCGATCGGGGCGGTGGACGCGGTGAAGTTCATGGGGGTGGCGATCGTCCCGATGCTTCAGTACGCGCTTCCCTTTGGGGCGGGGCTCGCGGCGACGCTCGGGTATCACCGGCTGGCGAGCGACAACGAGGCGATCGCGGCGAGCGCGGGGGGCATCGGCTACGGGGCGTTGATCTTCCCGGCGGTGGTGGTCGGGGTCGCGCTCGGCGCCGGGGTGTACGGGCTTGCGGGAACGGCGGCGCCCCGGATGACGCGGACGCTCGAGTCGATCGTGACGAAGGACGCGGCGCGAACGATCGTGCGGCAGATCGAGCGCGGGGAATCGGTGTCGATCGACGAGGTGATCCTTCACGCGGACCGGGCGCACCGGGTCGGCGCCGAGCCCGAGAGCGGGGCGCTCGACTACTTCATCCTGGAGGGCGTGGTCGCGGCGGCGGTGGACGAGACCGGGGGCGGCCTGACCGCGGACGTGGCGACGCGTCGCGCGGACGTGTGGCTCTACCCGGCCGAGCGCGACGGCGAGGACGCGGTGGCGGTGTACATGGTCGTGACCGGCGGCGTCGCGAAGCAGGAGGGCGAGACGCTCATCCGGCTTCGCAAGACGGAGTTCGGGCCGTGGATCATCCCCGGCGCCCTCGGCGACGACCTCGACTACAAGACCGACCGGGAGCTGGCGCTCGTCGCGGAGGACCCGGAGCGGTACCGGCCCGTGGCCCGGCGCCGGGACGAGGCCGCGGCGGCCCTGGGTCGGGCGCGCGCGGCGAGCGAGGTGGTCGAGACGGTCCGCGGGCAGGCGGGGTTGACGCTTCTTGACGGGGAGGGCGGGCGGCTTCGCGTGAGCGACGCGTCGGTCGCTGAGGCGGTCGACGGGCGGGTGAGGCTGGCGCCCGCGGGGAGCGCGGAGGCCATGGAGATCGCGTGGCGGCGGGCGGACGGCGACCTCCGGCGGCTCCGGACGGGCGCGGCGACGCTCGGGATCGAGGGGACGCCGCGGGAGAGGGCCACGCGGATCTCGGTCGAGCTCTTCGACGTGGCGGTCGAGGGCGAGCTCGGCGCGGGAGGGTTCGAGGGCCTCGGCGGCGAGGGCGAGGCGGTCGGGCGACGCGAGTCGGTTTCGCTCGGCGACGCGTTCGGGCTCCCGGCCGATCCGGCGCCGGCGGCGTTCGGGCTGAGCGCGCTCGAGCTCATGGAGGTCGCGGGGGCGTCGTCGGACGCATCGCTGCGTGAGCGCGGCGAGCGACTGGCGGAGATCCACGGGGACGTCCGGCGCGAGGCGATCGCGAACCGCCACGAGCGCGGCGCGCTCGCGGCGGCGGGGCTCATCATCTCACCGCTCGGCGCGGTGATGGCGCTGCGGCTTCGCGAGAAGATGCCGCTTGTGGTGTACCTGTGGAGCTTCCTGCCCGCGCTCGGGTGCGTGGTGGCGGCGAGCGGGGGAGCGAAGGTCGCGGAGGAGCATGGCGCCGTCGGGCTGTGGATGATCTGGGGCGCGTGCGGAGCGCTCGCGGCGTTCCTGGCGCTCGAGTTCCTCCGGCTCCGGCGGCACTAGGCGACCCTTCAGCGCTAGAAGTCGTCAGCGGCGTCGTCCATGCCGTCCTGAACGTTGTCGGCGCCCTCGTCGATTTCCTCGCCGGCCTCCTCGGCGGGCCCCTCCTCCTCACAGGCGGGCATGGCGAAGAAGGCGGTCGAGGCGAAGGCGGCGACCGCGAGCACGCGGAGGGCTCGGGGCAGGGCGCGGGGACGGGTGGCTTCGGGCGTGGCGGCGTACCGGTTCATCGGTGACTCCTTGTAAAGGTTGAGAGACAACCTTAGATGGTAGGTGTGAGGGCCCGTTCATGCGATGGGCGGGTAGTCCGGAGCAAGGGCCCAACGACCTAGGACGCGGCGAGGCTCGCGCCGTGGGAGCCGTCGCGTGCGCTGCCCTGGCCGATCGAGGCGCGGCCGGCGGCGCCTGAGGCGTGGGTGCTCGCGGGGTTTGGGTTGGTGCGGGCGCCGGTGTTGGCGTCGGTGATCGACCCTGTTCGCGGATCCCGGAGGAACGGCGCCTGACGCGATCGCGGGACCGCGGGTCGAGCGCGCGGAAGTACCCCCTGTAGGACTCGAACCTACAACCCGCTGATTAAGAGTCAGCTGCTCTACCGATTGAGCTAAGGGGGCGTGACGCCCTGTGGCGACGCCGGCGGCCGTTGCGGGCCGCGAAGCGGGCGATGGTACCGTGACCGGTCGCCCGCGTCCAGTGTATCGGTCGTCGGACGGGCGGTGGTTGACCGCGGGCGGCGGGGCGGCGTCCGGATCCGGTCGTGGTTTGACAGGAAGGGCCGCCCGGGGTAGCTTGCGCGGCCCTCTTTTTCGCGGGAGTCGGGCTCCTGCGGGGGACGATCGAGCGCGCCGGGACGGCGCGAGAGGCACGGAGACGCGGGCATGCAGCCGGTACAGCGTCAGAGCAAGGGGCGGACGCGTCGTCGTCGGGCCCATGACAAGCTTCGCGGGACGCAGGTCGTGACGTGCCCGAACTGCGGCTCGCCGCGCGAGCCTCACCGCGCGTGCCGCGAGTGCGGGTACGTGCGTCCGGGTCTGAAGCTCGACCTCGACGAGAGCTAACAGCATGCGCCTGGCCGTCGACGTGATGGGCGGCGATCACGCGCCCGACGAGATCGTCAAGGGGTGCGTGCAGGCGCTGGATCACCTTCGCGACGGCGACGCCCTGGTGCTCGTCGGCGATGAGCGGGTGATCCGCGAGATCCTCGGCGAGTTTGGCGGCGGCACGGGCTCGGACCCGCGCCTGTCGATCGAGAACGCGAGCGAAACGATCGGGATGGACGAGTCGCCCGTCGAGGCGATCAAGGCGAAGAAGGATTCGTCGATCGTCCGGATGGCGCTGCGCGGGAGCCGCAAGTCGGACGACCCGGTGGACGCGGTCCTCAGCGCGGGGAACACGGGCGCGTGCGTCTCGGCGGGAACGATGTTCATGCGTCGTCTTCCCGGCGTGCATCGGCCGGGGATCGCGGTGACGATCCCGACCTTCAAGGGGCCGGTGGTTCTCTGCGACGCCGGGGCGAACCCGGAGCCGAGGCCGCTGCACCTGGCGCAGTACGGGCTGATGGCGGAGGTCTACGCGAAGCAGACGCTCGGGATCGAGAAGCCTCGCGTGGCGCAGCTGAACATCGGGGCGGAAGAGGGCAAGGGGACGAAGCTGATCCGCCAGGCGCGAGAGCTGCTCGAGGCGGCGCCCGGACTGAACTACCAGGGGTACATCGAGGCCCGCGACATGTTCGACGGGAAGGCGGACGTGGTGATCGCCGACGGTTTCGTGGGCAACACGGCGCTGAAGCTTGCCGAGGGCCTGGCGCGAAGCCTCATGGAGGCGTTCTTCCACGAGCTCTTCGAGTTCGACGCGGAGCTGGCGATGAAGCTCGAGCCCGCGGCCAAGAGCCTGGCGAAGAAGAACGACTACCACGAGTACGGCGGCGCCCCCCTTCTCGGCGTCAACGGCGTGTGCGTGATCTGTCACGGCTCGAGCAAGGCGCGGACGATCGCCAACGCGATCCGCAACACGCGGGAGCTCGTGGAGAAGCAGGTCAACGCGGCGATCGTGGAGCGGCTGGCCGAAGCGGCGCCGGCGATCGACCCCTCGAGCGTGGCGACGAAGTAGACCCGTCGAGCGGACGGTCCGGGCGGTCGCGAGGCGCGCTTTCGCGGCCCCCGTCGGCTAGTCTGTTCGATCATGTCCTCTTCCTCCGAAATCGGCTCCGGGTCGTCCGTCTCCTCTTCTCCCCGCTCGCCCGTGGGCGGGCCGTCGGGGGTCGGGGCCCGGATCAGCGGCACGGGCGTGGCGCTCCCCGAGCACCGGCTGACGAACCGGGAGCTCGAGTCGCTCATGGAGACGAGCGACGAGTGGATCGTTCAGCGGACGGGGATCCGCGAGCGTCGGCGGATGAGCTCGGCGGGCGACGAGCGGGCGACGGAGCTGGCGGCGCGGGCGGTGGAGTCGGCGCTGACGCGAGCGGGCCGGTCCCCGAGCGACCTCGACTTCATGCTGGTCGGGACGGTGTCGGCGGAGATGGTGTGCCCGAGCACGGCGTGCCGGGTGATCGACCGGATCGGCGCGAACGGGGCGGCGGCGATGGACGTCTCGGCGGCGTGCTGCGGGTTCGTGTACTCGCTCAACCTGGCGTACGCGCAGGTGCGGCTCGGGCTCGCCAAGTGCGTGGCGGTGGCGGGCGTGGACACGCTCACGGAGACGATGGAGTACACGACGAGGGGCCGGGGCACGGCGATCCTCTTCGGGGACGGCGCGGGGGCGGCGATCGTCGAGGCGACGGGCGAGCCGGATCGGGGACTGATCGCGCAGAAGATGCACGCGGACGGCTCGATGTGGCGTCACCTCTACATCCCGCGTGATCCCCGGGATTACCCCGAGGGCCAGAGCGAGGCGGAGCTGCCTCTCGGGCTGATGCGGATGAACGGGCGCGAGGTGTTTCGCTTCGCGGTCAAGACGTTCAGCGACCTGATCGAGGAGACGCTCTCGGAGGCGGGGGTGGGGGTCGAGGAGGTGTCGCACTTCGTGTGTCACCAGTCGAACCTTCGGATCCTCCAGGCGGCGCGGGAGCGGTTCGGGCTGCCGGAGGAGAAGCTGTACGTGAACATCGATCGGTACGGCAACACCTCGGCGGCGTCGGTCCCGATCTGCCTGCACGAGCTGCACGCCTCGGGGCGGATCAAGGACGGGCAGCTCGTGATGTTCGTGGCGTTCGGGGGCGGGATGACGTGGGCGAGCTCGCTTTGGCGGGTGTGATCTCGAGGAGGATCCGGCGATGAGCGAGGGGACGGTGATCCTGTGCCCGGGGCAGGGCGCGCAGCGCGTGGGGATGGGCCGGGCGTGGTTCGACGCGTCGCCGGCGGCGGCGCGGACGTTCGCCGCGGCGGACGAGATCCTGGGCGATCGGCTTGGGGCGTCGCTGAGCTCGCTGTGCTTCGAGGGGCCGGAGGGCGAGCTCAACAAGACGAGCGTGTCGCAGCCGGCGATCTTCGTGACGAGCGCGGCGTGCCGCGAGGCGCTCATCGAGGCGGGCGCCGGCCCGGCGAGTCATCTGGCGGGCCTGAGCCTTGGCGAGTACACCGCGCTGCACCTGGCGGGCGTGATGAGCTTCGAGGACGCGCTCGAGGTGGTGACGCTTCGGGGCCGAGCGATGCAGGAGGCGGCGGAGGCGACCGCGGGCGGGATGGTCGCGCTGACGGGCGCCGAGGAGGCCGAGGCGCGGGCGCTGTGCGAGGACGCGGCGGAGGGCGGCACGCTGGTTCCGGCGAACTTCAACGCGCCGGGGCAGATCGTGCTCTCGGGCGACGCGGCGGCGTGCGCTCGCGCGGCGAGGCTGGCGGGCGAGCGGGGGGGTCGCGCGACGCCGCTGACGGTGGCCGGCGCGTTCCACTCGCCCCACATGGCGCCGGCGGCGGAGCGTCTGCGGGTCGCGCTCGAGAAGGTGACGATGCACGAGCCCCGGTGCGTCGTGATGTCGAACGTGACGGGCGAGCCGCACGGGGCGGACGCGTCGAGCATCCGCTCGCGGCTGGTGGAGCAGCTGACCGAACCCGTGCGGTGGGACCGATGCGGGCGGTGGCTTGCCGATCACGCGCCGGGTGAGTATCACGAGCTGGCGCCGGGGAAGGTGCTGTCGGGCCTGATGCGTCGGATCGAGCGTTCGGTGCGGGCGACGTCGCACGACGAGCCGGACGAGTCGTTCCGGGCAAGGCCGGCGAGCGGGAATGGAGCGTCGTCTTGAGCAGCGAGCAGCGCGTGGCGATCGTGACGGGAGCGAGCCGGGGGATCGGACGGGGGATCGCTCGTCGCCTCGCGGCGGACGGGCGGCGGGTCATCCTGATGAGCCGCTCGGCGGGTCCGCTCGAGGAGCTGGCGGCGGAGATCGAGTCGGCGGGCGGGTCCGCCGCGGCTCGAGCGGTGGACGTCGGCGATTCGGCGGCGCTCGCGTCGGCGGTCGAGGGCGTGGCGAGCGAGGAGGGTCGGCTCGACATCCTGGTGAACAACGCGGGGATCACGCGTGACAATCTCTCGCTTCGGATGAGCGACGAGGAGTTCGAGGAGGTGATCCGGGTGAACCTGACGAGCGCCTTCGTGGCGTGCCGGGCGGCGGCGCGTCCGATGATGAAGGGGCGTTTCGGTCGGATCGTGAACATCGGGTCGACGTCGGGGGTGGTGGGGAACGCGGGTCAGGCGAACTACTGCTCGGCGAAGGCGGGGCTGATCGGGCTGACCAAGGCGCTGGCGCGTGAGCTGGGGAGCAAGGGGGTGACGGCCAATGTCGTGGCGCCGGGGTTCATCCAGACGGACATGACGGCGAACCTGCCCGAGGACGCGACACGGAAATTCACGGAGATGCTGTCGATCCGGCGGCTCGGGGAGGTGGAGGACATCGCGGCCGCGGTGAGCTACGTCTCGAGCGACGAGGCGGGCTACCTGACGGGCCAGACGATCTGCGTCGACGGCGGGCTGACGATGTGCTGACGGGGCCGGGCGGGGCGGACGATCGGGTCGTCCCGGTCGGGGTGGCGAGACGTTCGCCTTCATGTATCATTGACATTCACCGGCCGAGGACGGCCGCCTTCACGGAGAGCTGTGGTGACTGAGAGCGAAATCGAAAGCAAGGTGATTGACATCGTGGCGGACCAGATGGGGGTCGACAAGGCCAAGATCACCGCTGAGACGAGCTTCGTGAACGACCTGAACGCCGACAGCCTTGACGTGGTCGAGATGGTGATGGAGTTCGAGGACGAGTTCGAGACCTCGATCCCGGACGAAGAGGCTGAGAAGATCCAGACGGTTGGTCAGGCGGTGAGCTACATCGCTCAGGCCCGCCAGAACGCCTGAGGCGGCTGCCGCATTTGATGAGCGCACCATCGGCATCGAAGCGACGCGTGGTCGTCACCGGCATCGGCGCGCTGACGAACATCGGGCTTGACGCGGAGAGCGTCTGGTCCTCGATGGCGGCGGGCCGAAGCGGGATCACCCCGGTGGAGTCCGAGGACTTCGAGCTCTGGGGCGACGACAAGTGGTCGGTGCGGATCGGCGGGCAGGTCCGGGGCTTCGACGCGAGTGGTCGCGTGGACCGCCGAGAGATCAAGCGGATCGATCGCTTCGCGCTGATGGGCATCTGCGCCGCGGCGGAGGCGGTCGAGCGGTCGGGGATCGACTTCGGGACGATGGACCCGTCGCGGGCCGGGGTGGTCATCGGGTCGGGCATCGGCGGGATCGCGGCGATCACGTCGGGGCTCGAGTCGCTCCACGAGAAGGGCCCGGACCGGATCAACCCGTTCACGGTCCCGAAGCTGATGATCAACTCGTGCGCGGGGCACATCTCGATCCGCTACGGGCTCGAGGGACCGAGCTCGGCCCCGGCGACGGCGTGCGCCTCGAGCGGGCACGCGGTGGCCGAGGCGCTCCGGCTGATCCGCGAGGGCGCGTGCGACGTGGCGCTCGCGGGCGGCGCGGAGGCGGCGTTCACGCCGCTGTGCGTCGGGTCGTTCATGACGATGAAGGCGCTGTCGACGCGGAACGACGAGCCCGAGAAGGCGTCGCGGCCGTTTGATCGCTGGCGCGACGGGTTCGTCCTGAGCGAGGGCGCCGCGGTGATGGTTCTCGAGTCCCTCGAGAGCGCAAAGGCTCGCGGGGCGGAGATCCTCGGGGAGCTCCTGGGCGCGGGCGCCTCGAGCGACGCCCACCACATCACCGCGCCGGACCCGGGCGGGAAGGGCGCCGCGGCGAGCATGCGGGCCGCGCTCGCGGACGCGGGGCTCAACCCCGAGGACGTCGACTACATCAACGCGCACGGGACGTCGACGCCCCTGGGCGACGCGGCGGAAGTGGCGGCGGCGACGGCGGTCTTCGGCGATCACGCGCTCATGAGCCGGGGCGGGAAGCTGCTCATGAGCTCCACCAAGAGCATGCACGGGCATTGCCTGGGCGCGTCGGGCGGCGTCGAGAGCGTGGCGTGCCTGAACGCGATCCGTCTCGGGGTGGTCCCCCCCACCATCAACTGCGACGAGCCCGATGAGGGGTTCGACCTGGACTTCGTGCCGCACGAGGCGCGGGAGGTCCCGGTGAAGGTCGCGATGAACAACACCTTCGGGTTCGGGGGGCACAACGTGACCCTCCTGTTCCGCCGCTTCGAGGGCTGAGACCCGACTCGGCGGGGGGCGGCGCCCCCCCGCTCTGCAGATCGGGGGCCGGGATGACCGATGGTCCCCACCATGCGCCCTGAGCACGAGGCCGTCTTGAAGCTGGAGGTCCCCGTGATCGTCGAGATCGGGCGGACGCGGCTGACGACGCGCGCGGTGATGAAGCTGGCGCCCGGGCAGATCATCGAGCTGCCCAAGAGCTCGGACGACGAGCTCGAGATGCTCGTGAACAACAAGACGATCGGGACGGGGATCGCGGTGAAGATCGGGGAGAACTTCGGTCTCCAGATCTCCTACATCGGGGACGTTCGCGCGCGGCTCGAGGCGCTGGCCTCGGGCGACGCGACGGCGGGCGAGCCCGGGATGCGGTCGAGCGCGTGACGGCGCGGCGGGCCGGGGTTCCGTTCCCTCAACGTTACGGTATGGTGAAGACCCGCTCCGCGGGGCCGGCGCCGGCGGGCGCGTGGTCCGGCGCGAGGGTGAAGGTCAGGAGCCGGCCCGGCGCCGGGGACGACGATGGCTGACGCAAGCGGCGGCGGTTCTGGCAAGAAGTACCGTGAGGTGACGCTCGCGGCGATCCTCTTTGGAGTGATTGTCGGGACGATCATGAACGCGGCGATCACCTACGCGGGCCTGAAGATCGGGTTCACGATCGTCGGGTCGGCGATCGCGGCGGTGCTCGGCTTCGGCGTGCTTCGCGGCGTGCTCCGCAAGGGCACGATCCTCGAGGTGAACATCGGGCAGACGGTCGGCTCGGCGGTGAACACGCCCAACTCCGGCGTGATCTTCACGGTGCCCGTGCTGTTCCTGATCGGGATTCCGCTGGTGCAGGCGGGGACGCCCAACGCGAACTTCTGGCTGATCACGCTGGCGTGCGTGACGGGCGCGATCCTTGGCGGCGCGTTCATCATCCCGCTGCGCAAGCAGATGATCGACATCGAGCGCCTGCGGTTCCCGAGCGCGACGGCGGTCGGCGCGATCCTGAAGTCGCCGGGCGCGGGAGCGGCCAAGAGCGTGCTCCTGGTCGTCGGGATCGTGGTGAGCGCGCTGCTCGCGCTCCCGGCGCAGCTCCCGCAGATCACGTCGCCCGCGGCGCTCGAGGACCTCGACGGGCTGGTGTTCGAGGAGAAGATCTCCTACGAGGACAAGCTCCGGACGGAGATGATCGCGGACTGGATCGAGGCGGGCGCGGCGCCCGAGGCGGTGCTGGAGCACGGGGCGGCGCTCGAGGCCGTTCGCGTCGCCCGCGCCGTGCGTGAGGCCGCGGCGAGCCCGACCGCGGCGATGAACGAGGCGAAGCGAGCGGCGGAGGAGCGTCTGGTCGAGGTTCGGGCGGAGGCGATCGCGGCGGTGAACGAGGGGTGGGCCGACGGAGCGCACACGATCTCCGGGTACCCGGACGAACTGGCGAACCGGGTCCTCGCGATCGTGTCGGGCGCTGACGCCGATGAGGACGGCGCCGCGGACTTCACGTGGGACAGCCTGCGCGACACGAAGGCGGGGTGGGCGGCGGACCCCGTGTGGGGGTACGCGGACCTCGGGATTCGGATGGGGCGCGAGACCCAGGCGGACGCGCCGGCGGTGGACTACGCGTTTGACGGGCTCGGCGCGGCGGACGCGGACGGGCCTGACGAGGTGCTGACGGTCGACGTCGACCGGGATCGCGGCGGTCGCCCCGACCTGCTCGTGGACAACGTGAACATCGACGTCGGCCGGCTGATCGGGCTTCCCGACGAGATGGAACTCCTGATCGCGATCGCGCCCTTCGCGCTCGGCGCGGGGTACCTGACGGGCAAGGCGGGCCTGTTCGTCCTGGCGGGCGGGGTGCTCGCGTACCTGGTCCTGAACCCGATCGTGTACGGGCTCGGGCTCATGCCGGCGACGGTCGAGGCGCATCAGGCGGCGGACTACGGATTCGCGGCGATCAACCGTCCGCTCGGGATCGGGCTGCTGCTCGGCGGGGCGCTCGCGGGCGTGGTGGCGTCGTTCCCCGCGATCCGCGAGGCGCTCAAGAGCATCGCGGTGAGCAGCGTCGCCAAGACGAAGTCGGCGAGCGACGAGCTGGGCCTGAAGGTGCTGATCGCGGCGGTCCTGGGCGCGTTCCTGTTCCTGTTCGTCGCGGCGGACTTCACCGCGACCAAGCCCATCAACGTGAACGACCCGGTGACCGGGTACCCGATCGCGCAGACGGCCGAGCGGATCGAGGCCAACGGCTACGCGATCGCGTTCGAGAGCGCCGAGACGTTCGCGACCTGGGAGTCGTGGACGGACGAGCAGCGGGAGGGCTACCTCGAGAGCATCCAGGCGGACCGCGAGGGCCTGCTGTCGGCGCTCGGCCTTCCCGCGCACGTCCGGGCGCTGATCATCGCGCTGATCGGGGCGGGCTGGATCTGGTTCGCGGGGATCATCATCGCGCAGTGCACGGGCATGACGGACTGGAGCCCGATCTCGGGCATGGCGCTGATCACGGTGGTGCTCGTGATGATGCTCGCGGGCGTCGGGGACCAGCTCGGGGCGATCATGATCGGCGCGGCCTTGTGCGTGGCGATCACGTGCGCCGCGGACATGATGGCGGACCTGAAGACGGGGTACATCGTGGGCGCCGTCCCGAAGCGGCAGCAGATCGTCGAGCTGATCGCGACCGGGATCGGACCGGTGATCTCGATGCTCGTGCTGCTCCTGATCGCGCAGGCGAACGTCGAGAAGTTCGGCGTGGCGATGGGCCCCGGCACGGACACGACGGCCCCGCAGGCCCAGGCGCTGCAGGCGGTGATCACGGGCGTGCAGGGCGGGGACATGCCGTACGTGCTGTACGGGGCCGGGGCGCTGATGGGCGCGCTGCTCGGGATCGGCTCGTTCTCCGGGCTCGGCGTTCTCGTCGGGCTGTCGATGTACCTGCCCATGAACTACATCGCGACGTACGGCGTGGGGTGCGTGATCGCGATCGTCGTCGCGAAGCTCAAGGGTCCGCGGTGGGCGGAGGAATGGGGCGTGCCGCTCGCGGCGGGCTTCATCGTGGGCGACGCGCTGCTCGGCCTGGGCGTGAACTTCGTGGTGCTGCTGCAGAGCTAAGGAGCCGGTCATGAGACTCATCGGGAACCTGCTTCTGGTCGTGTGCCTGATCACGGGATGCCTGTCCGCGGCGACGGCGTACCTGACGCGGACGAGCTCTCCGGCGGCGGCCGGGCTCGAGCTGACCGAGCCCGCGGGCGCGATCGAGCCCGACGAGGCGGCGAAGGCGGCGGCCATGGCCGCCTATGAGCGCCGCGAGATCACGGCGAGCGAGCTGGTGTCGGCGCTCGAGACGTCCAAGCCCCTCGCGGCGCCCGGGACCGAGCTGGGCGAGGCCGAGCTCGAGACGCTCCGGGCGTCGGGCGTGTCGTACGTCGAGAGCAAGACGTTCTCGTTTGCGCGCTGGCCGCACGGGTGGGCGTTCGGGCTGTCGGCGCTCGGGCTCCTGGCGGGATCGCTCCTGGTGCGCGCGGGGACGCGGCGGGCGATCGCGGCGGAGGGGCTGGCCCCCTCCCGCGACGCGCAGCTTCCCGAGGCGGAGGCGTCGCCCGAGCGCATCGTCGAGACGATCGCCAGCGCGCTCGAGACGCTGCACCGCGAGGCGCCGAGCATGAGCAGCGATCAGGAGCGCCTCAAGGCCATCATCACGCGGCTCGGCGCGCTTCAGCGGGACGCGATCCCGCGCTTCATCGAGTCGCGGCCCAGGCTCGTGGCGCGGCTCGGGCTCGGGCGGTACGCGGAGATCATGGACGTGTTCGCGGCGATGGAGCGGAAGATCAACCGGGCGTGGTCGGCCGCCGCGGACGGGCACCTGCCCGAGTCGCAGGCGGCGCTCGACGACGCGGTGGCGATGGCGCCGGGCGTTCGCGCGAAGCTCTAGGCGGCGCGGCGGGTCGAGCGGCCCTGCTCCAGGAGCGCGGCGCAGCGGGCGATCAGGCGGCGGCGATCGACCGGCTTGCTCTCGTATTCATCACAGCCCGCGTCGAGGCAGCGCTGCCGGTCGCCGTCCATCGCGCAGGCGGTGAGGGCGAGGATGGGCATGGTCTCGCCCCGTCGGCGGAGTTCGGCGGCGACCTCGTAGCCGTCGACCCGCGGCAGGCGCATGTCGAGGACGAGGAGGTCGAAGGGCGGTGTGGGGGCGACCGTCGCGCGGAGGGCGGCGGCCCCGTCGGGAGCGATCGCCCCCTCCGCGCCCGCGGCTCGGAGCAGGTGGGCGATCAGCTTCTGATTGTCAGGACCGTCCTCCGCGAGGAGAACGCGCGCCCCCGCGAGCGCCCTGGACGAGGGGGCGAGACGCTCGGGCGGCGCCGGCCCGTGACGGCGGGGCAGGTCGCTCAGCGACTCGGCGAGCGGCTGATCGCCCGCGAGGGGCGCGGCGATCTCGAGCGTGAAGGTTGATCCCTCGCCCGGGGCGCTCGCGACGACGATGTCGCCCCCGAGGAGGTTGGCGAGCCGCCTGGAGATGGCCAGCCCCAGGCCGGAGCCGCCGAAGCGGCGGGCGGTCGACGCCTCCGCCTGCGTGAAGCGCTCAAAGAGGGTGGCGAGCTGGTCGGGCGTCATGCCGATGCCCGTGTCGCGGATCTCGACCCTCAGCCGCGGGCTCGGTGCGCTCTCGAACGAGACGGTCGCCACGACGCGCCCGTGCTCGGTGAACTTCACCGCGTTGGAGAGCAGGTTGACGAGGACCTGCTTGAGTCGAAGGGCGTCGGTGCGGACGACGCGGGGCAGCGGGAAGCGGTGCTCGACGCGGAGCTCGATTTTCTTGTTCTCGGCGCGCGGGCGGAGGACGGCGACGGCCTCATCGAGGATCTCGAGCGGCGCGCACGGGACGAGTTCGACTTCCAGACGGCCGGCTTCGATGCGGGAGAGATCGAGGACGTCGTTGATGATCTCAAGGAGGTGCGTGCCGGAGCGGCGGACGACGTCGAGGTATCGCTGGGCCTCCTCGTCGGCGACGAGGAAGTCCGCGAGCAGATCGGCGTAGCCGAGGATGGCGGTCATCGGCGTGCGGATCTCGTGGCTCATGTTGGCGACGAAATCGCTCTTGGCTCGATTGGCCTCCTCGGCCTCTCGACGCGCGATCTCGAGCTGCACGCTCTTGGCGCTGAGCTCCTCGGCGAAGCGGCGCAGGCGATCCTCGGTCTGCTTGGAGAGCGTGACGTCGAGGCAGACGCCGACGAAGCCGCGGGTGCGCCCCTCGGCGTCGACGCGGGGGTTGGCGAAGCAGGAGAGCGTCCGTTCGTCGCCGCTCGCGGCGATCGCGCGGAACTCGAGGTGAAACGGCGAAGCGTTCTCGAGGCTTCGCTCGTAGATGATCCTCACGCGGTCGCGGTCGTTCGGGTGGACGCACTGGAGCCAGGCGTCGCCGAAGAGCTCGCGCTCGTTTCGTCCCGTGAACTCGGCCCAGGCCCGGCTGACGAAGGTCCAGCCGCCGTCGGCTGCGGCGAGCCAGGTCATGCCCGGCGAGGTGTTGGCGACCTCGCGGAGGAGCTCCTCGGACTCGGCGACGCGGAGCTCGGCCTCCTTGAGCTCGGTGATGTCGACCATGGAGCCGACGAAGCCGAGGTACTCGCCCGAGGCGGAGTAGCGCGGGACGCCGACGTCGTGGATCCACCGGTACTCGCCGTCGTGGCGGCGGTAGCGGAAGCCGAGGGTGAACGGCGTCCGCGAGGCGAAGGCCTCCTTGCAGGTTCGGAAGATGTCGACGTCCTCCGGGTGGATGCCGTCGGCCCAGCCGTCGCCCAGCTCGTCGCGTTTGGCGCGGCCGGTGAATTCCGTCCAGCGGCGGTTGACGAACGTGACTTGCTGGGCAGGATCGGCGACCCAGAGCAGGGACGGAACGTGGTCGGTGATGGCGCGGAGGAGGGCGCCGCTCTCACGGAGCTGGGCGGCGGCATGATCGGCTTCGGCCTTTGCCTGGCGCAGCTTGGCGGTCCAGGCGTGGGCGATCCGGCGGGCTCTCTGGCGGGTGGTGGTGAGGGCCCAGACGAGGGCGCAGACGAGGACGGCGGGGAG
>Ga0081535_100131_pt1 | contig 70893 bp, 70 predicted proteins | sample HotLakmasection3_FD_71020 | JGI IMG/M metagenome (GOLD analysis project Ga0081535, IMG submission 71020) | Hypersaline microbial mat communities from Hot Lake, Washington, USA - Section #3 (SPADES assembly) (version 2) | ecosystem: Environmental > Aquatic > Non-marine Saline and Alkaline >... | reverse complement strand
CTTCTCCGGTGGCAGCAGAGGCTCGATCCGCTGCCACTCGCTGTCTGTCAGTTCATGGCGTCTCATAACGGGCTATGTGGCGACGGCCCTTGAAGAACGCCAGCTTTGCAGACACGCCCTAGCAAGCATCGGGTTTGCAACGATCAAGGCCATACATTTTGCCGCTCGCTCCAACCCCGAACTTGCAGATGCAGTGCCGCGGCTCCGGAATGAGATCTCGCCGGGCGACGTGATCGTGCTGCGCAAGCCTCATCTTGCCTACTACATGCAGGCCGATAGCATTTTCATGCCGGAAATTGCGACGGTGTCCGAACTCCAGCGCATGCTGGCGGAAACCGCTGCACAATCCGAAGGGTCGGTCTTTCTGTTTTATGGAACAATCGAACGAGCGCGGCGTCCTGAGCTCGAGGCCGTCCTTGCCGATGCCAACAGGCCGCCGTGGCTGCACGAGATCGCTCGCGGCGCAGATGGTAACGGATGGTTTCTGTACCGGTATATGCCCTGAACCGGAAACCCGCCGCACGTCATTTACGCGCGGCAACCAAGCCCGGCAGCCGGCTTATCGCAGGAGCTACGGATTGTAGTAGTTAAAGGTCATCTTGCTGCGCCGATAAAGGGGATCGTCCCAGAGGTCGGACTCGCGAGCGCGGACTGCCGGCTCGGGATTGGCATAAATCCGCACCCTGTGACCGTTCAGAACGACAATTTCTTCCCGCCAGTCTCCCAGCACGTCGGCAACATAAAGGCGGTCCGCCGACTCATCGATGCGGACCAGAAACCTGCCTGTGAGCGGCTCTATCACCGCGACGTCGCCGGCAGTATGGCGTTCCTTGGCGACGATCGCCTGCGCTGGGGCTCCCGTCCAGTCGATGGTGTTGATCACCTCAATGCCGCGGATGGTCCAGTCGGGCGGGCTCAGCGTGTTCAGCCGATAGTTGGCCAACACCTCGCCGTCCGCGCCGAAGACGAACGGCTGCTGATCCTCCGAGAACCGGCTGCGGCACCAGACCTCAAGCCCCGGACGGTTCGGGTCGAAGTCGCCGACCGCAGCGTTCTGCGGCTCCCATCGGCGGAAATCCCGCACCCAGATCACGCCGTCGGTGCCGTAGACGAAAATGCGGTTGCCGCCCTCCTCCAGGCCTACGACCTCCAGCCCCGGCCGGTCGGGCAGGACGTCCGCCGCCATGACCGCGTCTATATGGCCCTCGACCGAAAGCCCCACCAGCAGGTCGCCGTCCGGGCTTACGACACCGCCGCCCAGCACCTCGTCACGTCCGTCGCCGTCAAGGTCGGCTACGCGCGCGCCACTGTGCGCCGCGGGTATGAAGTCGTCCCGCTGCCATAACGGGTGCGCCGTCCCGTTGCCGTCGAGACTGAACGCCGCCAGGAACCGGTCCATTTCATCGCCGGTGCGGCTGGGCGCCTGAACCAGAAGGTCCATCGATCCCGGCCCGGTGAAGGAGGCAAGCACCACGTGCTCCCACGGCTGCGCATCCGCCGGCGGCGGCGGCAGGTTGACGACCATGTCCGGCATACCGGTGGCGGCATCCAGCACCGTGATCTGATTGCCGGGCGCAAGGAACAGCAGTTCGGCCCGTCCGTCGTCATCGACGTCGCCGAGTTGCACGCCCGGAGCGTGTGACTGCAGCCTGGTGTCGTCCGCCGTGCCCGGAATGTAAATATCGGGCCGGCGCGACCAGGTACGTTCCCCGTCGAGATCGAACACGCCGACATAGTCGTCTGCGGTAACAATAATCTCCCTGTGCCCGTCTCCATCGACATCATACGCCAAGGTGCCTCCAAACCACCCGGGATCCTCCGGGGCGTCGGTGACGATCTCTCGGACCGGCAGCGCCGTCGGCTCTAGGGGGACGCCATCCTTGGTGAACTGGGCCCAATGAAAAGCGAACTCACGACCGACGTATGCTCTCGCCTCGTCCACCCATTCGGGGCGAGGTACCCGATACTGAAGGGATGCGATGGCGACACCGCCAAAGAAGACCACAGCGGCGCCGAATAGCATCAGGACGATCGTGCGGGTGCGCATGGCCGGCATCCTTATACAACTTTCCGTCCTCAACGGGTCCCTTCCGCTGCCGTCGGCGACGCGCATCGTTCGGCCGGCAACCGTCGCTACTTCTTGCGCCAGGTAAAGATCGACGACGCCGCAAAATTCCAGACCACGCCGACCAGGATGCCGGCGCCGCCCGCGATCCACCACTGATAGTCCTGCTCAAAAATGAAGTTGGCGACGCCGACGTTCGCCACGGCGCCAACACTGCACACGGCATAGAAGGACAAGAGCCCCCACAGGAAGCGAATGCCTTTGAGACGGCGGTCGCGGTAGGTGAGCAGATTGTTGAGAACGAAATTGCTGGTCATCGCCAGGACGGTGGCAAACGCCTGGGATATCGTGAAGTCGATGCCGGCCAGCTGGAAGGCCAGGTACAGCGCCAGGAAGTGCACCACGACGCCGCTGCCGCCGACCGCGGCAAACATCACGAAGCGGACCGGGACGATGTGGCCGACCATCTTGTCGAGGATCAGCATCAGGTATTCCCAGACGACCAGGGCATCGAGCTTGCTCTCGCCGTGCTGGCGGGTGCGAAACTGGTACGGGAGTTCCCTGAAGTGCGGCGCCTTGGGCGACGAGGCAAAGATGTCGAGCAGGATCTTGAAACCCTGGCCGGACAGGCGGCGCACCGTCTCCTCGAAGGCGGTCCGGCGCACCATGAAGAAGCCGCTCATGGGATCCGTGAGGTCGGCCCGCACCACCAGGCGGCTCAGCTTCGTGGCGAAATCGCTGATCGTCGCCCGCTTCTTGTCCCAGTCTCCCAGGCCGCCGCCGTCCACGTACCGGCTGCCGATGACGATATCGACGCCATCCGACTTCAGGGTCTTCAGCATGTCCGGCAGAAGCCGCTCGTCATGCTGCATGTCGCCATCGATGACCGCCACGTAGGGCGAACTGCTGGCCATGATGCCTTCGATCACTGCGGTCGAAAGCCCGCGCCGCCCAACCCGATGAACACAGCGAACGCGCTGGTCGCGCTGCGCTATGCTCCGCACGTGCGCTGCCGTTCCGTCCGGTGAATCATCGTCCACATAGACAGCTTCCCAGTCGATGCCGGACAGCGCCTCCTCCAGCTTGTCGAGCAAAGGCCGGACATTGTCCCGCTCGTTGAAAGTGGGTACGACGATGGTCAGTTCGGGCATATCCGTGACTCGGGCAAATGCAGTTGGTGCCTCAGCAATACGTGAGGCCGCGGACGTTATCAATATTGTATTGAGGGTCTCTTATGCTAATGAATGTAAGCCTGCCCTGCTTGTCTAGCCACGGCAACCCTATCTGCCGGAGCAGGTTCAGGCCTGTCCGACCTTATGCCCCCCGCTCGCATAAGCGCCGCAAGACATGAACAGAAGATGACGGGCCCGGCCGTCCATGCGGAGGGCCGGGCCCGGCGGGTGCCGCCTCGTGGGTCAGGCGGCGCGCACGTCGGTCAGGAACTGCCTGACGATGACGCGCAGCCGGTCGGACTGCTTGGCCAGGTCGCTGGACGCGCCGAGCACCTGGGTGGCGGCCGAGCCGGTTTCGCTCGCGGCGCTGGTGACGCCGGTGATGTTCGACGACACCTCGGCCGTGCCCTGGGCGGCCTGGTGGATGTTGCGGGCGATCTCCTGGGTCGCCGCGTTCTGCTCCTCGACCGCCGAGGCGACGCCGGTGGCGATCTCGTTGATCTCGCGGATGCGCCCGCCGATGCGCCGGATCGCCTCGACCGTGGTGCCGGTGGCCGACTGCACGTCGGCGATCTGCTTGGCGATGTCCTCGGTCGCCCGGGCCGTCTGGTTGGCCAGGTTCTTGACCTCGGAGGCGACGACCGCGAAGCCCTTGCCGGCGTCCCCGGCCCGCGCCGCCTCGATGGTGGCGTTGAGGGCCAGCAGGTTGGTCTGCTCGGCGATCGAGGTGATCAGCTGGATGACCTCGCCGATCTTCTGCGCGTTATCGGCGAGCTGGGCGACCTGCTCGTTGGAGTCGTCGACCTCGCGCGCGGCGGTGCCGGCCAGCCCGCTGGTCTTGTGCACCTGCCGGCCGATCTCCTGGATCGAGCTGGACAGTTCCTCGGCCGCGGTCGCCACGGTCTGCACGTTGCCGGTCGCCTGCTCGGAGGCGGCGGCGACCGCGGTGGCCTGACGGCTGGCCTGCTCGGCGGTGGCCGACAGGCCCTCGGCGGTGTGCTGCAGTTCGTCGGCCGCGGTTGCGACCGTCTCCAGCACCTCGGCGACCCCGGTATCGAAGTCGCCGGTCAGCCGGGCGACCCGCTCGGCGCGCGCGGTGCGCGCCTCCTGCGCCTTGGCGGCGGCGGCGGTCATCTCCTCGTTGCGGATCATGTTGTCCTTGAACACCTGGACCGCCTTGGCCATGGCGCCGACTTCGTCCTTCTGGTCCTGGGCGGGGATGTCCACGGTCTTGTCGCCGCCGGCCAGCCGCTCCATCGCCCCGGTCATCGAGACGATCGGCCTGGAGATGCCGCGGCCGATCAACAGGGCGGCGCCCAGGCCGAGCAGCACGCTGACGATCGACACGACGGCGAGGGTCACGACCGCCCGCTGGATGGCCGCGGTCGCCTCCGGACCCAGCTCGTCCTGGCGGTTCTTGATGTCGAGCTTGAAGCGCTCGACCAGCTCCGCGACCTCCGGCCCGATCCGGTCGAGCGTGCCGCGGATCAGGGTGTCGCGCGCGCCGACCACGTCGCGCATGCGGTTCAGGCCGGTGCGGTAGGTCTGCACCGCGTCCAGCACCGCGGCGACCTCGGCGCGCGCCTCGCGGCCGTCGAGCCTGAGGCGCATCAGTTCGGCACTGTCTTCGAACTGCTGGAACTCTGCCATGGCCCGCGTGAAAGCGCTCTGGTCGCTGGTGTCGACCAGGAACTTCGTCCCATAGAGGCGGGCCAGCAGCAGGTTGCGCAACGCGTCCGCGCTGGCCGCCGCCCCGTCGGCATCCTCGGCCTCGAACGCCGCGGTCATGATCGCGGTCAGGTCGCGCTCGATCTCCGGCCCCAGCGCATTGAGGCCGTTCAGAAGCTCGGTGCGCTCCGCCTGATGGGCCTGCACCTCGCGGAACGCCGCAATGTACTGCTGCAGGTCGACGCGCAGCTCTTCGAGCACCGCGGCCTGGTCGGCCTCGGGGATCAGCTCGCCGCCGGTCTCGTCGATGACCAGATCGGCGGTCGTTTCGATGAGCTCCCGCGCCTGCTCCGCTTCGGCCAGCACCGTGCGCGCGGACCGCTCGTCGGCGTTGATCACGAAGTCCTTGGCGGCCAGCCGCACCATCAGCATGTGCGCGTGCACCCGCCCGGCCTCGTTGGCGGCGCGCGCAAGGCTGCGGTACTCGCCGAAACTCCGGTTGGCGCCGCTCAGCGCGAAGTATCCCACCAGGCCCAGCGCCACCAGCAGTGCGAGGACCGTGCCGAAGCCGACCCAGATCTTCGTACTGATTCGCAGTTTGCCGAGCAGCCTCATGACCAAGACCCTCCGTATGCACGACATGCGGCGTTGCCGGCTGTCCCGCTTCGCCTTGGAAGGCGAAGCGCGCCTGCTCGGGACCGGCATGCCCCGGTTCATCCCGCGGGGACGGCCTCCGTGGAGTGCAGCATGGAGGCGGCCGCGGGATCTCAATACCCGCTCCAGGATTAGGGTCAAAGTTTAAGAATCCGCCAAGGCCGATGGGACCCGGCACCCATGCCGCAGAAATTTATATGAACGTCAGCAATGCCTGCGGTGCATGCGCACCGCCCGCCCGTTCAGGCCTGGGCGCGGCGCCGGCCGCCGGGCCCGCGCCGGAAGCCGGCGGCAACCGCGGTGCTCAGCCCCGTGCCCGGAAGCTCGCCGGTGCGCACGCCCTCCAGCCGGGCGTCGCGGAGGTTGGCGGAGGCGAGGTTCGCGCCGCGCAGGTCCGCGCCGCGCAGGTCGGCGCGGACCAGGTTGGCGTGGCTCAGGTCGGCCGCCGCCAGCATGGCGCCGCGCAAATCGGCCTCGGCCAGCACCGCCCGCGACAGGTCGGCGGCGGCCAGGTTGGCCGCGGCCAGTTGCCGCCCGCGCAGGTCGGCCTCGGGCAGGACGAAGCGGATGCCGTCGCCGCCGCCCGACAGGATCCAGACGGCGTGGGCCTCGACCCGCGCCTGCAGGTCGCCGTCGGTGAGGACGGTGCGGCGGTCGGCACCGCGCGCCTCCCCGGCGTCGATCTCGCGCAGCACCGGGTCGTCGCAGAACGCACCGCGGAAGTCGGCGCCGGCGATGCGGCTGCCGCGCAGGACGGCGCCGATCAGTTCGGCGCCGTGAAACAGCGTCTCGCGCAGGTCGGCACCCGAGAAGTCGGCGAAATGGACGACGGCGTCGGTAAAGTCGCCGCCCTTGGCCCGGCACCGGTCGAGCCGGGTGCGCTCCAGCCGGGCGCCGCGGAAGCTGCTGTGGCGCGGCTTTTGCGGCAGGCTGGCGACGGTGCAGACCACCGCGCCCTCGCGCAGATCGGCGCCCTGGAGCCGGGCGTCGCTCAGGTCGGCCTGGTCGAAGGCGGCTCCGCGCAGGTCGGCGCGCTCGAACTCGCTGGCGCGCAGGTCGGCGTCGCGGAAGCGGCCGCCGAAGATGTTGGCGGCATGGAACCGGGCGCCGCGCAGGTCGGCACCGTCGAACACGCAGGCGACGAATTCGCCGGACGAGAAGTCCAGGCCGCGCAGGTCCAGGCCGCTGAAGTCGCAGTGGGTCAGCACCGCCCGGCGGGCGTTCGGGGCGCCGCGCGTGTAGCGCCCGTGCAGCTCGGCCAGACGCGGCAGCACCGCCTGACTGAGGCGCAACCCTTTGAGCGACCGAACGCCGCTGATCGTCCGGGATCCCGCCGCGCCGTAGACCGAGCCGCCGCGCATGTTCCCCGCCCCGCTGTTCGCGCCGCCCGTCGGGCCGGGCACGCCTGCCGGCGCCACCGGCACCGATCACGTTCCCGCAGGAAGGTGAACAAAGCGTTTAGCGCCGGACGGCCGGTCGCTCATACCTTCGGCGGTCCGAACAGCTCCATGACCCACGCCACGTGCACCGCCAGCGGTGCGCCCCAGGCGACCATGACGAACAGGAACCACGGCGTTTCCGGCGTGGTCAGCACGTTGACCGGGACCAGCACCACCATTGCCGCGAAGTAGGCGATCAGGTGGTTGAGCAGGCCCTTGCGCCGCCGCCGCCGGATCGCGCGCAGCCGGTCTTCCCTGTCACCTTCGCTCATAAGGAATGCCGCTCCCGGGTCATGCCGCCGCGGCTCGCACTAACCGGCCCGGACGGCGCTCAGGTCGACGACGATCGTGACCTCGCGGCCGACCACGTCGCCGGACTCCCACTGCCCCTGGCCCAGGCCGAAGTCCGGGCGGTCGACGGTCACCTCGCCGTGCATGCGCGCCGTGTCGCCCTCGATGTCCAGGGTGAACGGCAGGACCACCGGCTGCGTGACGCCGCGGATGGTCAGGTCGCCCCCGGCCTCGTAGGTCCCCTCGCCGGTCCGGCGGATGTCGGTGCTCTCGAACCGCGCCTCCGGGTATTCCGCGACGTTGAACCACTCCGCGGACATCGCGATCTGGTCGCGCTGGCTGTTGCCGGTGGCAAAGCTCTCGACCGGGATGACGACGGTCACCTCGGCGGCTTCGGGATTGTCCGGATCGAAGGCGATGTCGGCCTGGAACCGCTCGAACGTCCCTTCGAACGTGCTGCCCGTCTGGGTGCCGATCAAGCCGATCCGGCTGGTGTCATGGTCCACCGTCCATTCGGCGGCGCCCGCCGGCACGGCCAGCACGACGACCGCGACGGCCGCGGCGGCCGCCAGGATACCGTTGGCAATCATGCCCTCATTCTCCCGCTTCGGCCGCCGCGCGGGTGCGCCGGCGCGACACCGGCAGCATGCGCAGCAGCACGTCGTCCTTGAGGATGAAATGGTGCTTCAAGGCGCCGGCGACATGCAGCCCGACCACGGCAACCAGGCTCCAGGCGAGGAACCCGTGCACCCAACGGGCGATCTCGTACACCGTCTCGTCGGTGCCGACCAGCGCCGGCAGCGTGAACAGGCCGAAGAGGTCGCCGGTCGGCAGGGACGAGGCCGACGCCATGATCCAGCCCGCCACCGGCGTCGCCAGCAGCAGTCCGTAGAGCGCCGCATGCGTGCCGCGGGCCAGCACCCGCTCGGCCGGCTTGAGCGTGTCCGGCAGCGGCGGCACCGGGTTGAGCTGCCGCCAGCCGAAGCGCAGCAGCACCAGCATCAGCACCGTGATCCCGAACGACTTGTGCCACTGGTACAGCGCGAACTTGGTGGCCAGCTCGTCCGGCGCCTCGAAGTATCGGACCATGGCGAAGCCGACGCCGATCATGCCGCCGATCAGCAGCGCCACCAGCCAGTGCAGCCCGATGGCGACGCCGCCGTACCGGACCTTTGAATTGAACACCTGCATGGCCGTCTCCGGCATGGGCCGCGTACGGGGCCCGAGATGGGTACGCCGCGGCGGCGCCCGCGGATGCGTGGCGCCGCCGCGGCGTCCCGGATGCAGAACCCTACGAGGCCGGGCCGGTGGCCTCCAGCTCGATGCGGATCTCGACCTCGTCGGACACCGCCGGGGCGAACATGTCGACCCCGAAGTCGCTGCGCAGCACCCGCGCCGACGCGGAGAAGCCGGCATGCCGCTGGGTGCCCTCCATCATCGGATGGTCGTCGGCCAGCCCGTTCAGCGTGACCTCGAGCGTCACCGGGCGGGTCGTGTCCTTGACGGTCAGGTCGCCGGTGACCAGCGCCGTCTCCTCTCCGATCACCTCAACGCCGGTGCTCGTGAACGTGATGGTCGGGTACTGCTCGGCATCGAAGAAGTCCGCGTTGAGCAAATGCTCGTCGCGCGCGGCCCAGCCGGTGTCCAGGCTGGACACGTCGATCGTGACCTCGACGCTGCTGTTCTCCGGCGCCTCGGTATCCAGCGTGAAGGTGCCGTCGAATTCCAGGAACTCGCCCTGGATGTCGGACATGCCGAAGTGATTCACGAAGAACAGGATGTGCGCGTGCGACTGGTCGATCGCCCATTCCTCGGCGGCGGCGGCGGGTTGCGCGAACCCGAGGCCGAGCGCGGCGAAGGCCGCGGCGGCAGTGGCTGGCCGGACCATGGCTCTTGTCTCCCCTTGTGTGTCCATCCCTGCACGTGCGGCGCCGCGACCGTACGTCGTCCCGGCCGGACGCCCGTGGGTATGTGGGTACCTTCCGGCGCGCACAAAGAGCCTGCCGGCGAACAGATCGTTGCACCATGGGCAACGGCCGGACCCCGTACGTGTGCCGGCCCGCGCTGCCGCCCTGCGGGTCATGCGGCACTGCGGCAAACCGCACCGGACGTGGTTGCGCGGCGCGCGGGCGTGTGTTAGATGACCCTTCACTGCAGGCGGGCGCCGCGCAGTGGTTTGTTGTCGCCGCCCATTTCGACATCACCTCCCCGCCCCCCGCCGATCGGTCTCGCCGGACCTGTCCGACGCATTTTTCGGAGAAGGACGTGGCATCCAAGGGATCAGGACTGTCCAGTCTGGCGTCGCGCTATGCGACGGCACTGTTCGAGCTTGCCGACGAGGGCAAGCAGCTCGACCAGGTGGCCGACGACCTGCGCACGATGCGCCAGGCCTTGATCGAGAGCGACGATCTGCGGCGCCTGGTGCGCAGCCCGCTGATCCCGCGCGACCAGCAGCGCGATGCCATCGTTGCGGTGCTGAGGGAGTTGGGCGCATCGGAACTGACGCAGAAGTTCGTCGGCCTGGTCGCCAGCAAGCGGCGCCTGTTCGCGCTCCCGCACATGATCGACGCGTACCTTGCCGAGCTGGCTAAGCGGCGCGGCGAGCTGACCGCGCACGTCGCCGCGTCCCACAAGCTTACCGCAGCGCAAACCAGGGCGCTGACCGATCAGATCAAGAAGGCGCTCGGCGCAAAGGTGACGATCGACATGACGGTCGAACCCGACCTGCTCGGCGGCATGGTCGTCAAGGTCGGCTCGCTGATGATCGACTCGTCGCTGCGCACGAAGCTGAACAAGCTGCAAATGGCCATGAAAGGGGTTGCCTGATGGAAATCCGCGCCGCCGAAATTTCCGCGATCATCAAGGACCAGATCGCCAATTTCGGAACCGAAGTGGATGTCGCCGAGATCGGCACGGTCCTTTCGATCGGCGACGGCGTTGCGCGCGTGTACGGCCTGGACAACGTCAAGGCCGCCGAAATGGTCGAATTCGCCAACGGCATCAAGGGCATGGCCCTGAACCTGGAGTCAGACAACGTCGGCGTCGTGGTGTTCGGCGAGGACCGCGAGATCAAGGAGGGCGACACCGTCAAGCGGACCGGCGCGATCGTCGAGGTGCCCATCGGCAAGGGCCTGCTGGGCCGGGTCGTCGATGCGCTGGGCAACCCCATCGACGGCAAGGGGCCGATTCAGAGCGACGAACGCCGCCGCGTCGACGTCAAGGCCCCCGGCATCATCCCGCGCCGGTCGGTGCACGAGCCGATGCAGACCGGCCTCAAGGCGATCGACGCGCTGACCCCGATCGGCCGCGGCCAGCGGGAGCTGATCATCGGCGACCGCCAGACCGGCAAGACCGCCGTCGCCATCGACGCCATCCTCAACCAGAGGAGCATCAACCAGGGCGACGACGAGTCGAAGAAGCTGTACTGCATCTATGTCGCGTGCGGCCAGAGGCGTTCGACCGTGGCGCAGCTCGTCAAGACGCTCGAGGACCGCGGCGCGATGGAGTACACCACCGTCGTCGCGGCCACCGCCTCGGAGCCGGCGCCGCTGCAGTATCTGGCGCCGTACACCGGCTGCACCATGGGCGAATACTTCCGCGATAACGGCATGCACGCCCTGATCATCTACGATGACCTGTCGAAGCAGGCCGTCGCCTACCGCCAGATGTCGCTGCTGCTGCGCCGCCCGCCGGGGCGCGAGGCCTTCCCCGGCGATGTCTTCTACCTGCACAGCCGCCTGCTGGAACGCGCCGCCAAGCTGAACGAGGAGCACGGCACCGGCTCGCTGACGGCGCTGCCCATCGTGGAGACTCAGGCCGGCGACGTCTCGGCGTACATCCCGACCAACGTGATCTCCATTACCGACGGCCAGATCTTCCTGGAGACCGGGCTGTTCTACAAGGGCGTCCGTCCGGCCATCAACGTCGGCATCTCGGTCAGCCGCGTCGGCTCGGCCGCCCAGATCAAGGCGATGAAGCAGGTCGCCGGCACCATCAAGCTCGAGCTGGCGCAGTACCGCGAGATGGAGGCGTTCGCCCAGTTCGCCTCGGACCTGGACGCGGCGACGCAGCGCCTGCTGGCCCGCGGCGCGCGCCTGACCGAGCTGCTCAAGCAGGACCAGTACGTACCGCTGCCCGTGGAGGAGCAGGTCGCGGCGATCTTCTCGGGCGTGCGCGGCTATCTGGACAAGCTGCCGGTGGACCAGGTGACCCGGTTCGAGCAGCAGATGCTGTCGGAGCTGCGCGCCAACAAGCCGGAGCTCCTGGCGTCGATCCGCGAGACCAAGCAATTGACCACCGAGATCGAGGAACAGCTCCACGCGTTCCTGAAGGACTTCGTCAAGGTGTTCGTCTGACCGGCCCGGCCGGCGGGGCGGCACCACGACGGGGAATGACGGGGGGCGTGCATGCCTAGTCTCAAAGACCTTCGCAACCGCATCACCAGCGTCAAGTCGACGCAAAAGATCACGTCGGCCATGAAGATGGTCGCGGCGTCCAAGCTGCGCCGAGCCCAGGAGCAGGCCGAGGCCGGCCGCCCCTATGCCGACCGCATGGGACGGATGCTGGCCGGGCTGGCCGGGGCAGTCACCGCCGCCGGGAACGGCCCGCGGCTGATGTCCGGGACCGGCGACGATCGGGTGCACCTGCTGGTGCCGGTGACGGCCGACCGCGGCCTGTGCGGCGGCTTCAACAGCTCGATCACCCGCGCCACGCGCAGAAAGGTCGACGCGCTGCGCCAGGAAGGCAAGACCGTCAAGCTGTTCTGCGTCGGCCGCAAGGGGCGCGACGTGCTGCGGCGGGAGTTCTCCGACATCATCGCCAAGAGCGTGATTGAGATCGGCCGGCCCCGCCTGGGCTTCGACGATGCGCAGGAGATCGCCGAGGCCATCCTCACCATGTTCAATGCCGGCGAGTTCGACGTCTGCACGATCATCTACAACGAGTTCCGCTCGGCGATGACCCAGGTGGTCACGCCGCACCAGCTGATCCCCGTGGCGATCCCCGAGGGCGGCCAGGGCGCACCGGCAGGTTCGCGCGCGCCCTACGAGTTCGAGCCGAGCGAGGAGCAGATCCTGGCCGACCTGCTGCCGCGCAACCTGGCCGTGCAGATCTACCGCGCCCTGCTGGAGTCCTCGGCCAGCGAGCACGGCGCCCGCATGACCGCAATGGACGCGGCCACCCGCAACGCCGGCGAGATGATCGACAAGCTGACCCTGACCTACAATCGGACGCGTCAGGCGGTTATCACCAAGGAGCTGATCGAGATCATTTCCGGGGCCGAGGCCCTGTAACCACGGCCGCGGCGCGCGGCGCCGTCTGCGGCGACGCACCCGCGGCGGAACAAGAAAGCGTCAGGAGCGAATCCATCATGGCCAGACCCGCGGCGAAACCCCAGGCCCCGTCGAACGTCAAGGGCACGATCCGCCAGGTATTGGGCGCCGTTGTCGACGTGCAGTTCGAGGGCGACCTGCCGCTCATCCTCAACGCCCTGCACACCACCATGGACGGCAAGCTTCTGGTGCTTGAGGTTGCGCAGCACCTGGGCGAGAACATGGTCCGCTGCGTGGCCATGGATTCGACCGACGGCCTGATCCGCGGCCAGGACGTGACCGATACCGGAAGCCCGATCACCATTCCGGTCGGGCCCGAGTGCCTGGGCCGCATTCTGAACGTGATCGGCGAACCGGTCGACGAGCGCGGGCCGATCGAGACCAAGCAGCGCGCGCCGATCCACAGGAGCGCGCCGGAGTACGTGGACCAGTCCACGGAGTCCGAGGTGCTGATCACCGGCATCAAGGTGGTCGACCTGCTCGCGCCATATGCCCGCGGCGGCAAGGTCGGGCTGTTCGGCGGCGCCGGCGTCGGCAAGACCGTGCTGATCATGGAGCTGATCAACAACGTCGCCAAGGCGCACGGCGGCTACTCGGTGTTCGCCGGCGTGGGCGAGCGCACGCGCGAGGGCAACGACCTCTATCACGAAATGATCGAGTCCGGCGTCATCCAGCTCGAGGGCGAGGGGTCGAAGGCGGCGCTGGTGTACGGCCAGATGAACGAGCCGCCGGGCGCGCGCGCCCGCGTCGGCCTGTCCGGCCTGACCGTGGCGGAGTACTTCCGCGACGTGGAGGGCCAGGACGTGCTGTTCTTCGTGGACAACATCTTCCGCTTCACCCAGGCGGGCTCGGAAGTGTCGGCGCTGCTCGGCCGCATCCCCTCGGCGGTGGGCTACCAGCCGACCCTGTCCACCGACATGGGCACGCTGCAGGAGCGCATCACCTCCACCAAGAAGGGGTCGATCACCTCCGTGCAGGCGATCTACGTGCCCGCCGACGACCTGACCGACCCGGCACCGGCCACCTCGTTCGCCCACCTCGACGCGACCACGGTGCTCAGCCGCTCGATCGCCGAGCTCGGCATCTATCCGGCTGTGGACCCGCTGGACTCGACCAGCCGCATTCTGGACCCGCGCGTGATCGGCGATGAGCATTACGAGGTGGCCCGCGAGGTCCAGCGCATCCTGCAGAGCTACAAGGCCCTGCAGGACATCATCGCCATCCTGGGCATGGACGAGCTGAGCGAGGACGACAAGCTGACCGTCGCCCGCGCCCGGAAGATCCAGCGCTTCCTCAGCCAGCCGTTCTTCGTCGCCGAGGTGTTCACCGGCACGCCGGGCGTGCTCGTCTCGAAGGAGGAGACGGTGCGCGGCTTCAAGGCGATCTGCGCCGGCGAGTACGATCACCTGCCCGAGGCGGCGTTCTACATGGTCGGCACGATCGACGATGCCGTGGAGAAGGCCCGCAAGATGGCGGCGCAGGCCGCCTGATCGGCGCCCGAGTGCAAGCGAGGCAAACCGACGATGGCGGAGAAAGTGGCGTTCGAGCTGGTCTCGCCGGAGCGCATCCTGCTCTCCGAGGAGGCGGAGATGGTGGTCGTGCCCGGCAGCGAAGGCGACTTCGGCGTGCTCGCCGGCCACGTGCCGCTGATCTCCACGGTCCGCCCCGGCGTGATCAGCGTCTATCCGACCCGCGCCGCGGCCACCCACCGGCTGTTCGTCGCCGGCGGCTTTGCCGACGTGACCGGCGGACGCTGCACCGTCCTGGCGGAGGCGGCGACTCCGGTCTCGGACCTGGATCCCGCTGCCCTCGACCAGGAGATCAGCAACCTGAACGAGGACCTCGGCGACGCCGAGACGCCGGACGAGAGGGCGCGGGTGGAGCGCGCCCTGTTCGTGGCGCGGGCCAAGCGGCAGGCGGCCGTGCTGGCTTGAGGTGCGGCGTCGCGCCCCTTTCCCACACACGCCATCCTGTTGATTTCGCCGTCGAACGTGGACACAGTGCAATCGCCGATTGGGAGCGGGCGCAGCCTTGCGCGCCGCTTGCGCACACGGGTGCGGTGATGAGCTACAGGCCCTGGACGCTGGACGACATCCCCTGGGACCGCTTTGATCGGGGCAAGGTCAACGACGATCAGGTGCGCATGATCAAGGCGGCGGCCATGGTCGAGTACAATGCCGCCGATTATGTAGCCTATCTGGACCACGTCTTTTACGACGATTTGGCGTTCATGGATGCCGCCCGTGCCTGGGGCGAGGAGGAGCGCCAGCACGGCCGGGCGCTCAGCACCTGGGCGCGGCTCGTCGATCCGGACTACGACTTCGACGATCGGTTCGCCCGGTTCCGCGAAGGCTTCAAGATCGAGATCAACGTCGACCGCTCGATCCGCGGCTCGCGCTGCGGCGAGATGGTGGCGCGCTGCATGGTCGAGGTCGGCACCAGCTCCTACTATTCCGCCATCGCCGACGGCACCGCCGAGCCGGTCCTGAAGACGATCTGCCGCCGGATCGCCGCCGACGAACTGCGGCACTACAAGCTGTTCTACGACCACCTCAAGCGCTACCTGGACATCGAGGGCCTGAACAGGCTGCAGCGCCTGCGCATCGCGCTCGGCCGCATCGCCGAGACCGGCAGCGACGAGCTGTCGTACGCCTATTACGCCGCCAACAACACCGGCGAGCCATATGACCGGGATACCTACAACCGGGCATACATGGCGCGCGCCTACTCGTACTACAAGCAGCCGCACATCGAGCGCGGCGTGGCCATGATCTTCAAGGCGGTCGGGCTGAAGCCCCACAGCAGGCTCTGCTCCGCCGCCACCGTCGGCACGCGCTGGTACCTGGAAAACCGCCAGAAGCGCTTGGCACGGGCCGCCGCCTAGACCACATACTGGCGGTCATGATCGCGAACCCGATGTTCCGTCGCCTGGTCTGGCTGGCCGTCCGCGAACTGGCCAGCAACCCCGCCCTGCGCCGCGACCTCGCCGACGGCTACCGCCGCGCCCGCCCCCACGCCGCCCGCGCCTACCGCAGCGCCCGACCGCACGTGGCCGACGCGGTCGCGCGTCTGGCTGCGGCGCTACGCGCCCCCCGCTCCCGCCGCCGGGTGACCCTGTCGCCGCTCCGCTTCCTTCGCTCGCGCGCGTTCCGGCAGCGGTTCTAGCACGCCGCGGCAGCCTTCGGGCCGGCTGCCAGAGGCAGGTGAAGCGACGCCCGTGCCGGTGCAAAAAGCGGCGCGGCTAGACGCGCCTTGCATCAACCTCCGCTGTACATTAGCATGCTAAATACACGTATGCGCCGCCGCGCCACGCAGCGGTGGCGATATCCCATGGGCGGGCGGGAGCAGCTCCACACATGCGCACTTTCGGGCCATCCGCGCAGACGGAGCTTCCATCCGGCGGCGCTGCCGCTCAGGCCGGTTCCCGAACCCGGAACTCTGCCCCACCGGTCCCGGCGTCAACGCGCCGGCCCCGATCGGCGCCGCCCAGCCGCGCCCGGCTCCGGCCGCAGCGACGGCCCGCGCCGCCCCGGCGCGTCCGGCCCCGGCGGTGCCGCCGGGCATGAACGCGCCGGCCCCGATCGGCGCCGCCCAGGCACGGCCGGCTCCGGCCGCAGCGACCGCGAACGCCGCCCCGGCGCGCCCGACCCAGTTCGTGCCGACGGCTGTCCATGTAGCCAGGCCGGCGGGCATTCTGCAGCCCCGTACCCCTCCAGCCGCCGTCCCGGCCGCACCGGCGGGCCATGGCCATAGGGGCGTGCGCCCTCCGTCACGGGCCGTGATCCAGCGCATGATAGTGGAGACCGAGGAAACGGTCGACATCGTCGATGACGAAAAACAAAAAACCCTTAAGCTTTTGAATATCTACAAACCCAAGGCTCCCGGAGAGGCTTCGGCAATCCTCAATGCCAAAGTCGATCTTAAAACCAGCCGAGGGCACTGGAGGAAGTATAGTCTTTCAAGTCTCGCCTCTTGGCAGATCGAGTATATCAACGACAATCCTGACGAGCCCTACGGGTCCGATCCGGCCTTCCGGTTCGCCGGCTGGCACGACAAACTGCTCGGCCAGGCTGCGGCGTGGGCCGAGTACCTCGAAGGCCGGGCCCGCCTCGGCAGTGGTGGCGGGCTTTTTCAGAGCCGCCCGGACGTGGTCCACTACCGCCTGTCGCCCGAACGTTCGCCGGTGCGACAGAATGCTCTGGTCTCCGGATTCGAGAACCTTCCGGGTTATGTCTCACTCGACTCCACGCCGCCGCACAACGCGCCCATCGGGTACGTCGCTGAAACGGAGGATAAGGAAGAACTGGTCCTCTACCAGAAATACCAGTTCGAAAGCCCGATCAGGCACGTCACGCGGAACCTTTACGCCTACGGCAAGGACGTCAAGTCGCCCGGCACGCTGTTCGACATCGACACCGGTCTGACGCCGACAAAGCCAACGAAGAAATTGCCGCCGTTCGTGCATGGCATGAAGCGCGCGGAGTCCCAGGCCATCGACGACAAGCTTCTAAAGACATGGTCGGGCGTCAGGTCGGGCTTCAGGCCGGATCAGAACACGGCCATGGGCGGCGTTTCCGCAAAGGAAGCCGCGATCGCAGCCAAAGTCGCCAACGCGGAGACGACGGACTGGCAGTGGCTTCACCTGATCGCCTTCACGCTCGGAGGCGATTCCGGCAACACAGCCAATCCGAATGTCCCGGAGAACCTGGTGGCCGGGACGGCCGCCGCGAACGGGAAGCACCTGGTGCTGGAAAACTTCGTCAAGAAACTGATCATGACCGGCCAGGCCGAGGTCGTGAACGTCAGCGCCGTGGCGTTCATGAAAAAGCCGAAGTGGCACCTGGCCGAGCGGATCAGATACACCGTGGCATTCAAGAAAAACAAGACGGACGCGCTACTCTCCACAAAGACGATCAACTACGAATTCAGCGCTCTTGACCCGAACCAGTCCGCCGGGGGCGATCTGGCCGTGCTCTGGACCATGGCAACAAGCGGACAATGGTTCATCTGATGTGCGGCCCCGAAGCCCTCACACCCCGCACAGCCGCCACGGCCCGATGTCGAAGTGCAGGTGGTCGTGGTGGTCGGCGTCGTGGTTCGGGGTGAGGACGACGCCGAACACGCCGCAGGCGCCGCGGGCGATCTCGTGCAGGAAGGCGCCGCGGCGGCCGCGGTCGTGCCAGTGGTCGGGCACGCGCACGATCCTGCCGTCGGCGAGCTCGAAGGCGTACAGGTCGATGGCGCGGCCGAAGGCGTGCTCGGACAGACGGCCGGCGTTGCCCGACCGGCCCCGGCAAACGTAGGCGCCCAGGTGGTGGATGCGCGTCACCGGCTGGCCGAAATGCCGGCGGGCGGCCGGCTGCATCACGCCGCGCTCGAAGTCGTCCAGCGCCAGCGCCAGCCCGCAGTTGACCGTCACCGGCCGGTTCAGCGGAGCCGTGTTGCCGCGCAGGGACACCGCCGTGGCAATGCCGCAGCCGCGCCCGTTGCGGAAATCGGCCTCGCGCGCGAAAGCCGTGCCCCGGTCCGCCAGCGCGCCCAGGCACTGCGCCCCGTCCACCCGCGCGCCCGACGGCGGCGTCGGCGGCGGTCCGCCGCAGCCCGCCAGCACCAGCACCGCCATCGCCCACGCCATCCGCCGCATCGCACCACTCCCGTGGCCATTCGGCCCAAGGGCCGCCTGCCTTCACACGCTGCCTTAGAAATCGTTTATAAAGGCTTGATGCAGCACGAAGGAAGAGGGATCAGCGCAACAGCGGTGCGAATTCCTCCAGCACGCGCGCGTACACGTCGCGCTTGAACGGCACGATGTTGTCCAGCACCTCGTCGGCCGGCGACCAGCGCCACGCGTCGAACTCGCGCTGGTGGGCATCCAGGTCGATCTCGGACTCGTCGCCCGTAAACGCCATCGCGAACCACTTCTGCTCCTGGCCGCGGTAGCGTCCGCCCCAGACCTTGCCGAGCAGTCGGTCCGGCAGGTCGTAGCGCAGCCAGTCCCGCGTCTCCGCCAGGGTGCGCACCGACCGGATGCCGGTCTCCTCGGCCAGCTCGCGGCGCGCCGCCTGCTCCGGCGACTCGCCGGGGTCGATCCCGCCCTGGGGCATCTGCCAGGCGTCGGGCATGTCCGACCGCCGCGCCACGAAGATCCGGCCGTCGGCGTCGAGCAGCACGATGCCCACGCAGGGCCGGTACGGCAGGGACTTGCGCAGGCTCATGGCAGGGCTCCCGCCCCGTCCGAGCCCGCGGCGCCGTCCGCCGCCACGTCGGTACGGACGGCGGCGACGGCCGAGACCGGCACCAGCGCCAGCCCCTTGCCGGGCAGGGTCGACAGCCAGGCGGCCAGACGGTCCAGCACCAGCGGGTACGGGCTGGCGATGCCGACCGCGGTGCCGCGCTCGCGCGCCAGGCTCTCCAGCTCGAACAGGCGCAGGTCGATGGCGTTGGGCGTCAGATCGGCGTCCAGCGCAAGGTCGACCGCGGCATGGGGCACACTGAACTCGTCGGCGAGGCGGGCGGCGACGGCGGCGTCCGCCTCGCTGCCGGCGACGAACATGAGATCGCGCGCGGCCACGGCCTGCATCACCGGGCGCAGCGCCTCGGGCGAGGCGGTGAACCGCGAACCCATCTCGGTCAGCACGCCGCCGTGGCCGGTGCCGCGCGCCAGCACCCAGCCCAGCCGGTCCAGGTTGCTCTCCGGGGGCAGGCCGATGCGCAGCGTGTGCGGGCCGGGGTCCAGGCGGGGATAGTCGACCGGCTCCATCGGCACCATCATCAGCGACTCGTGGCCGTCCGCACCGGCCGCCGCCAGCCAGGAATCCAGATCGCGCCCGTAGGGGCTGAAGGCCAGGGTGACCGCGGCCGGCATCCGGTCGATCGCCGCGCGGGTGCGGGCGTCGGACATGGCCAGATCGGGCACGATGACGGCGATGCGCGGGGCGCCGGGCGGTGCCGTCCCGGCCGGTTCCGGACCGGGCGTCTCGGCCGGCGCGGCACCGGCTCCGGCCTCCGCGCGGGCCGTGCCGCCCTGCCCCGCCGGCTGCCCGGCGCGGTCCGGCTCAGGACGGACGGGCGGCAGCGCGACGACGACTGCCGGAGAAACGGCCGCCTCCGCGCCGGCGCGGCGCAGCTCTTCCATGGTATCGGCGGCGGTCAGCGCCAGCCACAGCACCACCGCCGCGACTAGGCCGACGAGCGTCAGGGCGGCGACGGCCAGGGGCCGGCCGCGCCGCCGGCCGCCGCCGGGGCGGCCGGCGGGCGCGTCTTCCTCAAACGGGCCCGCGTCGTCGCTCATCGGCCGCGCCGCCGGGCCCGCGGCCTCAGTTCACGACCTGCCGGTTGAACAGGGCGATGCCGCGCAGCAGGTCGACGGCCCGGGCCAGCTGGTAGTCGAACGGCTCCTCGCCCTCGCCGGCCTCTGCGGCGTCGCCGGGCTCGCCGTCGTCCGCCGTCGCGGCATCGTCCGTGGCGCCCTCGCGGTCGAGCTGGACGCCGCCGCCTTCCGGCACCTCGTCCACGGCGTCGGGACCGGGCTGCACCGGCAGGGCCGGGGGCCGGTTGTCGTTGCCCAGGGCGCCGCGCAGATCGGCCTCCCGGCGCGCCTGGATCTCGAGCTCCTCGAGCCGGGCCGGGCGCACCTCGATGTCCGGCTCGATCCCGAGCGCCTGAATCGACCGGCCCGCCGGCGTGTAGTAGCGCGCCGTGGTCAGCCGCATGGCACCGTGGCCGGGCAGCGGCACGATGGTCTGCACCGACCCCTTGCCGAAGCTCCGGGTGCCGAGCACCACGGCCCGGCCGTGGTCCTGCAGCGCGCCGGCGACGATCTCCGCCGCCGAGGCCGAGCCGCCGTTGATCAGCACGACGATCGGCAGGCCGTTCGTCAGGTCGCCGGAGCGGGCGTTGTAGCGCTGCGCGTTGCCTTCGATTCGCGAGCGGGTCGACACGATCTCGCCCTGGTCCAGGAACGTGTCGGCCACCGCCACGGCCTGGTCGAGCAGGCCGCCCGGATTGTTGCGCAGGTCGAGGACGTAGCCGATCAGGTCCTCGCCCAGCTCGGCCTCAATGTCCTCCAGCGCATCGGCCACGCCCTCGTCGGTCCGTTCGGTGAAGCTGGTCACCCGGATGTAGCCGATGCCGCCCTCCTCGACGCGATGCCGCACCGACTCGACGCGAATGATGTCGCGGGTGATGGTGACCTCGAAGGCCTCCTCGCCCTCGCGCAGGACGGTCAGGGTGATGTCGGTGCCGACCGGGCCGCGCATGCGGTCCACCGCGTCGCTCAGCGTCAGGCCCATGACCGGCTCGCCGTCGAGCTCGCTGATCACGTCGCCGGCCTGCAGACCCGCGCGGAACGCCGGCGTGTCGTCGATCGGCGAGACCACGACGACCAGCCCGTTTTCCATGGTTACCTCGATGCCCAGCCCGCCGAAGGTGCCGCGCGTCTGCACCTGCATGTCCTGGAAGCTCTCCAGGTCGAGGAAGCTGGAGTGCGGATCGAGCGACGTCAGCATGCCGTTGATCGCCGCCTCGACCAGCTCCTGGTCGCTGACCTCTTCGACGTACTCGGCACGCACCCGCTCGAAGACGTTCGCGAACAGGTCGAGCTGGCGGTACGTGTCGTTGCCGTCGTCGGTCTCCGCAAGCGGCACGACCGGCGCCAGGGTGACCACCAGAAGCAATGCCGCGGCAGCCAAGCGCAACTTACTCATCCTCGCCCTCTTCTCTGGGCCGCCGCCAGACCACGTATCGGATCGATCGGCCGACCATCACGCCTCAATTCGTAATAGACCGTCGGGGCATTCTCACGCCCCCTTTCCGGCAATCTTGTGACGGCCACCGGTTCGCCGGCCAGGACCTCCTGTCCCACGTCGACATCGACGCGCCCGACGCCGGCAATCACCGAATGATATCCATCGGAATGTTCCAGGATCAAGATTTGCCCATAAGCATTGAAGGGCCCCGCAAAACGCACCGTGCCGTCGAGCGGCGCCACCACCGGCGCCCCCGGGTAGGCCGCAACCGTGATCCCGCGGCTGGCCTCGCCGGGCAAGCCGCCGCCGGCTTCGCCGAAGCCGCGCACGATCACGCCGCTGGCCGGCAGGATCGCGCCCTCCACCGTCGCCACCGGCAGCATCGGCCGGGTCGTCTCCGAACGCGGCACGGTGAACGGCGGGGGTTCGGCACCGGCCGCGTCGCCGGGCGCGCCCCAGGACCACGCCGAGATCCAGGCGGATGTCAGCGCCGCCGACGGGTCGAGCGGCGCCGCGGCGGCTCCGGCCGGCAGCCACGCCAGCGGGCCGCCGCGCGCTTCCTCCGCCGCACGCTGCGCCTCCAGGTCGCGCAGCAGCACGCGCAGCTCCGCGGCCTCGTCGACCAGCCGTTGCGACTGCGCCGACAGGCGCTGCCGCTCGCGGCGGGTCTCGTCAAGCAGCGCCTGGCGCTGCCCGACCTGCGCGTCCAGGGCGTCCAGCCGGGCCTCCAGGTCGGCCCGCAGCGCCGCCGCCGCGGCATGGCGCGCCCGGCGCTCGGCGCGCATCTCCGCCAGCGCCGCGACCTGGCCGCGCAGGGCCGCCGCGCGTCGGGTCAGCGCCGGCAGCAGGCCGCGCGCCAGCGTCGCCGCGCGCACCCGGTCCAGCGGCGGCTGCGGCCCCGCCAGGACCAGCGCCGCCGGCACGTCCTGGAGCCGCCTGAGCGCCGCCCCCAGCCGCGCGAGGCGGTCGCGCGCCGCCGCCAGTTCGGCGTGGCGGGCCTCCTCCTCGACCGCGAGCCGGGCCAGCTCCTCCTCCAGCGCCAGCAGCTCGTAGTGCAGCCCCATGGCGCGCTGGGTGTCGGCGATCAGCTGGGCGCGCAGCTCGGCCAGCTCCAGGCCGGCGCGGGCCACCCGCCGGTCCAGCGCGGCGGTCCGGTCGCGCACCCGGGACAGGTCGTGCTCGACCGCGCGCAGCGTGCCGGTGCCGGGCGCGTCCTGCGCGGCGGCGGGCCCCGGCGCAACGCCGAGCGCCGCGGCCAGCGCACAGGCGCCCGCGGCAACGGCGACTCGGGCAGCGGACATTGCGGACGCAACAAGGCCGGGCCGCCGGCCGGCGGCGGGCGCCTGGCGCCGCAGCCGGCCGCGCGGGCAATGCGGACGGAACGGCGCCGTGCTCAGGCGCGGCCCTGGGCGGCGACCTTCTCGGCGGCGGCCTTGATCGCCTCCTCGTCGCCCAGATAGCCGCGGCTCAGCACGTTCATCTCCGCGTCGAACTCGTAGACGAGCGGCACGCCGGTCGGGATGTTCAGCCCGACGATGTCGTCCTCGGAGATGCCGTCCAGGTGCTTGACCAGGGCGCGCAGGCTGTTGCCGTGGGCGGCGATCAGCACCGTCTTGCCGGCCTTGACGGTCGGCGCGATGGTCTCCTCCCAGTACGGCATGACCCGCTGCAGCGTCAGGGCCAGGGACTCGGTCCCCGGCAGCAGGTGCGGGTCGACGCCGGCGTAGCGACGGTCGTGCCTGGGGTGCGTCGGGTCGTCGTCGGCCAGCGGCGGCGGGGGGGTGGAGTAGCTGCGGCGCCAGACGAGCACCTGCTCGTTGCCGAACTTCTCCGCCATCTCGGCCTTGTTCAGGCCCTGCAGGTTGCCGTAGTGGCGCTCGTTCAGCCGCCAGCTGCGCACCACCGGGATCCACATCTGGTCCATCTCGTCCAGCGCGATCCACAGCGTGCGGATCGCCCGCTTCAGCACCGAGGTGTAGGCGATGTCGAGCTTGTAGCCCTGCTCCGCCATCAGCCGGCCGCCGCGCTGGGCCTCTTCCCGGCCCGTATCGGACAGGTCCACGTCGGTCCAGCCGGTGAACCGGTTCGACTTGTTCCACTCGCTCTCGCCGTGACGCAGAAGGATCAGTGTGGGCATCGCAGCCTCCCGTTTCGCGCTCGCGCCGTTGGCCACTCTGATAGACGGGTGCGGCCCGTTGCGCAAGGGTCGGCGCCGCCCGGCGGCGGCGCCGGTTAACAGCCGCGCCGCACCCGACTATATCCAGGAGCGATCATGCGGACATTCGGGGAGGCGCGTGCCATGCAGCCGCAGCTCAGCGACATGGACCTGTTCCGCCAGCAGTGCTTCATCGACGGCCGCTGGGCGGATGCCGACGACGGCGCCACTGCCGAGGTGACCAACCCGGCCGACGGCAGCGTGCTGGGCACCGTGCCCCACTGCGGTGCGGCCGAGGCGCGGCGCGCGATCGAGGCGGCGGAGCGGGCCTGGCCGGCGTGGCGGGCCAGGACGGCCAAGGAGCGGGCGCGCATCCTGCGCACCTGGTTCGACCACATCCTGGTCAACCACGAGGACCTGGCCCGGCTGATGACCGCCGAGCAGGGCAAGCCCCTGGCCGAGAGCCGCGGCGAGATCGCCTATGCCGCCGGTTTCATCGAGTGGTTCGCCGAGGAGGGCAAGCGGCTCTACGGCGACACCATCCCGCAGCACCTCCCCGGCCGCCGCATCGTCGTGCTGAAGGAGCCGGTCGGCGTATGCGCGGCGATCACGCCGTGGAACTTCCCGGCGGCGATGATCACCCGCAAGGCCGGCCCGGCGCTGGCCGCCGGCTGCCCGATCGTGGTCAAGCCGGCTTCGGCGACGCCCTACTCCGCGCTGGCGCTGGCGGTGCTGGCGGAGCGCGCCGGCGTGCCGCCGGGGGTGTTCAGCGTGGTCACCGGCTCGGCCAGCGGGATCGGCGGCGAGATGACCGCCAACCCGATCGTGCGCAAGCTGACCTTCACCGGCTCCACCGCCACCGGCAAGCTGCTGATGGAGCAGTGCGCCGGCACGGTCAAGAAGCTGTCGCTGGAGCTGGGCGGCAACGCCCCTTTCATCGTGTTCGACGACGCCGACCTGGACGCCGCGGTGGCCGGCGCGATCGCCTCCAAGTACCGCAACGCCGGCCAGACCTGCGTGTGCGCCAACCGCCTGCTGGTCCAGGACGGCGTCTACGAGGCGTTCACGGCGAAGCTGGCCGAGGCGGTGTCGGCGCTGAAGGTGGCCGACGGCCTGGCCGAGGGTGCCCAGCAGGGCCCGCTGATCGACATGGCCGCGGTGGAGAAGGTGGAGGAGCACATCGCCGACGCCGTCGCCAAGGGCGCCCGGGTGGTGGTCGGCGGCCACCGCCACGCCCTGGGCGGCACCTTCTTCGAGCCGACCGTGATGACCGGCGTCACCGCTGACATGCAGGTCAGCCGCGAGGAGACCTTCGGCCCGCTCGCCCCGCTGTTCCGGTTCCACACCGAGGAGGAGGCGATCGGCATGGCCAACGACACCGAGTTCGGCCTGGCCGCCTACTTCTACAGCCGCGACGTGGGCCGCGTCTGGCGCGTGTCGGAGGGGCTGGAGTACGGCATCGTCGGCGCCAACGAGGGCATCATCTCCACCGAGGTCGCCCCGTTCGGCGGCATGAAGGAAAGCGGCATCGGCCGCGAGGGCTCGAAGTACGGCATCGACGAGTTCGTCGAGGTCAAATACGTCCTGATGGGCGGGATCGGGACGTAGCCGTCCCGCTCACCCCGCCCACAGCGAGTCCAGCGCCGGGCAGGTCAGCTCGATGCTGCCGACGGCCAGGTAGCAGTCCGCGGCGAGCACCATGTCCGCCTCGCCCGGCAGCCGGCGCAGCGGCAGCAGCAGGCGGCCGAAGCGCATCGGCAGGCCGTCCAGGCGCACAATGTCGTGTTCGTCGTAGCGCGGCGCGCCGGCGTCGAGCACCGCGGCAACATCGCGGGTAAGCCTGTCGGCGTCCTCGGGCCGGAGCGTCTCGTCGAGCCACCGGCCGCTCTGCTCGCCGATGCCGCCGCGCTCGTTGACCTCGGACCCGACCAGTCGGTACCGCGCCCGGCCGGCGGCACCGTCCCGGTGATACTCGATCAGCAGTTCGCGCCCCAGCACGAACTTGAACCCGGCCGGGTCGAGGTCCTTCCGCGAGGGCGGTCCGTCCAGTCGGGCGCGGGCCTGCCGGTACCAGTCATGCAGCCCGACCAGCGGCGGGCAGTGGGCGATGCTATCCATTGGACCCCTCGGGCTGCGCGGTCTCGCGTGGACCGCGGTGCAGCCCAGTGGTCGAAGAGCGAGACACCGGCCTGCGCGCGCGCCGCCGCCCGGTGTTAACCAGCATTCCGCGTAGGGTAATTCGCGCGTTGCGTTCAGCACAATGCGCGAATCGGCGCACAATGCGTTTTGCGTCGCGCCAGCTCGGCGAGTGCGAAGCGGCAGAACAGTGTCTTTCCAGAAGAGGCAAGCCGGCCCGGGCGCGCATTCCGGAACGCCCCTTTCGGTACCGCTCAAAATCTGCAATCGCCCATTCCACCGAAAACGGAATCCGCCTAAAGCTGTGCCGCCATGGCGCTGCGAACGAGATTGACGTTGTGCCTGCTGGTACCGCTGCTGGTGACCGCGGGCCTCACTGCCACCGTGGGCGGGCTCGGCCTGCTGCGGGCGCAGGCCGAGCTGGCGGACGCCCGCTATCGCTTCGTCGCCGGCCGGATCCAGGCCTCGGTGGAGAACGGGCTGACCCTCGGCCTGCCGCTGGAGGACCTGCGCCAGACCTCCGAGATCCTCGCCCGCACCGCCGCGCGCGACCACGACATCGCCGCCGTCCTGGTGTTCGACGACCGGGGGATCGTCCGGTACGGCACCGATCCGCGCCGCATTGGCGAGCCGGCGCCGGAATCGGCCTGGCTGCCCGCCGATCCCGCCGCCCCGGTGCAGACCCTGGAGGACGGCGGCGCGCTGGTGCTGGCCCCGCTGGTGAACAGCTACGGCAGCGTGGCCGGCGGCCTGGCGGTGCGCTACGGGCAGGTCGGCCAGACGGTCCGGACCGAGCACACCGTTGCCGTGGTCGGCGGCGCCATGCTGCTGCTCGTGGCCGCCGCAACCGCGGTCGCGGTGCTCGCCGCCGGCGTCTGCCTGTCCGGCCAGCGCCGCCGGCTCGACGAGCTCGCGGCACGGCTCACGGCGCTGGCGGCGCGCCCCGAGTCGACGCTGTCCGGAGCCGCGGCCGGCGTCCCCGCATCACCCGGCGACGGCGGACTGAGCCGGGCCGGCCGCCGGTTCGAGGCGCGCGCCGCCGCGGCCTGGCGCGGCATTGCCGAGCGTCAGCGCGAGATCGAGCGGCTGGACGAGCTGGCATGACCCCGCGAGAACGCCGCCGCCTGCTGTACGCCGTCCTGCTGGTTGCGGTTGCCGTGACCCTGGCGGTGCCGGCCGGCGGCTGGCTGTTGTTGCACGACTGGGCGCGGGCGCGGCTGACCGATGGCCTGCTGGAGCACGGGCGGGAGGTGCAGCGGGACGTGCGCGACACGCTCACCTACGCCGCCGACCTGGGCATCCCGCTGGACGCGGAAGCGGTCGTGCACAGCGGCTTCGTCTATCTGGCCGGCGTGCTGCAGGACAATCCGCAGGTCCGCTTCATCGCGGTGGCCCGGCCGCCGCCCGGTGCGGACCTGATCTTCTACAACGGCACCAACCGGCATCGGCTGGGCCGACTGCTGGCCGACCCGGCGGTGGCCGAGGCCGCGGCCACGCCTGGCGGGTCGGGGCGGCAGGCTCTGCCGGTCGGCAACTTCGCCATTCTCGTCGAGCCGCTGGCGCTCGGCGATGCGCCGCCGTTCGGCGTGCTGCATCTCGGCATCGACCGGCGTTTCGCCGACGCGCGCCTGGAGCAGCTGGCGCTGCCGCTGGTGCTTGCCGTCCTGGCCGGACTGGCGCTGGCGGTGCAGGCCGGGCTGTTCGGGGTCGACGGGCTGGTGGCACCGCCGCTCGACCGGCTGGCCAACCGGCTCGCCGGCGCCGGCCTCGCCCGCGCCCCGCGCCGCTCGGCACCGCGCCACCGCGACGAGGTCGGCGCGGTGCTGAGGGCGCACGGCGCGGCGGTCGACCGGCTGCGCGACGCCTACAACCGGCTGATCACCTATGCCGACGAGGTCCGCCGCGAGGTGCTCGATCCCGGGGTCGCCGAGCGGGTCGGGGCCCTGCGCGAACGCACCGTGGCCGAGCTGTCTCCGGTGTTCGAGGCGGCGGAGCCGGCCCGCCGTCCGGCCACGGCGGCCCGCCTCCAGCCGGCGGTGTTCGCTCAGGCCGCCGCCGTGGCGGCGCTGCCGGCCGATGCCGTGTGGCGGGCGGGCCTGACAGGTCCGGCCCTGTGGCCGGTCCTCGCGGCGCTGGTGCCGGTCGTCGCGGCGCTGCTGGCGGCCGGACGGCTGCCTCCCTGGGCGACGCCGCGAACCTCGGCGATCTGCGGCGCCGCCGTCGCGGCGCTGGCGGCGTTTGCGGCCTGGGCCGCGCCCGAAGGCGGCTGGCGGCTGGCAGCGGTGTTCGCAGCCGGGGCCGGGCTGGCAATGATCGTCCCGGCAGCCCGGCCGTCGGGGGCGGCCATCCCGCTCCTGCTCGGCACGCTGTGCGGCGTTTTCCTGGCCGGCAGCCTGGCCGGAGTCGCCGGGCCGGCGGCGACCGGCCTGGCCGCCGCCCTGACGGCCACGGCGGGCCTGGCCGCGGCGGTCGCGTTCGCCCCGGCCGAGCGCTAGGGCGGGCCGGCCATGCGCCTCCAGACCCGCATCCTGATCCTCGCCGCCCTGTCGGTGGCTGCCGTGGTGCTGGTGGCGATCGCCGTGATCGTCGGCCGCGAGCAGCTGCTGACCGACCGCTTCGGACAACGCCTGGTCGCGCAGCGCACCGCGCTGTGGGACCGCACCGTCGACCTTGCCGTTGCCCGGCTGGCCGTTTTGGCCGCGCCCCTGGCCCTCGACCCGGCGCTTGCGCAGGCCGCCGGGTCCGGCTCGGCGGCCGGCTTCACGCCGGTGATCGCCCGGTACTGGCCGCAGTGGTCCGCCGACGGCGCGGTGGACCGGCTGCAGATCATCGACCGCGACGGGCAGGTGCGGTTCACGACCGGGCGCGCCGCGCTGCCCGCGCCGCTGATCGACGACTGGCCGCGCGAGGGGCCGGCCGACGCCGCCGCCGCCGTCTCGGGGCTCCGCCATGCGGCCGACGGCTCGGTGCTGGCGGTCTACGCGACGCCGGTGTTCGGCGCGGCCGGACGGATCGACCTGATCGTCGTCGCCGCGCGCGAGGCCGAAGGGATGCTGGCCGACCTCGCGCTGGAGACCGGCGGCACCGCGGTCCTGGTCGACCGCGCCGGGCGGCGGCTGGCGGGCGGCCCGCCGGCGCTGTGGGACCGCCTGGCCGGCCGCATCGACCTGGCAGCCGGCCGGCTGCAGATCGTCGAGGCCGACGGCGGCGTGTTCGACGTGGTCAGCGTGCCGGTCACCGACCTGTCCGGCGGCCGGCTGGGGCACGTGGTGACCGCGGCCAACGTCACCGACATGGCGTGGCGGATCGACCTGTGGCGCGGGGTGGCGCTGGTCGCCGCCCTGCTGCTGGCGGCCGGTGCGCTGGCGCTGCTGTACCGCTATCTGCGCGCCGCGTTCGTACCGCTGGACGAGGCGATCGGCGTGCTCGACGACCTGTCGCGCGGCGAGACGTGGCGGACCGTCGAGACCGACCACCGCGGCGACGAGATCGACCGGATCGCCGCCGCCGTCGGCGTGGTCCGCGACACGGTCATGTCGCTCGACCGGATGACCGCGGCCGAGGAGCGCCGGCGGCGCCGTCAGCAGCGCTATATCCGCGCCCAGCTGCTGGCCCTGGCCGACACGCTGGAGCAGGAGGCCCGCCACGACATGCTGGCCGAGCTGGCCGAGATCGAACGCGGCGCCGGCACCGGCGGTGCGACCGGGTCACTCCGCGACCTGGGCGCGCTGGCGATCGCCTTCCAGCGGATGGCGTCGCGGGTCGGCGAGCAGCAGCGCCGGCTGACCGGCCTGGTCGCCGAGCTGCGCGACGCGCTGGAACACAAGACCCGGCTCATCGCGCTGGAGCGGGAGCTCGACATCGCCGCGAAGATCCAGGCCGCGATCATGCCGCGGGACTTCCCGTCCGGGGCCGACCTGGACATGCACGCCCGGATGATCCCGGCGCGCGAAGTGGGCGGCGACTTCTACGACGTCATCCCGCTGGGCGACGACCGGATCGGCGTGGCCGTCGCCGACGTCTCCGGCAAGGGCGTGCCGGCCGCGTTCTTCATGCTGATCGCCCGCACGCTGCTGCGGGCGACCGCCAGCTTCGAGCCATCGCCGGCAGCCTGCCTGACCCGGCTGAACGACCTGCTGGCGGCGGACAACGAGCAGATGTTGTTCGTCACCCTGTTCTTCGGCGTGCTCGACCGCCGCACCGGCACCTTCACCTATGCCAACGGCGGCCACAACCCGCCCTACCTGATTCGCGACGGACGGCCGGAGGAACTGCCGCCGACCGGCGACATGGCGCTGGCGGTGATGGAGGAGCTGGTCTTCTCGGAACGGCACTGCCGGCTGGCCCCCGGCGATGCGGTGTTCCTGTTCACCGACGGCGTCACCGAGGCGTTCGATCCCGCGGGCGAGGCGTTCGGCGAGCCGCGGCTGACCGGCCTGCTCGGCCGGGGCGGCGGGGACGAGGCGACCGCGCTGATCGACCGGGTGATCGACGGCGTGCTGCGGTTCACCGGCGATGCGCAACAGGCCGACGACATCACCTGCCTGGCCGTCCGCCTGCGCGGCGCCGGACGCGCAACTTGAGATATTAATCGACCCATCGCCTGGCGTAAGCTTCGGGCGCCCCGTTTCCCGTTAGCAGAGTGCCCCCGGCCCGTGCGACCGCCCTCCCTCAAGCTCAGCGTGATCGGCGCCGTGTCCGCGGTCGTCGCCGGCGCCGTATCCCTGACCGTCCTGCTGACCCAGGCGAAGTTCGAAAGCCACGTCTTCGCGCTGGTCGAGGACCGGCTGTCCATCGTGCTGGAGGAGGCGGCGGAGCCGATCCGCTTCGCCCTCGGCCTCGGGCTCGGGCTCGACGAGATGGCCGATCTGCGCGCCGTGATCGCACGCGCCCGGCCCGACGGGATTGACCGCATCGCCATCGCCGCGACCGATGCGGCCGGATCGCCGGTGACGCAGGTGCCCGACGCGGCGCTCGAGTCGGACCGGGCCGTACGGCTGGAGGCCGCGCTGGAGGACGGGTTCGGCCGCCCGGCCGGCCGGCTGGAGCTGTCCTTCCACGCCGCCGGGCTGCACGACTCGCTGCGCGCCGTCCGGGACGACCTGCGGCGCTGGGGCCTGCTGATCGCTGGGGCGGTCGCCGGATTGGCCGTTCCGGCCCTGTGGCTGGCCGTCCGCCGCTCGCGCCGGATCTCCGGAACCGCGGACGGCGAGGCGGCCCATGCCGCGGCGGTGCGCCGGCTCACCTGGCGGACCGTCGGCGCCGCCGGCATCCTGATGCTCGCCGGCGCCGCCGCGGTCTCGGTGACGGCCTGGCGGCAGTACGCTCCGATCGTGGGCGCCGAGCTGGACGCCCAGGCCGAGACCATCGGCGCCGGGCTGCAGCGGCAGATCGGCCGGGCCCTGGAGGTCGGCATCCCGATCGACCGGCTGGTCGGTGTCGAGGCGGTGTTCGCCGAGGAACTGGCGGCCTCGCCGGACGTCCGCTTCCTGGCGCTGAGCGACGGCGACGGGCGGCTGCTGTACGGGCACGGCCTAGACCCGTCGGCGCTGGCCGAGGCGCTCCGCGGTCGCGACGACGACGTCCGCGTCGTCGCCCTGCCCCTCACGGCCGACGGCGAACGGCTGGGCATCCTGCAGATCGGCGTGCCGGCGGACTACGCCCGCCAGGTCGGGCTCGACCTGCTGATCGACGTGGGCTCGGTCCTGGCCGTGTCGTGCCTGCTCGGGGTCGAGCTGCTGCTGTTCGTGCTCAACCGGGCCGCCGCCCAGCACCCTGCCCCGTCCCCGGCGCCCGGCAGCCGCCGGGTCAACCCGGTCATGGTGCGCCTGCCGATCCTGCTGTTCGCGCTGGGCGAGGAGCTGTCGCGGCCGTTCCTGCCGCTGTTCGCCGGCGAGCTGGCCGGCCCGGACCCGTGGGTCTCGCGGGACCTGGCCACGGCGCTGCCGATCACCCTGTTCATGATGGTCTGGGCGCTGAGCCAGCCCTGGGGCGCGGCGTGGTCGGAGCGTGCCGGCCGGCGCCGCATCTTCCTGATCGGCGCGGTCGCCAGCGCCGCCGGGCTGGCGGCGACGGCGGTCGCCGACAGCCTGGCCACGCTGCTGGTCTACCGCGCGGTGACGGCGGTCGGCTACGGGCTGGTGCTGATCGGCGCGCAGGGGATGATCATCGACAATACGCCGCCGGCCGACCGGGCGATGGGCATGGCGACGCTGGTCGGCGGCCTGCTCGCGGCGGCGGTGTGCGGCCCGGTGCTCGGCGGTGTGGTCGCGGAGCAGGCGGGGCCGCGCTGGGCGTTCGCCGGCGGGGCCGGGCTCGCGATCGTGTCGATGCTGGTCCTGGTGCTGGCGATCCCGCGCGACGGCGGAGCGGCCGAGCGCACCCACGTGCCGCGGATCCACTGGGGCGAGGCGCTGCGCCTGCTGGGCACGGCCCGGTTCGCCGCGCTGATGGCGTTCAGTGCAGTGCCCACCAAGCTGGCGGCGGTGGCGCTGCTGTTCTACCTGATCCCGATGATCCTGGCCGGCAGCGGCGCCGGCCCGGCCGACATCGGCCGGGTGCAGACGCTCTATTTCGTGGCGTTTATCGTGGTGTCGCCGCTGGCCGCGTACCTGTCGGACCGGACCGGCCGGCGCCGCGCCTTCCTGGCCTGGGGCGGCATCGGCACCCTGATCGCCGTCGTGCCGCTCGGCTTCGGCGCCAGCCTGCCGCTGGCCGCGGTCAGCATGGCCCTGTTCGGCGTGGCCCAGTCGCTGATCAGCGCGCCGCAGCTGGTGCTGGTCGGCGACGTGGCCCGGTCCGGCGACCGGCAGGTGCCGGAGAGCGTGGTGCTGGCGATCTTCCGGCTGGTCGAGCGCACGGGCGCGATGGTGGCGCCGGCGCTGGCCGCCGCACTGGCCATGGCCTACGGCTTCCGCGCCGCCCTGATCGGCATCGGGGCGATCACCGCCGTCGCCTCCGTCGTCTTCCTGCTGGTCTTCCACGAAGGCCGGGCCCCGCAACGCACCGAGGACGTGCCGGAGGCGCCATGACCGGGCCGACCCGCCGAATCCTGCTCCAGGGCGCCGCCGCGGCGGCCGCGGCCGGGCTGTGGCCCGGACGCGGACCGCCGCGCGCCCAGCCCGCCGGACGCTTCCGCATCGCCATGGTGCTGCCGCGCGGCGTCGACCCGCCGGCCCAGGGGTTCATCGACTATCTGGAGCGCCAGGGCGTCGAGGCCGACTACACGATCCTGGACCTGACCGAACCCGGGGCGTCCGCCGAGGACGCCGTGGCACGGATCCGGGAGGACCGGCCGGACCTGGTCTACACCTGGGGCACGCCGACCACGCTGGCCGTGGTGGGCCGCTGGGACACGACGGAACCCGGCCGGCACATCACGGACATTCCGGTGGTGTTCACCACGGTGTCCGCGCCGGAGGCGTCCGGCGTGGTGCAAAGCCTGGCCCGGCCGGGCCGGAACGTCACCGGGGTCAGCCACATCCCGCCCCTGGAGACGCAGATCAACACCATCACCGCGTACCGGCGCGACGTGCGCACGCTGGGCGTGGTCTACAATCCGCTGGAGCCGAACTCCGCGATCAACGTCGCGGCGCTGCACACGTATCTGCCGGACCGGGGGATCGCGCTGATCGACCGTCCGGTGCCGGTCGGCCCCGACGGCGAGCCCGACGGCACGGCGGTGCCGCGGCTGGTCGCCGACCTGGCGGCGGAGGGCGTCGATTTCCTGTACATCGGCCCGGACACCTTCGTCGCCGTGGACAATCGCGACTCGCTGACCCTGGCCGCCATGCGGGCCGGGCTGCCCACCTTTGCCGCCACCGAGAGCATCGTGCGGCGCTCGCACGCCCTGGTCGGGCTGTTCAGCAGCGCGCTGGGGGTCGGCCGGTTCGCCGGGTTCAAGGCGGAGCAGATCCTGGTCGAGGGCCGCGCGCCGGGAGAGATCCCGGTGGAGACGCTGCGGCGGTTCTCGCTGCTCATCAACATGCGGGTGGCGCGGCGGATCGAGGCGTACCCGCCCCTGTCGCTGCTCAATCTCGCCGAGATCGTTCGGGAATGAGCGGACTGTTGGCGGAGCGGCGGCACGGCTCCCCGGCCATTCCGGCCCCGACCGGTGTCGACGCGCCGCCGGCCGGCCTGGCCGAGCGGGTGCTGACCGAGGCCGACGCGGTAATCGCGTTGCGGCGGCAGGTGGTGGCGGGGCTCGCCGACGACGACTGGTATGTGCTGGAACCGGACCGCTTCGTCCGCAACCATCTGGGCGGGCGCGGCGAGACGGTCGGCCTGTTCGAGGCCGGCCGGCTGGTCGCCTACGCCATGCTCGGCCTGCCGAGCGGCGACGGGCCGGCCGACCCGATGGCCGCGGCGCTGGGCCTGCCGCCGGGCGAGCAGGGCGCCGTCGCCCACCTGGCGAGCACCATGGTGCTGCCCGAATGGCGCGGCCGCGGCCTGCACAACTGGCTGATTCGCCGCCGGCTGGCCCGCTGCGCCGCGCTGGACCGCCCGGCGGTGCTGTCGATGGTTTCGCCGCGCAACGTCGCGAGCTGGCACAACCTGATGCGCCACGGACTGGTCGTGCGGGCGATCGCGCCGCTGGAGGGCGACCGCCCCCGCTACCTGATGCACCGCGACCTGCGCCGGGACGAGGTGCACGACCCCGGCACCGCGCAGGCGATCGCGCTCGACGACCTGGACCGGCAGCGGGCGCTGCTCGGCGACGGGTATTGCGGCTTCGGCACGGCGCAAGACCGGGGGCAGGTGTGCGTCCTGTTCGGCAGGGCGGCAGCTTCGGCGCGATGACGGCCTTGTGTCCCGGCGTCGGGACCCGGTGCGCCGCCGGCTCGGGGCGCTTACTCCGCCTGGTGTTCAACCGATCCGGTCAGCCAGCGCCCCATGGTCAGGCACGGTTCGGTGGCGTATCCTAACCGCTGGTAGAAGGCCTGGACCGCCGTGTTGTGATGACGGATCAGCAGCAGCATCTTCGGCACGCCGCGCGCCGCCAGGTGCGCCTCCGCATGGCGGACCATGCGGGTGCCGATGCCGCGCGCCTGCAGCGACGGCCGGACCGCGACGTAGTAGATCCACCCGCGGTGCCCGTCCTCGGCCGCCACGGTGGTAGCCGCCACCCGGCCCCCCAGCTCGCCGACGAACAGGGTGGCGCGGTCGCCGCCGGTGATGCTGGCCAGGTCGACCTCCGGCTGGTTCGGCGGCCGGTCGAGCCCCGCCTCCCGCCACAGCGCCAGCACCGCCTCGCGGTCCCGGGACCGGTAGGTCCGGATGGTGAAGTCCGCCCGGTCCGCCTGTTCGCCCATCCGCCCGCTCCGCCCGTCCGTCCCCTGCCCGCCGCCGCGTCGCCATGGCCGCCGCGCTGCGCCTGACCCTGGCCAGCGATCTGGCCGAGATCGCCCGCCTGGCCGCGGCGGTGGAGGCCTTCGCCGACGACCGCGCGCTGCCGCCGGAGGCCGCCTCCGCCCTATCCATAGCGCTCGACGAGATTGTCGCCAACGTCATCCGGCACGGCTATGGCGACGGCCGCGACGGCCCGATACACGTTGAGGTCAGGATCGACGGCAGCCGGGTGATCGCCGTCGTGGAGGACCGGGCGCCGCGCTTCGACCCCTTCGCCCTGCCGCCGCCCGACACGCACGCGCCGCTGGAGGATCGGGCGATCGGCGGCCTGGGCATTCATCTGGTGCGCACCTTGATGGATGAAGCGGTATATGATGGCACGCCGGCCGGGAATCGGGTCACCCTGGTCAAGTTGATCGCGCCGGCGGACGGCGACTGACACGGCATGGAAAACGGGAGGTTTGGGCATGGAGGTCGAGATCGGGCAGGCCGGCGGCGTGACCGTCCTGACGCCGAAGGGGCGGCTGGACAGCGCCAGCAGCCCGGACCTGGAGCAGCGCCTGCTCGGCCTGGTCGGCACGCCCGGCGCGGCGGTGGCGCTGGATTGCCGCGAGCTCGCCTATGTCAGCAGCGCCGGCCTGCGCGTGCTCCTGATGGCCGCCAAGAAGGCGCGCGCGGCCGGCGCGCGGATCGCCCTGGCGGCGCTGCAGCCGTCGGTCCGGCAGGTGTTCGACATCAGCGGTTTCTCCGCGCTGTTCGAGATCCACGACGACAGCGCGGCCGCCGCCGAGGCGCTGGGCGCCCCGAGTCCCTGAGCCGCGGATGACATCGACCCGCCCCGACTGCTTCGGCCCCTACCGCATTGCCGGCGTGCTCGGGCGCGGCGCCATGGGCGTGGTCTACCGCGCGGTCGACGAGCGCGACGGGCGGCCGGCCGCGGTCAAGACCGTGGCGGAGGAGCTGCTCGGCGGCGAGCGGGTCGACGACGTGCTGGAGCGCTTTCGGCGCGAGGCCGACATCGGCCGCCGGCTGGACCATCCCGGCATCGTCCGCGTCTACGACCACGGCGAGCAGGGCGGGCTGCTGTTCCTGGCCATGGAGCTGGTCGAGGGCCGCGACCTGAAGGCGGTGGCGGAGGGCGCAGTGCCCGGTCCGCCGGCGCGCGCGGTCCGCTACGGCGTTCAGCTCCTGGAGGCGCTCGGCTATGCCCACGCCCAGCGCGTGATCCACCGCGACGTCAAGCTGGCCAACATCTTCGTCGGCCCGGATGACCGGCTGAAGCTGATGGACTTCGGCATCGCGCGCCTGGCGGATTCCGACCTGACCGTGGCGGGCGAGGCGGTGGGCTCGCCGTCGTTCATGGCGCCCGAGCAGATCCGCGGCGATCCCGTGGATGCCCGCACCGACCTGTTCGCCGCCGGCATGGTGCTCTATGTGCTGCTGGCCGGCCGGCGGCCGTTCGCCGGCAATATCGCCGTGGTCATGCATCACATCCTGACCCGGGATCCGCCCCCGCCCTCGCAGATCAACCCGGCCTGCCCGGCGGCGCTGGACATCGTCGTGGCGCGGGCGCTGGCGAAGCGGCCCGAGGACCGCTGGCCCGACGCCGCCGCTTTCGCCGCCGCGGTCGAAGGCGGGCTGGCCGAGGCCGCGGGCGCGGCGGACGAGGCGGACGAACCCGACGCCGACGCGACCGGCGTGTTCGTGCCGCCGCCCGCGGCCGGGCGTCCCTCGGAGGCGTTGCCGGAGGACGCGGCCGCAGACCGGCTCGCCGCCCTGCTGGCCGAATCCCTGGACGACGCGGTGACGGAACGCCGGCTGGCCGCGGCGGCCGCGCTGGTCGAGCGGTGCGCGCAGTCCGCCGGCGGCTCCGCCGCCCTGCGCCGGGCGGTGCAGCCCGTAATGGTCGCGCTGGCGGAGCGCATCCTGACCGGGCATCCGGGGCCGGCCGAGGACCGGCCGCCGCCGCGGCCCGACTGGCGCGCCGCGGTCCGGCTGTTCGCCCTGCTGCGCCCGCACGGCGGCGCCGACGCGATCGCGCTACAGGCGCGGATCGGCGCCGGGCTGGTCGGCGCCTGCTACGGCTACGCGGCCCGCCTCAACGCGCTGCTGTTCACCGAGGCGGAGCCGGATGTTACGCGCATTTCCATGGACCTGCTGCGGCTCGACGTGCTCCAGCTCGCGCTCGAGGACCTCGGCGCCGAAGCCGAAGCCCGCCATGCGCGGCAGGCCTTGTGCGGCTTCGCCGGGCAGGTGGTGGCCCGAGCCAACGCGCTGATCGGCGCGTTCCTGGCGGGCGGCGACGCCCTGGCCCGGTTCGGCGTCGCCAACCTGCTGGTCTCGGTGGAGGACCTGATCGGCATCGCCGACCGCCTGTTCGACTACGGCGAGGACCCGTCCGGCGGCGCGGCGGACGCGGTCGGCCAGGCGGTGATCGCCGACTTCGCCGACAAGGCCGCGCGGCTGGTCGAGCTGGTGGCCGAGGAGGCCCTGGCGGCGGTCGAAGAGCCGGGCGGCGAGACCGCCGGGTTCACCCACAGCCTTGAGCAGCTGGGATCGGTCTATCTGTTCGCCACCCGCCTGCGCGACCCGCGTTGCCGCGACGCCGTGGCGGTGCTGGTGCGCCGCGCGCAGGCGGCGCTCAACCGGCTGGGCGAGGCGACCAGCCGGGCGCTGGACGCGGCCCTGGAAGCCCCGCCGGAGGCCCTGGCGGGACACAGCCCGCAGGCCGAGCGGGCGCGGGCCGCCTTGGGCCGGATCAGCGCTCTGATCGTGCTGACCGAACGGCTCGGCTGGGACGACCTCCGCATCCGGCTGATCGGGGAGCTGCGCCTGCGCGTGGCCGGCAACCCGCACATCGCGCGGCTGGCCGAGGACGCATCTTGAGGATCGGCCCGGCGGCCGCGACCGGGCGCCGCTGCGCCGGACGTGCGTAGGCGCGGCACTTGGCAACACGCATTACCGTCTTTTTCCTTCCAGCATCCGGGCAACCCGGTCCCACATCTGGTCGGCCGGCACGAACGTGCCGGCGCGCCGCCGTGCCAACAAGGTCCGAAGCGCCTCCGTCTCCGCCTCCTGGGCTTCCGTTTGCTGCCGTAGCAGCTCCAGCCCCTGCCGGACCACGGCGCTCACGCTCGGATAGCGTCCCTGTCGCACGAGCTCGCGGGCGAAAGCGTCCTGCTGATCGGTCAATGAGATCGACGATTTGACGGTCATGGCTGCCTCCAATGTCAGAGCACGACCAGGTAGCACCGCTGTCAACCCACTCATTGACAGTCGATCTCGTCGGCGTCATTCGTGACGACCTGTACGGACGGTGGAACCTCGCCATGACCGCACAGCTCGCCGCCGAGGCCGAACGCGCCACCATCGCCCGGATCGCCGAAGAGTACCGGCAACAGGGCTTTCAGGTGGTCGAGGAGCCGTCCGGCGACACCCTGCCGGACTTCCTGCGGCCGTTCCGGCCGGACCTGCTGGTGGATGCCGGAGATCGGAAATACGTCGTCGAGGTGCATGCCAAGGGCAGCCCCTACGAGGAAGGATACTTCTTCAATCTGGCCAGCACGGTCGAGGCGCACCCCGACTGGCACCTGCGCATGGTGCTGGTCACGCCGGAGGGCGACGGCCCGGAACAGGTGACGGCGCTGCCGGACCGGGTGCAGCTTGCCGACCGGATCGCCGCGGTGCGCGATCTGGCTTCCGCAGGGGAGGTCCGTGCCGCCCTGCTGCTCGCCTGGTCCGCCCTGGAAGCGGCGGCGCGCCTCAGGCTGATGGAGGCGGACCAGAACCCGCTCGAGCCGAAGTCGACCGAAAGAGTGCTCAGCGCGCTGGTCTCCTCCGCCGGGCTGCTTCAGGACGATGACCGGCGCCTGCTGCGCCGGCGCCTGCCCCTGCGCAACGCCGTCGCGCACGGATACCTGGAGACGGCCGTGAGCGGGGAGGACGTCGAGGTGCCCCTGCGGTACGCGGAGCGGCTGCTGGAAACCTGACCGGCCCGCCCTTGCCGTCACCTCACGCAACCTCCACTATGCTCGGACGCGGGGCGCGGCGCAGTCTCGTGGCGGCGGTGCGACGACGCAGGCGCCCGACAGCTGCATTGATCCTGACGGGAGCTGATCCGAGATGCCCTCTTACGATTTCGACTTCTTCGTCATCGGTGCCGGCTCCGGCGGCGTGCGGGCGGCGCGGATTGCGGCGGGGCACGGCGCCCGCGTCGGCATCGCCGAGGAGCGCCACCTGGGCGGCACCTGCGTCAATGTGGGCTGCGTGCCGAAAAAGCTGCTTGCGTACGCCGCGCACTTCTCGCACGACTTCGAGGACGCCGCCGGGTTCGGCTGGCGTGTAGATGAGCGCGCGCATCACTGGCCCACCCTGATCGCCAACAAGGACAAGGAGATCGGGCGGCTGAACGGCGTCTACCGCCACATGCTGGAGGGCGCCGGCTGCACCCTGTTCGAGGCGCGCGCCCGGCTGCTCGACGCGCACACCATCGAGGTCGAGGGCAATCATGTCACCGCGGAGACCGTGCTGATCGCCACCGGCGGCCGGCCGGTGGTACCGGACACGCCCGGCGTCGCGGAGTATGCGATCACCTCGAACGACGCCTTCTTCCTCGAGGGCCTGCCGCGCCGCGTGGTGATCGTCGGCGGCGGCTATATCGCGGTGGAGTTCGCCGGGATCTTCAACGGCCTCGGCGCCGAAGTCATGCAGCTCTACCGCGGCGCCCGGTTCCTGCGCAGCTTCGACGACGACGTGCGCGAGGTGCTGGCCGAGGAGATGGCCAAGTCGGGGATCGACCTGCGCTTCCGCACCGAGGTGGCCTCGGTCCAAAAGACCGCGGACGGCCTGCTGGCCAACCTGACCGACGAGTCCGTGATCGAGGCCGACGCGGTCATGTACGCCACCGGCCGCCGGCCGAACACCGAGGGCCTGGGGCTGGAGGCCGCCGGCGTCAGGCTCAACGATCACGGCGCAGTGACGGTCGACGAGGACTACCGCACCAGCGTGCCGAACATCTATGCGGTCGGCGACCTGACCGACCGGATCAACCTGACCCCGGTCGCGCTGGCCGAGGGCCATGCCCTGGCCGACACCCTGTTCGGCAACCGCCCGCGCGGCGTCGGCTACGAGAACGTGCCGACCGCGGTGTTCTCCATTCCGCCGATCGGCACCGTCGGCCTGACCGAGGCGCAGGCGCGGCGGCGGCACGGGGCGATCGACGTCTACCGGTCCAATTTCCGGCCGATGAAGCACACCCTGTCCGGCCGCGACGAGCGGACCATGATGAAGCTGGTCGTCGAGCGCGACAGCCAGCGCGTGCTCGGCTGCCACATGGTCGGCCAGGACGCGCCGGAGATCGTCCAGGGCCTGGCCATCGCGCTCAACTGCGGCGCCACCAAGCAGGACTTCGACCGCACCATCGGCATCCATCCGACCGCGGCCGAGGAGTTCGTCACCATGCGCATCAAGGCGCCCGATCCGGAGGACGAGGCCGAGGCGGCGGAGTGACCGGCGCTCGCCGCTGCCCGCATCCCTTGCCAAGAGCCGCAGACCCCCCGACCGCGAGCCTCCTTCGCCGGCCGGACAGCCGAAGCCGGGTCAGCTGTGCGGCGGGTTGTCGAGCACGGTCTCCAGACTGGAGGCAGTGAGGGCGCGACCGATCCACGCATCCAGGGTGTCCGGATCGGCTGCCAGCACCGCGGCGCGCACGCGCTCCGTCGGCTCGCCGAACCGGTGGGCCAGGATCTGCAGCAGCGCCGCAGCCTTGCCCTTGGCCAACCCTTGCTGCTCGCCAAGCTTCAGGCCGCGCTGCTCGCCAAGCTTCAGGCCTCGCTGCTCCCCACGCTGCTCCCACTGCTCCGCCAGGGTCGACATGATCCGCTCCTCCTGTCCCGGCAGGGCGCGCCGGACGGCGGCCCTTATGGCCTCCTCGTTCAGGAATTGCCGCGTGGCGGCGACGTACCTCAGCATCTCGAGCGCGAAATCGACCGCCTGCGCCGTCAGCATCCCGGCCAGGTGCTCGGGCAGGTCCTTTCGGAAGATGTATTTAAGCGCCATCAGCCCGGCCCGCAAACGGGCATCGGCCGACAGCGCAGCGTCCTCGATCCGGCCCAGGTCGGTCAGCAGATAGTCGAATGCCGGCACATGCGGCTCGAGTGCCGCCGGCGCCCGGACCAGCGCCGGGAATGCCGTGGACACCGTCCAGCTCTTGGCGCCGTGGTAGACCACCATCGGGATGATGGGCGGCAGCCGCAGTGGCGTGCCGGTGCGCGGCCGCTCGCGCCGCCACCTGTCCCAGATGCGGACCATATAACCCAGCAGCTGGAGGGCCACCAGCGGATCGGGATCGCTCTTGTGCTCCAGCAGGGCGTACAGGAAGGCCTCGTCTCCTTCGGCCGTGCGCATCCGGAACAGCAGGTCGGACTGGGAGGAACGATAGTCCTTATCGACGAACGAGCCCGGCACCGGTTCGGGCGGGTCGGGGGCCAGCGCCGCGGCGATCTCCGGGGGCAGCCGCTCGCGCAGAAAGGTGGCGGCGGCCTCGGGCGTGCCGAGCAGGCGCTTGAAGAACGCATCGTGGAGCGTGCTGACGTTGGCCATTTGCCCGTTATTCGGGATGGTCTGCGTCCCGTCAAGCCGCCGCCGGCGCGGGCGGCGGGCTTAAGCCGCCGCCCTGCCGTTTCGTCACACGAACAGCTTGGTCACCAGAAGCGTGCCCAGGAACAGGGTCGCCCAGCCCATCATCGGCCGGAACGTCTCCGGCGGCAGGATGCGCACCGTCCACGTCGCCGCCGGCACCGACAGCATGGCGCCGAGGATCAGCGGCACGCCCAGGCTCCAGTCGAAGGCGCCCTGGCGCAGGACCAGGTAGAGCGTCAGCGCGACCAGCGACACGAGTCCCTCGGACACCGTGGTGGTGCCGATGGCGCTCTTCTCGTCGACGCCGAGCATCACCTGACCGCCGGTCACCAGCGGCCCGTAGCCGCCGCCCGAAATGCCCTTGTTGAACGCGGCAACCAGGCCCAGCGGCACCATCCCGCGCCACGAGCCGCGTCGCCGCCGGCGCCCGAACAGGAGGAACAGGCTGACCGCCACGATCATCGCGCCGACGTACAGCTTGACCCAGAACGGCGGCAGCTGCACCGCGAGCACCACGGCCGCAATCGCACCGACCACCGACAATCCGGCCAAAATCAGCGTGGTCGCGCTGGCGTGCGTGCCCCAGCGCAGGTCGACGTTGCCGAGCCGGTGGTGCAGCAGCCCGCCGAACAGGCCCGACAGCGATTCCGACAAGAGCAGGCACGGCACCACGTCCAGCGGCGAATAGCCCAGGATCAGCAGCACGGGCGTGAGCACCGTGCCGTAGCCCATGCCGAGCGAGGAGTCGATGTATTCCCCGAAGAACGCGACCGCCGCGACCGCCGCGAAGGCGACGGGATAGCCGACGCCCTCTCCGGCGAGGCGGACATCCGCAAACGTGGCGGCCGTCAGCAGGATCGCGGCAAGCACCAGCATGGCCATCCAGCCGTGGCGGACGGTCATGGTCACGTGCTGCGGCACGCCGGCCGGGGACGTGCCCGCCCCGGCGCGATGGCGTTCGACCGGAACGGCGTCCGCCGTCCGCAGACTGATCGCCTCTCGCCCTGCGTTCGTGTGGACGCTCCAGGGAGAAGCGGGTCCGCCCGGAACGGCCGTGCCCGCCCCGGACTTCAGTCGATCGATCATCGGCATCACTTTCAGGGTTGCGACGAGAGCCGGCCGGCCCTCGCAGAGTGGGATCCCCTCGTTGCCTGGCTGAACCCGACGGAGATTGGCGGAGGGTCGGGTTCGGGTGCATTGCCGAGGCCGGCGGCGCACTCTTCGGACGCTGCCGGCCACCCGTTGCCCGTCCAAGGGGTGCACCAACCCGCGCCGCCGCCATCGCCGCGGCCAGCCATTCATAAAACCGTAACACTGGGAACGGGCGCCGGTTCCGACCAGCCCGAATTTGCGACGTCGACCGAAAGTACGAAGTCTAACGGTTTGTCGGGCCCGCTTCGTCGGCCGCCGCAATCCAGGCGCCGGCGCCGGTCAGGGGTCGGCCTGATCCGGCATGGCGGGCGCCCAGGCGCCACGGCGCCGGCACGGCCCGCCGGCTCTGTGTCCGGGTCCCGATCGAGGCCGGGGGCTACCGGTCGCCGTGCAGATCGGACGTGTCCGGCAGGGACGCTTGGCCGCCGCGCGAGCCCGAACCCTCCCGGCGGGGCTCCGCACCGGCCTCGGGACCCGGCGCGGCTGGCCCGACCGGCTCCGGATCGGCGTCCGTCCCCGGATCCTCCGACCGGGGCGTTTGGTCGGTGCGCACGTTCGGGGCGTCCGCCTGGGACTCCTCGTCGGCCCTCGGTCCCGGCACGTCCCGCGGCGGGCCCGCATCGGCGCCGGCGCCGGCGGCCGAGGCGGAGGCCGCGGGCACCGGCGGCGCCTCCGGCCGGGGCGGCGCCGGGCGCAGGGCGAGCCCGGTGGCGGCCTCGATCGCCGCCACGACGTGGTCGGCCACGAAGGCGTAGCCGTAGCCGGTGAAGTGGATGCCGTCGCCGGCGCGGAACCGCGGCGCACGCTGCCCGAACCGGCTGGCCCGATAGGCGCCGTCGTCGCCGGTGATGGCCAGGGTGCCGACATACAGGACGCCGCTGTCGGGATCGTCCAGCACCGCACGCTGGCGCGGCCGGATGTGCACGTCGATCGTCTCGGCAAAGCGGCGGTTATGAATTGCCGGCACCTCGGCCCAGACCACCGGCACCCCGGTCGCCGCGGCGACGTCGGCGAGGGCGCGCAGCCGCTCGCCATAGCGCCGGTGCCAGCCCTCGCCATAGAACGGCCCGCCGCCCAGCGGCATGCCGACGTCGTTGGTGCCCAGGTGCAGGACGATCGCGTCGGGCACGCGGCCCTGCGCCAACCGGCGCTGCAGCATGGTCACCACGTCGTCGCCGCCGCGCGGGATCAGCCCCATGCCGATGTCGATCAGCGCCTCGACCTCGGCATGGCGCACCTCCCCCGGCGCCGGCGCCAGCACGATCTCCAGCCCCGCCGCCAGCCCGTGCGCCAGCGAGTCCCCGACCACCAGCACGGTATGCCCGCCCTCGCCCGCCGCCCGCCCCGCCCCGGCCGCAATCCCGGCGAACAAGACGAGCGCCAGCGGCACGGCGCGGACGGCGAGGCGGCAACTGGACATGGCAAGGGGCTCCCGGTTCAGGCGACCGCCAGACGCGGCCGCCGCCTCCCATAGGCCACCGTCCCCGGCCTGCCAAGCAGGACCGTCGGGTGACGCGCCGCACGTGGTCGGGACCGCGGACCCGCATCCTTTATCGAGAGAATTTTATTGCAGGCGGCGTTCAGCACAAAATTTGGAATGCCGGCCATCGAGAGTGGCCCGGGGACCGTACAATGGGTCAGTCACTGAACCAGGCTGCCAATCGATGCACGCAACCGCCCTACCTCGTCTCGGTCGCTCCGGGCGCAGCCCCGCGCACTGCATGATCGTGCTCGCCCTGCTCATCGTCCTTGGTGGCGTTTCGCTTGGGTCTGCGGACGGCCTGGCGCAGGCCGGATCGGGCCTTCAGCCCGTGATCCTGGCGCCGGTCCGGCAGGGGGAGGTCCACGATCGGACCGAGGCGCTCGGCACCCTGGAGGCAAACGAGAGCGTCGTGCTGACCGCCAACGTGACCGAGCGCATCGTCGAGCTGCGCTTTCGCGAGGGCGACACGGTCGCGGCCGGCGACCTGCTGGTCGTGCTCGAGCAGGCCGAGGAGCTGGCGACCCTGGAGGCGGCCCAGGCCATCCTGGCCGAACGGCAGGCCGCCTTCGCCCGCACCGAGCAGCTGCGCGCCCGCGACTTCGCGGCGCTCGCCCAGCTCGACGAGCGGCGCGCCGCAATGCAGGAGGCCGAGGCCGAGGTCGACATCGCCCGCGCCCGGCTGCAGGACCGCAACATTCTGGCACCGTTCGACGGTCGCATCGGACTCCGGCAGGTCTCGCCCGGCACCCTGGTCGAGCCCGGCGACCCGATCGCCACGCTGAGGGACATCTCGGTCCTCAAGCTGACCATGACCGTTCCGTCCCGGTTCCTGAGCCGGCTGCAGCCGGGCCTGCGCATCCGGGCGGGCACCGATGCCTTCGCCGACCAGGCGTTCGAAGGAACGGTGGACGTGGTCGATACGGCCGTCGATCCGGTCACCCGCACGATCACGATCCGCGCCCTGATCCCGAACGAGCAGGGGCTGCTGCGGCCCGGCCTGCTGATGACGGCGGAGCTGCTGGCCAACCCGCGCACGGCCCTCGTCGTGCCGGAGGAGGCGCTGGCGCCGCTGGACCGGCGCAACTTCGTGTTGGTCGCCAACGATCCGGACGAAGACGGGACCGTCGCGGTGGAGCGCCGCGAGGTGAGGATCGGCACGCGCCGGCCCGGCACGGTCGAGATCCTTGAGGGCCTGGCGCCGGGCGAGCAGGTCGTGGTGCACGGCACGCTCAACCTGGAAGACGGCGATGCGGTGCGCGTGCTTGGCGTAACCGACGGCGAGACCACGGTCGCCGACATCCTGCGCGACCACCGCTGACGCGAAGGGACGGGACCGCATGGTGCTCTCCGACATCTCGGTCCGCCGGCCGGTCATCGCGGCGGTGCTGTCCCTGCTGATCGTCGCCTTCGGGCTGGTCGCCTTCGATCGCCTGCCGCTGCGCGAGTATCCCGACATCGATCCGCCGGTCGTCACGATCGAGACGGAGTATCCCGGCGCCGCGGCCGAGGTGGTCGAGACCCGCATCACCGAGGTCATCGAGGAGCGCATCGCCGGCATCGAGGGCATCGCCTTTATCGAGTCCTCAAGCGAGGACGGCGAGTCGCAGATCACCATCGAGTTCCGCAGCGGCCGCGACGTCGACGCCGCCGCCAACGACATCCGCGACCGCGTCGCCGGCGTGGTCGACAACCTGCCGGCCGACGCCGACCCGCCGGACATCCGCAAGGCGGACTCCAGCGACGACGTGATCATCTGGTTCAACCTGGTCAGCGACCGGATAAGCGTGCTCGAGCTGACCGACTTCGCCGACCGCTACCTGGTCGACCGGTTCGCCACCCTGGACGGCGTGGCGCGGGTGCGCATCGGCGGACAGCAGCGTTATGCCATGCGGGTCTGGCTCGACCGCACGGCGCTGGCAGCGCGCGGCCTGACGGTGGCCGATGTCGAGGCTGCCCTGCGTGCCGACAACGTCGAGCTGCCGGCCGGCAGCATCGACTCGGAAACGCGCAACTTTACCGCGCGTGTCGTCCGCGGCTTCCGCATCGCGGAGGACTTCGAGCGGCTCGTCCTGGCGCGCGGCGCCGGCGGCCATCTGGTGCGCCTGGGCGACGTGGCGCGGGTCGAGCGGGCGGCGGAGGAAACCCGGACCTTCTTCCGCGGCAACGGCGAGCCCATGGTCGGCATCGGCGTCATCAAGCAGGCCCAGGCCAACACGCTGGACGTGGCCCGGGCCGCGCGGGCGCTGGCCGAGCGGATCGGCGGCACCCTGCCCGAGGGCATGGAGCTGCGCCAGAGCTACGACAGCAGCGTGTTCATCGAGAACGCCATCGCCGAGGTCTACAAGACGCTGGCCATCGCCATCGTCCTGGTCACCCTGGTCATCTACCTGTTCCTGGGCAGCGCGCGGGCCACGCTGATCCCGGCCGTCACCGTGCCGGTGTCGATGATCGGCACCTGCATGGTGCTCTATCTGCTCGGCTTCTCGATCAACCTGCTGACCCTGCTGGCCATGGTGCTGGCCATCGGGCTGGTCGTCGACGACGCCATCGTCGTGCTGGAGAACGTCTACCGGCGCATGCAGACGCACGGCGAGAGCCCGCTGGTCGCGGCCTATCGCGGCGCCCGGCAGGTGGGCTTTGCGGTGATCGCCACCACGGCGGTGCTGGCGGCGGTGTTCGTGCCGATCACCTTTGTCGAGGGCGACCTCGGCCGGCTGTTCACCGAGTTCGCCATCACCATGTCGGCGGCTGTCATCTTCTCCAGCCTCGTCGCCCTGTCGCTGTCGCCCATGCTGGCCTCCAAGGTCCTGAAGCAGGGTGAGGGGCGGTCCCTGCTGGTGCGCCTGACCGACCGCGCCCTGGACGGGCTGCGGCGCGGCTACGCGGCCAGCCTGCGCGCGATGCTGAAGGTGCCGGTGGTGGTGCTGCCGGTCTTCGTCGGCCTGCTCGGCGCCTGCTGGTGGCTGTACCAGCAGGTGCCGTCGGAGTTCGCACCGCGCGAGGACCGCGGCGCGTTCTTCCTGATGGTTACCGGACCGGAGGGCGCCTCGTTCGAGTTCATGCAGACCTACATGGACGAGATCGAGGCGCGCATGATGCCGCTGGTCGAGTCCGGCGAGGTCAACCGCCTGCTGGTGCGCGCCCCGCGCGGCTTCGGGCGCATCGACGCCTTCAACAGCGGCTTCGTCATTTTCGGGCTGGCGGACTGGGGTGCGCGGCGCAGCGCCTGGGAGATCATGGACGACGTGCGCAGCCGCCTGGCCGACCTGCCGGGCGTGCGCGCCGTCCCGGTCATGCGCCAGGCGCTCGGCGGCGGCACGTCGAAGCCGGTGCAGTTCGTGCTGAGCGGCGGCAGCTACCAGGAGCTGGCGGGCTGGCGCGACGCCATGCTGGCAGCGATCGAAGCCGGCAATCCGGGCCTGACCGGCGTCGATCACGACTACCGGGAGACCAGGCCGCAGATCGCCGTGTCGATCGACCGGGTCCGCGCCGGCGACCTCGGCGTCAGCGTCACCGACATCGGCCGCACCCTGGAGACCTTCATGGGCGGCCGGGCGGTGACCACCTTCATCGACGGTGGCGAGGAGTACGACGTGCTGGTCGAGGGCGAAGCGGCCGACCGGCGCACGCCGACCGACATCGCCAACGTCTTCGTCCGCGCCGGCAGCGGCGACCTGGTGCGCCTGGCCGACCTGGTGGATGTCGAGGAATATGCCGGGCCGAGCAGCCTCAACCGTTACGACCGCCTGCGCTCCATCACGATCGAGGCGGACCTTGCCGCGGGCACCACCCTGGGCGAGGCGCTGGCCTGGCTGGATGAGACGGCGCGGGCCGAGCTGCCCGAGACCGCGGTGACCGCCCTCAAGGGGCAGTCACGCGACTTCGTCGAGTCCGGCGGCGCCCTGCTGTTCGTGTTCGCGCTCGGCGTCGTGGTCGTGTTCCTGGTGCTGGCGGCGCAGTTCGAATCGTTCCTGCACCCGATCGTGATCATGCTGACGGTGCCGCTGGCGGTGGCCGGGGCGCTGGCCGGCATGTGGCTGACCGGGGGGACGCTGAACATCTACACCCAGATCGGCCTGATCATGCTGGTCGGGCTCGCCGCCAAGAACGGCGTGCTGATCGTCGAGTTCATCAACCAGTTGCGCGAGCAGGGCGTGGCGTTCAACGAGGCGGTGGTCGAGGCCTCGGCGATCCGCCTGCGCCCGATCCTGATGACGGCGGTCACCACCGTGGCCGGGTCGGTGCCGCTGATCCTCTCCGCCGGTGCCGGGTCGGAGACCCGCGCGGCGATCGGCGTGGTCGTCTTCGCCGGCGTCACCGCCGCCACGCTGTTCACGCTCTTTGTAATCCCAGCGGCCTATGCGCTGCTGGCCCGCCGCACCGCGCCGCGCGGCGCCGTCTCCCGCCGCCTGGACCGCGAGCTGGCCGCCCTGGAGGGGCTGCATCCGGTCGGCGACCTGCCGGCGGACCGCCGCGCCGCGGAATAGGCGCCGCCTTGCCGGCCTGCATACCTGCCGGCTCTGGCGCTTCGGGTGCGGCGCACCATCTTCTTGGCCGTGAGGGTGACGGGAATCAGACGAGGTCCGGGCGATGAAACCGTATGACGCGATGGCGCTGGGGTGTGCGGTCTGGCTGGCGATGTGCTCGCCATTCCATCTGGCGCCGCCGCTGTGGATCGCGATGCTGGCGGCGCCCTCGCGCTGAGCTTGGGCGGGACGCCTTCCGTACGGGTTTCAGCTGGGCAGGCAGGACGGGCACGCGCCGACGCTCCGGTGCGGGCTGAACGCCGGATCGTCAACGCAGGACTGTAGGGGAAGGCGGGAGGCCGGTCATCGACCCGGGCCGGAGCTCGTTACGGCTGCTTCCTTCCGGACCTGACCGGGTTGGCGAGGGACCCGTCCGACGCCGACCTCCCTGATCACGTTATATCAGGGTCCCCCCGCGGCATGGCAAGGCCGCTTGCCGGCCGGCGCCGGTCCGCCGTAGGGTGCGCGCGATGATGAATTCCCTGCCCTACGCGCATCCCGCCCTGGACCGCGCCGCCGACCGCCGGCGCGACGAGGCGTGGCTGGCCGAGGTGCTGACCCGGCCGGAGACGCGGCTGGTGCCGGTCTGGCGCGCCAAGAGCCTGATCGCCGGACCACGCGAGGCACCCGCGCCGGTGTATCCCTCGGCCGCCGATGCCTGGTGGCGCGAGGCGGCGACCGACCTGGCGCTGCTCGGTCTGGTCGAGGAAGTCCCCTACGTCGCCGCCGACGTGAGCCACGTGCCCGACCCGCGGCACGACCCGGTGCTCTCCGGGCTCGGCGTGTTCGTCGACCTGCGCACCTGCGGCCCGCTGCTGGCCCAGGGCGACGCCGCGCTGCTGGCCCATGCCCGCGCGCTGATGTGGTGGCACACGCGCCACCGCTTCTGCGGCGTGTGCGGGCATCCGACCGACAGCCGGGAGGCCGGGCATCAGCGCCGGTGCCTGAACCCGGACTGCCGCGCCCTGCACTTCCCGCGCATCGACCCGGCGATCATCGTGCTGGTCCACGACGGGGAGCGCGTCGTGCTCGGCCGCCAGAGGGGCTGGCCGGCGGGCATGCACTCGGTGCTGGCGGGCTTCCTGGAGCCGGGCGAGAGCCTGGAGGACTGCGTGCGCCGCGAGGTGCGCGAGGAGACCGGCCTGGAGCTGGACGCGATCGGCTATTACGGCTCGCAGCCCTGGCCGTTCCCGCAGTCGGTCATGCTCGGCTTCGTGGCCCGCGCCGCCGCCACCGCCACCGCCGACGAACTGCGCATCGACGCGGAGGAGCTGGAGCACGCCGCCTGGTACGACCGGCCGTATTTGCGCGCCTGCGCCGACACCCCCATCGGCACCGGCGCCTTCGCCCTGCCCCGCAAGGACAGCATCGCCCGGCGGATGGTGGATGCGTGGATCGATGGCGGTGGCTTTCCGGAGTCACCCCCCATCCCGTAGCATGGGCTGAGCCCCGCAAAGCCCAGTGTTCCCCCGGCGCAAGGGAGGACGGTGTGTTCGGTAACAGAGCTGGGCTTCGCGGGGATCAGCCCATGCTACCGGTGGCTCACTTGAAACCCTTCATTCACCGCATCGTCATCCAGAACTACAAGAGCATCGCCCGCTGCGATCTGGCGTTGGGTCCGTTCACGTTGCTCGTCGGCCCGAACGGCGCCGGGAAGAGCAACTTTCTTGATGCCTTGGGGCTGATATCGGACAGCCTGCAGAGCACGCTCGAGTACGGCCTGCGCCTGCGCGGCGGGATCAAGGAGGTCAGGCGCAAGTCCCTGGGCCATCCGACCCACTTCGGGCTAAGCCTGTGGCTGACGCTGCCGGACCTCGGGCCGGCACACTATGCGTTCCGGATCGGCGCATCGTCGGAAGGCGGCTTCGTCGTACAACGCGAAATGGCCGAGATACCCCGAAGAAACAGCTATTTCGAAACCCGGGACGGCCGGCTCGTCCGGAAAAGCGAAAACCTGCTGCCGAACGTGCTCGGCAACAGCCTGTACCTCACCGCCGTCAGCGGGAACGAGGCCTTTTATCCGCTCTTTAGATCCCTGTCGACCATGGGGTTCTACAATATCAACCCGGCCATTATCCGGGAACCGCAGTCCCACGACAGCGGAACGTTGCTGCACCGCGACGGCAGCAACCTGGCCGGTGTGCTGAAGCGCATGCGTGAGAAGGACGGGCCCGCACTCGAGCGCGTGAAGGATTATCTGCGGCAGATCTGCCCCGGCATACAGGACGTGGATTACCTGAGCCTGGGGCCGAAAGAAACTCTCGAGTTCAAGCAGGACATGCAGGGCGCTAGGCATCCCTGGCGCTTCTACGCCTCGAACACGTCGGACGGGACGCTCCGGGCGCTCGGTGTTCTGGCCGCGCTGTTCCAGTCGCTCAACGGCACCGGCACGTACGCGCCGCTGATCGGCATCGAGGAACCGGAGGTGGCTATCCACCCGGGCGCTGCCGCCGTCCTGCTCGACGCGCTTCTGGAGGCGAGCCGGCGCTCGCAGGTGGTCGTCACGACGCACAGCCCCGAACTTCTGGACCACAGAAGCATTGAGCCGGAAAACATCGTATCAGTGGATATCGAGGATGGCGAGACCCTGTTGGCACCGTGCGATCCGGCGTCCGTGAACGTCATCAAATCCGATCTTTACACGGCCGGAGAGCTTCTCAGGACCAGGCAGCTCCAGCCGGATACATCGAAGATTCCCTCCAAAATTGGTCAGCTTGACCTGTTCAGGACGGGTACCTTCAATGATTGACACGGTCGTTCCGATTGTCGAGGGACATGGAGAGGAATCCGCCGTACCTGTATTGCTGCGGCGGTTCTTCGGAGACCGCAACAGGTTCGACATAAAAGTTCAGCGGCCGATCCGGCGGCAGAAGGATGCGTTCCTGAACAAGCCCGACGAATTCCGGCGATCGCTGGAGCTCGCCGCCGGCAAGGCGGGGAAGAACGGCTGCATTCTCATCATCATTGATTCGGATGACGGTTGCGCCGCGGCGATACAGGCAACGCTCAAATCGAGGGCTGATGAATTCCGGCCTAGCATACCCTGTTTCATCGTCTGCCCGACAACAGAATACGAAAGCTGGTTCATAGCAGCGGCGCGCTCGCTCCGCGGCCACCCGCGCGTGCGGGACGATGCCGCGCCGCCAGACGATCCGGAACGGATCGTCAACGCAAAAAAATTCTTGCAAAGAAACCTGCTCAAGGACGATGAGTATTACTCCGAAACGGTCGATCAGGCAAAATTCACTTCGTTTTTTCGTTCGAGGAAGCGGCCTGCTGCCGGTCGTTTCGAAAGCTCACAAAGGAACTGGATCGCCTGCTCCAGCTGTAGCGCTCCTGCCTGAAGGACCCGTCCCATGCCCCAACCCCCCCTCACCGTCGGCCTCCTGCTTTACGAGGGCGCCGCCCAGCTCGACCTGACCGGGCCGCACGAGGTGTTTGCGCGGATGCCGGACACGCGGGTGCTGGTGGTGGCGAAGACGCGCGAGCCGGTGCGGACCGATGGCGGTCTGCTCATCCTGCCGGACGCCGCGCTGGCGGACTGCCCGCGGCTCGACGTGATCTGCGTGCCCGGCGGGCCCGGCCAGGTGGCGCTGATGGACGACGCCGAGGTGCTGGGCTTCCTGCGCCGCCAGGCCGGGACCGCGCGCTACGTCACCGCCGTGTGCACCGGCTCGCTGGTGCTGGCGGCGGCCGGGCTGCTGACCGGCTACCGCGCCGCCTGCCACTGGCTGTCGCGCGACCAGCTCGCCCTGTTCGGGGCGGAGCCGGTGGCACAGCGGGTCGTGATCGACCGCAACCGGGTCACCGGCGGCGGCGTCACCGCCGGGATCGACTTCGCCCTCACGCTGGCCGCCGAGCTGTTCGGCCGGCCGGTGGCCGAGGCCATCCAACTCGGCATCGAGTACGACCCGGCCCCGCCGTTCGCCGCGGGCTCGCCCGAGTCGGCCGATCCCGCCGTGGTCGACCGGGTGCGCGCGGCCGCCGCCGCCCGCCAGGCGGAGCGCCGGGCCGTCGCGGAGCGGGCCGCCGCCCGTCTCGCGCAAACCGAGCAGTGAACCGCGGCGTGCGCGCTTGAGGCCACTGGACGCGCCGTGGCCGCGATGCCATAGTCCGCCGCGCACACCCCCGCGAACATCCCGAGCCGCGACCATGGCCTTCGACCTTCTCCAGTGGAGCGCCCGCGCCTACACGACGTACCATACGTGGCGCCGCGGCGAACCGGTCGGCACCGATGCCGACGGCAACAAGTACTACCGCGACAAGCGCACCGCCGGCACCCGGCGCGAGCGGCGCTGGGTCGTCTACAACGGCGAGGACGAGGCCAGCCGCGTGCCACCCGAATGGCACGCCTGGCTGCACCGCCAGCGCATCGATCCGCCGGATCCGGAGAAGGAAAGCCCGTTCCGCCGCCCCTGGGTGAAGGAGCACGTGCCCAACCTCACCGGCACCGCCGGCGCCTACCGGCCGCCCGGCGACGTGCTGCGCGGCGGCCAGCGCGACCGCGCCACCGGCGACTACGAACCCTGGGTGCCGTCGTGACGGCGCCGCCACCGGACGAGGCGTAAGGGCCATGCACCGCAACGTGATCGAGACGGTGATGGGCGCCGTCGTCCTGCTGGTCGCGGCGTTCTTCCTGGTGTTCGCCTACAGCAGCGCCAATCTGCGCCAGGTCCAGGGCTATGAGGTCAGCGCCCTGTTCGACCGCATCGACGGCCTGCAGGTCGGCGCCGACGTCCTGATCAGTGGCGTGCGCGTCGGCAGCGTGGTCGGCCAGGAGCTCGACCCGGAAACGTTCCGCGCCGAGGTGCGCATGAGCATAGACCCGTCGATCGAGCTGCCCGAGGACACCGCCGCGGTGGTGGCCAGCCAGGGGCTGCTCGGCGGCAAGTTCGTCTCGCTCGAGCCCGGCGGCGCGCTCGACGCCATCCCGCCCGGCGGGACCATCCAGTACACCCAGTCCACCCCGGGGCTGGAGCAGCTGCTCGGTCAGGTGATCTACAATCTTCAGGACCTGACCGCGCCCGAGGAGGACGGCGCCGGCGCCCTGTAACGGCGCCCGGTGCGCCCGCGCCCGCCGATCCCTGTTTCGCAACGCGCGGCGGCCGCGCTATTGTCCGGCCCGGCAGACCCCGGCACGGCCCGCGGGGCCTCGCGCAAGCCGGCAGCAATCGACATTCGCCCATGAGCATCCCCAGACGTTTCAGCCTGATCGCGGCGTGCGCCGCCGCCATCGCCGGGCCGTGGGCGTGGCCCGCATCGGCCGCCCGGCCGTCCATCGACCTGCCCTACGCCGTGCTGCAGGGCCTGGACAAGATCACCGCCCGGGTCATGCGCCTGGAGGTCGAGGTCGGCGACACGGTCGAGTTCGGCACGCTGGACATCACCGTGCAGGCCTGCCGCACGACGACGCCGGAGGAGGCGCCGGAGAACGCCGCCTTCCTGCAGATCGTCGACGAGCCGCCGGGCCAGGACGCCCAGGTCGTGTTCTCCGGCTGGATGTTCTCCTCGTCGCCGGCGATTTCGGCGATGGACCACGCCGTGTACGACGTCTGGGTGGTCCGCTGCGCCGCCGAGCCGACCCCGGAGGAGGACCTGCTGCCGCCGCCCGAACGCCGCCCGCTGCCCGAAGCGCCGCCGATCCCGCCGCCCCTGCCGGACGAACGGGCCACCTGAGCCCGCGCGTCCCGCAGGACGCGCGGCGCTGGGCTCACCACAGCAGCCGGAACGCCAGCGGCAGCAGCACCGCGGTGGCCAGCGCGTTCAGCCCCATGCCCAGGCTGGAGAACGCGCCGGTGGTCTCGTCCAGGGTGAAGGCGCGCGCCGTGCCGATGCCGTGCGCCGCCACGCCCATGGCCAGCCCGCGGGCGCGCCGGTCGCGGATGCGCATCAGGTCGAGCGTCCAGGTGCCGAGCACCGCGCCGGTGATCCCGGTCAGGATCACCAGCACCGCGGTCAGCGACGGCGCGCCGCCGATCTTTTCCGCAATGCCCATCGCTACCGGCGCGGTCACCGACTTCGGCGCCAGCGCCAGCAGGGTGCCGTCCGACCCGCCGAACGCCCAGGCCAGCCCCACCGCGCTGGCCGCCGCCGCCAGCGACCCGATCGTCACCGCCGACACGATTGCCGGCGCCGACCGGCGCACCGCCGCCACGTTCCGGTACAGCGGCACCGCCAGCGCCACGGTCGCCGGCCCGAGCAGGAAGTGCACGAACTGCGCGCCCTCGAAATAATCGGCGTAGTCGGTCCCCGTCGCCAGCAGCAGCCCGCCGAGCAGCAGCACCCCGACCAGCACCGGGTTGGCCAGCGGGTGCCGCCCGGCCCGACGGTACAGCGCGTCGCCGGCCAGATAGGCGACCAGGGTCAGCGTCAGGCCGAGCAGCGGCGACGCCGACAGGTAGATCCACAGCTCGAACAGCTCGCCGGTCATCGCCGCCCGCCCTCTCCGCCCTCTCCGGCCTCGCCGCGGAACAGCCGCAGCAGGCCGGCCATTGCCGCGCCGGTGACCGCGATCGCGAGCATCGTGCCGGCGACCACCGCCACCGCGATCGGCAGCCATTCCTCGCGCAGGACGGACAGGTACAGCACCACGCCGACCCCGGCCGGGACGAACAGCAGCGACAGGTGCTGCAGCAGCGCCCCGGCGGTCCGCTCCAGCCCCTCCGGCACGCCGCCGCCGGCCAGCGCGTCGCGCACCGCCAGTCCGGCGAACAGCAGCGCCATGCCGACCACCGGCCCCGGCACCGGCAGGTCCGCGGCGGCGACGATCGCCTCCCCGATCAACTGGACGACGAGCAGCAGGGCGAGAAACGGCAGCATAACGGATCCTTTCCTCAAGGCCGGTCCTCAAGGCCGGGCGCGGACCCGGACTCTCCGCCGGTTGCCGCCGGCCGGCCGCCGGCCGGACGGTGCCGGCGATGCGGTGAGGTGCCGGCCCCCATGCAGGATGCGTGCTGGCGCGCCCGACCCCGAAGGCGTAGGATTAACCATTGCGATGGCGCCCCGGACCGGACCGGGGCGGGACGAAAGAATGAAAACCACAGGGCCATGGGCGACAACCACGTCGTGACGACCATCCTGATCGTCGAGGACGAACCGGCGCACGCGGAGCTGATCGAGACCAACCTGCGCCGCGGCGGCCTGGGCAATCCGATCGTCCATCTTCCCGACGGGCAGGCGGCGCTGGACTATCTGCGCAGCCGGGGTCCGTATGTGAACCGCGACCGCTACGCCTCGCTGCTCATGCTGCTCGACCTGAACATGCCGGGGGTGGATGGCGCCCAGGTGCTGGCCGAGGTCAAGGCGGACGCGGCGCTGCGGAAAATCCCGGTGATCGTGCTGACCAGCACCGACGACCCCGGCGAGGTCGAGTCGGCGTACTACCTGGGCTGCAACGCCTACGTCACCAAGCCGGTGCCGTACGACCAGTTCGTCGGCACCATCCGCAGCCTGGGTCAGTTCGTCACGCTGCTCGCGGTGCCGAAGAACGGCTGAGGGGGAGCCATCGGGGTGACCGCCATCGAAGTCCGGAATCTGTTCAAGGTTTTCGGCCCGAGAAACAGCATCCAGCAGGCGATCGAGCGCGCCGAACAGGGCGAGACCCTGGAAGACATCTCCAAGGCGACCGGCTGCACGGTCGCGGTCAACAACGCCTCCTTCGAGATCGACGGCCCGCAGATCTTCGTGATCATGGGCCTGTCCGGCAGCGGCAAGTCCACCCTGCTGCGCTGCGTCAACCACCTGCTCGAACCGACCTCGGGCACCGTCAAGGTGGACGACCAGGACCTGGGCGCGATGGACAAGAAGGCCATCCGCGAGCTGCGCAAGCAGAAGACGGCGATGGTCTTCCAGCATTTCGGCCTGCTGGACAACCGCGACGTCCTCGGCAACGTCGCCTTCGGGCTGGAACTGCGGGGCGTGCCGGAATCCGAGCGCGTCAAGAAGGCCAGGGAGGTCCTGGAGCGGGTCGGGCTGTCCGATCATGCGGACGCGCGCATCGATGAGCTGTCCGGGGGCATGCAGCAGCGCATCGGGCTGGCCCGCGCCCTGGCCACGGACGCCGACATCCTGCTGATGGACGAGGCGTTCAGCGCCCTCGACCCGCTGATCCGGACGCAGATGCAGACCGACTTCCTGGAGCTCCAGGAGCAGACGCCGAAGGTGGTCCTGTTCATCACCCACGACCTGGGCGAGGCGCTGCGCCTCGGGGACCGGATCGCCATCCTCAAGGAGGGCACGATCGTCCAGATCGACCGCCCCGAGGAGATCGTGATGAACCCGCAGACGGACTACGTGGAGGCGTTCGTCGAGAACGTCGACCGCAGCCGCGTCCTGACCGCGGGCACCACCGCATGCGGCGCCGACGCGCTCGCGATCGAGCCCGACCTGTCGATCGAGCGCGCCCTGAACGCCATGGACGACGCCGGATCGTCCTTCCTCTACCTGGTCGAGGACGGGCGGGTCCGGGGCCTCGTGCATCGCCGCGACCTCGACACGGCGCGGGACGAGGACAGGGCGACGCTGGAGGCGGTCTCCGGCGACCCGCCGGAGCCCCTGCACGGCCACGACCACCTGCTCGACGTGATCCCCCGCGTCGCGCACAGCGAGGTCCCGCTGCCGGTCGTGGACGGCGACGGCCGGCTCGTCGGCCTGCTGTCGAAGACCCGCACCCTGGAAGCCATTGCCCGGATCAAGAGCGATGATCGAGATACCGGTCGGTAGATACATCGAAATCGGCATCGAATGGATGAACGCCAACCTGGCCCCCTTCTTCGGGGCCATCAGCACCGGCACGAGTGCCGCCATCGACTTCTTCGAGTCGATCCTGCAGGCCCCGCCGAGCTGGCTGATGCTGCTGTTCGTCGCCGCCCTGGCCTGGCGGCTCGCCGGGTACCGGGTGGCGCTGTTCTGCGCGGTCGGCCTGTTCCTGGTGGACGGCATGGGGATGTGGCCGCAGACCATGCAGACGCTGGCCCTGGTGCTGTCGGCCACGGTGATCGCCGTGACCATCGGCATCCCGCTGGGCGTTTGGGCCGCGCGCAGCGACATCGTGTCCCGGATCGTCCGGCCGATCCTCGATTTCATGCAGACGATGCCGGCCTTCGTGTACCTGATCCCGGCGGTCCTGTTCTTCAGGCTGGGGCAGGTGCCGGGGGTGATCGCCACCGTGATCTTCTCGATGCCGCCGGTCGTGCGGATGACCAATTTCGGCATCCGCGGCGTGTCGGAGGAGGCGGTCGAGGCCGGGCGCGCGTTCGGCGCCACCGATTCCGAGCTGCTGTTCAAGGTCCAGCTGCCGCTGGCCACGCCGACGATCCTGGCCGGCGTCAACCAGACCATCATGCTGGCGCTGTCCATGGTGGTGATCGCCGCGATGATCGGCGCCGGCGGGCTGGGCCAGGAGGTGCTGAAGGGGATCGAGCAGCTGCGCATCGACCTCGGGTTCGAGAGCGGCCTGGCGGTCGTGATCCTGGCCATCGTCATCGACCGGATCACGCAGTCGCTCGGCAAACGCAGGTAGGCCCGGCCATGCCCAGGCTGAGCCGCCGTCTGGAGATCGCGCTGTGGGTCGCGGCGTTCGCGGCGATCGTCCTGCTGGGCCGCTACGTCCTGTCCCCGCAGGACGAGGCGGCGCGGGACCGCGAGGTCGTGCGCATCGGCTATGTCAGCTGGGCGGAGGGCGTCGCCATGACCTACCTGGTCCAGGCGCTGCTCGAGGACCGGTTCGGCTACGCGGTCGAGCTGACCCTGGCGGACCCCGCCCCGATCTTCACCTCGCTGGCCAACCGGGAGCTCGACCTGTTCCTGGACGCCTGGCTCCCCAGGACGCACAGCAACCACATGGAGGCCTACGGCGACCAGCTGGTCGACCTGGGCCCGACCTACGAGGGCGCCCGCATCGGCCTGGTCGTTCCGGCCTATGTCGATGTCGGCGCGATCCCCGAGCTCGCGCAGGCCGGCGGGCGCTTCGACGGCGCCATCACCGGGATCGACTCCGGGGCCGGCATCATGGAGGCCACCCGGCGCGCCATCGAGGCCTACGATCTCGACATGGAGCTGCTGACGTCGTCCGGCGCCGCGATGGCGGCGTCGCTGCGGGACGCGATCCAGGGGGAGCGGCCGATCGTCGTCACCGGCTGGCGGCCGCACTGGATGTTCGCCCGCTGGGACCTGCGGTTCCTGGACGACCCGGAACGGGTCTACGGCGAAGAGGAGAGCATCCACACGCTGGCCCGGCGCGGCCTGGCCCGCGACATGCCCGAGGTGACCGCCTTCCTGCGCGCGTTCTCGCTGAACGACCGGCAGATCGGCAGCCTGATGGACCGGATGCGGCAGACGACCGAGAAGGACGAGGCCGCAGCCGTCTGGATCCGCGAGCACCCGGAGCTGGTGGAGTCCTGGTTCGAATAGGCCCGACGCGCACACCGTCATTGGATCGCCGAGGTCTCCGGCGCGTGGCCCCAGGCGCGGCAGTAGCGGCACGCCCCCTCGAGCAGCAGCTCGGCCTCCTCGGGGCGCCGGTTGATGCAGACGATGTGCAGCTGCACCTCCGGCCACTGTCGCCTGCGGCTCCGACACGACGCCGTCGTCGAACCAGCCGCGCAGGCCCGGGATGCACAGGTCTTGGTACCGCCGGACCCGGACCAGCACGCCGAAGGGTTGCCCGCACGCGGCCAGGTGCAGTGCCTCGATCGGCGCCGGACCAATCCGCGCCAGCCGGGCGTGTGCACCACCGAAAGCAGGCTGAAGGCTGGCGCGGTGGCGCGTGGCCAGATCCGCGGCATGGTGCATTTTTGCGGCGGCGGCCGGCGAGCCGGCCACCGCCGACCAGGATGCGCTTGATCATGATGGCACTCTTGCGCGGCTTGCCGCCATAGGCTAGGCATCTGAACCGACGCATCGCATCGTCAACGCCTTGAAGATATCGAGAACTGACACTAACTTGCGCACGGTCATGCAAGCAGGGAGACCGTCGGTGATGCGCAGCCGGACGCTGCTGACGGTGCACGAGGTCGCCGAGACCCTGAAGGTCAGGGAGACCACGGTCCGCACCTGGATCCGTGAACGCAAGCTGCGCGCCATCAAGTTCGGGCGCGAGTGGCGCGTTGACGCGGAGGACCTGGAGACGTTCCTGCAGGAGCACGCCAATCGCTGACGCCGGTGGTTGCAAGCGTGTGAACCTGTCATAGGATGCAGCGGGACGGGAGACGGAGCGGAACATGGCGGCAGCGGCGGGCGGCGCGCGGACGGCACCGGTGGCATGGATCGCAACCCTGCTGCCGCTCGCGCTGTTCGCGCTGTTCGTCGCACAGGTACCGATCATTGCCGCCGGCGGCGAGGTCCGCGTCGCCTGGGAGTGGGTCCCGTCGCTGGGCGTCGAGATCTCCTTTCGGATCGACGGGCTCAGCCTGCTGTTCGCCCTGCTGATCAGCGGCATCGGCACGTTCGTGTTCCTGTACGCCGGGGCATACCTGGCCGGCCACCCGCAGATTGTCCTGTTCTACCTGTACCTGTCGGCCTTCATGCTGGCTATGCTGGGCGTGGTGCTGGCCGACGACCTGATCGCGCTGTACGTGTTCTGGGAGCTGACCTCGTTCACCTCCTACCTGCTGATCGGCTTCGACACCGACGACCCGAAGGCGCGGCGCAACGCGCTGCAGGCGCTGCTGGTCACCGGTGCGGGCGGGCTGGCCATGCTGGCCGGGTTCGTCCTGATGGGCATCGTCGGCGGCACGTACGCCATCTCCGACCTGCTCGCGGCCGACGCGATCCGCGACCACGCGCTGTACGCGCCGATCCTGGCGCTTGTGCTGATCGGCGCCTTCACCAAGTCGGCGCAGATGCCGTTCCACTTCTGGCTGCCCAACGCCATGGCGGCGCCGACGCCGGTGAGCGCCTATCTGCACTCCGCAACCATGGTCAAGGCGGGCATCTACCTGATGGCGCGGATGCATCCGGGGCTTGGCGGCACCGAAGCCTGGGCCTGGACGCTGACGGTGGTCGGCGCGGTCACCGCCGTGTGGGCCTCGATTGTCGCCCTGCGCCAGACCGACCTGAAGCTGATGCTGGCCTACACCACGGTCATGGCGCTGGGCACGCTGACCATGTTCCTGGCCGAAGAAAGCAGCATCACGATTGCCGCGGCGGTGACCTTCATCCTGGTGCACTCGCTGTACAAGGCGACGCTGTTCATGGTCGTCGGCGCGGTCGACCACGAGACCGGCACGCGCCGGCTCGGCACCCTGGGCGGGCTGGCCCGCATCATGCCGATGACCGCCGCTGCCGCCGCGCTGGCCGCGTTCTCCATGGCCGGCTTTCCGCCGTTCCTGGGCTTCATTGGCAAGGAACTGATGTACGAGGGTGCGCTGGCGCTGGCGGCGTCGTCGACGCTGGTCACTGTCGCCGCGGTCGCCGCCAGTGCGATGATGGTGACGGTCGCCCTGATAATCGTGATCCGGGTTTTCTTCGGGCAGCGTCAGGCGACGCCGAAGGCGCCGCACGAGGCGCCCTGGGCGCTGCTGGCCGGACCGTTGACGATGGCCGCCGCCGGCCTGATCTTCGGCGTCGTACCCGATCTGGTCGGGCCGTCGCTGGTGCAGCCCGGCGCGGTGGCGATCGGCGGTGTCCGTGCCGATGCGGTCTACCTGGCGCTGTGGCACGGCATCAACCTGCCGCTGATGCTGAGCGTGCTGACCGTGACCCTGGGGTTGATCATGTTCTGGCAGTTCCGCCGGGTGGCGGCGGCGGTCGACGCGCTGTGCCGGCTGCTGCCGTTTGCGGATCGCCTGTACGACCGCACCCTGGACGGGCTGGTGTGGCTGGCGGCGGTGCAGACCCGCGTGTTGCAGAGCGGCTCGATGCGCAGCTACCTGGCGATCTGCGCCACCACCCTGGCGGTGGGCGTGGGCGGCACGCTGGTGGTCCGCGGCGGCCTGGCGGCGAACCCCAGTTGGCCGGATCCGGTCTGGTACATGTGGGGCGTGGCGGCGCTGATGGTGGCAGCGACGGCGGTGGCGGTGTTCACGCACTCACGGCTGGCGGCGATCTGCGCTCTCGGCGTGGTCGGCACGGGCGTGGCGCTGGTGTTCGTGGTGTACGGCGCGGCCGACGTCGCCATGACCCAGTTGATGATCGAAATCCTGGTCGTCGTCATCGTCTCCATGGTGCTGCTGCGCCTGCCGCCCTTCCAGGGCATGGCGCATTCCGGGCTCATCGGGCGCATCCGCGACGGCGTGATCGCGGTGGCCTGCGGCGGCGTGGTCACCGCGCTGCTGCTGGCGGCGACCGCGGCGCCGCTCGACCGCCGCCTGACCGACTATTTCGAGGCGCAGAGCGTGCCCGAGGGTTTCGGCCGCAACATCGTCAACGTCATCCTGGTGGACTTCCGGGCGCTGGACACCTTCGGGGAGATCGCCGTCGTCGCCGTCGCCGGGCTGGCCTGCTTCTCCCTGATCCGGACGCGCCGCCGCCGCCGCCGCGCCACGGCTCCAACCCCGACCGGGAGCACTCCATGAGCTCGCTGATCCTGATCACCGCGACCCGGTTCCTGACCGGGCTCATGCTGGTGTTCTCCGTGTTCCTGCTGCTGCGCGGCCACAACGAGCCCGGCGGCGGCTTCATCGGCAGCCTGGTCGCGGCGACCGCCTTCGCGCTGTACGCCATGGCGCTTGGCCCGCAAGCGGTGCGCAGCGCCATCCGGGTCGACCCGCGCAACGTGGCGATGACCGGATTGGGCCTGGCGCTGATCGCCGGCCTGTGGGCCGCACTGGAGGGCGCGGCGCTGTTCACCGGCCTGTGGGTCGAGGTGCCGCTGGCCGGCGGCGACTATCTCAAGCTCGGCACGCCGCTGATCTTTGACGTCGGCGTCTACCTGACCGTGGTCGGCGCGATCCTGACGCTGATCCTGGCGCTGGGCGAAGGCGTGGCCGAGGACTGACGCCATGGAAACCATCCTGTCTGTCCTGGTCGGCGTGCTGGTCGCGGGCAGCATCTACCTGATGCTGAGCCGCAACCTCGTAAAATTCCTGTTCGGGCTGATCCTGCTGTCGAACGCTGCCAACCTGCTGATCTTTACGGCAGGCCGGCTGACCTGGGCGGCCCCGCCGCTGGTGGCGGAGGGCGCGGCGGCGCCGGCGGGCGATGTGGCCAACGCCCTGCCTCAGGCGCTGATCCTGACCGCGATCGTGATCAGCTTCGGCCTGCTCTCCTTCGCCATGGTGCTGGCCTACCGCGCCTACGAGGAACTCGGTACGGTGGACACCGAGGCCATGCGCGTCGCCGAGCCCGTCGAGCACGGACCGGGCGCACGCATGGCGTCCGAGGCAGGCGCGCCCGCCGAGGCCCGGAAGGACGCGGCCGAATGACCTGGCTGATCACGGCCCCGATCGTCATTCCGGTCGCCACGGCGGTCGCCGCCTTCCTGGCGAGCCGGTCGCGCCTCGCCCGGCGCTGGATCAGCCTGGCCGGTGCCACGGCGCTGCTGGCCGCCGGCATCGCCCTGCTGGTCGCCGTCCTGGACGTGCCGACCGGGATCGTCGCCGCGCAGATGGGCGGCTGGCCGGCGCCGTTCGGAATCACCTTGGTCGCCGACGGGCTGTCGGCGATCATGGTGGTGATCACAGGGATTACCGGCCTGGCGGTGGCCGTGTACGCCCTGGCCGACATCGACCGGCGCGAGGAGCATTACGGCTTCCACCCGCTGTTCCACATGCTGCTGGCCGGCGTGTGCGGCGCCTTCGTCACCGGCGATCTGTTCAACCTGTACGTCTGGTTCGAGGTGATGCTGATCGCCTCGTTCGCCCTGATGGTGCTGGGCAGCCGCCGCGCCCAGCTGGACGGCGCGGTCAAGTACGTCGCGCTGAACCTGCTGGCAACGACGCTGTTCCTGGGCGCGATCGGGCTGCTCTACGGCATGACCGGCACGCTCAACATGGCGGACCTGCACCTGCGCGTGCAGGAGGTGGAGAACCAGGGGCTGGTCACCGCCGTGGCGATCATGTTCATGATCGCCTTCGGCATCAAGTCGGCGGTGTTTCCGCTGTTCTTCTGGCTGCCGGCCTCATACCACACGCCGTCGGTCGCGGTGTCGGCGATCTTCTCCGGCCTGCTGACCAAGGTCGGCGTGTACGCGCTGTTCCGCGTGTTCACGCTGATCTTCACCGGCGACGTCGGCTACACCCACACCCTGCTGCTGATCGTGGCCGGGGCGACGATGGTCACCGGCGTTCTGGGGGCGGCGGCGCAGAACGAGATCCGCCGCATCCTGTCGTTCCACATCGTCAGCCAGATCGGCTACATGATCATGGGCCTGGCGCTGTACACGCCGCTGGCCCTGGTGGGCGGGGTGTTCTATCTGGTCCACCACATCATCGTGAAGGCCAACCTGTTCCTGGTTGGCGGCGTCGCCAACCGCCTGACCGGCTCGTTCGAGCTGAAGAAGATCGGCGGGCTGTACAAGGCGAGCCCCCTGCTCGCCCTGCTGTTCGCGATCCCGGCATTCTCGCTGGCCGGGTTCCCGCCGCTGTCGGGGTTCTGGGCCAAGCTGCTGCTGATCCAGGCCGGACTGGAGGCGGAGTCCTACCTGATCGTCGCGGCGGCGCTGGCGGTCGGGTTGCTGACCATCTATTCGATGACCAAGATCTGGGCCGAGGCGTTCTGGAAGCCGCACCCGGACGGCGTGGTGCCGGGCACCGGGACGCTGGCGCTACGCCGCATCGACTGGATCCTGCTGGTCGCGCCGATCGCAGGCCTGGCGGCGCTGACGGTGGTCATCGGGCTGTGGGCCGAGCCGTTCCTGGCGGTGGCGACGCGGGCGGCGGAGCAGCTCCTCGACCCGCAGGCCTACGTCACGGCGGTGCTGGGGGTGACGCGATGACCCTGTTCCTGCTCAACGCGCTGTTCACCGTGGTCTGGGCGGCGATAATCGGCAGCTTCTCCGAGACCGCGCTGCTGACCGGCTTCGTCGTCGGCTTTGCGGCGTTGTATTTGACCCGCCCGCTGTACGGGGAGACCGCCTATTTCTCGCGGCTGTTCGGGGTGACGTACTTCCTGCTGTACTTTCTGTACGCGCTGCTCATGTCGAGCGTGAAAGTGGCGCAGGACGTGCTGCGCCCGCGCCTGAGGAGCCGGCCCGGCATCGTCGCGGTGCCGATGGACGCGCGCAGCGACGCGGAGATCATGCTGCTCGCCAACATCATTTCGCTGACTCCCGGCACGCTCAGCCTGGACGTGTCGCCGGACCGCGATACGCTGTACGTCCACGCCATGTTCGCCGACGACCCCGACGCCGTCCGCGCCGAGATCAAGGCCGGCCTGGAGCGCCGGCTGCTGGAGGCCATGCGATGATCGCGCTCGACTCCCCGATCCTGGAAGGGGCCGTCTACCTGTCGTTCGCCCTGATCCTGGCCGGCATGGCCTTCGCCTTCGCCCGTCTCGTCTATGGCGGCAATGCCGGCCCCGACGGCGGCGGCAAGAGCGGCCGTGGCGTGCGGGACCGCAGCGACATCCTGCCCGACCGGATCGTGGCGCTGGACCTGATCACCTTTCTGACCGTGGCGTTCCTGGGGGTGTTCTGCATTGCCTCCGGGCAGATGGCCTTCCTGGACGTGGCGATCGCGCTGGCGCTGGTCGGGTTCCTGGCGACCGCGGCGTTCGCCCGCTATGTCGAGCGCACCGCGGCGGCGACCACGGTGAGCGAAGACCGCGACGACTGAGCCTGGGGGAGACGCGCACCATGGCCGCCGACATCGTCACCGCCGTGCTGCTGGTCGCCGGCGCCGGCTTCGCGTTCATTGCGGGTCTGGGGGTGTGGCGCCTGCCCGACGTGATGATGCGCATGCACGCCTCGACCAAGGCCGGCACCCTGGGCGTCGGCCTGATCCTGCTGGGGCTGGCGGTGCATGCGGAGGATATGGGCGTGGTGTCGCGCGCGCTGGCGGCGATCGTGTTCCTGCTGCTGACGGCGCCGGTTGCCGCGCACATGATCGGCCGCGCCGCCTACCGGATCGGCGAGCCGCTATGGGATCGGACCGTCACCGACGAATGGGACCGTCACGGCGACCCGCCGCCGGCCGAGACCGACCCCATCCAGCCCGGGCCGACGGTCGCGGAGAAGCGCGACGACATCTAGGCCCGTACCGGGCGCCGGCGCCGGCGCCGCGGCGGATCGGACGAATCAGCTGCTGCCGGCCACGCCGGGCTGTATGCCGCTGCCGGGCGCTGGCAAGGCCGGGCGCTCGAAGTTGGCGTGCTCGTTGAGGAACGTCTCAAGGTCGATCACGGCGATCCGCCATTCCCGCCCGAACTTGATGGCGCGCAGGTCGCCATGCCGGATCCAGGCACGGATCGTGCTTTCCTTGACGCGGAGCTTCTCGGCGGCCTCGTGGACCGTGAACAATGGAGCGCGCAGCATGGCGACGACCCCTCTGGTGTTTTGATGTACGTTTGCAGTGGAGTGTATATGTTTAAGTAGCGTAGCTCTATCAACAGCATTGCATGAATTTGACAGCCGGGGGGCGCGACGGGCCGCCGCAGCGCCGGATGCACCGGCCGGCACACCGGGCCGCACCGCACAGGCCGCGTGCGGCGTTGTCGCGGCGGGGCCGGATGCTGTAAACCGGGACGCGACGACCGGACGACAGGCGGTTCCCGGAGGCGGCACCCGTGGCGCAGGCGCCCACCATCCTGATCATCAACGGCCCGAACCTGAACCTGCTGGGCGTGCGCGAGCCCGAGGTATACGGCAGCGACACCCTGGGCGACATCGAGATGGCCTGCGCGGAGCGGGCCGAGTCGCTGGGCCTCGGCATCGATTTCCGGCAGAGCAATGCCGAGGGCGAGATGGTTACCTGGATCCAGGAGGCCCGCACCGTCCACGACGGCATCCTCCTCAACGCCGGCGCCTACACCCACACGTCGGTCGCCATCATGGACGCGCTGCTGGCCGCCGACCTGCCGGTGATCGAGGTGCATCTGTCGAACCCGTACCGGCGCGAGGCGTTCCGCCACCGGTCCTACGTCTCGCTGGCCGCCGACGGCGTGATCTGCGGCCTGGGCGCCCACGGCTACCTGCTGGCCCTGGACGCCATGGCCAGGCTGATCGAGGCGGCGGCGCCGGAAGCGTAGGTTAGGGACGTGTTGCCGCCTCGGCCGGCAGAATTCGCTTGCACCGTGTGGCGAAAGGCCTTTTCTCGGGCCGGCAAGTCAGGCAAGGACGATCGGGCAGCAGCCATATGACGGAGTTCGACATCGACGGCGACCTGGTCCGCAAGCTGGCGGGCCTGCTCGACGAGACGGGCTTGAGCGAGATCGAGTTCGCCGCCGGCGACCGCCGCATCCGCGTGACCCGGCAGATCATGGCGGCCGCGGCGCCGACCGCCGCGCCCGCTGCCGTCGCGGCGATGGCCGCCGCCGACCCCGGTGCGCCGGCCGCGCTGCCCGACGGCGCGGTGCCCTCGCCCATGGTCGGCATGGTCTATCTGGCGCCGGAGCCGGGCGGCCCGCCGTATGTGCGCGCCGGCGATTCGGTCGCCGAGGGCGACACCCTGCTGATCATCGAGGCCATGAAGGTGATGAACCCGATCCGCGCCCCGCGCGCCGGCGTCGTCCAGCAGGTCGTGGTCAAGGACGCCCAGCCGGTCGAGTACGGCGACGTGCTCATGGTCATCACCTAACCGGCGGCAGGCATGTTCCAGAAGGTCCTCATCGCCAACCGCGGCGAGATTGCGCTGCGCATCCACCGGGCGTGCCGCGAGATGGGCATCAGCACGGTCGTCGTGCACTCCACCGCCGACGCCGACGCCATGGCCGTGCGCCTGGCCGACGAGAGCGTGTGCATCGGCCCGCCGCCGGCCCGCGACAGCTACCTGAACATCCCGGCAATCCTGACGGCGGCGACCATCACCGGCGCCGACGCGATCCACCCCGGGATCGGCTTCCTGGCCGAGAACGCCCGCTTCGCCGAGATGGTCGAGGAGCACGGCTTCGCCTTCATCGGCCCGACGCCCGAGCACATCCGCGTCATGGGCGACAAGATCGCCGCCAAGAAGACCGTGCTGGCCGCCGGCCTGCCGGTGGTGCCGGGCTCCGACGGGCCGGTGGCGACGCTGGCGGAGGCGCGCGTCGTGGCCGAGACGGTCGGCTATCCGGTGCTGGTCAAGGCGGCCTCCGGCGGCGGCGGCAAGGGCATGAAGGTGGCGCGCGACCGCGACGCCCTGGCCGCGGCGGTCTCCCTGGCCCGGGCCGAGGCCGGCGCGGCGTTCGGCGACGACAGCGTGTATCTGGAGAAATACCTGGAGCGGCCGCGCCACATCGAGATCCAGGTGCTGGGCGACGCCCACGGCGCCGTGGTCCACTTCGGCGAGCGCGACTGCTCGGTGCAGCGCCGCCACCAGAAGGTCATCGAGGAGGCGCCCTCCCCCGCCCTCGCCCCGGCCGAGCGCGCCCGCGTCGGCGCCCTGGCCGCCGACGCCGCCCGGCGCATCGGGTATCGCGGCGCCGGCACCATGGAGTTCCTGTACGAGCACGGGGACTTCCACTTCATCGAAATGAACACCCGGCTGCAGATCGAGCACCCGATCACGGAGATGATCAGCGGCGTCGACCTGGTGCGCGAACAGATCCGCATCGCCGCCGGCGAGCCGCTCGGCTACGGCCAGGACGACCTGCGCTTCTCCGGCCACGCCATCGAGTGCCGCATCAATGCCGAGCACCCGGACACGTTCACCCCGTCGCCGGGCCGTATTTCCTCGTACCACGCGCCGGGCGGGCTGGGGGTGCGCGTGGACAGCGCGCTGTACGACGGCTACCGCGTGCCGCCGCACTACGACAGCCTGATCGCCAAGCTGATCGTGCACGGCACCAACCGCCCCGAGGCGCTGATGCGGCTGCGCCGGGCGCTCGAGGAGTTCGTGATCGAGGGGCTCGACACCACCTTGTCGCTGCACCGCCGGCTGGTCGCCTTGCCTGGCTTCGCCGACGGCGCGTACGATATTCACTGGCTCGAACGCCTCATCGAAGGCGGCTGATCCGGACGCGCCGCCCGGCCGCGGCGGCACCCGGCGACCGGGGACGGCGGTGGGGCGGCGGGGACGGCCCCGGCCGGCGAGGGCAACAAGGGACGACGTGACCGACATCACCCCGGGACTGCTGCTGCGCGCCTACGCCAACGGGTACTTCCCCATGGCGGACAGCGCCGACTCCCCCGACCTGTTCTGGTTCGACCCGCCGATCCGCGGCATCCTGCCGCTGGAGGCGTTCCACGTGCCGCGCCGGCTGCGCCGCACCGTGCGCCGCGGCCGGTTCGAGGTGCGCTACGACACCGCGTTCGCGGACGTGATCGAGGCCTGCGCGGAGGCCACCGGCGAGCGCCGCAAGACCTGGATCAACGCCCAGATCAAGCGCCTGTACTGCGACCTGGCCGCGCTGGGCCACGCCCACAGCGTGGAATGCTGGCGCGACGGCCGGCTGGCCGGCGGCCTGTACGGGGTGTCGCTGCGCGGCGCGTTCTTCGGCGAGAGCATGTTCACCCGCGAGAGCGACGCCAGCAAGGTCGCCCTGGTCCACCTGGTCGCCCAGCTCCGCCGCAACGGCTTCGCCCTGCTCGACTCCCAGTTCATGAGCGACCACCTGCGCCAGTTCGGCGGCCTAGAGATCGGCAAGATCGACTACCGCGCCCGCCTGTCCCAGGCCATGCGCCGCGAGTGCCGGTTCGCCCCGGTGCCGGACCGCGAGGCCGTGGAGGCGCTGCTGGGGGAGGAGAGGGAGCCGGGATGAGGGGGGGGAGCGGGGGGTGGCGGGATAAGATGTTGGCGCCCTTATTGCCGCCGGCCCTCATCTGCATGCGAAAGCGCACGATGTCCGCCATGAAAACGGACGATCAGCCTTTTCTCGGCAACGGATGACAGGCCGGGCAGCCGTGGGGTAGGATCAACTCCCGCGGGCATGGCATCGGCATCGGAATGGATTGAGGTGTTGTGGCCGGATCTGTTCTCGTATCCAGACACTTACGTCATACATAACAGTCGTGGTTTGAAACAGGGCGAGTGGCGCGGTCCCAGCTGCCGAAGTTGAGAATAAGAACACCGTGAATATCCATCTACATGAGCAACTGAAATCGCATATCTGGGAGATCGCCAACCGGCTTCGCGGACCCTACCGACCGCCGCAGTACCGCTTGGTGATGCTGCCGATGGTCGTTCTTCGCCGGCTGGATGGCGTTCTGGCGCCCACCAAGCAAGTCGTTCTCAAAAAATTCAAGGAGATCGAGACCCAGAAGATGCCCGAAGCGGCAAAGCATCGCATTCTGGGCAAGGCCGCCGATCCGAAACGAAATCACCCGCTCTACAACACCAGCCCTTACACCTTCGCGCGTCTGCTCGGCGATGCCGAGAACATCGCGCCCAACCTCGTTTCCTACATCAATGGTTTCTCGCCGACGGCTCGGAGTATCTTTGAGCGCTTCAAGTTCAGCGATCAGATCGAAAAGCTGGACGCCAGCAACCGCCTCTTCACTATTGTGAAGGCCATGGCCGACGTCGATCTTCACCCCAGCCGGATCGACAATTTGCAAATGGGGTACCTGTTCGAGCATCTGGTGATGCGCTTCAACGAACAGGCAAACGAGGAGGCCGGCGATCACTTCACGCCGCGCGAGGTCATCCGCCTCATGGCAAACCTCATCTACACCGGCGAGCAGGACGTCTATAAGCCCGGCATCTATCGCACGATCTACGATCCCGCATGCGGCACCGGCGGCATGCTGTCGGAATCCGAAAAGCTTATCCTGTCGCAGAACGATCGCGCACAACTGGCCCTGTTCGGTCAGGAGTACAATGATGAGTCCTGGGCCATCTGCTGCTCGGACATGCTCATCAAGGACGAGGACACCGCCAACATCGTCCTGGGCGATACGCTCGGCGACGGCAAGACGGGAGACGGCTTCGAGGGCACGTGCTTCCACTATCTCACAGGGCTGTTCGGTTCTATCCGTGAAGGTGCGGACAATCGGATGGCGAGTCCGGATGGCGTGACGCGATAGATAAAAAGAGTCTTTCAGCGTGGGTTTTTGTGTGAATCTATGGCCGGCAGCC
>Ga0081535_100128_pt1 | contig 71458 bp, 60 predicted proteins | sample HotLakmasection3_FD_71020 | JGI IMG/M metagenome (GOLD analysis project Ga0081535, IMG submission 71020) | Hypersaline microbial mat communities from Hot Lake, Washington, USA - Section #3 (SPADES assembly) (version 2) | ecosystem: Environmental > Aquatic > Non-marine Saline and Alkaline >... | reverse complement strand
CTTGCTCTTCTGGGTCGATCTTCGGCAGGTTCAGGTCGAGGGGCGGCTGAATCGTCATACCTCTTACTCTACCGATTTTTCCCTCATTCGCAATAGCACCCTCTTCTTGCGGTGACTAATTACGTTTTAGTTTTCTGGGACGGTTACAAAAAATGGGGCCAGCATTGCCACAGAGATTGAGAATAATCAAGCCTTTGAAGCACGCATCAGAAAAAAGAAGAAAGAAGTAGAACGGCTCAAAAGTCAGCTAAATTCTCGGCTACCGAAATTTAGGACTTTCTCAGGTCAGCTACTCCCTTATTTATTCGATGAGTGTGTAGATTTGAGCAAAGCCAAACCTCAAAGCGACGCAACAGGAAAAAATATCCCGCGCAAGCATAGCGATTTGCCCTGTTTAATTTTGTTTTACAGCAGAGACGACATTACGTGGGAGCTGATTCAGCGCATGAATCCTAACTCGCAGATTTTGGAGGATCGCATTTTTATTAAGATTAAAGGGCTTGATAAGTATGTAAAGCAACAAGGGATTGCCCAACCTGCCGTGTTTGAAATCTGTTGTGGTGTCCGGCAACTTTCATACTTCAAACAGTGCCACGAAGAATGGCAACTGTATTCAAAGAATCAAAATGGCTACTCAACTCGGGATTTCCTGCTACAGTCAGCATCTCTAGTCTGGAAGAAAAAAGGTATTCCAAAAGGCCAGCGAAAATCATCGAATAAGCTGTACAGGTATGAACCCTATCTGCAAATTACGATTGATACAGACAAACTAACCTTTGAAAGCTCCGAAAATAAAAGATTGGCAGAGCTCGAGGCTGTAGAGCGCATCATCGTCAGCTATGAGGCTAAACAGCAATATGGGTAACTAACCACCCAGCAGGAGAAAGGACTTCAACGTAGCCTCACTACTCGCAGAAAACTAGAGGGTAAAAGTTTTCCAAGACCTTCCAAGCCTCTATACCAAGGGAATCAAAACTTAGTTTTGGGGGTCAGCTTTGGTTTAGAAAAGCCGGTAGCTGTCGCCATTGTGGACCTAACCAAAGAGCAGACAATCACGGTTAGAAGTGCTAAACAACTCCTGGAAGCCAACCACAACCAGCTGAGTGCTTACCGGCATGAACAACGTCATAACTCAAGCCACCGACGTAAAAATCAGCGGCAGCGTAAAAGTGCAGAAATCTCAGAGCATCGTAGAGGGATGCATATTGATCGTGTCATGGCAAAAGCAATCGTGAATTTGGCCCACGAATACAAGGCCGGTCTGATCGTGCTGGCTGATTGCAAAGGCATCCGCGATCGCATCCAAAGCGGCATCGAAGCACAAGCTGAGCATAAGTACCCAAAAGACATCGAACGCCAGAAAGCTTATCTCAAGTAGTACCGAGTCAATGTTCACAAATGGGATTTTAGAAGGCTGAGTCAGTGTATCCGTGACAAAGCTGGAAAAGAGGGCATCCCTGTGGAGATAGTTAAGCAGCGCTATCAGGGTGATCTGCCCGCCAAAGCGGCCCAAGTTGCTTTTGATGGCGCTAAAGTCTTGAGTAGCTAGACCTAGCTGCTTGCTAGAACCTTGAAAATTGAATAGCATTTTGTCTTAGCGCCTCCACTCATGTTTGAAGGAACCTCTGAGATGGAGGAAATGGGTGGTTTTCTACCGTAAGGTATTTCTTTCCGGCCCTTGTAGTCTACGGTTCTCTCGTAGAACCTGCCCGGTCTGCGCTGCTGCCCTTCGGGTATGCGGGAACTTAGTTTCCCAAAGTGCTGCGATGTGGGATTAAGCCATGCTGGTAGAGTCGCTTTTACTAGTATGGCGTAGGTCGCACCCAGTAACAGACTAAAGCTTCAACTTTTTTGTTGGGGTGGGGGTTTTCCTCTGTGGCAACTACAGAATGGTGCGCGATTTTGCGTCACTATTTATCAGGCTATGTGAGCAGCTTCCCTATTTCAGGTAAACCGCTCGCATAGATATCCACTTCCAAACCTTCAATTTGGCAAACCCGAGCGAGGTCACTTTGCCTGGGAGCCTTGCCAAAAACTCTGAGTTCTTTACCAGAAAGGACTTTCAGCTACTTAATCTCATATTGAAAGTCTTACTTGCTAGTGCTGACTTCCGATTTGAGGGATTTTAGAACAGCTTTGACAAAGTGCTGAAAGAAATCCTTACCCTATAAGACTCACAGCCCGCAGGGTCGCCATCAGCGATTCAGCCGGTGGTGGATAGAAAGATGTGAAGACAGTGCTTTGCGCTGCCAACGAACCTAAGGTCGCCATCAGCGATTCAGCCGGTGGTGGATAGAAAGCGGTCAATTGGGACCCCATCGATCAGACAGTAATTGGTCGCCATCAGCGATTCAGCCGGTGGTGGATAGAAAGCAGTATTTACGATCACCGCCCATTAATCTGTCGCCTGTCGCCATCAGCGATTCAGCCGGTGGTGGATAGAAAGTCTGTCAAGGATGACTTTCAGCAAGAACGTCGAGACGCTGTCTTGAATCTAGCGGTGGATAGAAAGGAGCACTTGAATGGCATCCACAGCCAATAAGCGGACATCCCATGACTGTTTCGATTTACTTCAGCCTAGAGTTCTAGGCGAATTACGAACACCAGATAGTGTTTGAAGCGCCTTACATAGCGCCTTGAGCCAAATATTATCAACTGGAACCACTACCTACGGTGGAGCTTTCGACAGCCAAAATTGCCTCCCGCATCTTTTTCTCTTGCAAGAGCTATTGAAAACTGGATTTTCTTGAGTGCTTTTGAACTAGAAGGCTCAGAAGCTTGAATTTACGTCCAAAATTTCACTAGCTGTTGAAAACTAGCAAATAGCGATTTAATGGACAACAATATCAAAGCCTAATGGAGCTAAGCGGATTCGAACCGCTGACCCCTTGAATGCCATTCAAGTGCTCTACCAACTGAGCTATAGCCCCGCATAATGCGATTATGATCATGCCCTGTGGGGGGGACTAGCGTCAAGCACTATAAAGAAATTAATGCTGATGAAGGAATGAAACGCGCTAGAGTCAGGGCAGACCGATCGCATCTCTAAGACTGTGCCCATGGCCCCATCTGACCCATCCACCAACCCGTCTGTTAACGTTGACCAGCTCGTCACCCAGCTTCGCCGCAAAGAGGGTACCTGGGTCGAGTGGGGCAAAGCTTGCCAAGCACTCCAAAAGTCGGGCATGAATCCCCAGGCGTTGTTTGAAGCCACGGGGTTTGAACCGACGCAGCAGAATCTGGTGATCATCGCAGCGCAGGTTTATGACTCGGTGGTCAAAGCGGCGGCTCCCGAAGCAGTGCAGACCCACTTTGGGCAACGGGGCAGCGACATTTTGTACGAGCTGCGGATTTTGACCCAGCGCGATCGCGCTCGGGCCGCCGAGGTCGCTCTGCAGCAAGGACTCGATGCTGACACCATTAAAGATGTCGCTAAAGCCATCAAAGAATATTCCTACTTTAAAGCACCCCCCAACGGATTTACCGAGACTGCCGGCGATGCCGTCGCTTACAACTACTGGAAGCTCGCCCGCCAGCAGGCAGATTTGGCCGCCCGATCGCGGCTCATTGCCCAGGCCTTACGCTTTGCCACCAGTGAGGGGGCTCGCCAGCAAATTGAAACGCTACTCACCGATCTGACCGTCGTCCAATCGCGCCCGGCCCCCACCCTGCCCACCTATCGCTTAGAAACCGATTCCGAGTTACCCATGGCCATTCCGCTGGCAGGACAACTGCCCCTGAGCCCAGAGGATTTTCAAGCTATCCCTGTCATCGTGCCCGAAGAACCGTTTGGCCTGGTGAAGTCCGCTGGGCCTGCGGCCTGGGTGCCGGTGCCCGGTTGGCAGGTGATTTTGCAAGCCGAAGACCCCATCGGCATTTTGGCCAAGCCTAAACAGTTGCCCAATGTGCAAAATCCCGAAAATCCCGAAACGGTGCTGCTGGTGTGCGATCGCGCCCAACGCCACTGGGAAGCCGACAGCTACTTTTTCACGGCTCAAGGCGACACCGTGACTGTAGAGTGGCTGCCCGAGGCCACTGACCAAAAGCTGCTGGGCAAACTCCTGGTGGTGATGCGACCCAAGCGCATTTTGGATGAAAATTATACCCGCGAACTCATGCAGTTTGAAGAATAGGGGTGGCGATCGCCGACCTGCTACCCAGTACCCAAAACCCCAGCACCCGACTCACCGATCTACCCATGCCCCTTGAACGTCGCTTGTCCCGCGCCATGTTTTTAGAAAACGAAGTGGTCGAACTCCGGCAACTGTGTCTGACCCCAGGCCGCATGTTTGAACCCGGCAAATACATCGCAGGCGAACTGCCCGATGTTGCCTTTGAAATGGGCTTGGTGGACAAGCTGCCACCCGTGCGCGGTCAAAGCGAAGAAATCGGTAAACCCCCGACTCATGAGGACTAACGGGCATCATTGCCCCTCCAGCAACATCTCCTAGTTGCCCTGAACATGCCCGCTCAGGGGACGGTTCCCTCGCCCGCAGCACAAAATATCGGCTCCTCCGACAGGGAACCGTCCCGTTGGTACCGTTGGCAGTATCGCGATCGCTTCATGGAAGATCGCCCTAATTGGCAGGCGACATCGCCTCAGGCAACACAATCATGGCGTCACCGAAGGAATAGAAGCGGTAGTTTTCGCGGACAGCTTCGGCGTAGAGTCTGAGCAAGCGTTGGCGGCCCATCATCGCGCTGACCAACATCATCAAGCTCGACTCTGGCAGGTGAAAGTTCGTCATCAGGCCATCCAACACCTGCCACTGATAACCGGGATAGATAAACAGGTTGGTTTTGCCCTGGAGGGGTTGGAGTTCTCCCGCTTGGGCGGCCCCTTCCAGCGCCCTTGTGACGGTGGTGCCGACGCCGATCACCCGGCCCCCATTGGCTTTGGTCTGGCGGATTTTTTCAACGGTGGCGGCGGGGACATCCAGCCATTCGGCGTGCATTTTGTGGTCGGTGATGGTCTCGGCCTCTACGGGACGAAAGGTGCCGACCCCGACGTGCAGCGTGATAAAGGTGCGATCGATGCCTCGCTTTTCCAAACGGTCAAACAACTCAGGGGTGAAGTGGAGACCCGCAGTGGGGGCGGCGACGGCTCCCAGCTTGTCAGCGTAGATGGTTTGGTACCGTTCCGGCGGCGCAGTGGACTCGGTGATGTAGGGGGGCAGGGGCATCTTACCCAGGCGATCGCACACGTCAAAAAAAGCCCCCCCATCGGGGAGCGTAAACTGCAAAATCCGCCCGCTGGTTTCCGGATCCGTTTCCAACACCTCGGCGATCAGCAGCGGGTGATCAGAATTTTCACCAAAGTGGATGGTGGCTCCGGGTTTCAGGCGTTTGCCGGGTTTCACCAGGGCTAGCCAACGGCGGGGCGATCGCTCCTCTAGCAGCAAAATCTCGACCGCAGCCCCACCCCCCGTTTTTTGGCCAAAGAGGCGGGCGGGCAACACCTTGGTGTCGTTGAGCACCAATAAATCCCCTGGCTGTAAGAGATCGGGCAGATCGTAGACGTGGTGATGGGCGTGCTCCGTCGGCGAGGTTACGGTCAAGAGGCGGGCATGATCCCTCGGCTCTACCGGGTTTTGCGCAATGCGATCGGGGGGCAAGTCGTAACGGTAAGCAGAGAGTTGAAAGTCTGGATTTTCGGCAGTACCCATAGGTCCCGGCGTAATTGGGTAGAACCCCCATGGTAATGCGCGGAGTTTCCCAGTGTCTAAAGCTGGACGAACTCAGCAGAATATAAATGTACGCACCCACCGGAGGGTTCCAGATGGATTACATCTATCACCTCGCCAACGCTAGTTTAACCCTTCGAGTTGTCGAACACCTGCTGAGAACAACCGATCTGCCGTTATCTTGGATTACCGTAATCCACCAGATTGACGGTTGGGTTGTCAAAGTGAGAATGCAAGACCTCATCGAAGAGTCCGTTGCTGAAGATTTTCGTGCCTATTTGAATGAACTCGGCATTCCCCATGAGCCCAACATTCGTCTCCGCATGGCCCTGTGGGCACTAGAAACCGGGCAGTCGCCGGTGGATGTCATGCGCCGCTATCAAGTTGCTGTGGTTTCTCACGGTAAGCCTGAGCGCGATGAAATTGAAGCTTTTCGTAATCAGTTTGTCATGGGTTTGGGCTACTGCCCCGAAACGTTGGCCTAAGTCGACTCGTCTGTTGTTGGCTAGTTTGTCTCTCTTCCCCAGTGTCCCGGTTTCCGATGTGAAACCGGGACATTTTTTGCGGGAGTTCTAGTTGAAGCGCGGGGGTGCTCGCTAATCCCAATCTGGTCTGTACCGGAAGCATAGAGTCACCCCGTAGAATGGAATCAGGCACATCACTTGGCAGCGATGGAATCTAATCGACTGAATCAAGCACTCATCAAAATTGTCGGTTTAGGATGGGCGGCTTTTGCGATCGCCGCGATCGCCATTCGCACGGTCTTTGCCGCCCCTGATCTCGTCTTGCTCGTTGACCGGAGCTATTGCGAACCGGCCCAGTGGGCGACTGTCGCCGATGCGTATCAAGCACTTTATCAACAAGAGCAGCGAGGGCAACTCAATCTGGAGTCGGTCATTTTGTTCAGTGCGCTGGGCGAAGAAGCGACCGAACCGCCCACCCCCGACGCCTTTCGCGAGTTGCAAACCTACGGCAAAGCCAGCCCCGAACGGCAGTCTGCCCTGGAAGCCCAGTATCCTGATGCTCGCCTGCTGCAATGTCGTCAGTAGGCAGATGGACGCCCTTCAGCCTGGGAATTGGCGGAAAATCAACGCCTGGTGAGGCCGTGGCTGGGTAGCTGAGTGGAGAGACCGCCCCCCGCAACCCTGGCTGGCAACCTCCGAATTCTCAATTCCCGATAAACATCATGAACCCTTTCAGGATGGTCCCCTGGAACGACTGTAGGCTTTAAGCAGTCATGCTAAATGGCCCGATCGCGTTTGGCTACGGAAGGAAGAGCGATGTCACGAGGATTTTCACGCCGTCATTTTTTGCAAGCGACTGGGGCGACGTTGGCGGCCCTGGGCTGGTCACAGTGGGAGGTCAGGCGGCAGGGCGATCGCTACGGGCGGGCCTGGGCGCAAGCGACCCCCCGCAAACTCGCCTTGCTAGTCGGCATCAACGACTATCCCCGCGACAGCCAGTTTGCGCCCCTGAATGGCTGTGTGAACGATGTCGAACTGCAATATCACTTGCTGGTGCATCGATTTGGCTTTAATCCGGCGGATATTGTCAAACTGACGGATCAGCAAGCCACCCGTGAAGACATGCTCACTGCCTTTGAGGAGCACTTGATCAAGCAGGCCAAACCGGGCGATGTGGTGGTGTTTCACTTCTCGGGGCACGGTTCCCGCGTGCGGGATCCGGATCAGGATTTTGCCGACGGGCTGAACAGTACGCTGGTGCCCGTCGATAGCCCCCTGCCGGAGAACTTCCCCCGTGAGGGTGGTCCCGTCGACGATATCACTGGCCATACGATCTTCCTGCTGGGAAGCGCCATGCCCACTGACAATTTCACCATGGTGCTGGATAGCTGTCACTCCGGCGGAGCCAAGCGGGGCAACTTGACCATCCGATCACGGGCCGGGGGCAGTGGCCTCACCATGAGCGCGACGGAACTGGCCTATCAAGCCGACTGGCTTTCGCGCTTAAACCTGAGCCCTGAAGACTTCATCCAGCGGCGGCGCGAGGGGATTGCCAAAGGCGCAGCGATCGCCTCCACCAAGCGGGAACAGTACGCGGCAGATGCGCCGTTCAGCGATTTCTACGCGGGGGCGTTTACCTTTGTGTTGACCCAGTATCTCTGGCAGCAAACGGGAGGGGATCCCTTGAGCAGCGCGATCGCCAATGTTGCCCGCACCACAACCGAACTTTCCTTCAGCAATCAAGAACCGCAGTTTGAAACCCAGCCTGGGCGCAACTTTGGCAGCGAACCGTTGTATTTCACCCCCAAAGTCGCGTCCCCCGCCGAGGCCGTCGTCACCAATATTGCGGGCGGCGAGGTCGAAGTCTGGCTAGGCGGCGTTGATCCCAACAATTTGGAAGTCTTTGACGCGGGAGCCGTGCTGTCCGGTGTGGACACCACGGGACAAACACGGGGCCTGGTGCAGTTGACGACCCGCCAGGGTCTCACGGGCCGGGGGCAGCTCTTGGCAGCGGCCACCCTGCCCTCAGGAGCGCTGCTCCAAGAACAGGTGCGGGGCATTCCCACCAACGTCACTCTGCGGATTGGTCTAGATGAGTCGCTGGGCGCAGAGGCCGCGATCGCCCGTACAGCTTTAGAGACCATTCCCAGTGTGGAAGCGCTGGATCTAGGTGGCGATGAGGTGCACTACATCTTCGGGCGCATGACCGCCGCCTATCGCCAGGAACTTGCTGGGCAACCGGGCATGCCCGCCGAAAACAGCATCGGTCTTTTTTCCCAGGGGCTGGATCTGGTGCCCGACTCCTACGGCAATCCGGGCGAGTCGGTGGAAAGTGCAGTGGCAAGACTGCGACCGAAGCTGCGATCGCTCCTCGCTGCCCGCACCGTCAAGCTGACGTTGAACCCCGGCTCCTCCCGGCTCAATCTCAACGTGGCCATGTCCGATGAAAAGGGCAATCGCGTCTTGGGAGAAGCTGTAACCATCCGTGGCAGCAGTAGCCCCCCGCCCGCCCGTCCGGGGGTCCCCCAGATTCCCTTAGAGACGGGGCTCCAGTTCCAGATCGAAAATCGCGAAAACCGAGATCTATACCTGAGCGTCCTCGTGATCGACGCCACGGGGATCATGTCCGTGATTTTCCCCAATCAGTGGACGGCGGCGGTCGAATCGACGTTGCTACCGGCAGGGGAAACCTTGCGGCTGCCCGATCCCAATCGCGACGGCTTCCGGCTGGTGACGCAACCGCCCGTGGGCACTACAGAGGTCTTGGTGGTGGCGAGTACCCGACCGTTGGATAAGGCGCTGAGAGGCTTGCAGGCGATCGCGGATGAACGCGGCTTGCGCGATGGCCCCGTTGCCATTCCGGATCCCAACTCCGTGATTGACGATTTGCTGGCCGACGTCAGCGCTGACGCCTCTGGACCCGTGCATGCATCCACACGAACGGTTGATGTTTCGCAACTGGCGGCGCTTTCGATCACCTTTGACGTGATTTGAGTTCAGCGAGTAGCGGCCCCTGAGGCGCACTGCCCCATCCACCCATCACCCATCCACCGCCCCAACCGGGAAGGCCATGTCCCCACCTTTCCCCTAGTCGGGATACCAGAACATCCCCTTAATTCCTTCTGGATCCGGCATAAAGCCCAAGTTCCGATAAAAATCCACCACATGGGGATCCGCGAATAGCGTCACGTTGCTAATGTCTTCGCTGCGCAGTTTCTTGATGAGCTGTTTCATCAGCGTCTTGCCCAAGCCCTTGCCCTGATAGTCAGGATGCACCACCACATCCCAAATGGTCGCGTTAAAGGCGTGATCCGACGTAGCTCGCGAGAACCCAATCAGGCGGCGACGGCTGCCCTGCTGCTCCCACATCGTCACCACCAGAAAGCTGTGCTCGATCGCTTTGCGCACCTTCCGGATTGGGCGTCGCGCCCAGCCCACAGCGTCACACAACTCTTCTAACTCGTAGAGGTCGATGTCGCGCTCAGTGCTGAAAATAATTTGTGTACCGCGATCTTGATTAGAGACCTCGGTCAGGGTTTTCGCTGATAAATCCTTATCCCGGGGGGGCGTGTCGGTCTCAGCACCAGTAAACAAGCTTTTCCAGAAACCCATACAGGTTTGGACAACCAATAATGAGAAACAGTGTCAGTCTATTAGACTAATATATCTGCTCGACCTTGTCTTCTGCTGACCAAAGAAAACAAAATTGCCGGAAGGGTGCTGCCGGGTTATTTCTCTACCGAGGGAAGGCTAGATCACACGTAGTCAGCAGCCACAGCCTGAATCCCATCAGCAAGGATAAGATGATGATACATCTGCATGGTTTCTGGCTGTGACCGTCTTCGGTCGGTCTGATTCGACGCAAGCTTTTGAGTGTTCCCGTGTTATGGCTGCTGGGTTAAAACCATCCACTGTAGAGTTGCTAAAGCGATTTAACCGCGCTTTTCCACAGTTTTATGAGCAGTTTGTCAGCAGTGAGATTCAGCTTCAAAACCTCCGCTTGGCTTATCAGCTCTACAAAACCCGGAAAGCCGTCATCGAGCTGAAACCTGAGGGCAACCGCAGTGCCCTCCATTTTGCCTATCGCAATCAATCTTTCTTGCTCAGTGACATTTTCGGCGTCTTGGCCGCCTACGGGCTGACCATCCACAACTTGAGTCTCTATGGGCAGATTTATCCGCCGATGCTGGTGTTTATCAAGCTGGTCGTCTCGCGGGGCGGCAAAGCCCTGCCCACCAAGACCGCTGACAACGTCTGTCGGGCCGTTAGAGAAGCTCTTGCAGGGCATTTTGAAGTCGAAGAAATGTTGACGGTAGAGTTCAACCTGGATGAAGGGTTAGAGCAGGTCGAAACGGAATTCTACGTGGATCCGGTGTTTCACCTGCCCGCGTTACTGATTGAGGCGGACAACCAACCGGGTCTGTTTTACAAGGTGATGTACGCCATTTGGCAAGAAGATCTGTTGGTGGTGAATGCTAACTTGCTAGTGTGGCGGGGACGGACACGCTTGATTCTCTACTTGCTGGGTCCCAACGAAAGTCTCATTCCCGAATATCTGGGTCATAAGATTGCTGAGGGCGTGCGGTATCGGTTGCTCAGTCGTGCTTAGGCGCTCCCGCCAGGGACATTAAAATTGGCTCCTCCTCAAGATATGATGGGGATATGGCTTATTTGAACGTCTTGGGTGTCCCTCACGCTTACCATTTGACACCTCAGACAGAAAAGACATCGGTGACGCTGGTTTTTGTCCATGGTTGGCTGTTGAGTCAGCGCTATTGGCAGCCGGTAATGGATCGTTTGCCACCAGAATTTCAATGCTTGAGCTACGACTTGAGAGGGTTTGGCCAGTCAAATCAAAAGCTAGAGGCGCGATCGCCTGCCGCCCTTAACCATACTTTTTCGACGGCTCCTCATCCCTACAGCTTGGAAGCCTATGCCGAAGACTTGGGCACGTTGCTGGCGGCGCTAGAACTGCACACCCCGGTCTGGCTCGTGGGTCATTCCCTGGGGGGCAGTGTCGCGCTCTGGGCCGCCCAACTGTTCCCACAGCAGGTGCAGGGGGTGATTTGCGTCAATGCGGGGGGGGGCGTGTACTTACCGGAAGAATTCGCCCGGTTTCGCCAGGCCGGGCAGCAGATTGTGCGGTGGCGACCGGCCTGGTTGCTTAATCTCCCGTTTGTGAGCTGTGCGTTTACCCGGCTGATGGTGTTTGAGCCCCTCACCTTGGCCTGGGGGGAGAAACGGGTAGCCGATTTGTTGGCCGCCCATCCGGAAGCGGCGAAAGGAGTGCTGCTAGAGTCGACGACGGAAGCCGAAGTGCACCGCCTCCCTCAAGTGGTCGCCAATCTGCAGCAGCCTGCGTACTTTTTGGCCGGAGCCGACGACACCGTCATGGAAGTGAAGTACGTCAAGCATTTAGCCAGTTTTCATCCCTTGTTTGAGAGCGCTGAGGGGAATGTGCGCGTGTTGTCCGACTGTGGTCATATGGCCATGCTGGAGCAACCGGCAGCCGTGGCTCAGGCAATTCAAGAGCTGACGATCGCGATCGCCCCTGCCGCATGGCATCTGCAGCCTCGCGACTCGGCGCGGCTGGGTGGATGAGTCGTTCGATGGTTGGTTGGGGATTTTCGCAAATTTGCCGCATCTTGCCCAAAAAGGCTTGACATAGATGGCCTAAAAACTGCTAGATTATTTAAGCCTGTGTGATGGGGTGTCGCCAAGTGGTAAGGCAGCGGGTTTTGGTCCCGCCATTCCTAGGTTCGAATCCTAGCACCCCAGTTTTTTAAAACCATGACCCTCACTTCTACCTTTGAGGCCAAGCAAGCACTAAGGAAAGCGTTGTCCACTTGCGCCGGTGATGCCTGCGCGCCGCAGGTGCGAACCGCGATCGCCCGTCTAGCTGACCTCAATACCCAATCCGCCGCCGCCCATGCCCCGGAACTCTTGGGCTGCTGGCGCTTGATCAGCGCCCCCAACTTTCCCGATGGGGTGCGGCGCGAGGACGGCACCTGGCAGTACACCCTCGGTCGTCTGGCGTTCCAAATGTTTCAGCCGCAAGATTTGCCAGTGCAACTGACGCAGGTCTTTCAAGAAATTCTGCTGATCGGGGACGGGGCACAGCAGACTCACAACATCGTGGCGCACTTCCAGACCGGGCGCACCGGCTTGCCCTCCGTACACGGCATCATTCACAATTTGGGCGTTTGTCAGCCCAGCGACGACACGACCCTAGAGGTGCAGTTCACGGGGGGGGTGCTGGAACCGGCGGCGGATACTGACCTAGAGGTCTGGCAGCAGGTGTTTGCCCCGTCTGAGGCCGCAAGGCCCAGGCTTAAAGAACGACTGCAAGGACTGGTGCTGAAGTTGATTTTTGGTCTGGGGGCATCGACTGCCATCGACCCGGAAAGTGGTCGCGCCGAATTCCCCATGCGGCGATCGCCCAAAGGCCAGCTCAAAATTCTCTACCTGGACGAAGAACTCCGCATCATGCAGGGGCAGAAGGAATCCATCACGATTTGCGATCGCGCACCGGGTTAGCGATCGGTGTAAATATCCCCGCTTTGGGGCTACCGCTTATACATAAGTTTCTGACTGACTGCTTCCAGTGGTTTAGCCCCCTTTTCTGGTATGCCCGGAGGGCTTTAAGCCCCCAATTCTGGGGGACTTCAAACTCCGGTCTCCCCCCAGAATTGGGGGGACTAAGGGGGGCGAGTGCGCCGGTTGAGGTGGCAATCGAGATGTGTATAAGCGGCAGGCTTTGGTGAGGAGGGTGGGTGAGTGGATGAGGTAGGTGAATTATTGACAAGTTGAGCATGGGTACAGTGATCCCAAGTCCCCTCCCTTCATGCCCCTGCGTTCGTTGCCACCCTTCATCACCCCGCACCTAAATCCCCAACACCCAATACCCAGCACCCAACCCCTCCTCCCCCAAAAACCGCCCCTCAATCATCGGGACAGTTCTCAATCATCCGGGCACTCTAAAACCGCGACCATAATGGCGAGGGTGTCATGCTATCGAGAATTTGGAGTGCGGCGATCGTCGGGATTGATGCCATCAAAGTCGGCGTGGAGGTGGACCTGTCGGGCGGGTTGCCGACGATGGTGGTGGTGGGGCTGCCCGATACCGCTGTGCAGGAATCTCGCGAGCGCTGTCGGGCGGCCCTGAAAAACTCGGGGTTTCCGTTTCCCATGCGGAAGATCGTCATCAACCTGACTCCAGCCGATCTGCGCAAAGAAGGCCCCAGCTTTGACTTGCCCATTAGCGTGGGCGTGCTGGCGGCGACCGAGCAGATCAAACCGGATTTGCTGGACGATTTTTTGTTCATGGGGGAATTGTCGTTGGATGGCACGATGCGCCCGGTGGCGGGGGTGTTGGCGATCGCCGCTGCCGCCAAATCCCTGGGGATGAAAGGCGTCGTCGTCCCCGCCGATAATGCCCGCGAAGCCGCCGTGGTGCCCGGTATCGAGGTCTACGGGTTCAAACACCTGACGGAGATGGCGGACTTCCTCAACCAGCCCGACCAGCATTTGCCTTACCAGATCGACGGTCAAGCCGAACTCGTCAACGCCCACCGCCATCAGTTGGATTTGCGCGACGTGAAGGGGCAAGCGCAAGCCCGTCGCGCCCTAGAAATCGCGGCGGCGGGGGGGCATAATCTTATCTTCGTCGGGCCGCCAGGCAGCGGCAAAACCATGCTGGCCCGTCGCCTGCCGAGCATTCTGCCGCCTTTGTCCTTTGAGGAGGCGCTGGAAGTTACCCAGATCCACTCCGTCGCAGGACTGCTGAAAGAAAAGGGGAGTTTGGTGACGACCCGCCCGTTTCGGAGTCCGCACCACTCCGCCTCGGGGCCATCACTGGTGGGCGGCGGCAGCTTTCCCAAGCCGGGAGAAATCTCGCTGGCCCACCGAGGCGTCCTTTTCCTTGATGAAATGACTGAGTTTAAACGGGATGTGCTGGAGTTTCTGCGGCAACCCCTAGAAGACGGCTACGTCACGATTACTCGCACGCGGCAGTCGGTGGAATTTCCGGCGCAGTTTACCCTGATTGCCAGTACCAACCCCTGCCCCTGTGGCTACTACGGTGACCCGGTGCAGCCCTGTACCTGCAGCCCCCGCAACCGGGAACAGTATTGGGCACGCCTCTCGGGTCCGCTGATGGATCGCATTGACCTGCAAGTGGTGGTCGGTCGCCTCAAGCCCGAAGAGATGACCCGCATTGCCGAAGGGGAACCGTCGGAAAATGTGCGATCGCGCGTAGAGCAAGCCCGCGATCGCGCCCATGCCCGCTTTCAGTCGGAGACGGCGCTGCAGTGCAATGCCGACATGCAGAGCCGTCACCTGCGCCACTGGTGCCCCCTGGACGATACTACCCGAGGGCTATTGGAAAACGCCGTCCGCAAATTGGGGCTGTCGGCGCGTGCCACCGATCGCATCCTCAAGGTGGGCCGCACCATCGCTGACCTCGACCAGTCCGACCGTTTGCAGGCTCAACACGTCGCGGAAGCGATTCAGTATCGGACGATTGACCGCATGCAGTAAGAGCGTGGGTGAGGTGGTGGGGAGGGGAGGTGGGTGTGGTCGTGGGGAGGGGAGTGAAGAGGGCTGAGGAATGGGAATTTAATCAGTTGGGATAGCCGTCTCGGCTGTCCATGGGCAAGCAAAGCCTGTGTCCTGTAAGAGTTTGACTGGAAATAATCTTCGCGCCTGAGGGATGCGGCCTGCAATCAAACGACTCGAAACTGACCCATCCACTCAGCTACCCAGAACCAGCTACCAATCCCTAGCTGGAAGCTTGCGATCGCCGCCGACGGCACCGTTCTGAACAATATTTCACGTCGTCCCAGCAGGCGGCCCACTTTTTGCGCCAGGCAAACGGGCGTTGGCACACCGGACATACCTTCGTGGGCAAATCAGATTTGGATCGTTGTCGCCCCATGATTTCTCTACAAGCTCCAGTTTCAATGATGACGCGCCACCGATCGCTTTGCGGTACTCGCGGGGCGGGCCATTCTTTTAAGTTAAATGGCTGACCTGAGGGGAAGGGTCAAGCGCCTGCGAAGATTAGAAAAATTGATGTTTTGGATGAGGAAGACCCTGATGGCAATGACCCGCCAGACTCGGTTCTCGATGCTCGCGCTGACGGTTTTGTTGGGTGTGGGGACGGGGGCGATCGCGGCCTGCACTGCGCCCGCAGACACCGCTGAAACCATTTCCGCTGGGGAAATTGTCACGCTATTTGTGGGGCCAGAAACGGTAGACTGCGTCGGCGTCGCCCCTCAACAGTGCCTGCAAGTGCGCTACAACGCTGATGACGAATACGAGTTGTTTTACAGCAGCATCAGCGGCTTCGACTTCGTACCGGGCTATGACTACGAACTTTTGGTGCAAAAGACGCCCATTGCCAATCCCCCGGCGGATGGCTCTTCGATTGAGTGGACTTTGGTGGAAATCGTGTCGCAAACCCCCGCCGCGACCAATCCGTAGCTAATCTTGCAAGATTGGCTGGCTGGCGCGCGATTGGAGGGTGGAACCGACACTGGCCAAGCTGACCAGGGCGATCGCCAGCACCATGCGCAAGCTCAACTGTTCGCCCAAAATCAGCAGACCAATGCCGGACGCCACCGCCGGTTCTAGACTCATCAATACGCCGAAGACCTTCACCGGCAGTTGGCGCAGGGCAGCCATTTCCAGCGAATAGGGCAGGGCAGAGGAGAGGATCGCGACGAGCAGCCCCATCAGCAAAATGTAGGGATTCAACAGGTGGGTGCCTTCGATCGCGATGCCAAAGGGGACGATGGCGATCGCCCCAGCGGTCATGGCCATCGCCACCCCCTCGCTGCCGGGAAACACCCTGCCAACTCTGGCCGACAGCAAAATGTAAGCCGCCCAGCAGCTCCCCGCCAGCAAGGCCAGCAACACCCCGACCGGGTGCAGAGCGGCGCTCCCAATCGGTGCTAATAGGGCCACCCCCGCCGCCGCCATCGCCACCCACGCCCAGTCAGCGCCCCGGCGAGAATAGGCCAACGCCACCCCCAGCGGGCCGATAAACTCCAGCGTCACCGCCACCCCGATGGGGATATAGGAAATCGCGTGGTACAGCGCCGCATTCATCACCCCCATCGACAAGCCGAGGAGCCCTAGCAGCCGGTAGTCTTGCCAGGAGTGGTGTCGCCAGCGGGGACGCACCCATAGCAGCAGCACCAGCGCCCCCAGCCCCAGCCGCAAACTCACCATGCCAAAGGGACTGACCTGGTTAAAGAGGCCCTTCGCGATCGCCGCCCCCAAGTGAATCGACGCCATCGCCAGGAACAAGAACAGCATCGGCGATCGCCAGTTGGGTTGAGTCGTCAGTTGTGCCACAACAGTCTCCGTAGATCGAGGGAAGCGTCCTTGCACCGTACCGCAGTCGTCCTGACCACATCTAGCAATGCCTCACATATTTTATATGAGCAACTTTCATAACAGTGAACTCGGCTTGAGTCCCCGAGACCGCTAGTCAGCATGAATGCACTGTAAACTTATATAAAGGCGCAGGCTGTTGCTGGCGACCATCATTTCTCACATAGGCTGCTACTCATGTCTGTTGCAACTGCTGTCACCGTTGCCGATTGCACCTGGCCCTGGCAAGGGCTTCCCATCCGTTACCAAAAAGCGGGCACCACTGGGGCTCCCATGCTGTTGATTCACGGTTTTGGCGCTTCGAGCGATCACTGGCGCAAGAATATTCCTGCCCTGGCGGCGACCAATCGGGTGTACGCGATCGACCTGATCGGCTTTGGCAAATCGGTCAAGCCCTACCCCGGCGATCCTGTGACCTACACGTTTGAAACCTGGGGGCAGCTGATCATCGATTTTTGCCGCGACATCATTGGAGAATCGGCCTTTTTCGTGGGCAACTCCATTGGCTGTGTGGTGGCGTTGCAGGCGGCGGTTATGGCTCCCGATCAGGCGCGAGGGATCGCGATGCTCGACTGTTCACTACGGCTGCTGCACGATCGCAAACGCGCCACCCTGCCCTGGTATCGCAGTGCGCCCACTCCCATTTTTCAATCCCTACTTGGCATTCGCCCCTTCGGTCAGTTCTTTTTTGCTCGCCTCGCCCGTCCTAAGTTTGTGCGCAATGTGTTGCGGCAAGCCTATGGTCGCAAAGAGGCGGTGACCGACGAGCTGGTCAATTTTCTCATTGGCCCTTCTAAAGATGAGGGCGCTGCCGATGTATTTCTCGCCTTTGTCCGCTATTCCCAGGGACCGCTGGCAGAAGATCTGCTGCCGCAACTGCAATGTCCGGTTTTAATCATCTGGGGCCAAGCCGATCCCTGGGAACCGGTGGAACTCGGTCGCGCCTATGCCGACTATCCCGCCGTTGAGCAGTTCATCGAGCTCGAGGGGGTCGGCCACTGTCCCCAAGATGAAGCCCCCGAATTGGTCAATCCCATTTTGCGAGACTGGGTGGCAAAGCATGAGTCTTTGGCTGCGTAGCGTCCATCAAACCGGCGAAGATTTTGATCCCCTCAGTGACCATCATGGATTTGCTCTGCGCAATCGCTAAGCAGACAATGGTTTAGTATCAACTCTAGATGAGAGAGTGCTAAAGATGGCTCTAGATAGAATCGCTGTTGATCCCGAAATTCACTTTGGCAAGCCCTGTATAGCGGGCACTCGCATCACGGTACAAAATATTTTGGAATTGCTCTGGGAAGGGATGTCTTTTCAAGAAATTATGGTTGACTACTATCCAGAGTTAGACAGCCAGAATATTCAAGCCTGTTTGCAGTACGCCATCGCGCTGATTGCTGCCGAGGATATTCAGTTCGCCTTGGCCTCATGAAGCTGCTGCCAGATCAGGGGGTTTTCGCTTGAGAAACGTGGGCTAAACTTAGCGCGTCCGGTTTTTCATGACTCATCATCGTTGCAAAACAGCCTTTCTACAATCAATGATTCGACCTATTGTGACTCGGTTGGGACATAGTGCTTTGGCGATCGCCCCCGCGATCGTCGGCTTACACAGCGGCATCGCAACGGCCCAGGTACCCGATCTGATCGAAAATAATTTGCTGGCGGAATTGATTCAGGTAGATCTGTACTTGGGTCGCGACATTCCTGATGGCGGCACCGTCAGCGATGAGGAGTTTGAAGCCTTCCTCGAAACCGAGATCACCCCTCGCTTTCCTGATGGTTTAACGGTATGGGACGCAGCGGGGCGGTATCGCGCCGAGAGCGGCGAGTTGATCGTTGAACCGTCCAATGTGGTGCGGCTAGTGTTTCTCGATACCCAGGCCAACGAAGCGGCACTGATGGCGGTCATCCAGGCGTACATCGCCCAATTCGACCAGGAAAGCGTGATGGTGTTGGTGGATGAGGATGTGACGGTGGAATTTGTACCCACCGTGGCAGAGGAAGCCGTACCGGCAATATTTTCGGAGTGACACTGTGGGACAGGAGGAGATCGCAATCCCCGCTCCGATGCTCAACCCGCTACCCCACCTACCCACCCACTCCTCTAAGTCTATGTAATCCTGAAAGGGTACCGTCGGAGAAAATCCGTATGGCCAACGTCATTGCCGTTACTGATGCCATTCGCACCCTAGCGGACGTGAAGAGCCGCTGGGGACTGCGGCAAAGCGTCGAGGCTGACTTTTTTGCCGAATGGCAGCAGGCGCTACCCGTACTCACGAATCATGAACAAGCGCGCCTCACAGTGCTGGCTAGACGGCTTACCTATCACCGCGCTCAGGGGGAATTGTTAGAGGGCACCGTGACGTTACTGGTCGCCACTCCGCTGTTGGAACTAACCGGTTTTTACGATCCCCCCTTTCACCTGCGGGCAGAGCCGACAGTGGAAATTGAGATCGATGATGGTGAAGAGACCCTACGCGGCAGAATTGATGTACTGGTGCTGCAAGAGCAACTCTGGCTGTTAGTGTTGGAATCGAAGAAAACGACCATCCCGATTCGCTCGGCTTTGCCCCAAGCCCTTACCTATATGATGGCGTCGCCTCAGCCAACCAGGCCGCTCTATGGTGTATCAACGAACGGCGATGATGTGTTGTTCGTCAAGCTTAACCGTCAACCGCAACCACAATATGGACTCTCTAGAGCATTTTCGCTCTACACCCATCAGAGTGAGCTAATGACAACCGCCCAAATTCTGAAGCAACTCGGTCAGCAAGTAACGGGAACATAGGCCAGCATCGTGTTCCACTGCTTCCCCCCATAGCAACCACTAGAAGTACAGGAGTAAATTGAGGCCGGGGATGGTGCGAGAGAAGGTCCACAGGAGCAGGGTGACGTAGGCGAGGCCGATCGCCCACTGATACCACACGAGGGCTGTCACCAGACCGGGCACACACTTGTCCCGCAGGCGAATGTCGTTAAAGCCAAACTTAAACCAATTATTCAGGCTGAAGTCGTAGTAGTTCAGCCAGTTGCGGCGTTTTTGCCAATCAATGGGCACAAAGCGATCGCGGAAAAACGGAAAACTCGGGATCACCGGCAGCCGCGCAATCAACAAGCGGAGCTGACGAAAGCTCCCATCTTCGACCAGGTAGCTGGTATCCATCAAGTCGTGAAAGCGGCCCCGGCGATAGAGCAGCGCCGTCAGCGTTAGGGGCATCGGCAACACCAGCAGGGCGATCGCGAGCGCTGTCAGCCCTGGCGTGTCGCCTAAGCGCACGATGATCAGGGTGCCTAATCCGAGTACGACAGCGCCACTACCCACCATCCAAGACGCTTCCTCGCGGGGGGGAACGATGGGCGTCGGGTGGCGGCGACGGTAGCGATCAACCCACCAGAACAAGAGGCTAGAGAGGGCGATCGCGATCAACCCCACTCCCAGCGTCAGCCCCACACTCGTGCCGTAGTGGCTGAGCAACAACAACGCCGCCAGGGCTAACCACCGCAAGGCTAGCTGCAACCGTTTGGCCCAAGAGAGCGGCGGCTGGGCAATGATGCGATCGCGCACCTTCACGTAGGTCGAGAGGTCAATGCCGTCGAGATCCAGCACGTCCGTCGCCTTGATCAGGGGACTGACCTGGCGCTGGGCAACGATGGCCTCACTTTGCGCGGCGGAGAAGCCGAGTATTTGCAGGCGCGATCGCGGGGCGGTGTTGAGATTCACGTTGGTGAGCTGTTGTTGCAGCGATCGCAGCCGCAACCGTTCGGTCAAGTATTCCAGTTGGTTAGCGTCTGCCACCTGCTCCAACTCCCGAAAATTGCGCACCAAGTTCCGCAGCAGCGTTTCGTTGCCAGACAAACTGGGCACCGAGAGCACTCGCCCAATCTGTCCCGGACTGCCCAGCAATGCCCCCTGATCCCCATTGAAGTCCAAACCCGCCACATTGATGCGGGTCGTCGGCCCAAATACCGCATCGCCAAAATCGACCTGACTCTGGACGCTCGCCCCCCGCAAATTGGCTGCCCGCTCTAGCCGACTCTGCCGAAAATTGATCGGCGCAGCAAACCGGGCTTCCGTGAGAAACAGGTCGCCCCAAAACGCACTTTTCAAAAACGACCCATTGCCCTGCCAAACCGTTTTGCCAAAGTCGGCATTGCCCTGAAAGGTCACCCGGCTGAAATTTGCAGTCTGCTGAAACTCGGCTTGGGCGAAGCCTGCCCCCTCGGCAAACTCACACCCCTGAAAGGTGACCGGCCCCTGGAAGTGGGCTTGCCCCAAACGCACCCGACCAAAAAACAATGCGCTGCGAAACCGCACCGCTTGCTGAAACTGGCAGGCAATGCAAGAGACCGTGTCACTAAACCGGCTCTCACTCAAGTTCACACTGCCGAGAAACTGCGCCCCCGCCGCATTCATCGGCTCGAGGAAAAAAATGTCGGAAGCCAGCACCGACCCGTCAAACCGCGTTTGGGACAGATCGAGACGGTTGCGAAACAGGTAAAGTCGCAGGGGGGCAGACTGGGGCTGCAGCAACAGCGATCGCGATAACTGGCTGAGTTGCGACAAGCGGCGGCGATCGCGCTTCAACTGAGCCTGCTCCGGCTCCGTCAATAGGGGAAAAAACGCCTCGCCATACAGCGGTTCCCGCAAACTCAACCGCTGCAGATCAAAGTCCCCCCGCACCACTGACTCGCTCAAATCCAGAGCTAGAGCCGTGTCGCCCATCTGCAGGCGATTTTGCAGTAGCGGGTAAAAGCGATCGCGAAACTCCGCATTGTCATCCCGCAGATCGAGGATCACCCGTCGCAGGTCGATGGTCGGTTGGCCCTCTCGCCGCACCGGATTTTGCAGGCGGTCTTGCAAATGGGCGATCGTCAGCGTCTCGGTCGGTAGCTCGGCAGCCCAACTGACGGCGGGTTCCATCGCCCAGACCCCACCGGCCACCAACACCACCAACCAACCCCACAACCAACCGCGCACAAGTTCACCCAGTCTCATCGGGTCAAGAGTATCCCGTTTTAAGCGGCGGCACGAGTCCTGCTGCTGTCGAAGCCAGTGTCGTGCCCTAGTCGGCAAGGTTAGCCGTGATCGCTCAACGGCCCCCAAAAGGTCTGTCGACGGCACAAATTGCCCCAGCGGTAGCCCTAAATCCTGAAATTGTTTAGCCACAATTGTAATCAGCGATCGCAACTTTTTTGCCAGATCAATGGCAGAAAAGTGTCGCGATTGCTCCTCGTATACTGGGTATACTCGCGACGGTGTTGTTCCATGGCTCCTATGTTGAGATCACTGCAATGGCTGGGGTTTGGGGTCGCGATCGCAGGGCTGACAGCAGTCACCGAAACGGCTGCCGGCGCTCAAACCCTGGCGGGCCGACATCGGCAGCCGGTCTCGCCGCTAGTTTGGGAGTTCCACCCACCCCTGCCGGAATCGCCGCCGCGATCGCTGGAGACAGCAGACGGGTGGAAGCCCTCATCGCCAATGGTGTCGTCGCTCCTCAAGCAATCTGATCTCCAGGCAGCACCGGTTTTACAGAGCGATGGGGTGCTCGAACCGGGCGATGCGGTTTTTAACGATACGATTTTGTATGACAGCCACCCCTTGGAAGGGACCAGCGGGCAAGCGGTGATGATTACCGCTACCAGCGCCGACTTCGATACGTATCTAGTCTTGCAAGATGAGGCCGGTAATTTACTGGCTGAAAATGACGATACTAGTGAGTCAGAGACGAATGCCCAGATTCTTTTTGTCTTTCCTGAAACTGGAACTTATCAAGTTTTTGTAAGTTCTATTGTTGCCAATTCTGCCGGTCGTTATCAGTTAACGGTTACCCCTGTCCCTGCAGACAGCACCGCCGCCCGAGAATCGACCGCAAATTATCATTTTAATCAGGGTAGTCAGCTGATTGAGCAAGGCAATTATGAGGGGGCGATCGCGGCCTTTGAGAAGGCTCTAGTGATCTATCAAGAAACGGATAATCGCTATCAAGCAGGCTATACCATTAATGAAATTGGACATGCTTATCAGGAGTTGGGAGACTACGCCACCAGTCTTAATTACTTCAAAGATTCAGCTGAAATTAGCTTGGAGTTGGGCGATTATGAATCGGCTGGCTATGCCCAGTATTTTTGGGGACTCAACCACTTAAAGTTGGGCAATTATGAGGAAGCTTTACAGATATTTGCAGCGGCGACCGTATCCTTTGATCGCCTTGAAGCCACCTCGCAAAATTATCAAACACAGCTAGTTGGTCGCGCAGTTTTGTTTAGCGCGATCGCGTCAGTCTATCATTACCAGGGCGATAAACTAAACGAACTGGAGAGCCAAGAACAAGCCGTATCTCTACTTAGAGCACTGCCACCCAATGAATATTTTGTCACCCAATTGAGTTATCTGGCTCAATTATTGGGCCAACTAGGTCGTTATGAGGAGAGCCTGACAGCCTATCAGGAAACTATCACCGCGAGCGAAGCACTTGCACTGCCGGTCAGAAAGATGGTGGCGTTGATCGGCATCGGTCAACTTCAACGTACCCAGGGGACTTATGCTGACGCCTTGGAAACCTTGCAAGCCGCTTTAGTGCTTTCTCAAGAGCTTGACAGCGATCGCGAACTCTATCCTGAATTCATCATTTTGGGTGAAATGGGGAATGTCTACAGCGACTTGGGTGAGTATGAATTAAGCCTTGAATATTACCAAAAAGAGATGGCGCAAGCAGAGGCCGAGGGTAACATTCAGGCCCAAATTACCAGCCTCAATAACCGCAGCATCGTCTATGAAATCCTGGGGGAATATGAGCAAAATCTAGAAGTGCTCGAAAGCGCTTTAGAGCTGAGTCGAACGCATCGCACCCCCGAAAATGAATCTGCTTTACGCTTTTCGGAGGCATCCACCTTACAGGGGTTAGGGAGTACTTACGAGAGTCTGGGCCAATATGAAAAAGCCCTGGACTACTATCGACAAGCTATAGAGGTTTTCCAGCTTTTACAAACCACCAATGTGGGCGTTTTGGCGAAAGCTAAAGAAGCCGATGCGTTGAATGGTATGGCTTTAGTCTATCTCGCTCAAGAAGAATATGATGATGCGATCGCAGTTTTAGAGACAGCTCTGGAGATGGTCAGAGAATTGAACTTGGTCGGTACCGAAGCGGCTGTCCTGATCAATTTGGGGGTCGCCTATGATGACTTGGGCCAATATGATCGAGCTTTAGAAATTTATGAGCAGGGACTGGAACTGAGTCGGCTCACGGGTTCACCAGAAGCAGAATCGACTTCCCTTAATAATCTGGGGGTGCTCCAGTTTTCGCTAGAGCAAACGCCGCAAGCCATTGACTATTTTGAGCAAGCATTGGTGATTAGTGAGCAGATTGGCGATCGCGTTGGCAAGGCCAACATCCTGGCAAATTTGGGGCGAGCTTTTCAAGCGAGTGAGCAGCCAGAACTAGCAATTTTATTCTATAAACAATCCATCAACACCTATGAGGAAATCCGGGGTGGCATTCGGGATTTAGAAGTAGAGTTGCAAAATTCCTATGCCGATTCCATTGCTGAAACCTATCGCCGATTGGCTGATCTCCTACTCACCGAAAACCGGGTTTTAGAAGCTCAGCGAGTCCTCGATTTGCTCAAAGTGCAGGAACTTGACGAGTACTTAAACAATGTTCGCGGCAATGCCCAAACGGCTAGCGGGATTGAATATTGGCAGCCCGAAGCGGAAATTCTCGCTCGGTATCAGGATCTCCAAGCTGACGCGATCGCCCTGGGGCGGGAACTGTCGCAACTTAATGCCCTCAAAATTGCGGGGGACATCACGGCTGAAGCAGAGACCCGGCGGCAACGCTTGACGGAGCTACAAACCGAGTTGGCGCAGCAGTTCAACACCTTCGTCGACAGCGAGTCAGTCCAGGCCGCACTCGATCAACTCAGCCGCCGCGAATTGCGCCAATCCCTGGCGTTGGAAGAGCTATCAGGCCTGCGGGACGACCTGGCCGAACTAGATGCGGTCCTGTTTTATCCGCTGATATTGGAAGATCGGCTGGAATTGATCGTGACGACCCCCGATCAGGAACCGATTCACCGCACCGTGGAAGGGGTGGGGCGTGAGGAATTAAATCGGGCCGTGCAGGAATTTCGGCAGGCCCTCGATAACCCGCAAGCGGATGCGGTGCCACCCGCCCAAAAGCTTTATCAATGGCTGATCGAGCCGATCGAGGGTGATCTGGCAGCCGCAGGCGTGGCCACGATCATCTACTCCCCCGACGGCGCGTTGCGGTATATCCCCTTAGCGGCGCTGCACGATGGCGATCGCTGGCTGGTCGAGCGCTTTCGGGTCAACAACATTACCGCCGAGTCCTTGACAGAGCTAACCAACAATTCCCAACTGACTCCCCGAATTTTGGCTGGAGCCTTTGCCAATCAGGCGGTCAAGCACTCCGTCAGGGGACAGGAGTACGGGGGGCTCTGGTTTGCTGGCCAAGAAGTTGAGCAGCTGGCCCAAACCGCCGCCAATATCACCCCGCTCTTTGACGAGGGCTTTGATCTGGCGACTGTGACCAACGAGCTGGGGAGTGCCAATGTGCTGCACTTCGCGACCCATGCCGACTTTGTGCCCGGTGATCCAGAGGCGTCGTTCATCCTGTTTGGCAATGGCGATACCCTCACCCTCGAAGGCATCCGCAATCTGTCGCTGGCCAATATTGATCTGGTGGTGTTGAGTGCTTGCGAAACTGGGCTGGGGGGCTATGACAACAACGGCGAGCAAATTTTGGGATTGGGCTATCAGTTTCAAACCCGAGGGGCCAAAGCGGTCATCGCCTCGCTATGGACGGTCGATGATGGCGGTACGCAAGCCCTGATGACGACCTTCTACAGTGCTTTGGATAGCGGATTGAGCAAAGCCGAAGCCCTCCGGCAGGCACAGCTCGCTATGCTCACAGGGAATTTTGCCACCGTGGGGGGCGATCGCGGCGGCATTGGCATCGCCGTCACCGAATCTGGCACCCAGCTCCGCGCCGGGGCCCAGCTCAGCCATCCCTACTACTGGGCACCCTTCATCCTGATTGGTAACGGCTTGTAAGGGGGCATTCGTCCCCGATCTAGCTGGCAAAAATTACAAGCGAGAGGGTTGGATACTATATTTAGCTACGGTGGCATCCGGTCGCTGGAGCCAGATGCCGCGCAAGCCTGCCCCTTTGGCTCCCTCGTAATCATCGGTGTAGCTGTCGCCAACGTGCCACGCCTCGGAGGGCTGGCAATCGTGTTTTGCCAAAGCGGCGGCGAAAATTTGGGGATCGGGTTTCGCCGCCCCCACCTCCGTCGAAATCGTCACCGTGGTGAAAAAGTCGGCCAGGGCCAGGGCGTCCAACACGGTGTAGAGGCGCGAGTCAAAGTTGGAGATGACCCCTAACTCGACGCCTTTAGCTTTCCAGCGTTCGAGGGAATGGTAGGCGTCGGGATAGACCAACCAGGGTTCGGCCCCGGCAAAGTGAGCATAGAGATCAGCAAAGAAGGCGTCAAAATCGTTGAAGGCGTCGAACTGACCCACATCGGCAAAAGTCTTTTCGGCGATCGCCTGCCACCAGGCGTACTCCTGAGCCGGAATCTGCGTGGGCTCCACCCCCGGAAAGGCCATCGGGTCAGCTTCGCTAAACCGCTGCACAAAGGCGTCGTTCAGAGCCTGGGGATCGGCCTTGATGTTGTGGCGCTCGGCGATGAGGGCATAGGCGTTGCCGACACTGCCATCCACTCCAAATAACGTGCCGACGGCGTCTAAAAAAATGACTTTGGGTGTTTCCATCGCGATCGCTATACCGATAACAGATCCCGAATCGGCTGCTGAATCCAGTTCAGCCCCACGCGAATTTGATGATTCACCGTGGGCATCCGATACAGATAGGTCAACCGCCGCGCCACATGGGCGAGGGGGCCTTCCAAGCGCAAGCCTAAGCCAGTGAGGGTGGCATTTTCAACCCCCAGGGTCATCATTTCACCCAAATGCTGATAGCGGAACGGCAAGGGTGGGCGATCGCTCAGCGAGGCCCAGAGGTTCCAACCGGCATAGTCGGCTTGCTGCAGGGCGGCTTGGGCGGTGTTGGGTACCTGCTGCCCACTGGCATCCTTGCAGTCGGCCAGGTCGCCCAAGGCGTAGATCTCGGGATGGCCCACGACTTGCAGCGTGGGTTCGACTGAGATTTGGTGGCGATCGCTGCGGGGCAGGTCCATCGTATCTAGCAGGGGGGCGACGCGGGTGCCCACCGTCCACAACACGATATCGACGGGTAGCTCATCGGCCTGGTCGTGATAAGTGAGGGTGAGGGTATCAGCGGTAATCTGATCGACGGTGGTTTCCAAATCCAGCCAGACTCCTCGCTCGGAGAGGGCATCACGGGCCGCTTGGCGGTTGAACTCGGCGGAGGTTTGCAGAATGTCGTCGCTGCGTTCCACCAGACGCACCCGACCGCGATCGCCCAAGCGATCGGCCACTTTGCAGGCCAGTTCTACACCGCTGTAGCCCCCTCCGACCACCGCTACCCGGATTTTTTCAGCATCAGACGTTTCAAGTTCCCGCAGGCGATCCTGCAAGCGATGGGCATCTTCTACCGAGCGGAAGGGCAGCGCGTGGTCAGCCGCACCGGGCACAAAATCCATGGGCGTCTCGCCGCCCAAGGCCAGCACGAGGCGATCGTAGGTCAGGGTTTCGCCCGTCCCCAGGCGCACCTGTTTAGCGGCTTGGTCGACGGCTGCGATACTGGTTTGAAAGAAGCGAATTTGCGTGCCCGCGAGCAGTTCTGCATAGGGGGGCGCAATTTCCCAGGTGGCGAGTTCCCCCGTCACCAACTCATAGAGCAACGGGGCAAACAGGAAGCGATCGCGCTGGTCAATCAGGACAATTTCCACCGGCTCAAGAGGGCTCCACGGCAGCGAATTGAGGCGCAGGGCCGTGTAGAGTCCGCCGAACCCACCCCCGAGAATGCAGATACGTTTTGCTGACTCGTTCATAAATACTCTTAAAAAATTGCGTCCTGTCTTTAAGATAATCGGCTCGCGCTGGAAAGGGACGCTGGATTGGGTGCGGAAGGGCAACCATCTTGAATCATCGTTAAAACTTCGCCGCCCGCCGCCGTCTCCCTGGCAAGCTGAGAACGTGCGATCGCCCCCTCCTGCCCGGCATGCTGACCTACGCCTACGCCTGCATTTCCCCCTACTGCTCGACGGCGATCGCGCCAGCCGACTTTCCCCCATTGGTCGATTGTCTGTATGTTGACCGCTGCCTGCTCAATGATCCCCATCCCGAGCGCGAGCGACTGCTACAAGACTGCCAGCAGCACCCGCCCGATCAACTGCTGGTTCACGAATTGGGCGATCTGGGGGCATCGCCCCCGGCGGTGTTGGCAACGCTCCAAACGCTGGAGGATCAGGGCATTCGGGTCATTGCTGACGAACCGAGCTACATAACACCGGAGCCGCGATCGCCCGCTCCCCATCCTCAAACGTTGCTGGCATTAGCCGAAACCATTCGGGCGCAGCACCTCAGGGCGCAACTCCAGGCGGGGCATGCCCGCAACCGGGTGGATTTGCGGCCCCCGCCCGGTCGCGCCCCCTACGGCTATCGGCGCAGTCGCTATCGCTACGCCCTAGATAAATCAACAGCGCCAGCGGTGAAAGCGTTCTTTGAGCAGTTCATCCTTTACGGCTCGATTCGCGGGGCCGCCCGATTTTTAGAAAAGACCTACGGCAAAAAAATTGCCCCGTCTACTGCCCAGCGCTGGTTGCAGCATCCCGTCTACCGAGGCGACTCGGAATACCAGGACGGGAGCATCATCCGCGATACCCACACCCCCATCATTGCGCGGGAGGAAGCTGCTCAGGTCGATCGCTTGCTGCGACGCAATCGGCAATTGCCCCCCAAGACGGTGAGTGCGGAGCGATCGCTGGCGGGGCTGGTGCAGTGTGCTGAGTGTCAGAGCAAGTTGCGCGTGTCCCGAGTGACCCGGCCCCGCCAGCCCCAGGAATATTTATACTTGCGACCGATACAATGTGGGCGCGAAAAACCCTGTCGAGCGATCGCCTATGCCGTCGTTCTCGATCAGACCATTGCGGCGATTTGCACCCAATTTCCCCAGGCTGTGGAAAACCTCAAAGGCCCTCCCGTCGGGGCCATTAAAGCCAATTTGGCGCAGCAAATTGCGGAAAAAGCAGCGCTGCTGACTCAGGTCGCCCAACTGCAGCAGCAGGGCGTATTGGACCAAGCGAGTGCCGACCTGCGGCAATACACTCTGCGGAGTGAGTTGGCCCAGCTAGAGCAACAGCGATCGCAACTCCCCCCCGAAAACTTGTCCAAAATTGCCCAAACCCTTGGCTCAGAAGCATTTTGGCAAGACCTTTCCGAATCTGAAAGACGGGTCTATTTGCGAGAGTTCATTCAGACCATCTGGATTGAGCGCTCAGCCGCCGCTTGGCAAGTGCGCATTCAATTTGTCTTTTAACGGCGCAAATTCAGGAATCTACCCGTCGGGGAGACCCCGGCGGGCGTCTCTAACCTCATCAGTAGAACACCGTCACGCCGTGAAATAGGAGCACAGTGATGACAAAATCCACCACGAACAAGCCTACCCAGGTGGTCACCACGGCAGAGGTTGCCGATCGCCCCAAGCCTTTGCTGCAGGTGGTAGTCAGTCCCCAGGTGCAGCCTGCCAGAGCAATCATCGCCCCAAAAATGACCGCCTTGAGAATGACGGCCAGCAGATCCACGGGCTCTAACAAGCCCTGCACGGAGTCCAAAAAAATACTGCTCTGCACGTTGTAGAAAATATGGGCGGCAAACAAGCCCCCACCGACGCCGAGCACCAACCCCATCAGGGTCAGCACCGGCAACATCACGCAGCAGGCCACGACGCGCGGCACTACCAAATATTCAATCGGGTCCGTGCGGAGCACCTTGAGCGCATCAATTTGCTCCGTGATTTTCATGCTGCCAATTTCAGCGGCAAAAGCAGACCCTACCTGCCCAGCAAGGATGGCCGCTGTCAAAATGGGGGCTAGCTCTCGACAAAAGCCCAACGCAAAGGCTCCTCCCAGGGCATGCACAGCGCCAAATCGGGCCATTTCCCGCGCGGTTTGAATCGAAAAAATCATGCCGGCAAACAGGTTCGTCATCAACACCGGCGTTAGCGACCCTGGTCCGGCAGCAACCATGTGCTCCATCACGCGATTACGCTGCACCCGCCCCCGCAAAATGCGCATCAACACCTGGCCCCCCAAAATCGTCGCCATCAGGATGTGATAAGGGCACGATCGCGCCTTCACCCGTTCGTAGGGGGGCAACACCGTCTGCAGGGGACGGCGGCGATCGCTAAAGCGATGACCCGTCGCGGAATTCGCTCGAAAAGGATTCAACATGACAAACGCACCGCTTTTCTTTTTAGAGTGCCTGTAAACGCTAGGGAGACAACAATGGTGTCCAAAGTTACAGCTGGGCTGGAGATTCAGGCCGACGGCCTGCCCGCTTTCAAGCTGCCAACCGGCAGAAAAAATGGATCGACAGCCTGATAATAGGGGGTTTCAAGTGTGATTGGCTTTCGCCAGTCCGCGTCTGCCGAATGTAACGTCATTATTACAGGCCTAAAGACTAAGCTGGGTAGCGCATGAACTGTGCCGTGAGGCTTGAGAGGCGAGAGGACACTAAATCGACGACGATTTGAAGGAAGTTGAGCGATCGCCCCAGCCTAACGCTCAAGACCTAACACCTTATGAGTGATCGATAAAGTTTGGCGGCATCGTGCGACCCGATTGCCCTGGCGGCATACTGGGCACGCCCTTCAAGGGCTTGACGTTGCGAATCTGCCAGCCGTTGTGAGGGGCTACTGGCGTGAGGGGAGGGCGACCTTTTGCCGGGGATCAGCGGGGCTGGGGCGATCGGCGCAAACCGGGTCATGGTAGGCATCCAGAGAGGTCGGATATCAAGATTGTTGACAGGGGTTGCAAACCCAAAAATTTATAGTACATTTGTATGTGTCTATAGATATAGTCTTTTTGTACTATTCCACTTCCTTGTTGTCATGCCTTGGTATGTCCTATGACTTCAGATATCAGTGCTATTCGAGAGCAGTTGCAAGCCTTGCAACCCCCCGTGAATTCCGAGTCTGAGCCCCCCACCAAGGCTGGCTCTACAGCCCCGGCTTTGCCGTCGCTAGATCAGTCAGAGGTCGCCTGGCAGTCACCGCAACGGGCAGAGATGGCCCAAGCCTTACGGCAACGCTCGACGGCAGCAACCGGTTCCATGCCCTCTCCCGAAGAGATGGCGGCTCGTCCAAGCGCTACTGGGGCGGCGGCCGCACCGCTCAATATTCAACACTATCTGCGACGGCTCCACAACGAAGCAGAACGTATCAACCAGTTGTCTCAACAGCAGGAAATCGCCATTCGAGAATTTCAGAGTTCGTTTCATCGGTTATCGCTGATGTTGATGAAACAGCCTTACGCTGGCAGTTTACGGCCTGAGCAATTTTGTGACCTGCAGGAGGCTGCGCTCACCCAGGTTGTGCAAGATGAGCACCAACGCTACATCTTGACCGCCGTAGATTTGGATTTGACTTCAGAGGAGCAGCAAGCCTCGCAAATGGCGGCCAGTTTGCGGGCTCGGGCTCAAGCTCGTTCACCTAAAAGACGGACAGCCCCCTCGCTGAAAGCGCTCTTAGCGGAACCGCTGCAAGGATTGACGGCGATCGGGCGGTCATTGACAGCCACCTTAGAAAACCAATCTCAAATTACGCCACTGGATATTTTGGTGTGGTGTGGGGGCGGCATCATTGGGCGACTTGCGCTAGATCTGGCGCTGGCAGCTTTTCCCGGACTTTGGCATTGGGTTATTGCGATTACGGTAGGGGCGGTGGCTTTAGGGCTTTACCGACTGCTCTTTGCGCCGAAAACGGATGTCGTGTTTATTGCTCGACTCTTTCTCGCCTTGTTGGGCCTGGGAATCGGTGGCCAACTCTAGGGGAATTGTGTCGGACACTAGTGTTTTTCCATCTATTTTTATCAACTTACCCCTGGTCATTGTCGCCTTGAAATTCATCCGTTTCAGGAGTGGAAATCGACAACTTGGTCAGTCTTTTATTCACTTAGGAGCTGAATTTTATGTTGGATCAACGTTCGCAGATGCCCCAAACCTCGCCGCTGAAATCGCTGGTGGCAGGGGGTGTGATTATTGTTGCGGCTTTAGTGCTCTTGGATGTGCAAGGGATGCGCAATTGGCTGGCGCGATCGCAACCTCAAGTCAATGACAAGTCTTGTAGTGAGTTTGTGCAAACGGAAGCCAAACTGTCTCGTGAGCAGTTAGCCGAGCTGCTGACGATTCCCGAAAGAGACTCTAAAGAACGGGTGCGAGAAATCGTTTCTGAACCCTACTGTCGCTTAGCCAGTTTGAATGTGCGGGCTGATGTGCAAGCCGAGCGGGAAGCTTACCCCCTGGAGTTTGACCCGAATACTCAACTGGTCATTTTGTACGAAAACGATGAATATGCTGGGTTCCGCTTTAATTTTGAATAGCTTTTTGCGGCGAGGGTTGGGCCGTCGGTGCGGTTTGCTGGACACAGCCGTGGGCCATCGACTGCGGCTAACGGGGCTGTTGGTCATGGGCCTCATGCTCGCGCCCGTACTGAGTAGCTGTCGAGAGGAGGCGATCGCGGCTCCCCGCAGCATTGCCGTTGACCAAGCCTGGGAGTTGAGCCTCGGCAACGTCGTGGAAGGCTTTCGGGTGGTCGCCGGGTTAGGGGATGTGACGATGCACCTACGGGGAGCACGGGTGCGAGCCCCCTTTAACGGCGAAGTGCAGTTGTCTGCTGATGGTCCTGACTGTATCTTTTTTGCTTCCCCGGAGGTACCCGCCTATTTATTTCGCTTTTGTGGCATCAATCGGCCACGGGTCGGCCAGGTGGATGAGGGCGATGCCATGGGGCGAGCCCAGTATTTGCACTTTGCCACCCTGCGCCGTCAGCCCGAGGGTACTTGGGCCATCGTCGAACCCTCCACCAGCGTCCTGGAGCGATCGCTGCAACGGTTTTAAGTATCCCCGTCAGGTCAGCGTTAGCTCCCTCGAACGGTCAGTGCACACCCTTCTGACCTGGCTGGGTTAACCAGAGCTGTCCTGCCTCCCCTCAGTGACGTTGTTTTTGCCTAACTTACCCCCATCTCGTGAGAGTCTACCGCCATGTACCCCTACAGAGCTTTACTAACCCTGGGAACGCTGGCCATGTCGCTGGGCGTCGGGAGTGCCGCTAAAGCCAGCAGCGATATTGCGTTGTCGTTTGAGTTGCCCCCCTCTCCTCAGGAGGAGGCCGAAGCCGCCGCGATCGCTGAAGCCGCTGCCGCTCCCCCGGCACCGGAGCCGCAACCCCAGCAGGCTCTGGTCAATGCCGATGCGCCGTTACCGATTCCCCCAGGGGCGGAAAATCCTCCTTTGGCTAGCGATAACACACGACCCGCCGGGGTTTATGGCGGCCTCGATGCGATCGCCCTCGGGGCGTCACCCTCGGTGCAAGCTCTGCTCCCGCCACCGCCCCCAGTGCCGGACTATGTGCAGCAAATTATGACGGCGATCGCACCGCCCCTGGAGCCGGCAGTCGTCGAACCCGCTCCCGAACCCGAACCCAAAATCCCAGAGTCAATTGAGTTTGACATCGGGTTTCTTGAAAAAACCTTTGCTGAACCGGCACCAGAGCCCGCCCCCGACGCGGCCCCCCAGCTTGGCGAAACGGTGGCTTTCACCGATGCCTGGGAAAACCCTGAAACCCTTTTTGCGGGGGGGACTGACTCCCTGGTCGCATGGGCGGTTGGCAGCGCTGAAGGCACCCGTACCCCAGAGGGCCACAAAAACCCCGCTTACTACGGCCACGTCGATCCGGGTAATGGGGTATGGAATCTGGGCACGTTTTCCTATCAGCATGGGGCCTCGACGCCGGAAGAGGCGGATGCCAAACAACTGCTGCGCCTCCAGAACCAGACCGCACAGCTACGGCAAAAAGCCCAGGAAAAAGGACTGCAACTCACCAAGGAAGAATTGTTGAACGGGATCGATCTAGCTAACCAGGCTCCCCTGGCGGCATTGGACCAGGGGGGCTACATTGATTGGCTGCAAAAAGCTCACAGCTTAGGCATGCAGGGCTCAGAAGCGATCGTCTGGGCCCGCACTCGGTCCTTTATTGATCCGGACACCCAGCGCTGGAATGCCCCCGGATTGGGCAATAACGTCTATTCCATCAGCCATGACCAGGAGCGGCGAGCCCATGCGATCGCCCGCGCGATCTCGGCCTTCACTTCCCAAACTCAAATTGCCGTTGCGCCTGCCCCTAACGACCCTGTGACGTCTGAAGTGGTGGCCCCCGAGACGGAACCCGCGCCCAAACCTCAAGAGAAAATTGCCTTCGATGTGCAGTTGCTCTCGCCGCGAGAGCTTCCCCAACGTGGTCAGGAGATTGCCGCTGCCGCCGAAATATCGGCTCCCGCAGAATCGGATCAACCAGAGCCAGTGGCGGTTGCCCCGAAGCGCGTTGAGGACGCAGAACCAGCGATCGCCATGGCTGATCCAGTCACCGGGCTCCTATTTACAGCGGGCTTTTTACCCGATGCTCAAGCAGCGGGACAAACCTTAAGTCGGCTAGCTGAACAGCCCAATCGCCCTATCTTTAGTCGCCTGAACTCAACCCTCTCCAGAATTTTGCAGGGGCGTCAAACCCCATTGGCAGAAAGCGTGCAAGGGACAGCGATCGCTCCCGAAACTTCGGCAGAAGACTCGACCGACTCGGCAGCAGCGGTGTCCCCGGCAAATGCTGACGAAACGGCGGCAGTTAGTCCAGTGTCAACCGCCGATGCCAACGTGATCCCTGCCGATGCTGAATCTGTCGCCCAGGAGGGGGAGATACTTTCCCCTCCGCTTGAAGCCGATGCCCCAGCGGCGCAACCGCTCCCCGATACGGCGGTAGCGACAAAAGAGCCGTTGCATGAGTCACGAGACATCATGACTGATACCGAGTTGGTCGATGCCCCACCGCCCGCCACCGCCCGCCCCCGGTCTCTCAGATCACTTGCCCCTGAGGCAGCAGCGGCCCCGCCCCTGGACCTGTCACTGTCTGCTGTAGACGAAATTACCCCTCCTGTTGAGGGAGAATCTGTGGCCCCCTCTCCTGCCGCATCGTCTTTTTCGGAGATCGAACCGACTGCTGAGACCCCCCCCTCTCTAGAGACGGCAGACGATGCGCCTGCACCAGAAGCTGTCGCTGCGTCTGAGTCCGATCGCCATGCAAAAGCGCCTGCTAAATTGACAGACGCTGATGAGTTGAAGCGCCAGACTCTGGAATCTCTCGATCAGTTCCAGAAACAACTGCGGCGAGAATTGAACGACTAACTATTCCGCAGCGAGGTCTGAAGTATTGAAGATGAAGGGCACATTGCCGGCATTGCCGCCAGTGACTAACACCCGAGGCATTTGGGCTCCGCCTTCCTTCCAGGCTTCGATCGCCTCTTTCTGCAGCACCAGTTGGCCGCCCTGAGCTTTCAAGGTTTCGGCCAGCAGGCGTTGGGCCTCGGCGCGACCTTTGGCCCGGTTAATCTCGGCCTGGGCTTCTTGCTCGGCTTCCTGAGCGACATAAACGGCTCGGCGAGCCCGCTGTTCAGCGATCTGTTTGTCTTCTACTGCTTTCGCAAATTCCGGCGAAAACTCCAGGTCTACGACGCTGGTATCGAGCACGATAATGCCGTATTTCTCTAGCCGCATGCCGAGCGCTTCGTCAAAGTCGTTTTTTAACTCCTCGCGCTTGGTGATCGCTTCTTCGACGGTTCTCCGGGCGGCGGCAATTTTGAAGGATTCCTGCGTTTGAGGCGCAATGATCTTCGCCACAATGTTTTCTAACGTCCCCTGAGTCCTTCTGACCACGACGACTTCGCTGGGATCTAGCCGAAAGTTAATCGCAAAGCGAGCGGAGAGATCCTGCAGATCTTTGGTCGAACTTTGAGCGGGGACTTCAAATTTTTGTACCGTCACGTCATATATATCGACTGCTGATACGACTGGCGGCTTGAAGTGAACGCCTTCCAGCAATGCCCCATCTTGAGCCTTACCCAAAATGCTGAGCACCCCGGCTTGACCGGGATTGATGATGACAAAACTGCTAGAGGCGACGGCAAACACCAATAAAGCAACAAACGCGAGCGCGATCGGCTGCCAACCAAGTGATTGAGATTTCAAAAGAGTCTCCTTCCAAATTGTCCAAAAAGTCCCTTTCATTGTAGGGAGGTCAGTGCTGTGCCTCCAGACTTTTCATTGAGGCTTAACCCAGCAGCGCGATCGCCCGCCGTGAGCTTCCTACCCCGTTGAATGGGATTGAAAAATATTTCCGGTACGGCTACGGTGCCAGCAATAACTCAAATAACCCATCATCCACTTCATAGCCCAGCATTTGAGTCATGAACTTCAAGCGAGTCATTTGGCGACTGTTTTGGGATTGCAGCCAGTGTGCCACCACAAAAATTTTGTTCATCACAAAAATTTCGAGGGCTTCGGGATTGTAACGAATGCCATCCTTGGGACTGAACTGGTGGGGCACCAGCATGGCGGCATAACGGCCCAGTTCTCCCGATTCCCAATCCAATACATAAGGGAGCCAGGGGTAAAGCGCATCTAAGCGAATGAACCAGAGGCGGACTTCGGGGATTTCGGAGAGCTCTCTCGGGTCGGTGGGGTCGCGGGGAAAGTCGATGTCAAAGGTGAGTCGCACCTCGGGGTCGAGCACATCGCCCTTGGCAATGAGCGGTTCAATATAAGCCTGCGCCCCCGCAAGGTCGAGGGTATATAACGTGTCGGCATTGAGCTTGAGGGTATGGGCCATCGGCGATCGCATCTCTTTCCAACTTCTTTATTCTGCCAGCTTCTCTGTACAGCGATTCACGGCATGCCATCATAGGAAAGTTTGCCACTACTCCCTCAGTTGTATCGCTGATTTTTGGAACTGCCTGACCTATGTCTGAGCCCATTCGAGTTTGTATTACCCTGGGTACTCGCCCCGAAGCGATCAAACTAGCTCCGGTGATTCAGGCCTTTCGGCAATCGGAGGCGTTTGCGACGCAGGTCATGCTCACGGGGCAGCACCGCGAAATGGTGGCGCAGGTGATGCAGTTATTTCACTTGCAGGCCGATCAAGACTTGGACATCATGCAGCCCCAACAGAGCCTGACGGATATCACCTGTCGCAGTTTGCAAGGTCTGGAGGAGTGTTTTCAGCGATCGCAGCCCGACCTTGTCATCGTTCAAGGCGACACCACGACGGCATTTTCCGCTGCCCTGGCGGCGTTTTATCAAAAGATTCCGGTGGGTCACGTCGAGGCTGGCCTCCGCACCGATGATTTGCTTAACCCGTTTCCGGAAGAAGCGAATCGTCGCCTCATTTCCCAAATCACCCGGCTGCACTTTGCTCCGACCGAGACGGCGGTGGGCCATCTCGCCAAGTCGGGGGTGGTCGGTCAGGTGCATCACACGGGCAACACCGTGATTGATGCGTTGCTCACGGTGGCGGCGCAAAAGCCTCCCTGCTCGATTCCGGGGCTGGATTGGAGTCAGCACCGGGTGCTCCTCTCGACGGTGCATCGGCGCGAAAATTGGGGTGCCCCCTTGCAAGATATCGCCCAGGGCTTTTTGCAAATTTTGGCGCAGTGCCCAGACACGGCGCTACTGCTGCCGTTGCATCGCAACCCCACCGTCCGGGAACCGTTGACGATTGCCCTGGGAGAACATCCCCGCGTCTTTTTGACCGAACCGCTGGACTATGCGCAACTAGTCGGGGCGATGCAGCGCTGCACCCTCCTGCTGACCGACTCCGGTGGCCTGCAGGAAGAAGCCCCCGGCTTGGGTAAACCCGTGTTGGTGCTACGGGAGACCACCGAGCGCCCCGAAGCGATCGCTGCGGGCACTGCCAAATTAGTGGGCACCAACCCTGACGCGATCGCTGCCGCCGCCATCGAACTCCTCACCTCTCCCCCGGCTTACGACGCCATGGCTAAAGCGGTCAATCCGTTTGGTGACGGCCAAGCCTCCCAGCGCATTGTGCAAATCGTGCGCCAATATTTCCAAGGGGCTTAGCGCGATTGGGCTGGCTCTCGATTGACAACGTCGCAAGGTAGATCCGCTCCTTGCTAAGTCGTCAAAACGCCTGCCCAGCCGGTGATACGATCCACCTTCCCCAGCCTGCTTTTCATCGTTGGGAGTGGCCGCCTCAGGGGCCAGTTCCCTGAGGTGGGTAAAATCCTCTGCCGACCGGACCCTCCATTACCCCCTAGCCCACCCAGCGATTCAGCCAGCTGCGCGTCGCCGCTCCCGCCTAAAACCGCATGTCTCACTAACAATTTAGTTACAGTAGTATTAACCCTCTGTCACTCCTTCCTGCAGCAATGGCATCCATCGCGCAAAAACACGTTCTCACTGGACTCAAAGCCGATCATTTTCGGCATCCCCTTGACTTAAACGCGACGGCCACGTTGCGCCAGTTACCAGGACTCGACTTGGTCGTTCGAACTGCTTTGGGGCCGATCGCTGAACAGGTGTTTTATCTTGACAACATTTCTTCCAGTGTCTTGGTGGGCGATCGCCAACTGCCCCACCTGCATGCTCTGTTGCTAGAAGCCTGCCAAATCATCGATTTGGATCCGCCACAACTCTACATTCGGCAGCACCCGGTCCCCAATGCCTACACCTTTGCCATGCGGGGCAAGCAGCCCTTTATCGTCATCCACACGGCGCTCATTGATTTGCTTAACCCGGTCGAAATTCAGGCGGTGATTGGCCATGAACTCGGACACCTGAAATGTGACCACAGCGTTTACCTTACGCTGGCTAATCTGTTGACCATCGCCGCCAGTCAACTGCCTCTGGGGGAAGTCCTGGTGCCCACGTTCCAGACGCAAATCATGGAGTGGATCCGCTGTGCCGAATTTACCTGCGATCGCGCTGCATTGCTGGTGGTGCAAGATGCCAAAATTATCAGCTCCCTACTCATGAAACTCTCTGGGGGCTCTCCCACGTTGTCAGACCAGCTCAACGTAGAGGCGTTTCTTGATCAGGCTCGGGCCTATGATGTCGCTGTCGCCTCAGACCTGGGGGAAGTCATCAAACAGATCCGGACTCAAGACCTCACCCATCCGCTGCCGGTTTTACGCGCCCGAGAGATCGATCGCTGGTCAAACAGCTCTGAGTATCAAACTTTGCTAAATCGCGAGGTTTCCAAGTATAATAAGCAAATGTCATCTACGGGCGGATGGCGGAATTGGTAGACGCACCACACTCAAAATGTGGCGGCTTCGGTCGTGAGAGTTCGAGTCTCTCTCCGCCCATGTCAACGATAGGGGATCGCCATGACGACGCTAAAACGATGGGAGTCGCCCCGTCGCAAGGGGCGTAACGATAAGGGTCGCGGTGGTAGTGCTCGGCAACGGCAACTGCAAAAGCGACACCAAAATCTTCGCAAGCAACTCAAAGCAGCCGACCACGGCAATCAGCATCAAGATAGCAAAGAGAGGTCACTGACCTCTCTTTTTTAATGGATTGCGATAGAGCGCGGCGATCCCCTAACTCCCACCAGACCAGTGATTCAAGAGTCCGTACTTTTACAGTTTGCTTTTCGCAATCCCTATGAAGTTTTAGCTCAAGATTTAAACTGCTGGTGAACTTAGAAAATGAATAGTTCCTTGCTTGCCAAAGGTGTCATCTTTTGTGAGACAGTCAACAGCCTGAAATGTCCTATCAGTTAGCTCAGATTACGGGCAGATTAGGAAGCCGATAACCTTTTGATCATCGTCTCAAGATGACTCGAACTATATGGATCGCTTCGATAGTGGATAGGATTCAAAAGTGGGGGTGATTACTGTCAATGTTTTTTCGAGGATCCGCCACTGGGTCAAATCGATCGCATAAATTGAGCATGGCATCAGCGTTTTCCACAAGTGGAATACGAAGTGTAGTCAATTTATCAGCCTCAGAATCGATAAATTGTGTGTTTGCGCCAGTTTTTCAAGGAATTTACGCAAGCGCTTCCGTTGTAATCACGGGACAATGCTAACCATATAAAGCTTGGATTACATGCAACGAGTGGTAGATAGGGCAGCGATCGCCATTTTTCCGGCGTTAAGTTCAACCCACTCACCACCGATTTCCGTGTACTGCTATGGTTACTCCCATTGACTTTTCGGGAAATATAACTCTAGCGGAAGATAACATAAACCTCGTTTGGGCAGTCCATTGAAACCACATCCTCCTAAAGTTATCGAGAAGGTGCCGTCTTCTATGCCCATAATCACTGAGACGACCTTCTATCTTGTCAAACTCTACACTTACAACCATGAGGACATCTTCGGCACCTTGAGCGAAGAGCAAGGTTTTGAGTTAAACGGAGTGGGGCAAATTGCCGCAGATGAGTGGCAACGTTCAGCTCAGTCATACACTTCATTAAATCTTGACAAGTGGTTAATCTTCCCTAACCGCTTAGAAGGCATTGTGAGCCTGAGAGAATCTGTCAGTCCCAACCATTATTACGGCAGCTACGGCAACAAGCCTCGGCTCCTGTCTTCGTTTATTGCCAGCTACAAAGCCGTCGCCGCCAAGCGCATCAATCTGTTGAGAAACACCCCAGGCAATCCGCTCTGGCAACGGGGCTACCAAGAACGGTTTATTCCTGATCCCACCATTCTCAAGCGGGTCCAACAAACTTTAGAGCAGCCATAAGGCATGACCACTCATCAGGCGAAACTAGGGTAGAAGGAGGCAGTTCCATAAACGGCCTCCTTTTTTGATCAAACCTTGGCTTCTTCTTGGACGAGCTTGTCCCAACCGAGATCGCGCAGGCTGCTATTGCGGCGGAGGGGGCGGGTCACCAGTTCTAGAATGTCGCGGGCATTGGCAAAACCGTGGATCTGGGCAAAGGTGAACTCCACCGACCACTTAGTATTGATGCCGCGAGCTTCCAACGGATTGGCATGGGCCATGCCGGTGATGACCAGATCGGGCTGCAACTGCTGAATCCGCTGGATCTGGTTGTAGTTGTCCGGTTTTTCGGTGATTTTGGGGAGGGGCGCGCCCATGTCGTGGCAGGTTTTCTCCAGGAGGGCGAGTTCGGCGGCCTGATAACGCTTGTCCATGTAAGGGATGCCGATTTCGGGAACGGTCATGCCGCAGCGCACCAGGAACCGGGCCAGGGAGATTTCCAGTAGGTTGTCGCCCATGAAGTAGACGGACTTGCCGCGCACGATCGCCAAATAGTCCTCCAGCGCTGCCCAAATGGCGGCTTCCCGCTCCTCCAGTCCTTGGGGCTCAATGCCAAAGACGGAGCAGATTTTTTCGACCCAGGCGCGAGTCCCGTCGGGGCCAATTGGGAAGGGTGCGCCAATCAGTTTGCACTTGCGCCGTCGCATGAGTCCAGTCGCCGTCCGCGAGAGGAACGGATTGATCCCGATGACATAGTCGCCTTCGTCGAGCACGGGCAGTTCGGTATAGCGCTTCGCGGGGAGCCAACCACCGACTTTGATGCCCTGTTTTTTCAGCTCTAGGGTCATTTGGGTGACGATGGGATCGGGCACCGAGCCAAAAATGACTAAGTTGGGATGGTCGTGATAGTGGGTAACTTCAGCCGGGGTCTCGGTTTCCGGCTTGCGGCCAAAGCTGAGCAGTTTTTGAATGCCGTTCCGCTCTTCCTTGTCGGCGGAGGATTCGAGGTCTTCACTGGTGGGACAGCGCTGCACCATGGCCGCCAACACCGTGTCTTCGCCCTGGGTAAAGGCGTAATCGAGCCCATTGGCCCGAGCCACGACGATCGGAATGCCAATCTCCGCTTCTAGCTTAGGGGCGAGCCCTTCAAGATCCATTTTGATGATCTCGGTGGTGCAGGTGCCGATAAAGACGATGACCGAGGGATTGCGATCGCGCTTGATCTGCTCGCACAACCGCTTGAGTTCGGCATAGTCGCTTAACTGAGCCGAGATATCGCTCTCCTCCAACTCCGCCATGGCGTAGCGGGGTTCCGCAAAAATCATCACCCCCATGGCGTTCTGCAAAAAGTAGCCGCAGGTTTTGGTCCCAATCACGAGGAAAAAGCTATCCTCGATTTTTTGGTAAAGCCAAGCAACACAGCTAATCGGGCAAAAAGTATGATAATTGCCCGTATCGCAGTCAAATTCGAGATTTTGAGTTTGGGGTTTAGCCAGGGTCATGGGTACTCCTTGAAATGCAGTTTGCGGAGAACCCCCAAAAGTCCATGCGGTGGTGGCAGTGGTAGGCGATCGCCGCCCTTGTCGGCTAGAGTTCGTCAGCCGAGTCGGGTAGCATTTTCGCCTCTTCGTTTTCCGCATCCAGGGTGGTCGGCATCCCGCTATTACTGAGAGCCATTTCTGGATCAAAGTTTAAGCCCAGCACTTCTACTAGTGCATCTTCGTCAGAGTTGAGCTGATAAAAGGGCACCATCAAGTTGCCGAGCTTGGGTTCCAGGGCATTGACCACCCCCAAGATGAGTAACGAAGAAGGACGACGACCGCCATCGGGCGTCCTAACCGAAGTCATGCGCATTTGTAGCTGCAGCCATTCTCGGTTTGATTCCACATAATCCAACCACTTTTGGCGGATAACCGATACGAAATTTTCGAAGAAGGCCATCGCTTTGCCTCAATCCGTTGCTTGCAAACGCCTCATGATAGATGAAATTCACCAAAGTAGAGAGAAAATTTGAGCGCAACGTTACAGGGACTTGGGGATTCATTGAAGGAAAAGAGTTTTGAGTGATGGGTTTTGAGCGTTGCACGGCGGGTTTAACCCAAAACTCATCCCTTAAAACTCAAAATTTGCGGGCTGATCAGACCATCATGAGATCCAACTCAGATTCCTGCTTAGGGGCCTCGGCGGGCGGATTGAGATAGAAATCTGACAGCAGTGCAAACAGGTCGCGATCTTTGGTTTCGCTAGGCACGACGCCCTCGGGCTGAGCCAGAACCTGATCGGCAATATTGAGGTAATACTGCGTCACCGGCTCTAAGGAGGGATCGGTTTCGGCCATTTCGAACAGCGTTTTGCCCTTGACGCGGGAAATCCGAATATCTTCGATCAACGGCAGGATTTCCAACACCGGCATGGGCACTGACTCGATGTACTTGTCGATCAGATCCCGCTTGGAGGTGCGGTTGCCGATGAGGCCCGCCAGCCGCAGGGGATGGGTGCGGGCTTTTTCGCGGACGGAGGCGGCAATGCGGTTGGCGGCAAAGAGGGCGTCGAAACCATTGTCGGTGACGATCATGCAGTAGTCGGAGTAGTTGAGCGGGGCGGCAAAGCCCCCACACACGACGTCGCCCAGCACATCAAAGAGAATGACGTCGTATTCGTCGAAGGCGTTGAGTTCTTTCAGAAGTTTGACGGTTTCACCTACGACATAACCGCCGCACCCGGCCCCGGCGGGCGGTCCGCCCGCTTCCACACAGTCGACCCCACCGTAACCTTTGTAGATCACATCTTCGGGCCACACGTCTTCGTAATGAAAGTTTTTGTCTTTCAGGGTGTCGATGATGGTGGGAATGAGGAATCCGGTCAGGGTAAAGGTGCTGTCGTGCTTGGGGTCACACCCAATTTGCAGGACTTTTTTGCCCCGCTTGGCGAGGGCGACGGAGATATTGCAACTAGTGGTGGACTTACCGATGCCACCTTTGCCATAGACGGAGAGTTTCACAGGCGATCGCTCCAAAGCGTTCTGTTCAAAAATGAGTTGCGGCAGGGGGTGATGAGTTCGTAAAACCTGCCGACAACCGGGGGAAATAGGTAAACTCGCCGCGTTAAAGCAGCGAGGGTTTTCGGCTTGAATTTGATTATGGGGGCTGCCACTCGATAGGGGAAGCGGGTTCGCTTTCAAGGTGAGGTTTAATTGGGCATTAGCTAAATCTTTATTCAAATAAAATGACAAAAATCCCCACTCCAGCCTTATGAAGTCGTTTAATCATTGATTAGCAATTTTTATGCCTTGCTAAATTGTATATTGAGACAAAAGACAAATTTAGTCTGTTTACTGGGCCGTCAGGGGCGATCGCGTCCTTGAGGGGGCTGCTAAGGCTTGGTTCTGTAGGCTTTTTGCGGTTCAGGGAGCGATCTGAGGCTGCCAATTTTTGGCGATGAACGGCTAATTGCCGACCCGATTAGGAACTCTCGCTCGGGGGGCAACTTTTTTGTTAAGTTCAATCAATTTTTGCGGCTTCAGTCGGTTTCTGCCGGTTCTTCGTCGCTGTCGCTGGCGTTAGCTGTAGAGGTGCGAGGGTGCAGTTCAATGCCGACGCTCATTTCACCCCCGAGTATAGAGTTGCCAGTGGGGTGATCAGTGGTGGTCACTGGCGGTAGGTAGCGGGCGACAGCCAAACCGTGTTTTTGCCGGTAGTGCAGGACCTCGTCATGTACCTGTTGGGCGACTTCTAGCGCTGTTTTGGCGGGCTGAGACGATGCTTCCATCAGTTTGAATTTCAGCATGACCTGTTTGACCAGCAGTTTGCGGGTGGGGGCGTCGAGGCCAACGTCGAGGCCCAGTTTTAGTTTTACTTTGCTGTTGGTGACTGCCTGCATGGCTTGTTCGACTAAGCCTTCGCTAATCTCGATCGCGGCTGGCTGAAATTTGTGCACATAAGCGCTGACCACTTCCGTCGTCGAGGCTTCGACCTCTCGGTACTGCTGCACCTGATGCACTTTTTCCGCGAGTAGTACCCATTTAGGATCTAGTACGCGATGGAGATGGCGGGCGGTGGGCTCGTTCACCACCTCGCTGACGACCGCAATGAGTCGCCGGGCTTCATCGCGCGTGATGGTGGCAGCTTCCACCAGTGGCAGTACGGTGGCAGCGATCGCTTGCAGTGTGGCCCTGTCCAACTCCGGCATATATTGCTGGAGATAAGCATCGAGGGTGGCTCGGGTTTTGATCTCTAAGGTTTCTCGCCAGTGCTTAGCCTGAGTGGCTAAGAGTTGCCCGGCCTCATCCCAAACCTGGGTGGCCATCTCGGTTGGGTCAAAGTCGGCGACCAGTTCATCCACCCATTGTTCGATTTGTAAGCCTTGAGGGGCCAGTTCACCCGCTTTTTCTTGAACGGACAGTAGCGACCCAGCGATCGCCCTGATCTCGGCCTGCGACTCGCCGCCAAAATTATGCAGGTAAGCGTAAAGGGCGTGTCGGAGGGATTGTCGAGTCACGGCGTCAAGTGTGGTCATGATCACCCCAGCAAAGCTTGATAGAGTTGCTCTCAGGGTATCAGTGACCCGTCGTGTAGGGTGGAGCGGCGATCGCAATGTCGCTACAACCGCTTCATCGCGTGGCCAGCAATGTGCAACGGACGACAAAGCGATCTGTCAGGCACCTGCTCCCTGCCGAGACAACCAATACATTAAGATCGAGCCCCAGGGACCGGGGACCTTCCCCTCACTCGCATCTCCCCCTTTTTATGGTTTGGAGGGGCGCGATCGCGTCATGGGCCATTGCTCTGGGTTGCTAACTGCTAGTAGCAAATCACCAGAATGTAGCAAGCCAATGACTACCTCAGGAATGACAATCTCCTAAAGAATGAGGATCAAATACCATCCAAATTGTTAGGGCAGGCATCTTGCCTGCCTTGGGACAGCCGAGATTGAATTTGATACAATCCTCGTCCTATGCAGTTTGGGCTGAGGCAAGTAAGAGCGGCTCAAGCGATCTGAGTAGAGGATCGCGGCGCGCCTTTGTGAGATAGGTTTTAGAATCGAGGGAGAGTGCCCGTCTTAAGTGCTCGCTCGCCCAATCGTCGCGGCCTAGTAAGGCATAGCATCCGGCCTGATGGAAAAACGCCAGAGGATGACTCGGTGACAGAGCCAGTGCTTTATCAAATGCGGCGATCGCGGCTTCGGGTTCGGAGAGTATCCGGAGTACAATCCCTAGCGCTAGCCAGTTATCGGCGCGATCGGCCCGGCGCATCAACGCTTCACGCAATGCCTGATGGGCCTGCGAAAACTGTTGCAGACGAGCTAACAAGATACCTTTTTTCAACCAAAGATCCGCGTTTTGAGGTTGTAGCAAACAGGCTTGCTCAAGATGCTGCAGGGCCTCTTCGGGGCGACCACGCTGTTCTAGCAGATGGGCATAACACTTTAACAAACGAGCATCTTGCCAGCCTTTCGCAATCCACGGTTGCAAATAGGCCAGGGCTTGGCTCTTTTTGTCACAGTTAAACAAGGTGTAGGCGAGAGAGATGTAAGCATCAGGATTGTTGGGATCATTGGCGATCGCCGTTTTAAAGAAACTGACAGCTTGAGGAATCTGCTTCAACTGATACGCTGCTAGCCCCTTGCCGTACCATAAGCGGGCATCGGTCGGCTCTAAGGCCAGGGCATGGTCATAACTTTCAATGGCGCGCACATATTCTTTCAGGTGATACAGCACTCTGCCCCGTCGTCGCCAGCCATTGACATAGTCGGGGGCTAAATCAAGCGCCCGGTCATAGGCTTGCACCGCATCCGACAAATGTCCTGTAGCAGCCAGGGTGCTGGCATAGTTACACCACACCTTGGGGTTATTGGCCTCAAGCGATAGCGCTTGCTGAAAACTTGGGATCGCTTCGTAATAACGCTTGAGTCGGGCTAAGCAGTAACTATGCCTTTGCCACACTTCAGCAGTGACGTTACCTTGCGCTAGGGCGGCTTCACACTCTGCTAGCCATCGCTCAAGAGTCTCATTAGAGCGCAGGTTTCCACAATTGACGTTGGGTTCGGCAGTCATTGGCCTAGTCATCATTTCAAGAATGCAAATAACAGCAAGGGAGTCTGGTGAGAGCCATCGATCGGGATTGCGGCAGCGGGGGCAGGTCTGAGAACCCGCGATCGCTCCGTGTTTCTAGGGAAAGCACCCATGCGTTTCGCTGCAAAACAGGCTAGAAAACCTCGGTCACAGATATTGCAGATAATTGGGCTCAAAGAGCAAGACGATTTTTTTGGGGCGGTGCCTGTTTAATTTTGACCTGTCGGAGGGGTTTCAACCGTCTCTGCGATCGCAATTAACCCTTTCTTCTTGAATTTTTTTAAAGGAACCGGACGATCATTTGCCAGTTTTAATGGGTAAAAACACTGAACTATCAGCTTTTACGCGGATTTACGGAGGAGTATACAGCTGAAGTCCAGATCAAAAATGCTTTACATAAACCTCACAATTATTTAAGCAGAATCGGGTGCTTTCTTCTTCAGATAAATGCTCATAATGCGGTAAGGAGGATGCCGGGATACTGACAGGAGTCCGGTTGGCGGGTAGCGATAAATGCGCGATCGCGCGATCCTGGCTGGCCTCTTCAACATCCTGTCGACCCAGGAGCCTTGCTGTCAGCGGTGCCCGCTACCCTGGGTAGACAAGGCACCTGGTAGTCGGTACTGGGGCGGCGATCGACAACGATAGCTCTACTTAGCATCGGCTGGGGCGGACTAAAAGGGCTCGCTGGATCGCCGCCATGGCTCACCTCTCCTTGCCGGACAAAGGCTGAAAATCTTGACGCAAGGCCTAAACCTGCGTACCGATCAGCGTTCTTCTTGAGAGGCACTAAAATAGAATCCATGTAACTTCGTCGTGTGTACCTAGTCCAGTGCCTAATCTGGAAACGCTTTTCCCCTTTCAACTTGATTCCTTTCAGAAAGACGCTATTCGAGCGCTGGATGAAGGCAAATCTGTCGTGGTGTGCGCGCCGACAGGTTCTGGTAAGACCTTGATCGGGGAGTATGCGATCTATCGCGCCCTCGATCGCGGCAAGCGCGTATTCTATACCACCCCACTCAAAGCGCTTTCCAACCAAAAGCTGCGAGATTTTCGCGAACAGTTTGGGGTCGATCGGGTGGGCCTGCTCACGGGGGATATCGCCATCAACCGCGAGGCCGATGTGGTGGTTATGACCACTGAGGTCTTTCGCAACATGCTGTATGGCACTCGCATTGGTGAAGTAGGCACCTCTTTAGTCGATGTGGAGGCGGTGGTGCTGGACGAGTGCCACTATATGAACGATCGCCAGCGGGGCACCGTTTGGGAAGAGTCGATCATCTACTGTCCACCTGAATTGCAAATTGCGGCCCTGTCGGCGACCGTCGAAAATGGCGGGCAACTGACGGATTGGTTGAGTCAAGTCCACGGCCCGACGGAATTGATCTATTCCGATTTTCGTCCCGTGCCGCTGCACTTTTACTACTGCCACAGCAAGGGCTTGTTTCCCCTGCTGAATGAGCCACAGACCAGCATTAATCCGCGTTTGAAACAGCGGCGAAAGCCGGGCTCGCAGGGACGGGGCAAGAAAGATGCGCTGGCGATTCCCTATGTGGTGGGGCAATTGCACGAGCGCGATATGCTGCCCGCGATCTACTTTATCTTTAGTCGGCGGGGGTGCGATCGCGCCGTCACGAGCATGGGCAATGTGTCGCTGGTGAATGAGGCGGAGGCCGCCCTACTCAAGCTCAAAATTGACGAGTTTCTCGCCTGGAATCCGGAAGCGGGGCGAGCGGGGCAGGTGGAGCCGCTGTATCGGGGCATTGCCGCCCACCATGCGGGCATCTTGCCTGCGTGGAAAGGCTTGGTCGAAGAACTCTTTCAGCAAGGCTTGATCAAAGTCGTCTTTGCCACCGAAACCCTGGCGGCGGGGATCAACATGCCCGCCCGCACCACGGTCATCTCCAGTTTGTCGAAACGGACCGACAGTGGGCATCGGTTACTGATGGCGTCGGAATTTTTGCAAATGTCGGGACGGGCAGGCCGTCGAGGCATGGATGACTTGGGCCATGTGGTCACGGTGGAGTCGCCGTTTGAAGGGGCTCGCGAGGCGGCCTATCTGGCGACGGTGGGGCCGGACCCGTTGGTGAGCCAATTTACCCCGAGCTATGGCATGGTGCTCAATTTGTTGCAGCGCCACACGTTAGCAGAAGCCCGGACGCTGGTAGAGCGCAGCTTTGGTCAATATCTAGCCAATTTGCAACTCGTGCCGCAACAGCAGGCGATCGCCCGACTCAAGGATGAAATCGAGCACGTACGTGTTCAGGTCGAAGCCTTTGATGAGGAGATTTTTGCAGACTTTGAAAAACTGCGGGAGCGGCTGCGGGAAGAAAAACGGCTGCTGAAAACTTTGCAGCAGCAAGCAGCAGAAGTTTTGAAGGGAGATATGGGACCGGCTTTGGCCTTTGCGATCGCGGGCACGACCCTGTCTCTCAAGGGCAAACACGTGCCAGTGGCAACGCCTTTGCCCGCCGTGATTGTGACTAAAGTGCCAGGGGCCGGACAGTTCCCCTATTTGATTTGCCTGACGCAAGACAACCAGTGGTACATCGTGGCCACCAGCGATGTCGTGGGCCTACATGCGGAATATACGCGGCTCGCTGCCGTCGATGAGTTGGAGCCGCCCGCGAGTTTGTCCCACAAGCCCGGTGAACATAGTCCGGGGGATGCCCACACTGCCGCAGTTGCCTGTCAGATTCCCCAACCGCCTCCCCTGGAAGAAATTGCGCCAGAGGTCAAAGAGCAACTGGAGCGCACCCAGGCAGTAGAAGACCGCATGGCTAACCATCCGGCTCGCGCCTATGGCAATCCCAAGAAACTGCTCAAACAGTATCGCCGCATTCACCGGTTAGAAGAAGAATTACGCGATCGCGAAGCTGCCCTGGCGCAATCCAGCGATCGGTACTGGCAAGAATTTGTCAGCATCATGGCGGTGCTAGAGCACTTTAATTGTCTGGAGGAGAGCCAACCGACCCCGCTCGGCGAAACGGCGGCAGCGATTCGGGGTGACAATGAAATTTGGCTGGGCCTGGCCCTCGCCTCCGGCGATTTTAACCGGCTGACGCCCGCACAGTTGGCTTCGGCCTGCGCGGCCCTCGTGACCGAAAGCGCACGCCCTGATACTTGGGTGGATTATGACCATTCGGCCCCGGTCGATGCCGCCTTAAGTGGCTTGCGTCAATTTCGGCGTGAACTCTTTCAGCAACAGCGACGCCATCAAATCATGTTTCCCATCTGGCTAGAGTACGACTTGATTGGTCTGGTGGAGCGCTGGGTCGAGCTGGGAGAAAAAGCCGAGATGGCGACACCAGAAGGCTTTGGGACGAGTGACCAGGGCGGCGATCGCAGTGATTGGGCGGAGCTGTGTAGCAATACCAGTCTGGATGAGGGGGACATCGTGCGGGTACTGCGCCGCACGCTAGATTTCCTCTCACAGATTCCCCATGTGCCCCATATCTCCAACGAACTTCGCACCACCGCCCGGCAAGCCTGCGATTGGATGAACCGCTTCCCCGTGAATGAAAATTAGCGGTCATCCCGTCGGAGGCGGAGTGGGGCTGGTTGACTGACGCGAGGTGCTGGACAAGCGGTTCAGCCATTCCGTTCAGAGCTGCGATCGCCACTTCTCAGTTCAGCTTCAATGCCCCAAAAGCTAGGACCTAAGCAGTGCTCTGCCTGAGTCCTAGCGTTAAATCTCCCTAGAGTTGTGAATGCTGAAGACCGGCAGGGTCAATGTCAGCAAACCTGGCCTCGCAAGGCTTCCGTGTCGATGGGCTGGATCATAAACAGGCGTAGCAAGTCGCCCACCGTGCCCATAATGTGGGGCAACTTGCGGAGAAACTTGAGGAGTCGGGGCTGGTTACTCTCGGCGATCGCCTTCAATTTCACGTTGCGTGCCACACAGCGATCCAGCCGCTTAAAGAAGTCAGGATGATCGACGTTCAGCATGATGGGAAACGCCCGCGCCGCCGTCAAGTTAGTTTGCCGCACGACTTCCTCGTCAAAGGCGGTGGCATCCAGTCCCAGCATTTCGTAAAACTTGCTGCGCTCATGTACCGTCAACGAGTGAGTCGCAAACACCGACAGCAAGAAAAACCGGCTCCAAAAGCGAGCTTTCCAGCCTTGCCACATGGAGGGCTGCGATCGCAGCAGCGCCTTAAAGATATCGCCGTGGCGGTTCTCATCCTGGCACCAGCTTTCAAAATAGTTGAACAGCGGATAGAACTTGTTCTCGGGCTGCTTTTCCAGATGGTGAAAGATCAGGATGTAGCGCCAGTAGCCAATCTTTTCAGACAGATAAACGGCGTAGATAATCCACTCCACCGGGAAGAAGGTGTAGGTGCGGTTTTTGGTCAGTTTGGCTAGATCCAGGGAAATGTTGAAATCAGCCATCGCCTTGTTCAAGAACCCGGCGTGACGAGCTTCATCGCGCGCCATCAGGTGAAACATCTCCGCCAGCAGCGGATTGCGCTCTTTCAGCCGACGGGAGAGTTCTTTAAATAAGAGAAAGCCCGAGAACTCAGATACGCAGGAGCGCTCCAAATAGTCGATAAAGGCTTGCCGCTCTTCGCCCTGAATATGGTCCCAAGCTTGCTCAAAGTCTTCATTCCGCACAAAGTGGTAGCGATTATAGTCGGCCCGCATCTCGTCGAGCATCGCCTGCAAGTCTTCCTCACCCACCGATAAATCCAGCTTTGCCGCTTTGTCAAAGTCAGTGGTGTAAAAGCGAGGTGTTAACAGGTTTTCTTCAACAGCAGTTTTCACACTGGGGGAATTGGCAACGGTGCTAACCATAACTTTCTTGATAAACCGTGGAAAAGGAGTAAGTCTATTGCATCGATAGACTGAAATCACGGTAGCAGGAAGTGAAGGGGCGATCGCGGCTCGCATCGTGAGCTGTTACAAACCGTCAAACATAGATATAACAGTCACTTCAGCGTTTCTAAGTGACCTGTAGGAAAAAATTGGCAGCGACGTTGCGGCAGCGTGGCCTAGACCGAAAACCGGCTTTACCGACCGTTACCGTGGGGCATACCGGGAAAAATAGCGTCGTTAGAGCGCCAATTGTGTCGGCGGCGGCAGCACTGGCTAATCATTACCCAGTCATGGAAAAGCGGATGCGCCTTCACCGTCGGGAGGGTCAGCCCCCGTGATCGAGGGTTGCCCTGCCCACCTCCAGAAGGTTAATCATCGATTAAGGGCAAGGTAAAAAAATCCCTCATATATATAGATGTAATCAGTCCTAACAGAAACTTAAATCAAAGTGGCGAGCCAGTTAATCCGAGCGACTCTTCAGAGATAACTCAGGTTCGCCCGGTACTATTGAAGAAACTGTCTCAGCGAGAAATAGCCGTGTCGCTATCCAAAGGATTTGAAGTCGAAATTTACACGGGAACACCGACCGGAAAAATCATTGGCTTTTCCGATCGCATTGTGGCCGACTTAAATGGCTTTGTGCGTGAACCTGATGCCCGCAATGTGGAATATACGACGGCACCGCTCCATCGCTACGAGCAACTGTTGTGTGAGTTGGTGCGGCCTCGGCAAACCCTGCGGAACTATCTCAAAACCTTGGGCGACTATACGTTAATTCCCGGCAGTGCACTGTCTTCGGGTGACACACACCAGTTTTATCGCTCCGATCCGCACAATCCTTATCACGAATACATTGAGCAGACTTATCACACCGATGTCGTCACCGCGAGTATTCATATCAATATAGGCATTGCCGATGCCGAATTGCTGATGCAGGCGTGTCGCCTGATTCGGCTGGAAGCGCCCTTATACCTGGCTCTCACCGCGTCCTCGCCCTTTTTAGATAACCACGTCACAGGCTACCACTCGACCCGCTGGCATTTGTTTCCCCAAACGCCTGCCCACGTGCCGCTGTTTGCCAGTCACCAGCACCACATTGATTGGATGGAGGCCCAACTGGCGGCGGGCACCATGCACAATGTCCGCCATCTGTGGAGTTCGGTGCGGCCCAATGGCGATCGCCGCCCCTATTGCCTCAACCGTTTGGAACTGCGAATTTGTGATCTGGTAATTAACCCGTTGCATTTGTTAGCGGTGACCGCGTTGTTAGAGGCGCGACTACTGCAGATGATGGCCGATCCGTCGCTTGATCCGCTACGCATCAGCCAACTGGGGGCAGATGACCTGGTGAAGCTGGCGATTTCGAATGAACAAGCGGTAGCGCAAACCAGTTTGGCGGCCCCGGTCCACCACTGGGTGGATGGTCGGGCGCTAACGGCCCAGCATTGGGTGCAAGATTTGTATGAAACGCTGTGGCCGATCGCCCATCAGCACGGGTTTAGCTGCTTTTTGACCCCCATTCGCGGCATTTTAGAACAGGGAAATGAAGCGCAGCGGTGGCTCGCCCTCCATGGGCAGGGGTATGACGTGCCGGAAATTTTGGCGATCGCCATTCAAGCCGCCGCCGAGCAAGATCAGAGTCTCGCTGAGGAACTTTGCCTGCCTTGCCTGGCCTGACGACGCGAGATATTGACCCAGGCTCAGCCGGGGGTCATGGGTCGCGGCGTTTACTCACTCTGCAAGCGCTGCTGCTGGCTGGCCTGCTCCGCAGCCGCTGACGAGGAGATGAGCGACAACGCCAGCGGTTGACGCCCTAATTTTGCTTGATATTGGCATCGCGGCAAAATTGTCAACCGTAATCTCGGTGGGAAATCGGACCACATTTTCATTCATTAAAAAAATGTATAGATACTTCAACTCCAGCCCTCTGTGTTGGACATTGACGGAGTGAAATTGATCCATTGCTTATGCCCAGGGTTGTACTGGTTTATCCCGAAATCCCCCCCAATACCGGCAATATCGCCCGGACCTGCGCCGCTACCAAGACCGAGTTACACCTGGTGGAGCCATTGGGATTCGAACTCAGCGATCGCTACCTCAAACGGGCGGGGCTCGACTACTGGCCCTATGTTGATCTGCATGTCCATCCCTCATGGGAAGCGTTTTTGACAGCGGCCCGACAACAGGGAGGCAAACGGATCGGCTTCAGCACCTCCGGCACGGAGCGCTATACCCAAATTCCTTATCAGACAGGGGATTGGCTGCTTTTTGGTAAAGAAACCGCCGGTCTGACTGCCGCCATGCTAGCGACTTGTGACGTCACCGCCTATATCCCCATGGCCGAACCAGGGGTGCGAAGTTTGAATTTATCTGCGAGTGCCGCGATCGGACTGTTTGAAGCCCTCCGGCAAACCCATCCTTAACTGGGCAGCAATTGTTGGGGGAGGCGATCGGATCTCACCACCTCCCTTGTGGGCTGACAAGCCGCTACCTTCATCACCAAAGAGTTATCTTAAACGGCCCAATTGAGTGGACAATTTGCTGAAATTCTGCGCCAACTGGCTGAAATGTCCGATTGCCAAATGACTCAGTAATTTCGTTGGCTAAGTTACAAAAACCCAGATTGGAAAATAAGAATTTTCTATCACTTGTACCTGATCGTTATTTTGCCGGGGCTGGGTACGCTACAGCGTTAGCAGATGACTCATAAAACCTTGTTCCGGTGAGCGTATGAAAACTTGAAAGTCTTTCTCTACAAGGCTTTTAGTAGGGTGATTTGGAAAATTTATCACGGTTTTTAGACTGGGAAACCGCGTCAACCGCTCGAAAAATCCAAACTAAAGAGTCAGCATTCGAGAAACCGATGAGATGAAGTCTTGATAATGATTTCGCGGAAATGCTCCTACCTGAATCCGTACTTTTTAAGCAAAAAGTTTGAAAATTCTTGATCTTGGGAGGAAGTTATGTAAACTTGCTTAAATCTGAGAGGCAGTGTATTGTTAGCTCTCGAAGCTACATTGCTTAACCACGAGGATAGTGGGATTGCCTTGGTTTCTGGGTCTTTGAACCTCAGATGATTCATTAGAGTCACCTTCGGGATGACCTATGAAACTGTCGAGCTCTGGTTATGAGGAGGATTATCCTTTGAGTCCCGTTTTTTCTCAGGAGTTTGCGCCTGACACGCAGAGTCAACCATGTGTTCTGCTACCTGTGCAGGACGAAGCAGGAACTTCGGAAACTGGTAAGAGAGTCCGTGCCTCGTTTACAGCCCTAGGCCTGGCTTTGTCGCTAGGGGCGACTGGCTCTCTGGTATCTAGTGCAGAGGCTGCAGATTCGATGCAGTTGGCGGCTTTACCTTCGGTAGCAGGAAGCGCTGACCCTTTGCCTTCATTTGGTTCTTCTCGTCCAGAGGGAACATCGGCTAGCTATCACACCGTCGCCGATGGTGAAACCATTTGGGATATTGCTAAGCAGCACGGTCTGACAGTTGAAGATATTAAGCTGGCAAATGGCATCGCCGAAGGGCAAGTCATCCAATCAGGTCAAGTTTTGAAGGTGCCGACGGTTGCCGTCAATGCGTCACCCCTCTTAAACATGCCTGAGGAGTTGGACACTGTTGACTCGGAGGTAGCCACTCCTGAATCGGCTGAACAGGGTCAAGAGCCTGTCGAGGTTGCAGTTGTTGCCGCCTCCGAGAGTGACGTCCCCGTTCAACTACAAAAAGCCAAGATTGAAGAGTTGCAGTTAAGCGAACCGCGACTGACTCCAGTTGAGTCGGCGGCAGGTGCTGATACTCCTGCTTCGGTAGTTGCAGAGCCTAGCTTAGAGGAAGATGTTCGAGCCGAGTTTGAATTGCGTGCTCCCAGAGCATTGCCGATGTCTAAAGCCGACCCCCTGAGCAGCAGAACGGACCTCGCTCTGCTGCCCGAAACTGAGCCTCAGGCGGAATCAATTCAACAGTTTGCTGAACAACTTGAAACCGTTCGGGAAACCGCCGAAAAAGGTAAAGTTGCCTCTGCCCGTTCCGGGTCGGTTGCTCGGATGCCTCAGGAAGGGTCGCTGACTCATCGAGTGGGCTCCGGTGAGACAATCTGGTCGATCGCTCGTAGCTATGGCCTCAATCCGGATGATTTGCAGCAGGCGAACGAGATTGAAGATCCTCGCTTTATTGTGCCGGGGGATGAACTCACCATTCCCGCTGGGCAGCTTTCTGAAGTTTCTCAAGATCCTGCAGTTGAGCGTCTCAGCCGTCTTCCAATAGCCAATGAGCAACAGATGGCAGCGATCGCTCCGCTAGTGGAAACCTCTACTCCCGCTACCGAGTCGGTCGAAATAACCATTGCCGATAAGGCAAGGGCGGTTGCCCTCACCCCTCCTGCGTCTGTAGCCACTGCCAGGGAAGGGACGGCGGTCGCAGCGGCTGATCCGTTTGTGGAAGATTTGCTCTCTGAAGTTGCGGCGGCGACTCGGTCTCGGGTGGGAGAAACGGCTCGTGAAGCAGCCGAATTATCCGCTGACTTCACCCCTGAGGCGTCAAAGTCAGTTGTAGAAACGGCAGAAGCGACAGAAATTGCAGTCAATCCTCAATTTTCTGAAGTTTCGGACATTGATAACACCGATGTTGAAAGCCGCTCCGATGTTGATGACTTATTGGCTGCAGCTCCCCTGGGGTCTGAAGTCTATGCGCCGGTGATTGAAAATCCCACTGGTCGGGTTGTCACCCCTGAGATGCCTGTCCTGCCTGGTCGGGATGCCTACCTGCCAGAAGCTCCCAATCGCTTTGATGGTTACATGTGGCCTGCACAAGGTGTTTTGACTTCTGGCTATGGCTGGCGCTGGGGCCGGATGCATCGCGGTGTTGATATTGCTGGGCCAGTGGGCACCCCCATTTATGCCGCTGGGCCAGGGGTGGTCGTCTCCTCCGGATGGAACTCTGGTGGCTATGGCAACATGGTCGACATTCGCCATCCCGACGGCAGTATGACTCGTTATGCCCATAACAGCCGTTTATTGGTCAATGCCGGACAGCAAGTACGTCAGGGTCAGCAAATTGCTGAAATGGGCAGCACTGGCTACAGTACTGGACCTCACCTGCACTTCGAGATTCATATTCCTAATCAGGGCACTGTGAATCCGATCGCCATGTTGCCGGGTCGCTAAGACTCTATTCCTAATCTCAAGATCATCCACCCAGAGTTGCCGTAGCGGCTCTGGGTTTTGTTTCGTTGGGTGCAGGGCGCGATCGCCCTATCATTGCGTCATTCTCAAACCTAGCCAATGTTCCAAAAAATTGCTGATCAACTCATTTTTTCTTCAGTAGTCGAACTCCTTTATGCTAGATTGGAAAAGTTGCGTTAAGCACTTTGGCTCAGTAGCTCAGTGGTAGAGCAGGGGACTCATAAGCCCTTGGTCGCGTGTTCAAATCACGCCTGAGCCATTTGGAAAAATAGTGGAAATTGCTAATGAGCTGGCTGCATGTATCCAGTTGTGGTAATTGGTATGGGCTCCCAGTATCAGCTGCTAGGTGCGAGCCGTTGATATGTAGCATCCCGATGAAATGAATTCTGAATGTAAGGTTGGTGTCAAACGATTCTAAGAACGATCGCCCCTACGGCTCTTGAGGTAACGCTATGCAAAATACCGCTGACTATTTTTGTGCTTTTTGCGGCGAACCCAACACCACCTTTGTCGATATTTCGGGCGGATTGACGCAGAGCTACATCGAAGACTGTCAGGTCTGCTGCCGCCCCAACCGGCTTTACATCACCATTGATGAAGACACTCTAGATATCGAGATCGCGACGGATTACGCCGGGTAAATCACCAACTGCGGGGGGTGTGCAAACCCAGGTCAAACAGCAGCAACTCGCTGTGATCGCGCATGATCAACTCCAGTGCTTGAACTTGGGTGATACCCATCCCGTCGCCCGTTTCCAAATCAACCCCTAGCCCGGTCACTGCGCCCTTGACGACCTGGAGCCAAAGGCCGCGGTCGTGCGCCAAGGGATAGGTCAGGCGATCGCCCTCAGCAAAGAGTCCGGCATAGACCAGCGCATCCGTATTTATGGGCATTGAGTTCTCGCGCCCGTCTGGCGACACATAGAGCCGCAAGCACCCCTGCCGTTCCTCGGTCGAAAATTTGAGCTGATGGTAGTTAAAAGTGGTGCCCGGACGATCGGGCATTAGCCACATCTGATAGTTGTGCTCGACGCGATCGTGGCGATTTTCCTCAGCATGAATCATGCCGCGACTGCCAGCGCTGATGAGTTGCATTTCACCCGCCGTAATCTCAGCTTGATGCCCAAAGCTATCACTGTGGGTCAGCGTCCCCGACACTACGTAGGTCAAGACCTCAACGTCTTTGTGAGGATGAGCCGGAAACCCTGCATCGGGCTGGATGTGGTTTTCTACCATGACCCGGAGCGGCCCAAAATGCATCCAGTCGGGGTCGTGGTAGTCGCCAAAGGAAAAGGTCATCCAGTTGTCTGTCCAGCCAAAATCTTCGAAGCCGCGATCGCGACTGCGGCGTAATTTAATCACTGGTTTGGCCGGGGAATGAGAAACGAGATTCATGAGCACTGCTTATATCGACTTCTAGCAAAAATCGCACTTTCGATTCGAGGATTCATCCATCATTGAAGTCGGGTTACTTTTGCTTAGTGTAAGAAAATTTGCCCGATACAGGGGGCGTTTACGAGCCCTGAGGTTTTCAGGGAAAGAGTCATGACGCGATCGCGCCACTCCAAAGGATGACCAGGGGGAGAGGCGGGAGTGGGGGGCTGAGAGAAGGGTGAATTTCAGGGAAACGATGGAGTTGAGCGGCCCAAAAATGCCCCCATCATTGGCTTTGAGGACGGGGGCAAAAGCCTGGGCCATGGCAATGAGCCCGTTCACATTGATCGCCATTTCGCGTGGCAGAGCCGCGATCACTCCGGCTGTCAGCGATGTTGAGGGCTTGAGTCCGCCCACATGATTCACCCACCCTCCACATCAGTCGCGGTTTGAGCGGCTGATGGATGAGGTGGGTGAGTGATTTTCCTGACTAATTTTGAAAGTCTCGCGGTCCGGTGTAGCCAGAAGCCTCTGCCAGGGTTTCTAACGATTGAGCGCCGACGAGTAATTCACCATTGATGTCCCAAGTTGGGAAGCCGGTCAGCCCTTCCACCGAACGACACAACTCAACCTGAGCATTGCGCCCATCGTCAGCGCATTCCACATAGGGCATCACCTGAACGGCTTCTTGGCCAAAGATCTGCTTTTGATCATGACAGTGAGGACACCACCAAGCGCCATACATTTTGGCATCAATATCGGCCAGGTGTTGTGCTAGCTGCATTTCAGCAGCACCAGACGTGGTCGACACGGGGGGACCAACCTCTCCAGGGATGTCGGCTTCCACCGCTGAGGGATTGCTGATCGGAGCGTAGACTGCCAGGGTGCCCACCAGGGTAACCACCGCGACGATAAGACCCGTAAAGACCAGTTGACCAGCATCATCCCAGCGCCGCCCCAAAATCGCCAGCACAAACATTGAGGCCGCGAAGATGGCTGAAGTAATGCAGTACAAACACGCCGCCTGAATTTCGAAGGCTAATAGATACATGAGGTAGCCGCTAAACACCAACATCGCGGTCGCCCCCATAAATAGCAGCGGCCAGGTGGTCGATTCGAGTTGGCGGCGCAAATCTTTTTGGCGATCCGGGTTAATGGCAAATGGCGCGAGAGCCATCACCGCCATGCCCAAATATCCTAAAAAGCCAAACAAGGTCAGGGGTAGGCCAAAAACCTCTGCATAGGGGCTAGAAAGGACGCGATCGCACCCTCCTGCCGGACAAGCCGCATCGTCTCCCATGAGTTTGATGACGGTGAGGTAAGCAGTCCCGCAGGCACCCATGAGAGCGATCGCTCCAATAATCCAGCGAGACCAGCGATGAATCCACAAGTTTTCCTGTCGGCGACGTGGCATATCAGTGTTTATCCTCTGGCAAATCAGCAAGCACTTTACCTATTTTGCCTCACTGCTGAGATTTCCGGCAGGTTGGCGCAAGGGATAACGGAGTTCCCTATGCAGAATTCGAGATGGAGAATTGCCACCCCGGTCAGGGTAGGATTTCAGCCATGTAGTCTGTCTTCATCCAGCGATGATTTGCTGTCACGAGCCGCGACCTGGAGGTGGGACTTGGCCCCTCACAACTTTCAGGACTGGCTCAGGTGGTCGGGATCGCCGACTCGGAATTCAATCGCCTGGTGGTAAGGGACCTAGACTTCAGCGTTAGAGGCATTGGCGACTTTTTCAGCAAAGGCGTCGCGATCCGGTAAAACTTCAAATACGCGGTCCATACTGGTCAGCTCAAACAGCATCTTGACCTGATCATTAATCGAGCAAACGTACATCTTTTTATTGCAGGCTCTGACTTTCTTGAGAACCACAACCAAGATTCCTAAACCAGAGCTGTCTACAAAGGTAATGTTTTTGAGATCGATCAACAGGGTTTCCACCCCTTCGTCGAGAGCGGCGTCGACTTCTTTGCGAAAGGCTTCTGCCTGGGTGCCGTCTAAAATACCGCTAGGTTCAAGAATCCGAATGTTGGCTTCCATAAGTTCCTCGTTAATCTGCGTACAGGTCAGTCGGTGTTAAGAAGAATGCAGCCCTACTGTCCCCCCTTAAGACTGACCTCGTTTAGGTTGCCCCAGTTATTTCAACATACATGGTCGGTAGTGACGACTAGGACGTTTTTTCAGGATTTTCCGTCAGCTTAATCGCGATCGTCCCCATCTGCAGCTGAATCTGTAGCTGAGAAACGGGGCGACTAGCGTTAATCACGATCGGGCCGATATGGTTGGTCAAGGGGCGACCGGCTACTTCCAGAGCCTGTAGCCAGGGGAACTGCCGAGTCAGCTGGGGCGCTAAGGCTGGCCAGTTAAGATAGGTTAAATTGTCGCCTGAAGGATCTAACTCCTCGAGCAAACGGGTCAAAACCGGTTGACCAGATAGCGTGGCGGGACCTGCAGGCTGCAAGATGCGTTGCAGTCCCTCTAAAGACGTTGATAAGATTTCATACCCTTGACGGGGGGCATGAACGGCTACGACTTCGGTGGTGATGCTCAGAGGGGCGGTGGCCCTGGACCGAGTAAGGGCCAGGCGAGTCCAGGTCGTAATCGTCTGCTCACCGTAAGGAATACGGCTGACGGTCAGCCCTTGGGAAGCAGCGAAATCATCAATGGCGGCAAAGTCCCCCGAACTTGATGGCTCGGTGATGACAAACCAATGGGGACGGCTACCGGGTAGGAGCCCGATAGCGTAGTCGCCCTGCCAAGCTGAGGCTAATTCTGGGACCGCTACGGTGGGAGTTAGAGACCACGATTCAAAGATAGCGTTGACAGCATTTTGGGTGAAACGATAGCCGCCGATGCCGATATCTAGCGATGCGAGATGCTGGCTCAAATTGCGGCCGGTGGTGGCCAACAAGGTGTTTTCTGGCAGCAATTCGAAGACCGATGCGGGAAATGAGTTTTCGACCGATGGCGATGTGGCCGGAGTGGATAAGGAAGCCCCCGGCGCTGGGGCGATCGCGGTATTTCCCAATAAACCATCGGTCAAGGCTTGCAGCGAGATAAACACGCCTTGGGCTTGCTGACCGACGGGTTTAATGGGTTGTCGCCCCTCTGGCGTTTCAACGCCTAACCAGGTGAGGAAATTGGGCACATTGCAGTAGACCCAGCCAATCCGGTTGGGTGACAAGGCGGCGATCGCGGCCCGGTGGTCAGGGGCTTGGGCCAAACTCACGTCCGGGGCGCTGTAGGTGGCGATCGCTTGCCGCAAAACCTGTTCGTCATTGGCGAGTAACACATAGCGATCGCCCACCATCGTGGTTGCTAGCGTGTCTAACGCCAGATCAGCGGCTGGTGACGACAGGCGAGAGGCTGTGACCGGCAGTAGAGGCCGATCAGAGATTAGAGCAACCCCGGCAGTGGTAGCAAACACAAGATTGCGGCCCTGGGCGGCCCGTTGCTGCCAGAGCCGATGCAGGGCTGCGCGAGCCGCTACCGCATCTCGACAACTTAAGACCACTAGATAGCCCGGTTGTTGACCATTGCTAGGGTCGCGATCAAGGTCGGCAGTGGTCACGGCAAACGTCGCTTCCTCATCCAGCCAGGGGCGCACGTCAGCGTCGTAATTCCACCCCACAACCTCTTCTAGGGATTGCTGCAGGCTCTGCCATTCTTGGCGAGCGGCAAAGCGCTGATTGGCGGAGGTAAACAGTTGTCGGAGTTGCCACAGCCGATCAGGTCGGGCCAACAACGACACCATCACCGGGGACTGACGCGGCACGAATTGAGCAGCCCTGGGCTGCTCTTGACCACCATGGGCAATGAGCGCTTTAGGATTTTGCGCAGTCAGACCCCAAAATCCAACGACCCCAATCAGGACGAGAAGACCTGCCAAGAGCGCGATCGCTGAATAGAAGGTGCGCGATTTCATAGATTCCCTTTTGCCCGGCGCTGGAAAGATTTAGCTGACTGAGCCAGAATTTAGCTCGTGACTAGTGTATTACTCCATCGACCCTTTCACCGCAAGTCTTGATCAGGGTGGGGGGAGCAATCTCAGCAGCTTGGCAAGCAGTCAGCACCAGCGGGAGTCAAGACAGCCCCTAAAAATCATCGCTAGGAAATTCGCGCCAGACGCCAATCAACTTGCCCTGTAGTTGCACTTGATCTGCCGGGAACTTTTGCACCGGGTAGTTGGGATTGGCGGGCACTAGCTCAACGGTGTCGCCTTTGAGGTTGAAGTACTTCAAAGTGGTGCCATCGGGAACTTGGGCGGCCACGATCGTGTTTGCCCGAACCCGCTTAGGATCTTTGATGGGACGCATGATCACCACGTCGCCATCGCAAATCATCGCGTCAATCATGCTGTCGCCATTGACATATAGTGCATAGTCGCCGGGCTTAGTTTCAAAGCTGCTTGGGTTAAAGCGAGGGGTTTCGGCCTCGGCTTGAGCTTCATTAACATAACCGGCGGCAATGCTGCCGTAGATGGGAATGCCTTGAATATCTTGAAGAATCCGAATGGTGCGAGCGCGCCCTTCTTCCCAGTCGATATAGCCTTTTTTGCGCAGATGCTCAAGGCGACTCTGAATCGGCGCAGGAGACTTGAGGTTCATTGCTCGCATCATCTGACGAATCGAGGGAGAATGCTGGTTTTCTCGAATATAGACAACCAGCCAGTCGTACAATTCTTGTTGCGCTTCGGTTAAAGGTTCCATTGCCGCCGTCCTAGGCTCAGCCGCTGTTTATCAAGAACAACTGTACCAGCGAAAATCAAAAAAGTCTACCCCTTTGTAAAAAATATCGACTTTTTAGCTGACCTCGTTATTTGTTTGGCTGATTGGGCTGACCTCAGGATTTATTTGAGGCCCATTTGCACGCGCCAGAGCCCGGCGTAGAGATCACCGCGTTCCAGCAATTCTTCATGGGTGCCCCATTCCACCAGTTGCCCTTGTTCCATCACGTAAATGCGATCGGCGTTGCGAATGGTGGAGAGCCGGTGGGCGATCGCGATGGTGGTGCGATTTTGCGTAATTTTGTCCAGCGATCGCTGAATGGCCGCTTCGGTCTCGTTATCGACGGCTGAGGTGGCTTCATCCAGCACCAAAATTGGCGGATTTTTGAGAATGGCCCGAGCGATCGCCAAGCGCTGCCGCTGTCCTCCGGAGAGTTTTTGCCCCCGCTCACCCACCACGGTGTCATAGCCTTGGGGTAACTGTTCGATAAACTCGTGGGCCTCGGCAATGCGGGCGGCTTGAGTAATCGCTTCCCCATCAGCCGCAAACGTCCCATAGGCAATATTTTCCGCCACCGAGCCGTGGAAGAGAAACACATCTTGGCTTACCAGGCCAATGGCTTGGCGTAAATCCTGCGGGGCGAGTTCCCGCACATCGACCCCATCAAGGGTGATGCGCCCCGCCTTGACCTCATAGAGCCGCAGCAGCAGCTTGACCAGTGTGCTTTTACCCGACCCAGTGGCTCCGACGATCGCGACGGTGTGCCCAGCGGGAATTTTGAGGGTCAAATGTTGAATGGCGGGGGTGTGAGTGCCATAGGCAAACGTCACATCCTCGAAGCAGACGTCGCCCTGCACCTGGCTCACGGGTAACCGTCGCTGACCGGGATGCAGCGTGATGGGAGTATCTAGCAGGTGCATCACGCGATGGGTGGAGGCCATGGCCCGCTGATACTGATCGAGGGTGTCGCCCAAGCGGGTCAGGGGCCACAGCAAGCGTTGGGTCAAAAACACCAGCACACTGTAGGTACCGACAGCCAGTTGGCCTGCCACCGCCATCAGGCCGCCATAAATCAGCGTTGCCGTAAATCCCAGCAGGATCAGAATGCGAATGAGGGGAATGTAGGCAGCACTCAAGGCGATCGCCCGCCGATTGCTGAGGCGATAGGCATCACTTTCTTCCCGCACGCGAGCGATTTCGTACCCCTCGGCGGTGAAGCTTTTAATCGTGAGGATGCCCGATAAATTGTTGGACAGACGACTGTTGAGAATACTCACCCGCTGCCGGACTTCACCATAGCGAGGGGCGAGCAACTTTTGGAACGCGATCGCCCCCCAGATGATCAACGGCATCGGCACAATCGCCATCCACGCCACCGCTGGAGCCAGGAAGACAAACGCCCCCCCCACCAGCATGATGGTCGTGATTACTTGTAAAACTTCATTGGCCCCAACATCTAAAAACCGTTCCAGTTGGTTGATGTCATCGTTGAGCACCGACATCAGACCGCCCGTGCTGTGATCTTCAAAGTAGGCCAAATCCAAATCTTGGAGGTGAGCGTAGGCCTCGACGCGCAGATCTCGTTGCATAGTTTGGGCCAAATTGCGCCACAGCACCGAATACGCATATTGAAAGGCTGATTCGAGGCCCCAGGTCACGATGGTCAGCAGTGTCAGCACCAAAAACTGCCCCCGAATGCTGGGAATCCCCAGCCCCGCAATCCACGAATCTTGCTGCTGTACCACGACATCCACCGCCAGACCAATCAGCACCGGCGGAGCCAGATCAAAAAATTTGTTGAGTACAGAGCAGATGCTGGCCAGCCATACCTGACGACGATAGCGGCGACTATAGCGCAGCAAACGCTGCAACGGATGGGAAGTCATAACTGGTGAGCTAACCTGACAACGGGCAGATGAGAATCTTAACAAATGCTCAAGTCCACCCGCGTTTGCGATCGCTGTCGATCACGCGACGCGGGCTTGGATGGGGAGCGACTCAAGAACTGCGCAGATGCTTCGCGAGGCGCGAATAGGCGGCAATATTAGCGATCGAGACGCTGGCTTTGTTGGGGTCGTCGTCAATGGTGTTTTCGCCGACCAAGCAAATGCCGTCGGGCATGATGGTATGGCTGAGTTTGGCATCATTGAGGGCCACCCCCGTCAGATTAGCGCCCGTGAGGTTGGTGCCCAAGAGGGATGCTCCCGCCAAATTGACGCCCCGCAGGTCGGCTCGTTGGAGATTGGCCCCGTTGAGATTAGCCCCAGCTAAACTGGCTTGCTGGAGGCTGGCCTCGCTGAGATCCGCGCCACACAGGTTGGCCGAGGCTAACAGCCCATTTTTCAGACTGGCCTGGTGCAAATTTGTGCTGATGAGATCGGCGGCAATGAGGTTGACCTGATCCAATTGAGCGGCCTGTAGCCGACTGCGCATGAGGGAAGCGCCCGTCAAAATGGCTCGCCGCAAATCCGCCCGTTCTAAATTGGCTCCTTCTAACGCGATGAAGGGCAGATAGCGATCGCGCAGGTTCGCCGCTTTGAGCACCAGATTAGGAAAGGTATCTTGCCCAGCTTCATAGGCGGCGAGGAGTTGGTCAACAGTGCGAATAGAAGATTTCACAGGTTAATCGTAAGCCATGGAAAAGAAATAGCTGCCAATGCAGAGAGATGCAACCAGGGGGGGTAGTGCACTGCTGAAGAGGGCAGTCGAGGACAACCACAACTGACCCTTGAAGACGACTAAACTGGGCTGTTTAGTATTCCTATCTTGTCTTATTTCGCCTCCAAATGTTGAGTACTGCCACAGAGAACTTTACAGCCGTTCTTGATTTGTATTTTTAGTGTGTGATTCACAATAGCGGCCCACTTGCGGCAGCATGGAGCAAGTCATGAGTCAGGGACTCGCACATTTCAATATGACTACGATATCCACAGCAGAATGGCAGGGCCGTCATGGGGCCAAAGATCGCTTACGTCAGGAAATCTGGGCGGCCCTCCAGGCACATCAGGCGGTCAAGCGAGATCCGGTTGGTCACATTCCCAATTTTGTGGAGGCGGCAACGGCGGCGACGCAGCTCGCGGCACTGGACGTTTGGCAACAGGCTCGGGTGGTCAAGTGCAACCCCGATGCCCCCCAAAAGCCCGTGCGTCTGCAAGCGCTGGCAGCTGGCAAACTGCTCTACATGGCGGTGCCGCGGCTCGCCAAACAGCAGTGCTTTGTAGCATTGGAGCGGGAGACCTTGGAACAAAAGGGCATTCCCCTGGCCACCGCTGCCAATAGGCGGGAGGCGCTAATTCACGGACAACTGGTGGCCTTTGACGAGATGCAGCCGATTGACCTGGTCGTGGTGGGTTGTGTCGCCGTAAGCCCGAGCGGAGGCAGGACGGGCAAAGGAGCCGGGTTTGCCGATTTGGAGTTGGCGATGCTGCGCGAGGGCGGTTTGGTGCAGTCGGCCACCCCGATCGCGACGACGGTGCATCCCTTGCAGGTGGTGGCAAGCGATCGCCTGCCGATGCAGCCCCATGACTGGCCCCTCGACTGGATTGTCACCCCCGAGGGGGCGATCGCCACACAAACCCCTTATCCTCGCCCGAGCGGGTTAGATTGGGACGCCCTACAACCGGATCAGCTCCACCAGATTCCCGTCTTAAAGCGGTTGGCTCAGCGGCAAGCTTAGCCCTCGACCGAGTCGCCAGGGCGGTTTGGCGTGACAGTGGCAAAGCGGTTCGGCAACTGGCTCGGGCACGACCATTCAGCGCCGCGTTCCGAGTTATGGTAAGTAGCAAGAAAGATCAATCCCTGAGAACTATCAATGGTTAGCTTCACAAAAACGTGGGTATCGGTGGCGTGTGCCAGTGCCGTTTTGGTCTCGGTTGTCGGTCGACCGGCGCAGTCAGCGTCGCCCAGCACCGCCCCAGCGGAATTGGTCAGCACGCTCGAAGCGATTGAAGCAGCGGCCAACGCTCAAGATCTGGAGCAGCTCATGGCGCTCTATGGCAGTGATTTTGCTGGGCCAGATGGGTTTACCCGCGATCAGTACCAGTCGACCCTGGGGCAATTTTGGGAGCAGTACGCGACCTTGACTTACGATGTGGAGCTGCTCTCTTGGGAAGATGAGGGGACGGCTCTGGTAGCGGAAACCTTGACCACCATCAATGGCGCTCGGCAGATGGCCGGGCGGGAGATGCAGTTGACGGCGGCGGTGCGATCGCGCCAGCGTTACGAAAACGGCCAACTCATCTCTCAGGAAATCCTGTCGGAGCAAAACCGCTTGACCTCCGGCGATATGCCTCCCGAAGTGACGGTGCAATTGCCAGAAACGATCGCCCCTGGCAGGGAGTTCAACTTTGATGCGATCGTGGAAGCTCCCCTGGGCGATCGTTTACTCCTGGGCTTAGCGTTTGATGAAGGGGTGACTCCTGAAGACTTTTTGACCCCCCGTCCCGTCGATTTGGAGGCTCTGTCCGCAGGGGGGCTATTCAAAATTGGTACGGCTCCGGAAAAACCTGATCAGCGGTGGATCTCGGCAGTGGTCGTCCGCGAAGACGGCATCGTGATCGATACCCGTCGACTGTTTGTCGAAGCTGAAGCCAGCGCGATCCGCTAGCCAACCTGTCGAGCCCCATGAATTGGCCCCGGTATACGGCGACAGTTTGTGGTGACAGCCAGTCTCCCTCCCATGGCGCAGGCCGTCACTAACCGGGGTGGCCGCGATGCCGCTGCCCGGCGACAGCGGCATGTCTAGTGGGCGGATTAGCCTTCCTGCTTTTGATAAATCCGCTTCATGTGTTGCTTGACGGTGTTGATGCTGATGAACAGCGCTTGAGCGATTTCGCTGTAGGAAAGCCCGAGCAAAGCGTATTGCCAGACTTCGGTTTCGCGCTCGGTCAGGTGATAGCGACGCCCGTCGATCGCGGCTTGCTGTTGAGCGCCCGCGGTGCGGTTTTCCAACGTCACCACGATGCAGGAGTGGCAATGGAGATCGACCCATTCGGCTTCGAGACTCACGCGCATTTGATCCGGAAAAATGACTTCATCCCGGAGCTGAATGTGCTCTCCCGGAAAGAGCTGACGGCTCTCAATCAAACATTGCACCAGGTGGTTGACGGCTGTTGCTAAGGGCGTAACGGCGGCGGGCGCAGCGGGAGCAGCGGCGGGCGATCGCCCAGACCCGCCATCGCTCTCGCGGCCAAGGCCCAATTGCCGAGCGTAGGGACTGCTCTGAATCAAGTGGCCTTGCGAATCAATGAGCAAAAATCCCTGAAACGGAAACACGGTGTCTAAAAAGGTCTCAAACACCATCGCCAAGTAGTCGGTGGTGAGGGTTTGCGCCGAGGGCACCGGGAGCGCTGTCGGGGGGGACGGCGAGGGCATCCCCTGGGGGAGCGGTTGTCGAGTTTGAGGTTTGGTATCAAACACCCGTCTTATCCTCTCTGCTAGGGGGCAGACAATGACTGACAGCAATCCAGATATGGGCATAACTGGGCTTGCCAGCTCGGTCTTGTCACTACCAAAATCGCATCGGTCAACGTCACTGCCCATGAGTCGTCAGAAGCGGCGACGAGGGGTCTGAGGCCGCCATCAGGGAAGGGAAAAATCTGGAATTTGCCTGAAGTAGGGTGAAGTTTTAGGGGCAGTTGATGGCTTTGGCTCCCTCGTGTCTGTATCTGCCCACCCTCTCGCCCCCGCCCCGCCCCCTGTGATGAACGCGCTCCCTCAACCCATGGATGTGAATATCTGGTTGCCGCTGTCGCGACAGCAGCATTATGTCAATGCGATCGCGGGGCAGTTTGGCTTGACGCGTCGCCAGGCGGTCTGTTTTGTGCGGCTGTGGGGCTACGCGACGTTACAAACGGCGGCTCAACCGATCCCCCTCCAAACTTTGCACCCGGCGGTCGGGATGTTTACTTGCTCCCATCGGGCGGCAGCGGATCTGTTTTATTGCGATCAGGCGCGGGGCAGTGAGCGCTCGGCGGGCATGATGATCGATCAACTGGTGGCGCGGCGGCTGGTGCGGCGCGAACCGTTTGACGGGGGGCCGACGCAGTTGAGTTTGCATGTGCCCGACAGCTTTTTGCCCCAAGCGATCGCTGCTGCTGAGACGCCCCTTTACACTGATCTGTTCAACGCTCGGCGGGATGCCGCCCAGGTGGCTAGTTTTTTGGAAGCGGTGTATGGCTGGGTGAGTCAGCGATCGGAGACGACCTCCTTCAAAATCATTAAGGTGCTGCGCCGGTGGGCTCAGGAATATCCGGAGGGGTTGCGGGTGCTGAGAACGGTGGCGGCGGACGAGCCGGTGGGGTTTGCTGCGTTTTATCCGACGCATCCCGACTCGGAGGAAAATTTTCATCTACCCCCTAGCTCTAGTTTGCACCTCAGTACCCTAGAGGGGAATGACCCGATCCAGATAGCTTTGCCGGGGGATCCGGATTGCTATGCGGTGTTTGTGCGGAGCTGGCAAATCCAACCAACGTACTGGAGCTATGGGACGGTGTGTCAGTTTTTGCAGGATGCGCAGGTGACGCTGCGGCAGATGCAGTCGACGTTTCCCAATCTGTGCGACTTGTATACCATTGCCATTCATCCCAATTTAGAAACGCTGGCGTTTGCGTTGGGCTTTAAGCCGATGAAGGCGGACCCCAATTCTTCGCTCCGCTGGATTCATATGCCCCTTGACCAGTTTCTCGAACTTGATATCGATGAAGCGTTGGTCGAGTTTGATTTCAGCATCGCCGCTAATCAGTAGGCGACCTCCGTTCAGACCTCCGAGGTTTTGAAAACCTCGGAGGTCTGAAAGAGGTCTTTAGGGGAACTTTAAGGGAATCGTGCAGCCAGTCATTTTCCATGCCACGCCGAGATCTCACGTTCCAACCGGGACATTATTACCATCTTTACAATCGCGGCAACAATCGCCATCTCATCTTCTTTGAACAGGAAAACTATCTGTACTTTTTGCGATTGGTACGCCGCCATCTGATTGAGCAAACGCTAGATGTGTTGGCCTATTGCTTGATGCCGAATCACTATCATTTGTTGGTGCAGTGTAAAACCCATGAAGTGTCTGGCGCGATGATGCGGCTATCAGTGGCCTACACCAAAGCCATGAATCGGCGCTACAAGCGAGTGGGAGCTTTGTTTCAGGGACAGTTTCAGGCGATCGCGGTGGATAGTGATGAGTATTTGTACCATCTGACGCGATACATTCACCTGAACCCGGTGAAAGCTGGGCTGGTGGCTCAGCCAAAGGATTGGGAGTTTTCTAGCTATCGTGAATATGCGGGGCTGCGATCGGGGACCTTACCGAAGCTGGAGGTTATGCGGCAGCTATTGGTGTCTGAAGCTGCATATCAAACGTTTTTGAAGCCTGATGATGAGCCACTGGCTATGGGCAGAGATTTGGCCACGAACCTGCAAGCTCTCATGTTGGATGAGTAGCCGCAGCAGACCTCCGAGGTTTTGAAAACCTCGGAGGTCTGCTGCGGAGTGGGCTTTTGTTGATGGGTGGGCTATAACAGGGACGAAGCCTTTGGCGAAAGCTCCATGCGCAAAGTCACGCTCTTTTTAGCGTCGTCTTCAGAACTCAAAACCGATCGCGAACAGTTTGAGATTTTTATCTATCGCAAGTGCAAAGCCTGGTTTGACCGGGGCATCTTTTTGCATCTGGAGATTTGGGAAGATTTTTTGGATGCGATCGCGCCGGGGGGCTTGCAGAGTCGATATAACCAGGCCATTAAGGGCTGCGACATCTTTGTGCTGCTGGCCCATAACAAGGTGGGCAAATACACGGCGGCAGAATTTGGCGCAGCCTTTGGGCAGTTTTCGGCTCAGCAGAAGCCTTTTATCTTTACCTACTTCAAACCGCCGACCTCTCAAGACCGCAACGACCTGAAAAGCCTATGGGCCTTTGAAGACAAGCTGAGTGAGCTGAAACACTACAAAACAGAATATGCCAATATTGATGCCCTGCTACGCCACTTTGGCGACCAACTGGATAAATTGGCGGCGAGTGGCTTTAGGGAACTGGCGGCGGTGGCGGAACCCACGACTCAACCCATCGCTCAGCCTGGGGCAAACCCGGTGACGGTGACAGGCGATCGCAATGTGGTCGGCGATCGCAACACGGTGACGGATAGCTCTAAGACCTACCACATTGAGAAAATCGACAGCGCACGATTTGAGTAGACATGGGCGACACCAAAACTTACAACATCAACACCATTGAGAACGCCCAGTTCTTTACGCAGTCGGATGATTATCAGAGCTTGATGAGCCAGATGGCCAAGCAGCGGCAGCGCATTGCGCGGTTGCAAAAGGCCGGCGACCCCGAGGGGGCGATCGCGGAGGCCGCAGAACTTGAGGCGTTAGAAAAACGGCTGGACGACCTGAAAGAAAACGTATTTCGGCTGTACAAGATTTTCACCAAAATCGCGATCAACACTGATCGCCTGGTCAAAGCCAAAGCCTACTTTGAGCAGGGGCAATTTCGCGAAGCGGACGCCATTCTCAACGCTGAGGCGATGACCCAAGACCTGGATCGCGTCATGGCGCGCGACCAGCAGCTTGATCAAAACTATGCCCAGCAAAAAGCCGACATTGCCCAGCATCGCACCCAGCTCGCCGATGAATTTTTGATTAAAGCGCGACTGCAAGCGCTCACCTATGACCAACCTGATTGGTTTGAGCGGGCCTGCGAATATTTTGAAAGCGCTCTAAAGGCCGCGCGCAACCTGACTACGCTGTTTGAGTATGCGGTGTTTTTGCAAAACCACAACTGCTTTGATCAGGCCAAACCCCTCTATCAAGAAGTTCTAGAGATCAACCGCAACCTGGCTGAGGAGAACCCCCGCACCTATTTGCCCGACGTCGCGATGACGCTCAACAATTTGGCGATTTTGCAATCGGATCAAAATAACTGGTCGCTGGCCGAGGCCAACTATCAAGCAGCCTTGCAGATTTATCGCACCTTAGCCGAGGAGAACCCCCGCACCTATTTGCCCGACGTCGCGATG
>Ga0081535_100097_pt2 | contig 71734 bp, 65 predicted proteins | sample HotLakmasection3_FD_71020 | JGI IMG/M metagenome (GOLD analysis project Ga0081535, IMG submission 71020) | Hypersaline microbial mat communities from Hot Lake, Washington, USA - Section #3 (SPADES assembly) (version 2) | ecosystem: Environmental > Aquatic > Non-marine Saline and Alkaline >... | reverse complement strand
GATTGCCACCTCAACAGGCGCACTCGCCCCCCTTAGTCCCCCCAATTTTGGGGGGAGACCGGAGTTTGAAGTCCCCCAGAATTGGGGGCTTAAAGCCCTCCGGGCATACCAGAAAAGGGGGCTAAACCACTGGAAGCAGTCAGTCAGAAACTTATGTATAAGCGGCAGGTAGAGATCGCAACTGAGGCGAAGGAACCCCGTCCCTAGAGCATCGGCTCAAGATGGCTAGAAACCCGGTTTTTGGGTGAGTTGACTGATGAGATGGGGTTTGTCCCAGAGAAGAAACCGGGTTTCGGTACCGACATTTTAACGGGATCACAGCAACATCGAGGGCATGACTCAGGGACCGGCCCCCTGAACAGCGGTTGGACTGTGGAGCAACCCTGCGCAGAAGCGCGATCGATCGAGCAGCGTCAAAGAGACTCGCAACGTTTCAGCCTTGGGCTCAGCCCCAATCTTTACTGTAGGTCGAAGGAGTCAAGGAAACTCTGGGAGACTTCTGCGTCGGCGCTATTGTCGGGGGCAACGACCAAAATTTGGTAGAGACGATTATCCACCAAGTAAATGCGGGAATTAATGGTGGCGGCTTGATCCTGATTGGCCTCGGTGTTGATGACCAGCGATCGCCCCGGATTCCCTTCAAGATCGATCACTTCTTCACTGACCACAGTGCCACCTAAATTGCTGACAGCCCCATCACGGCTGCTATCCAGCAATACCTGTGGGTCGGTTTGATTGACAATCTCCGGCGGATAATCAGAATAGGCCACCACATAGGCAGTGTCCTCTGTTTCGGCGGTAAAAGTGTGAATTTCCACCGCCCCGACAGGAGTCTCTACTGACTGCTGGGTTTCCTCAAACGGGGCTGGCGTTTCAATCGAAAATTGTCCCATCTCTGAGGAAAATGATTCTGTAGCGACCTGATTACTCTCGCAAGCCGTGAGCATGAGAGCACCCATCAGGAATAGCTGGCAAAGCCGATGTTTCATAGCAGTCCTGTCCCATAAGGCTGGGCTCTAAAGCCAAGTATGTGTAAACAACTTACCACTTCCCTCTCAATTGCCGCATTCACGGCCTGCCACCTCATCATCCATCGGGCTTTGCCGACGCTGAAGATGCCTACGTCAAAAAACAGTACAGCCCCTTAAAGGCTAATCCTGTAGGGGCTTTAAATGCTGCTCTGATATCAATGTGTCCAAGGCGCTCTTGTTGGATGGTCATCCTGGCCGTCCTGAGTGACAGAGGCTGAAAGTTCTATGGCGTCAGATTTCTAGGAAACCCCTGCAAGATTAACTTTAAAAGTCGGATAGGGTATCACTTTCTTCAAAGGCATCCAGATTATCCAGATTGTCCGCAATTTCGTAGCGCAAGTCCTCCAAAGACTGCTTGCGACTGCGACGCGAAACCCGACGATATTTTTTGGGCTGTAGGCGGGGCTCTTGCTGCACCTGCCCGTCATCCGCCATCTTGAGCTTAAAAGCTTCATCTGGGGTAGTCGAATCTTTGACCGCTTGGGCTTGAGTTTCACACTCCTCAAGGAGTTGCCGGTAGTCAGCATAGCGTTCCCAATCGGGGGGAATGGCACAGCCCGGTTCACCCCGATGCAAACAGTCGGCAAATTGACATTGCTGATGTTGCAGACGGTTCCGAATTTCGGGAAAACAAGCGCCCAACGCTGGCGGCGAACAGGCAATATCGGGTTGATTAAAGCCCGGCGTGTCTGCTAGCAACCCCCCTTGCGGCAGTTCAAAGAGTTCGACGTGGCGGGTGGTGTGACGACCTCGACCGAGCTTGCCAGAGACAGCATTGACTCGCAGCCGGGCGGCTGGAATCAACGCGTTAATCAGGCTGGACTTACCGACTCCAGACGGTCCTGAGACCACCGTAATATGATCCTTTAAGGCGGCACTGAGGGAGGCAATGCCTACATCTGCTTGTACACTGATGAGCTGCGGCGTATAGCCCCAACTGCTCACTCGCTCTTGCCAAGCTACTTGAGCACTGGCATCGACTAAATCTCGCTTGTTAAAACACAAACAAATTTCCAATCCAGTTAACTCAGCCTTGACCAAGAAACGGGTGAGCTGATGGGGATCCAAATCGGGTTCAGCGATCGCAAACACCAATAAAATTTGCTCAGCATTGGCGACCGGTGGACGGTCTAACTGAGTTTGGCGTGGGAGAACGGCAGCGATCGCCCCCCGCTGCCCCTCCCAGTCGGGTTCTTCAACTTGCACGCGATCGCCCACCATCACTCGCTGACCCACTTTTTTGAGCCGAGCGCGACGGGTGCAGAGCAAATGGGAGACCGACCATTGATCACCCTGAGGTGCCGGATCTAGGCGTACTGAGTAAAAGTTGGCTTGCACGGCAACTACAGTGCCCCACAAGTCACCGCTAGTTGGATGCTGAGCCTCAGCAGCAATCGACGTCATAAAAATCTCATGACCGGGCGTTACGGACCTGTAAGGCATAGTAACGATCTTTTTCGGTCAGCTGCTCAATGCCGTAACCCTCCATTCTGAGACTGTCGGGAACTTGAGCGACTGGCTCACCGGCATCAATCCACACCTCTAGCAGGCTCCCCTCTGGCATTTGCTGAAGCTGGAGCTTAGTACGGACAAAGTTGATGGGACAGGGGGTGCCGCGCAAGTCTAAGACGCGATCAGGCGTCCCTGCGGCAGTGGCAGCATGAGAAGTCGCATCACTCATCCGCGAAATAGCCCGCCGAGAAAGCCTTCGATGCCGCCGCCTTTACTCACGCGATCGCCCCGCATTTCGGCTAATTTTTCCACTAGTTCGCGCTCTTCTGGCTTCAACCGCGTAGGAATCTGCACCTGTACAGTAATCAGGTGATCGCCACGACTGACCGGATTCCCCAGTTTCGGCACCCCGCGATTCTCTAGAGTGAGCACCGTATTCGGCTGAGTACCGGCAGGAACTTCGAGGTCAACCTTACCATCCACCGTTTCCACCTCAATCTTGGCCCCTAAGATCGCTTGCAGATAAGTAATCTTGAGGTCAGACAGAATGTTGACCCCATCACGCCGAAAGTGTGCATCCTCTTCAACGAAGAGGTAAACGTATAGATCGCCCGCAGTACCGCCTTTTTGCCCAGTGTCGCCTTCGCCGGAAACCCGTAACCGGGTACCGTTATCAACCCCTGCTGGAATCGTAATCTTCAACTTCTTACTTTCTTGGCGCTGACCGCTACCGCCGCAGGTGTCGCAGCGTTCTTCGACCATTTCGCCGGTGCCGTTACAAGTGGGGCAGGTTGACACCTGGGCAAAGCTGCCAAAGGGGGTGCGAGTGGTCCGGCGTACCTGGCCGTTGCCACCACAGGTCGTGCACGTGACCGGTCGCGTACCCGGTTTGGCACCAGAGCCATTACAAGTATTACAGGTCTCTAAATGGGCAATTTTGATTTCTTTCTCACCCCCAAACACCGCTTCTTTAAAGCCCAGTTTGAGGTCCAATCGCAAGTCATCGCCGCGAGTAGGGCCGCGACGACGGCCTCCCGTGGCGGCCCCGCCAAATCCCCCAAAGAAACTTTCAAAAATGTCGGCAAACCCGCCCATGTCACCAAAATCTTGGAAGCCGGCGGCACCACTGGCAGCGCTGCCGACACCGGCTTCACCAAAGCGATCATAACGGGCACGGGTTTCTGGCTCTGAGAGCACTTCATACGCCCGGTTAACTTCTTTGAACAGCTCCTCTGCGCCTGATTCTTTATTGACGTCAGGGTGATATTTGCGAGCAAGACGACGGTAGGATCGTTTTATCTCTTCTTGGTCAGCGCTACGAGAAACACCAAGCACTTCATAATAATCACGGGCCATGGGCGTCTATTGCCAATGCTGAATCAACATTACGGTACATTAACCTATTTTATGGGACGTCGTTTAGGTTGAAACTACGACTTGCCCCGGCGGACTGACGGTGTTAATCGATCGCTTCGTAGTCAGCGGTGATCGTTACATCTAGGTCGATATTAGCATCTGGCTCCTCAGCCACGGAGGCCTCACTGGATTGAGCAATCGTCTCTGCGATCGCTTCGTCCGGCACATCAACGTTAAAATCAACCCCATCATCAGGATTGTCAGTTTGGCGATACAGCGTCGAACCGATGCTGAACAGAGCCTGTTGTAACCCTTCCATGGCGCTACTCAGATCCTCGATCGCAATGCCTTTGTCTTGCATCGCCGCCCGCAACTCAGCCGCTTTTTCTTCGGCTGAAGCTTTGAGAACCGGATCTATCAGTTCGCCATTGTCGCGCATGGTGGATTCATAGCTGTAGAAGAGATTATCAGCCTGATTGACCAAATCAGCCAGTTGTCGCCGCCGTTCGTCTTCATCCGCATAGTCTTCGGCTTCGAGGCGCATTCTCTCGACTTCATCTTTGCTTAAGCCGCCGGTGTTGGTAATGCGAATGCTTTGAGCACGACCGGTGCCTTTATCCCGAGCGGCAACTTGCAAGATGCCATCAGCATCAATTTCAAAGGAGACTTCAATTTGAGGAACTCCTCTTGGGGCGGGCGGAATACCCGTCAATTGAAACTTACCTAAACTCTTGTTGTCTTTAGCCATTGCCCGCTCGCCCTGTAGGGCATGCACTTCAACGGAGGTTTGACCGTCGGTGGCGGTGGAAAAGATTTGGGTCTTACTCGTGGGAATCGTGGTATTGCGCTCAATAACTTTTGTAAAGACTTCTCCGAGGGTTTCAATGCCCAAGGATAAGGGGGTGACGTCTAACAGCAGCAAGTCTTTCACCTCACCGCCCAGGACCCCAGCCTGAATAGAGGCCCCGAGTGCCACTGCTTCATCAGGATTGACTGAGCGATCGGGGGCCTTACCGCCAAAGAAGTCGGAAATTGCCGACTGAACGGCTGGAATCCGGGTCGAACCGCCCACTAGTAAAATGCGATTGATTTCTTCTGGCGACAGGGCTGCATCTTTAATAGCTTGTTTTACCGGTTCGAGAGTGCCATCGATCAACGCTTTGGCCTGCTGCTCAAACTGGGTACGGCTCAGGCCCATCTCCAAATGTTTGGGGCCGGTTTCGTCAGCGGTGATGAAGGGCAAGTTGATCGACGTGTTTTGCATCGAAGAAAGCTCGATTTTGGCCTTTTCGGCAGCTTCTCGAATCCGCTGCAGGGCCATGCGATCGACGGCGAGGTCAATGCCTTCTGCCTCGCGAAAGGCGGCAATCATCCACTCGGCAATACAGTTATCGAAATCATCGCCGCCCAGATGGTTGTTGCCGGAGGTGGCTTTGACCTCAAAAACGCCATCACCCAGTTGCAAGACCGACACATCAAAAGTGCCGCCTCCCAGGTCAAATACCAAAATGGTTTGGTCTTGTTCTTGTTTGTCGAGTCCGTAGGCTAGGGCCGCCGCCGTCGGCTCATTGATAATCCGCAGTACTTCTAAGCCCGCGATCGTGCCAGCGTCTTTAGTCGCTTGGCGTTGGGCGTCGGTGAAGTAAGCCGGAACCGTAATTACTGCTTGGGTGACAGATTCCCCGAGGTAAGCCTCAGCATCTTGCTTGAGCTTTTGCAAGATCATGGCCGAGATTTCCTGGGGGGTGTAAGTCGTGCCCCGAATTTCAACGTCTACCGTGTTGTCACGACCAGATACACAAACATAGGGAACGCGCGATCGCTCAACCTCCGTATCATCCCACCGTCTGCCGATAAATCGCTTAATGCTGTAAACCGTATTTTCGGCATTGGTAACAGCTTGCCGTTTGGCAAGTTGGCCGACTAAGCGCTCTCCGTTTTTGCCAAAACCAACGATACTCGGAGTGGTTCTTCCGCCTTCTACGTTGGTAATCACAATCGGCTGACCACCTTCTAATACGGCAACACAGCTATTGGTAGTCCCTAGGTCGATTCCGATTACTTTGCCCATAACTCGCAGCTTCTTACGATTCGGATGAATGTACAGGAGCGCTTGCGCCACTCAACGTTAGCTCATCTTCCAAGAAATCACCTAATAAACCGGAATTTCTCTTGGTACAGCTCCCTGTTGTTCAGCATTCCCCACAATCCCCCTTCAGCTTTAACTCAGCAAAAACTTTTTTCCTGAGACCCGCGATCGCGACCCGATCAAACGTTCCTTCTGCTTCCCTGAGCGCCCAGCGGCAAAGGCCACTGGGCCACCTGAAAGCTTGGACATCCTCTCGTTTTTAAGGTGCAAATGCCAGTCAGGTCTGACAGGGAGTGACCACCCATGGGCGATCGCCCAGCCGTGGTAGACACTGTAGTGAGCGGCAGATATCGGTTTAAACCGCGTAGTCCACTTAACTTTCCGCCGCCGCCTCACCCTGAGGGCTGGCGCTGCCTGGCTCAGGGGCGGCGGCCACCTTGACCATGGCATGGCGCAAGACGCGATCGCCGATTATATAGCCCCGTACCAATTCCTCCATCACCGTTCCTTCAGGATGCTGATCGGTCGGCTCTCGCATCACCGCCTCGTGGAGGTTAGGGTCAAATTCTTGTCCCTCGGCTCTCATGGCAGATACCCCAAGTCGCTTCAAGCAGTCAACCAACTGCTTGTAGACACTTTGATAACTTTTGTGAATCGTCATTTCCGCCTCGGTTTGAGGCTTGATCTGCGCTCTAGCCCGTTCGAAGTTATCGATCACAGGCAGTAGTTCTGAAATCGTGTTGCGTTTAATCTGAACTTCTTGATCTTCACGCTCTTTGCTATTGCGGCGACGATAGTTCTCAAAATCAGCCGCAATGCGCATATATTGGCCAGTCCGCTCTTCTAACTGAGCCTTGAGGGAATTCACCTGCGCTTCCCAATCGGCACTGCCCGACGCTTCGGCAGGGGCGGCCTCAACTACCTCAGCGTTGGCAGACGAGGCCTCAGCCGGACTTTCCGCAAACGCGCCTTCAACGTCGATATCATCTAAGACAGCATCTTCTACTCGAAGCTCTTCCACTTCATCGCCAGGCTTTTCCTCTGCCATGTTGAAATTTTCCTGAGAAGTCTCTGCGGGTCGAGATTCGTCAACCATGTTGCTCATAACCTAAAGTTCTACAAAGCGTAAGCCACTTTCTCCCTCAATACGAGCTCTGCGCGTACTGCAAAAAGGGCCCTAATGAAAAGCTATCAAGTTATTGCTTCAATAGATTACTTATGTTACCGACTAATTTTCCGAAAGCCTAGTTCTTGCGAGCGGATTAGCAAAATTTTTACTTGCAGATGGGGAACAAAGCCCCTACCCATCAGGCACTTCATTAAAATTCGGAACAAAGACTCGAAACAACCGCCCTTGTCCGGAGTTTGAGCCCACCTGCCCCTAGATTGAGGGACAAGCGATCGCCTCAAGAGCGCTGGGACTTGTGATGAAACTGACCTCATGGAGCAGAATTATCGAGTTAGGAGTCATTGCCATCGGTGCGATCGCCACGGCCCATCCCGAGATACCCCAACCAGAGCATGAGTGATCTGCAAACTCTTAACAAAGCTTACTGACTTAAGAGCAGACTCTTGACCATAAAGCTATTATCGTTTCATCAAACCCTAATTCGGTCATCAGACATAGGTCGTGAGAGGCACTGTTTCAGTGTCATCAAAATCATGAAGTTCCGATGATCCCATCGCGAGGCTCTGAGGGCACAATAATTCCGTGCATCTTTCAGACTCTCTCGTTGGCATTGCCAACATAATCATTTAGACCCTTGCATCCGCTATGACGAATTCTTCACAGCGCCGCGCTCTAGTTCTACAACGGAGCTTTTCACCCTTTGGTAACAAGCTGATCCAGTCAGGCTTGGTGGATGGGGAACAGATGCAGCAGGCTTTAGCGGAAAGCCGTCGCTCTGGGAGAGCTTTAACCGACGTGCTGGAGTCCTTAACCGGACAACAGCTTTCTCCCGAATTAATTAGGCAATACAAGAAGCAACAGTTATTTGAACTCAAAATCCTATACGGCATTGAATCCGTTGATCCCGAGCTTGATTCGCTGTCTTCTAATCAGATTGGCCAGTTCATCGACACTTTGATCCCCGTCGATATTTGTCGCCGCCATCAACTTGTACCACTGTCCCGTGAAGATGGCGAAGATCCGTCGGTACTCGTGGCGATGGTGGACCCCGAGAATTTGGAGGCACAGGACGATCTCAACCGCATTCTGCGTCCCCAAGGCTTGCGCTTAAGGCGCATGGTCATCACGGTTGAAGATTATCAGCGGCTCATTTCGGCCTATCTTGACGAAAAGGTGGCTCGAGAAAAGCAACGGGACATGGAACAGGCGGTCGATGTGCAGGCCGATTTGGAAGACCTGGACTTTGATGCCGCCGCACTCGAAGACGTTAGTGAAGAAGAGTCTGACCTGAATGAAGCGCTTCAAGATGCGGGAGCCGCTCCGGTTATTGCTTTGGTGAATAAGATCTTGGTGAAAGCCCTCCAAGAAGATGTTTCTGACATTCACATTGAGCCTCAGGAAGAATTTTTGCGGATTCGCTTTCGTAAAGACGGCGTGTTGCGGGAGTCGTTTCCCAAATTCCCGAAAAAAATCATTCCCGCTGTCACCGCCCGCTTCAAAATTATTTCCGAGCTGGACATCGCCGAACGGCGGATGCCTCAGGATGGACGCATTCGCCGCATGTTCCAGGGCCGGAAAATCGACTTTCGGGTCAGTACGCTGCCCAGTCGTTATGGCGAAAAGGTCGTGCTGCGGATTTTGGACAACTCATCCACGCAGTTGGGGATCGATAAGCTGATTACCGATGAGGCCTCTCTCAACATGGTAAGGGAGATGGCTTCGCGTCCCTATGGCCTCATTTTGGTGACGGGGCCGACGGGTTCTGGTAAGACTACGACGCTTTATTCTCTGCTGGCCGAACGGAATGATCCGGGCATTAATATCAGTACGGCGGAAGACCCGATTGAATACGCGCTACCGGGGATTACTCAGGTGCAGGTCATTCGCGAAAAGGGAATGAACTTCGCCTCGATTTTGCGGGCCTTTTTGCGGCAGGATCCGGATGTCATTCTGGTGGGTGAGACCCGCGACCCGGAAACGGCTAAGACTGCAATTGAAGCGGCGTTGACTGGTCACTTGGTGTTGACGACTTTACACACCAACGATGCGGCGGGGGCGATCGCCCGTCTAGAAGAAATGGGCATGGAAGGCTTCCAGGTTTCCAGTTCCCTCATCGGCGTATTGGCTCAGCGCTTGATGCGTAAAGTGTGTACCGAATGCTGCATTCCCTACACCCCTGGCACCGAAGAACTGGCCCGGTTTGGGCTCTCGGCGGCGGGTGATTCAGACCTCACCCTTTACAAGGCCAATGTCCTCTCGGTTGACCAAATCACCGCAGCCAAATCGTCAGGCACGTTCTGCGAGAAGTGTCAGGGCGTGGGCTATAAGGGACGAGTCGGCGTCTATGAGGTCATGCAAATGACCGAAACCCTGCAAAAGCTAGTTTCGGAAGGGGTGCCGACCGAGCAACTCAAAGAAGTCGCCGTAGAAGGAGGCATGAAAACACTTCTCGCCTATAGTCTCAATCTCGTGCGGCAGGGTTATACCACGCTCGATGAGGTCGAGCGGGTAACCTTTACAGATACGGGCCTAGAAGCTGAACTCAAAGCCCGGCGGAAAAGTTCACTCACTTGTGAGAATTGTGAAGCTGAACTGCAACAAGATTGGCTTGATTGCCCCTATTGCTTGACGCCGCGCTTTAAGTCTTAATGTGCAACCCAAGCGTCAATGGTGAGCCCGCGGTTCACCCCAACTTTGTCCTGAACGACGATCAACATGAGGTGATGCAATGGAATTAATGATTGAAGACCTGATGGAAGAAGTGATTGAGCGTGGAGGATCCGATCTTCATCTCTCGGCTGGTCTTCCCCCCTACATTCGCATTAGCGGCAAGCTCACGCCGACTGAACATGAGCCCATGAGCCCCGAAGCTTGTCAGAGACTCATTTTTAGCATGTTGAACAACAGCCAACGAAAAGCGCTGGAACAAAATTGGGAGTTGGACTGTTCCTATGGCGTTAAGGGCCTCGCGCGGTTTCGGGTCAATGTGTATAAAGATCGCGGCACTTATGCAGCCTGTCTGCGGGCGCTGAGTTCCAAAATTCCGAGTATGGATTTGCTCGGGTTACCCCCCATTGTGCGGGAATTAGCGGAAAAGCCACGGGGGCTGATTTTGGTGACGGGGCCGACGGGATCGGGGAAATCTACCACGCTGGCATCGATGATCAATGAGATTAACCTGACCCGTCCTGAGCATATTTTAACCGTTGAAGACCCGATTGAATTTGTGTACGAACCGGTCAAAAGCTTGATTCACCAGCGGCAAATCGGAGAAGACACCAAGAGCTTTGGTAATGCGCTCAGGGCCGCACTGCGGGAAGACCCCGACGTGATTCTGGTGGGTGAGATGCGCGACTTAGAAACCATCTCGCTAGCCATCTCAGCGGCTGAGACTGGGCACCTCGTCTTCGGCACGTTGCACACCAGCTCCGCTTCGCAAACGGTCGACCGGATGGTAGATGTGTTTCCGCCTGAACAGCAGACGCAGGTGCGGGTGCAGTTGTCAAACTCCTTGGTAGCGGTCCTGAGTCAGTGTCTAGTGTCTAAAGCCAATCCTAAACCAGGTGAATTTGGTCGGGTGATGGCGCAAGAAATCATGGTGGTCACGCCAGCCATTTCTAACCTCATCCGAGAAGGTAAGACTGCGCAAATTTACGGCGCAATTCAAACTGGCGGACGTTTGGCCATGCAAACTCTGGAGAAAGTCTTGGCTGATCTTTATAAAGCAGGAACGATCAGCTTTGATGCGGCTATGTCTAAGACCTCCCGCCCGGATGAACTGCAAAGAATCCTGGAAGGCTCGGGCAAACCGGCGGGGGGTAAAACCCAAGCGGCTGCAGCTCGCCGCAGCTAGAGCGCCGATCGCTCAGCCCCAGAATCAGTTAAGGCTGAGCGATCGCAGAGACGATTTGCAGCCACCATTTCCGCACACTCAAAAGTCCAGCGTTTAGAGCGTTTACTTTGAAAACTGTGTGCTAACGTATCGGCATCCTCAGCTTATCAAAAGCACACAAATTTGCCAGTCTACACAAGGGTGCCAGTCTCAGAACTGGATTGTTTTCTATTACATGATGTCTGAAGATTATGCCTACTTACGTTGCTACCGGACGAGATAGTACAGGGCGTGAACGCAAAGAAAAAGTTGCGGCATCGAACCCGAATGAAGCTCGCAACCTCCTGAAAGAGCAGGGCCTATTTATTCAAGAGATCAAAGAGGAGCGCAGCTTTAATTTCTCTTTGAGCGACATCAAAATGGCCATGACTTCAGTATCGGTGAAGGATAAAGCCGTTTTTTCTCGGCAGTTTGCGGCACTGGTCAATGCCGGGGTAGCACTCGTAAGAGGGCTCGGGGTGCTTTCTGAAGAATGCCCTAACCCCAAGCTAAAGCGGGCCTTGGAAGAAATCAATAGCGATGTACAGCAGGGCACTAGCCTTTCCGAATCGATGGCCAAGCACCCGAGCTGCTTTGACAAGCTCTATGTGAGTTTGGTGCAGGCGGGGGAAGTCGGTGGTGTACTCGACGAAGTGCTCAACCGTTTGGCCAAGCTGTTAGAAGACTTGAACCGGTTGCAGAATCAAATCAAGTCCGCGATGGCTTATCCCGTGACGGTGTCAATTTTGGCCACGATCATCTTCGTAGCGATGACGGTCTTCTTGTTGCCGACCTTCGCCGAAATTTTTGAAGAACTGGACGCTGATTTGCCCTTGTTTACTCAAGTGATGCTAAATATTAGTGACTTTTTACAGCAATGGTATAACTGGGTCATTGTTATTGCTTCAGTTCTTTTGGCGGCGTTTCTGTATCGGCGTTATTACGCTACGGAAAGTGGCGAACGCACCATTGATGGCCTCTTTCTGAAACTACCGTTGTTTGGTGATTTAGTGCAAAAAACGGCAACTGCTCGGTTCTGTCGCACCTTTGGCTCCCTGTCACGGTCGGGGGTGCCGATTCTGACTTCGTTAGAAATTGTGCGCGATACTGCCGGCAACCGGATTATTGCAGACGCGATTGACGAGGCCCGTGAAGAAATTCAAACGGGCGGAATGATCAGTCTGGCGCTGCAAAAGCATCGCGTATTTCCGGCCATGGCCATTCAAATGATTAGCATTGGCGAAGAAACCGGCGAATTAGATTCAATGCTGATGAAAGTTGCTGACTTTTACGAGGATGAAGTGGAGCAGGCGGTGAAAGCGCTCACGAGTATTATGGAGCCTTTCATGATTGTCATTTTGGGCGGCATGGTAGGGTCGATTCTGGTTTCCATGTATCTGCCCATGTTTAAAATCATGGAAGTCGTGGGTTAGGAATCTCTCTCGCGGATGAGACCGCTTGTCTAGCTGTTGCTGGATGTTTAAATCCTGCAAGTTAGGCAATCTGTTGAAGACGGGCTGACATTTAGTGTTGATTTGGGCTTTGCCTCGGCAGAGCTTGAAACTGCTCGTCAATGAAGCAACAGAGGATTTCTTTGATGACAACCTTCACGAATGCGGCTAACGATTCTGATAAAGCGATTGAAACTTTTCGGGGTCTGAGTGTAGACGATCAGTTAGCTTGGCTCTGGTTCATTTACGAAAAGATGGGTGATTCAATTACGCCCGCAGCTCCTGGAGCCGCTTCTCCCAACATTGCAGAGGGGTTGTTTAACCAGGTTAAGCAGCAGTCCAAGGATGACCAACTGGAGTCGATGCGGGCGATCGCTCGGCAGGATGCCGATCATGTCATCAGCCGTGAGTACGGCTCGCTAGGGCCAGATACTAAATTAGCCTTTTGGTATGCTTTGGCCTTGGGCATGGACGAAGGTTCGATTATTGGTATGCCGGATGACTACACCATGGGTGAACAGGGGGGTGAACTTATCGCCGCTGCCGAAACTTTGGATTTTGAATCCCAAATCACGTTGCTGCGAAACGCTGTTACCTCCATGGGGGCAGAACCTAAGCAAGGTTCTGCCGTGTAGATCGATGTCGATTAATAACCGTTAACGGCTGGCTATCGGGCTAAGCAACCTAGCGGGCAAAGTTCAGTACCATCGCTGAGACTTTGCCCGCATTTTGAATGACTGCTGGTGATTGCTTCCCCCATGCCTAACTCAAGTCTTTTTAGAGGCTGTTTACGACTTTTGAGATTGAATTAAGCCCAATTTCTAGGCGCGATCGCGCCCTGTTCGACGGCCTTAGCGATCGCCTCAACCCTCGCTGCACTGGGTTCCCAAACCATTGGTCAAGACGGCCATCCCAGGAGAGCACGTCACTCAATACGGTTTTCGTTCCCTAACAAGGTCGGGATAGACCATACATATTTCGGTCGTAACACTTTACAATTAGCAATGCTGCCAATTTTTGAAGTTAGCGTAGGTGTGTTCTGACAGCCAGAGTGCAACCGCTCCTCCATTGAGGCAGCAAAGATGTCCTATTGATGACTATCATCTTTAAAGACAGTCATTAACGGTTTGTCGCACAGAAACTAGAGAGCAGTTATGAAAAAGGACCTTACGCGATATCGCAACATTGGCATTTTTGCCCACGTGGATGCCGGTAAAACAACCACGACAGAGCGGATTTTGAAGCTTACCGGCAAAATCCACAAGATGGGTGAGGTGCATGACGGTGCGGCAACCACTGACTTCATGGAGCAGGAGCAAGAGCGCGGCATCACCATCCAGTCTGCCGCTACGTCCTGTTTTTGGAATGACCACCAGCTCAACATTATCGATACGCCCGGACACGTAGACTTCACCATTGAGGTATACCGTTCGTTGAAGGTTTTGGACGGTGGCATTGGTGTCTTTTGTGGTTCCGGTGGTGTGGAACCGCAGTCAGAGACTAACTGGCGTTATGCGAATGATTCCAAAGTGGCTCGCTTGATCTACGTCAACAAGTTAGATCGCGTAGGGGCGGACTTCTTTCGCGTTGTCAAGCAGGTTGAGAATGTGCTAGGTGCCACGCCTCTAGTCATGGTTTTACCCATTGGTCGAGAAAATGATTTTGTTGGCATCGTTGATCTGCTGACTCGCAAGGCTTGGGTATGGGACGATACTGGGCTACCCGAAAATTTCGAGATTCAGGATGTTCCTGAAGATATGAAGGATCAGGTTGAAGAATACCGCGAAGCAATGATCGAACTCGCCGTGGAGCAGGATGAAGAGGTGCTGATGAAGTACCTGGAAGGCGAGGAAATCACCCTGGATGACATTAAGAAGTGTATCCGTAAAGGGACTCGGAATCTGGTCTTCTTCCCGACCTTCTGTGGCTCCTCTTTTAAAAATAAAGGGGTGCAAAACGTCCTAGATGCCGTGGTAGATTATCTGCCTGCTCCTAACGAAGTGCCGCCACAGCCTGAAATTGATTTGGAAGGCAACGAAACCGGTAAATTCGCATATGTGGATCCTGAAAAACCCATGCGATCGCTGGCCTTCAAAATCATGGATGATCGCTTCGGTTCCCTGACCTTCACGCGGATCTATTCCGGCACGATCAGCAAAGGCGATACGGTATTCAACACCGCTACCGGCAAGACCGAGCGGATTGGTCGGCTTGTCGAAATGCACGCGAACTCGCGCGAAGAAGTGGAGTCAGCCCAAGCCGGCGACATTATCGCTTTGGTGGGTCTGAAAAACGTGCAAACAGGGCATACGCTGTGTGACCCCAACGACCCTGCCACGCTGGAACCGATGGTGTTTCCAGAGCCCGTGATTTCCGTGGCGGTTGCCCCTAAGAAGAAAGGGGAGAACGAGAAAATGGGGATGGCCTTGAGCAAAATGGTGCAAGAGGATCCATCTTTCTACGTGGAAACCGACCAAGAAAGCGGTGAAACCATCATGAAGGGGATGGGCGAACTGCACCTGGATATTAAGGTCGATATTCTCAGGCGGACCTACGGGGTTGAGGTCGAGGTTGGTAAGCCGCAAGTGGCTTATCGCGAAGCCATCACCAAGGTCCTTAATGATAGCTACACCCATAAGAAGCAGTCCGGTGGGTCCGGTCAGTTTGCCAAGATTGACTACATTATTGAGCCCGCTGAAACCGGCACTGGTTTCGAGTTTGAGTCGAAGGTGACTGGCGGTAACGTGCCTCGCGAATTCTGGCCGGCGGTACAAAAAGGGTTTGAAACCAGCGTTGTCAAGGGTCCTTTGGCTGGCTTCCCGGTCGTTGACCTAAAAGTGACCCTGACGGACGGCGGCTTCCACCCGGTAGACTCTTCGGCGATCGCCTTCGAGATTGCGGCTAAGGCCGCTTACCGTCAGTCTTTACCCAAAGCTGGCATACAACTGCTAGAGCCGATCATGAAGGTCGATGTCTTTACCCCTGATGACTATATGGGCGACGTGATTGGTGACCTTAACCGGCGTCGTGGCATGATTTTAGGCCAAGAAGCTGGTCCTACCGGCGTGCGGGTCAAGGCAGAAGCGCCCTTGAGTGAGATGTTTGGTTACATCGGTGACCTGCGGACGATGACCTCAGGACGCGGTCAGTTCTCGATGACCTTCTCGCACTATTCGCCCTGCCCGAACAATGTGGCTGAAGTCGTGATCAAAGAAGCCAAAGAGCGGGCCGCCGCTTCCTAAGCGTTACCAGGTTGTATTGACCTGGATGGTTGGTTGAAATAGTTAAAAAGCGAGGGTTGTATAACCCTCGCTTTTTTGTCGCTGCGATCGCTGGCACAAGATGGCTGCACAGCACAATTACCGCTAAACCAGGTCCCTGCTTAGCCCATCCGGACAAGGACTGGGAAAGCGCACTGAGTGAGGTTTCACTATGGGGCTTAACTTGACACCCCAGTCACCTGCCTGCTTGGTTACATTGAAAACAGTGCATTAAAAAGGGTTTGACAGTCTTGTCAAACCCTTTTTAAGCTTTTGAGCTGTTAACTTTCAAACTTGGCAAAGTGTACCTAACTAACAGAAATATGGATGTTGCTTACTAGGGTTTACATCGTCCAACAACACATCAACTGATGTTTAGTGACTTGAGGAAAACCTCTTTAGTCCTGCTTTGTGCTGTTTAACGCTTGTTTTAAGCCGTTTTGGAGTTCACCAGTCATTCAAACTAAAAATTTGAGATGACTTGTATGGGGTATTCAGTTGTTTATTTCTTACTTATTAAGTTAGCACATCCACCTCAGAAAGAAAGGAGGTTAACGCAAGTTAACCTTGATTTAAAGAAAGGTTGACAGTTGTATAAGTTTCGCTAGATTTGCCCCAAAAGCAGTAGAAAGAGTATCTAACGATCGCTTTTCCGGCGGTGGCTGCAGGGTGGCCCTCAATTTTCGCGGTGAGCAGGGCTAGAAAAGACTGCCAGTGATGCCAAGAACCAAGAACGCCGCTGCAACCAGGTTAAGTCGGCTACAGCGGCGGGTTCAGTCACGTCTTTGAAGTTGTGATGCGCGATCGCGATCGCTAAAAGAACAGCTGAGTTTGCAAATTGAAGATGTAGATATCGGAGTTGTCTTCGAAGTTATTGGCGTTGAGAATCCAATAAAAGGAGGGCATGATGGCAATGTTGGGAGACAGGGGATAGCGGTAAGACACTTCAATCTCTTGCTGAGTCCCCCCGTCCCCCCCGCCAGCCACCATAAACTCTCGACCATCCAGAATGTCGAACGGAATCAAGTAGGAAATCGTGCCCAATGCCCCCTCCTTAAACAGGCCAGGAAACGCAAAACCAAACTGGATCGATTGGGCATTCACGTCACCCACGTCATCGCCGTCATCGATGAGAGTAGTGCTGCCGTAGCTATAACGGCCAAACAGCCCCAGCCAGTCAAGAGGACTCCAGTCAAAGTTCACCAAGAAGGTGTCAGCGGTCGCGGCATCTAATCTGCCGCCGAACCCATCGTCGGCTAAGCCGTATAACGGTTCACTGACTGCGCCCCCAATTTGGCCAGCGGGGCTGGGTACTAAGCGGGAGCGGTTGTACAACAGTCGCAAGTTGAAATCGTCAAACGGCTGCAGCCCGAGCTGAGCGGATAACGTGTGGGCTCCCCCAAATAGACCCCGGTTGGGGTCAGGAACGGCGGAAGTGGTCAAAAATTCCGTATTTTCGGCGAGCCAACCGACCCGCAGGTCCGCCCACTCTGCCACGTCCCAAACAATGACTGCCCCGGTGCCGCGATCGACCGCGTTAACTTGAGTGCCGCCACTAGAGTTAAAGCTATTCGCCCCGGTCAAGAAAAACGTGTAGCGGTTGTTGTCAAAAAAGCGATACCAGTTGATCCGAGGGCCAACTTCTACTGAGAAGTTGTCGCCAATGGGAAATCCGTAGCTGAGTTCGCGAATATAGACATCATTAATGCTCGAATTCGGAGTCCCGGTCTGCAACGTAAATGGTGCCCCGAAGGTATTGAGTAGACCCGCTGAGGTGTAAATGTTGGAACCGGCGTTGCCATCCCCCGCCACAAACTGGAGCGTGAGTCGATCAGAGCCCGTGAAAGAACTGTCAAAGTTGATCCAGGTGTAGTAGCTAAAGGTAACCTCAGGGTCTTCGTCGATGATTTGCACGAGGGGCTCGTTAGTCACCAGATCCCGCCCCCCGGCAAAGGCATTCCCCGCAAACCGGCGCTCGGTCAAAACGTCGCCATTGGTAAAGCCGCCGTTAAGGTGGGCGAAGACGCTGCCGCGTAGCTTGGTGACCGTAGAAAACTGGTTGGCCCTTAGCTCGGCGACATCGGCTTCCAGCGCATCGACGCGCGCGCCCAGTTCGGCTAGTTCGGTGGCAAACTCTTCCTGCAGACGCTGAATGGTAGCGAGGTCGTCTTCACCGATGCCGTTATCGGCAATGAGAAAACGGATAGCGTCTAAACAGGCATTGAGGCCTGCGGCGAACTCATACCGAGTCATGAAGGTGGTGCCCCGATAAGTCATATCGGGATAGCCTTCGATACAGCCGTAATCTTCGACTAAGCTGGCGAGGGCTTGGTAGGCCCAATGATCGGGCGAAACGTCCGTCAGCTCCGTGATTTCGGAAATTTGCGCGAGTCTTACGGGCTGGGTGGCCGCGAGGGCCTCGGCGGTGGTGGCCGCCTGAGGAGTCGCTGAATTTGCGATCGCCGCTAACTCGGTCACCAGCACCGGACTCGTTGCGGTGGACTCAACCGATGTCACGGCTTCCGTCGGCGCGATCGCGGTGGCGACGGGGCTAGCATCGGCAACCTCTGGCCCAGTGGCTGGCATGGTGTCAGCGACAGGGGCTTTCTGCGCCAAGTCCTTGGGATTAACGACAAGAGTTTCAGAGAAGGCCAGAGCGGTCGTTTCTAGATTGGCCTGATCGCGTGGGGCGACTTCATGGTCATGGGGTGTTTCAGCGGATGCTGCCGGGAGTGAAATGACTGAAGCGAGGAGCAAACCGGCTAGTCCACTAACCCTGACAGCGAAAAATCTGGAAGGTGTAATAACGACCTTCCCCTCAGGTTGATTCGACATTTTTTCTACTCACACCAAATTTATAGGTGAAGGTATCAATGCCTACTCTTCGGAAAAGTAGTGTATACAACAAAAACATCTGTTTTGTTATTTTTTAACTATTCGACTCGGAAAGTGGTATTTATTTAGATCGCAACTCATTTTGTTTGAGAACGAATCTGTCCCCTTCCTACCTCGTCGAATGCCATGCTCATCCTTTGGGATCTGGGGAGGGATAATCATGGCGGGTCGAGGGCGATGATAGAAAGGCCATCAGCAACTGGCAATAGCTAACTGTTTTTGATAACAGGAAGTGGTGGGTTGCTGACCCAAGCCGGATCTTTTTATGGTTGAAGGTGAGTCGATTAGACTGGTCAAAAGGAAGCGTTTTTTTGGCATCAGGCTGACCTCAAGGATATTGTTTCATTTACTAAGTGCTGTCTAGATATGTACAACTTGAAAGCCATTATTGTGGGGGCTGGCATTGGGGGATTGACGACTGCGATCGCGATGCAGCAAGCGGGTTACGAAGTTGAAATTTACGAAAAAGTCAGTGCGCTGCGTCCGGCCGGGGCGGGAATTTCACTGTGGTCAAATGGCGTCAAAGTGCTCAATCGGTTGGGCTTGGGAGAGCATCTAGCGGCCATTGGCGGCACGATGAATCGGATGGAGTATCGCAGCCATCACGACGAACCGCTGAGCCGCATTGACCTCATGCCGCTCATTCAGCAAGTGGGGCAGCGACCTTATCCAGTCTCTCGTACGGAATTGCAAGAAATGCTGCTAGCGGCGGCAGGTCGCGATCGCGTGCAGTTGCAGATGCGCTGTGTTGCGGTGGAGGAAACGGCGGACCAGATTACGGCCATTTTGGAAAATGGTCATCGCGCCACGGGGGATGTGCTGGTCGGGGCGGATGGCATTCATTCGCAGGTGCGTGAATACGTGCTGGGCAGTACGATCGCCCCCCGCTATGCCGACTATGTCAACTGGAACGGCATTGTAGCCGCGCAGCCAGGGCTGTGTGATCCCAATAATTGGGTGATTTATGTGGGGCAAGGCAAGCGGGCGTCAATGATGCCCATCGGGGGCGATCGCTTCTACTTCTTTTTTGGTTCCCCCATGCCGAAGGGCACTGCCGTCGAGCCCCAGGACCGGCAGGCGGAACTGGCGGAAATTTTTGCGGGCTGGCCTGACTCCGTGCAAAATCTGATCAAAGCGCTGAATCCGCTGGAAACAAACCGTCTAGAGATCCACGACATTGACCCGCCCAAGCGGCTAGTCAGAGGGCGGGCGGTGTTAATTGGCGATGCGGCCCACGCGACCACCCCCACGTTGGGGCAGGGAGGCTGTCAGGCGGTAGAAGATGCTGAAGTCTTGACGCGGTATCTGGTAACGACCAACATCGGCGTGGCCGATGCGTTGGAGCGCTATGAGGCAGAGCGGAAGGAGCGGACGGCGGACTTGGTGCTTAAGGCGCGTCAACGGACAGCCAAAATTTATGGCAAAGACCCTGATTTAACCCGCGAATGGTACGAGCAACTCAAACAAGAGTCCCCCGAATCAGTGACGGGGGCGATCGCCAAGGTGATTTTGGGTGGCCCGATGGGGTAACTTAGGTCAAGGTTAGGAGCACTGTAATCGCAGTTAGACATCCCAATCAGAGTCAGTAAAGGTAGTGGCATGGCCGGAAAATTGACCACCCATGTTCTGGATACAGCCCATGGCTGTCCAGCGGCGTCGATGCGGATTGGTTTGCGGTTCATTGATCCTGATTCGCACCAGCCCATCTTGTTGAAAAGCACCTATACCAACGGTGACGGGCGGACTGATGAGCCAATGTTGGTAGACGGTGACTTTAAGGTCGGCCAGTATGAGCTGGTGTTTGAAGTGGATGAGTATTTTCGGCGGCGGGGGGTAGAGCTGCCGGAGCCCGCTTTCTTAGGCGAGGTGACGTTGCGGTTTGGCATTGCCGATGCCGATACGCACTATCATGTGCCGTTGCTGGTGTCTCCCTGGTCCTACAGCACTTATCGCGGCAGCTAATGATGGGGCAGCTTTCTCTTAACGACTTGAACCAGATGGATCAGGCCAGCTTTACGGAGGCTCTGGGGGAGATCTTTGAGCATACGCCCGCGATCGCCCAGCAAGCCTGGTCGCATTGTCCGTTTGCCTCGGTCGAGGCCTTGCATCAAGGGATGGTGTCGGTCATGCACGCCCTACCCGAAGCCCAGCAGCTGGAGTTGATTCGCGCCCATCCTGATCTGGGTAGCAAAGCTAAAATGACGACATCTTCAGTCCAAGAGCAATCCAGTGCGGGGCTTGATCACCTCACTCCTGATGAGTTCGCGACCTTTCAGGCATTGAACCAGGCCTATCGCGATCGCTTTCAGTTGCCGTTTATTGTGGCGGTCAAAGAGCATACCAAAGCGTCTATCCTCGATGCCTTTCGCCAGCGGCTCACCCACGACTTCGACACCGAACGGCAAACTGCCCTCACCGAAATCGGCAAGATCACGGGCTATCGGCTCCAAGCCTTAGTCGATCGCTGATGCTGGCACGCCCCAAAGCTGCAAATGTCCTGCCCTCAATAGCTCCCGGTTCAGCGCTATGAGCCGGGGGCTGTTGGCTGTCGTTGTGCTGCTGAGGCGGCGGCAAGATTGGCTGACTGACAGGGGCAGTTGATATCCCCCCAAAACTAGGTGCTGGAGCGATCGCCCCGGCACCTAGTTTTCAGCGCTGATAGATGTGGTTTAGGGAATCCGGACGCGGAACCGGAAGGCCCCGAATTGGTTGGCAGGAACGGTGAAAGGACCCGCAACGACGCCACCCCCGGCACCCACTCCGAGCCCGCCGGTGGGACCAGGTGGCCCAATGGGGAAGCTCGTTGCCGTTGCCGCAGAAGGACAGAAGGCGTCCAGGGGGGCACCGGGCGATCGCCCAGCGACTGCGCCACCCGCATCAACAAAGGTCGGCGTCCCGAGTGGCCCAACGGGGTCAAGCCCAAAGGCCACGTTGGTATTTAGCACGGATGGCGGTTGCAACTCATCACAAAGGTTGAGTTGAGTGATCTGACCGCCACTGCTATTCCACAGATAAACGGTGTATTCCACTTCGTCATCGGGGGCTAGGGCAAACCCAGGAGGCAATTGGAAGATCCCTGCCAGTTGATTGCCGCCCCCTAAAGCCGCATTGAGGGCGGTGTCGTTGTTATCTCCGGGCTGATCGTTGAAGTTGGTAATGCCAGGTACCGGCAGCGCCGCCCCCCCTCGGAAGATGTTGGTAATCCGCTTGACCAGCGCCAGTTGAGCGGTCGTCGTCGGGAACTGAATCGGCGTGGGATCGTTGTTGTTGCCAGGGTTACCGTCATTATCGGGGTCGGCATTGGTACCGGCCTGCGAGCGATCGGTAACCGGACCAGTGCCGGGTGGCACCCCAGGCCCACTCGGCGTACCAGCAGCGACAGAGGTATTTTGAGCGTTCAACACACCATCATTCAGCGGTCCTGGTCCACCACTACCCAATTCAAGGCGGACAGGCACGACAACGGTCGCGGTATCACCCGGATTGAAAGAGTTAGGAGTGTTGAGCAATTGCACATTACCGACACCGTCATAGGCGGCGTTGATAGTGGGCGGGGTGCCCGTAAAGCCAGTCGTTGTCAGGGTCGGCGGGCTCAAAACCGTAAAGCTATCGGCGCGGTTGATGGCATTAGTGATCAGCGCCTGTTGCAAGTTCTCTTGCAGAGTGACGTTGTCTAACACCGTGGCCCCACTGTTGATGACGGAGATGGTGAAATCAACATCAAATTGGGTCGTACCAGCCACTGGGCGGAAGGGACTCACGGCCTTAGCGACCCCAATGCTGGGAAAGGGAATCTGGATGCGAGTCGGGTCGTTATTATCGCCAGGGTTACCGTTGCCATCCGGATCCACGTTTCTGCCATCCTGAGAGAGGTCGGTGACCGTTTGCCCACCTGGAGAAGTACCCGAGACGGATGCTTGGTTATCAGCTACCAGAATGCCGTCTAAAGCGGGGGTGGCACCGCCCGCCGGGCCAAGTTCTGCCCGTACAGTCACCGTGACTACGGCAGTATCGTTAGGATTAAAGCTGTTGCCAGGGGCAAAGAGGTCGGCGGCTCCAGCTAAGCCGGTATAGCCGGGGTTGATCGTCGGTGCAGTGCCCGTGACCCCAGCCGCATTGATGGTCGGGGTACCGACCACCGCCACGGAGTTGGCAGGATTAAAGTCTGCCGGCGGAGTAGTAAACGCGCCGTTAATAAAAGCGGCTTCCAAGTTTTCGGTCATCTGCACGTTGTTGAGCACCGTGTTGCCGGTGTTAGTCACGCGCAGTTCTAAATCAAAGTCAAAAAAACCGGGCTGTCCAGCAACGAGACGTGGCGCGGAATTCGTTTTAGCGGCACCAATCTGAGGAGTTGGTTCGATCGTCAAAACTAAGCCGCCAGCAATTAAGTCTAAGCCTCCAGGTCCAGTTTGGGGAGTATCTTGGGGAAAAGCCAGGAAATTAACTAAGTTGTTGCCTGGGTTAACATCGCCTGGGAAAATCGAGTAGCCAAAAACTGTAGTCGCTGGATTGGCCGCAGGTAAGAGATCGGCGAGGGTGAAAAAACGACCGATTACTGGTTGCGCACCCACTGTATGGGCTGGTTGAAACAACCGATTGTCGCCATCGCTCAAATTATCGTCCCGCGTTACGATTGTCGGGAACGTTTCGGCTGTCGCAGAACCAGCAAAGTCTCCCGAAGCAAATGTGTTTCCCCCAACGACTTCTACCAGAGGACCATAGGCAGTTGGGGTGTTGGTGGCGTCTACAGCCGTAATCGCAGCAACGCCAAATGCATCGTTGCCGCCTCGGTCTAAAACCAAAAAGCCAAAATTAGCTCTAGAGGCAACAGGGACGTTAAGGCCAGGAGTGTTGATGATATAGTCAACTCGCTCAACATTGTTGCGGGTGTCTTCGAGGTTGCCGAGATTACCGGGGCCTGGAACTGCCGCACCATTATTGAATTGAAGGTTGTTGAATATGTTGTCGACCCCTCGGTTAATCGTGCGACTCAACAGCCCTTCTTCTAAAGAATTGGCGAAATCGGGCAAAATATTGGCTGGGCCTGGAACTATTGGAGAATTATCTGGTGGTGGTGTCAAGGCCAAACCATTCGCGTCAAATTCGTAGAAGAGTTGGCTACGCCCCGCTGCAGTAGCAGGGCCAGCGACTGTGATAGGGCCGACCGTGGGCGTCAGGAAAGAGATATTGGTGTTACGCCGAATAACCAGTTGACTGACTAATCCCTCAGGAGAGACAGCCGAAATGCTGGGCACGTAAGTAATACCACCGACGGCAATACCATTGATCAGTCGATCAAAGCCGGTGCCAAAGTTCATGGCGAGTGAGCCACCAGGAACAATCGGATAGGTACAAGGACCGATTTTAGAGGCGTTACAAGATTCGGTAACCGTTGCAATGAAGCTCTGAGGGTTGACAGCAGGCCGATTGATCAGGATATAGCTGTCAACATCTTGGTTGGCCCAAGCCGGTGCCGCGAAGGAACTGCAGCAGAACAGAACGGCAAGGCATACCGTGAGACAGGCTTTGAGCTGAGCGATCGCTCGTTGACGGAAATACACACGTTGGTTCATTGATCTACTGCTGATCGGTGGGACGGGCACAGGTGGGCAAGAGAGAAAGAATCAGGGTTACTCAAGTTGCAGGTCGCTTTCGACATCCTCAAAGATGATGTCGATGCCTTGGGTATCGGTAAAGATGAATTCGACGCGGCGATCGCGAGCAAAATCTAATCGTGTGTTGCCATCAGAGCGGCGACGACTTTCGCCAAAGGGCACGATCCGCATGCGCTCGGCGGCAATGCCCTGCCGCAGCAAGTAGTCGCGGGCGGCCAAGGCTCGCCGTTCACTCAAGGCCTGGTTGTAGGCCACGCTGGCCCGCGGGTCGGTGTGGCCTTGCAGCTCAACTACCAGCGAAGGATGGGTGCGCATGGCTGCGCCGATTTGATCCAAAATCTGGGCGCTTTCGGGACTGATGAAGGATTCGTCGAGGGCAAAGTGGATGTTGCGCGGCACCCGCAGGCGAATGGGCATCGGGGGCGGCGGCTCCTCGATGGGCGGTGCCTGAACGATGGGGGGATAGCAGGTAGCGTCATAGGGCGGATCAGTGGCCGGACGTTCCGGCAGGGTGCCGTCGGTCGCTGCCACATTAATTACGGGGGAGGGTTCGGAAGTGCCGTAGGTAGGGTCAGAGGCGATCGCGCTCAGCCAGGCTCCATCTTCGGTTTCCCAGACAAAGCTAAAGTTGCCTTCTGCATCCGCCGTGGTGGTCATCAGCGGCTCACTCAGGGGACTGTAGACGCCGTCATCTTCCTTCACCTGATAGAGATCGACGGCGCTGCCGGGGTCGGCGGTGCCGGTCAAGGCGAGGTCTGCGCCCGTGCGCTCAAAGGCATACTGGCTAAACTCAGGCGCATTGATCGCCGCATTGCCGGTGTCCGAACGGCGATGGTGGTGGTGGCGCGGCGGGTTCGGACCGTCACCCCGCTGAAAATGGAGGATGTCGCTATTGCCCTGGGCGAGCAGGTCAATGCTGAGGCCGTCGAGTTGAGTAAATTGGTTGGCGCGGATCAGGTTGCGATCGCTCTGGGGATAGGCTGAGACGGCGACCCCAGGACCGGGTTGATAGCCAATTTCGTTGTCGGTAATCTCGTGGCCCTGACCCATCACATACACCGCCGCCCGATTAAACCGCCGACCGTTAAAGCGAATATTGTTGTTTTGAATTTGGACGGCACCATCGGGTTTGAACAAATAAATACCGCTGCCGTCGTTGGCGCAGATCAGGTTGTTGGTGATCGCAGCCCCCGCCAGGGAACCTTCGAGCCGCACGGCGTCGGGCATGCCCGCCAGGCCATTGCCCAAAATGGCGTTACCCGTGAGCTGCAAGCCATCGGCCCGAAAGCCCGTGATCACGCCGCTGCCTTCATGATGCTGAATCAGGTTGTTGGTGATCTGCACGTCGATCGCGTTAAACACCACGACGCCAAAGGCCGATCGCTGCTCCGGCATCGATTCATCCAGCTGGGTGCCGAGCCAGTTTTGTTCGATGACGACTCCGGCAATGGCGGCGTCGTCATCGGCCAGATTGAGCCCTTCAAATATCGGAGTCTCAAGATCCAGATCCCGAGGCAAGGCGCGGTTAATCACCAGAATGTCGGCAGCGGGGGTGGTGAGGGTGGCGATGCCCGGTACCGAGGCAAAGCCATAAATATTCAAGCCGCGCACGGTCACCTCAGACGCGGCCACCGTCAGCCCGGTGAGCACGTCGCGTCCACCCGCCGGGGTCAGGCTGACGACGGGGACGGGACTATCCGGCAAATAGGGCAAGGTCTCGCCGTAGCCTGGTTGCGTCGAACCATCAATGGTCAGACCCGAGACTCGCAGGGGGGGCAGGGCGCTGATCAGGGCGATCTTCGTCTCGTCGCTGGGGAGGTCAAAGCCGATCGCGCTGGTGGCGGCGGGGGTGACCAGGGCTTGCTCCTCCGGCGAGAGGGCAGCCAGCGGCAACGCCCCGTTCGCCAGCAAAATGGCCTCGCGCAGCGTCAACTCCTCATCGGGAGTGACCACGCCATCGGCGGCACTATTGACTGTAATGTCATAACCCGTGGGGGATTGCGCGATCGCCCCAGCAGTCCAGAAGCTGAGTCCGGTGCCGAGGGCCAGAAATGTCCACAGCGTTTTCATCAGATACCTCTATCGCTTGATGACTCAGGGGGGGCAATGGCGATCGCCGACAACGTCGCCGCAAACTCGCTCGCCGCATCGACCCAGGCCGCCACGACCGCCGCCGTCGACGCGGGTTGAATCAAGGACACATCGCTGGTTTCATCGCCAGATGCGGCAGGAGCCTCGTCTGCTGGCCCTGTCGCTGTGTCAACCAGCGACTCCTGCTGTTGCGGGGGCACCACTTCCGGCTGAATGCCAAAGCCATTGAGCAACTCATTGACCTTGAGCTGCACGCCCAGATATGGACCACTGGCCGAGCGATAGCCACCGCCAAAGCCGTCATTGTCGGCGCTGCCAAAGCTGTAGCCCACGCCCACCCGCAAGTCGGGGGTCACGTAATAGCCCAACTCGATAGAGGTACCGACTTCGTTAAAGTTGGCTTCGGGTTGCGTAATGTAGCGCACCTCGCCCAGCACATCCCAGCGGTAGGCAAACTGATAAGCCGTGCGGAACTGCATCAGGTGAATCGAGTTGCTAAATTCGAAATCGTCCGCCAGGGTCGCATCACTGATACGGAAGGCGTATTTGCCGTAAAACTCCCACTGCCAACTGGGGGAATAGATGGCCTCCAGCGCCAGCGTGTGGTCAGAGGAGCCAATGCCGCTGTCAATCAGCAAAGTATCCGGGGTCGTCGACGGATTGCGCCGATATTCATAGCTCATCAGCGCGTTCCACTCGTCACTGATGGGATTGCGGTACGCCATCCCCAGCTTCAGGTCAGTGGAGTTGCCCAGCTCATCAGTGATGGTCTGGTTGGCAAAGTTGGCCGTCTGAAAGCGGAACAAGCTGGTCAACTCATCGGTGATTTTACCCGCCGCGGCGGCTGTGAACACCGTGTTGCTGCCGGCGGAAGAGTTGCGATGCTCTACCCGCGCACTGGCCTGAAAGTCGGGGTTGTTGGTGTATTCCACGCCAACGAAGTAGGAGGTGCCGTCGGCGAGGCCCAAGGCCGTGCCCCCCAAGCCCACGGCGTAGGGCTGGGGGAATCGGGGACCGGCCCCCGTGGCGTTAAAGGCATCATCAATAATATGTTCAAAGCCGACGGTGGCCCGGAGTCCGGGAGCCAGCACAATACGGTGATTTAACCCGAGGGCGGCCTGACCAATCAAACCGCCATAGCCGCCGATTAAGGAATAGCGACTGCGCAGGGAGGTGTTGTCGCCCAATTCATAATCTACCAGGGTATCGAGGCTGGTAATGTTTTCAGGCCCAATGTCGCCGCCGATGAACTGTTGGGATAACCGCATGGTGACCCCTGGCTGCACCGCCCAGTCCAAAGCCAGGGTGGTACGATCGGGGTAGAGAAAGTCGTCGTCGTCGCCGATGTTGATTTCACTCAGGGCGCGGAAGTTCAGACCCGGCGTAATCGGAATCGCGATCTGGGGCACAAACTGCTGGGAGTTGGTCGTGGTGGCGGCGATGCGATCGCGGCGATCGCGATTCACATAGTCCAGCCCCACATCCACTGAGCCAATTTCTTGCCAGACGCCAGCGCGATAGGTGGTCAGGGTGTTATCCACGCGATCGCCCGGATCGGCAAATTGACCGGGGTTATACAGCTCAAACAGGTCGGTGGTAACCTCGGGCGCGACCCCGCGATTAATTTCCTGGTCAAACTGGACGTTGACCCGCGTGGTGGAGCCAACCAGGGCATTGACGGCCCCCCCCCAACGGGTTTGCCCCGGTCGGAAGCTGGTGGTCGCAATGTTAGAAAAGCCTTCCTCAGCGCTGCGCAAGTAGGCCAAACCCTGCACCTCAGGGGTAAAGAGCGGTCCCTGGGCTTCCAGACGATAGGCGCTGCCGTCGGCGGATGCTCCAAAGCGGTCAAAAGAGGACCACGCATACTCCCCCGTCAAGGAGCCGGTTGCTCCCAGTGGCACGTAAACGTCCGCCCCATAAAGGGAAAACTCTTGCTCGCCTTGCTCTTCCGTGAGGAGAGTGACGCCCGCCCAACCCGAAGTGCGGGGTTCCCCAGCGTCAAAGTTGTACTGAAAACGACCAGCATACAGATTGCCATCGTCTTCGCCGTCGACCTGATAGGTGACGACGATGCGGTTGACCAGGGTCTTACCCAGCGGTTCAATCTGGGTGCGATAAATCGGTTGACGGAACAACAGGGTGCCGCGATCGTAGTCAATTTCGTAATCGCTGACGCGGTTCAGTCGCCGCCGCTCAATGACCGTGCCCGGACGGTTCAGTTCCTCAGTTTCCAGGAATATGTCTTCACTGCCGGGGAGAATCAGGCGGCGAGATAAGAAGTAGAAACCGCTCGTGCCATCCGGGGCAATGGTATCTCGTTGAAAGGGACGCAAGTTGTTGGCGTACATCGCCGTAATTTGCAAATTCCCCAGGGTGTAGTTGCCCTTAAAGCCATGGAGCTGACGGGTGATCGAGGTGAACTCCTGCGAGGAGCGAGAAAACTCTGGGGTGTGATAGTCGCCCCACATAAAGTAGTCGGGGTCGGCACCTGGCACTTCCGCATCGCGCTGGAATCGCACGTAAAAACTGTCGATGGAGGGGGTCAGATAGTCAACTTGCGAACTGTCGCCATAGACCGGGTAGGAATTGTCGCAAAACTGGTCGTTGCGAAATAGGCGGTTGCCGTCGCAGGTTTCGTTCAGCGCTCGGCGCGTATTCAAAGCTCCGGTAAACTGCCAGTCGCCCAAACTCCCCGTCGCAAATAGCGCCGCCCCCAGATCAAATTCGGTATCCCCAATGGAGTCGGGATTGAGAAATTCGGCGTAGCTGCCCCAAAGGTTGGTGCCGCCTGGCCCGAGGCGCAGATCGACTACGCCCGATACCAGCGTGGGTCGCAGGTTGGTGGCAAATTCGACCTGGACAAAGGTTTCCAGAGGGGGCAGGGGCTCAAGCGTCGCCGTTGCTTCGAGGCCCAGGGCTTCGTAGGGCGACGCGGCGGCGCGGATGCGTACCTGCTGAGCTTCGAGGGCAGAGCGCAAAATGGCTCCAAACTGTCCCTGTCGGGCGAGTACCTGGAAGCCAGCCCGATCGGTGTCATAGTCTGCGCCCAGAAATTCCCCCGCGCCGGTTGTGAGCGTCACAACGGTGTCTTCGGCAATGAGGTTGCCATCGGTGTCGGTAATGCGGCCCTCGAACTCAATGGTCGATCGCTGATTAGCGGGCACGATGGGATTCGTCACCGGCGTTAAACTGATCGATAGCTGCGGCAAATCCTCGTCCGCTGCCAGCGCCTCGGTGGGAATGGCGGGTAGCGGTTGAGGATTAGATTGCGCGGTGAAGGCAGGCTGCTCCGCCAGGCTTGATAGCTGGCCTGAGGGGATGCGCAGATCAGGGTCGTCGGACCGCTCTAACGCCACCCGTCGCGGATCAGCCGCTGCTCTCGCCTCTGCCGTAGCTTGGGGCAACCGTCGCCCCACCCCACCAGGGCTGATGGGCGCTGGGGGCGGAGCCGTGGCGCGATCGCCGGCAGGCAACCGGGGCGGATTATTGACCCCAACGGCGTCGAGCGCTGACAGCGCAGCGGCCTCGGTAGACACCTGGACGTCAGGGGGCTGCTGCGCCCTGGGGGTGCCACCGGCGGCGGTGCGGGCAGCCACGTTAATCACGGAACTGACCTCGTCCTGCTCAGAGCGGGCAGATTTCTCAGCCGCTGTATCGCCGGAGCTTTCGTCAGTGGTTTGGGCGATCGCCACCCCTAACACATCGGCGGTTAAGGCGCTGACCATCAGCCAGCCAATCATTGCAATGAGTGTCTTCATCACCCCTGCTCCTCCCCAAATGCGGGTGTGACGCCAAAGTTCATACGAGCGAGGCCGCCCGGCTCTAGCCGCACCAGTCGAGACTGGCTGTTGTCCGCTAAGCGGTACAGGTTAGGAGCCAGCGTATACCCCGGCAGACTGGTGAGATCCAGCGTGCCCACCCGGTTGCCCGCTAAGACGTTAGCCACCGAGAACAACCCATCCGGGTCAGTCAAAATCCGGTTGCCATCATCTAGGAACACCACGGCATTGGGGACTCCGGGTTCGCCCGGTTGCTGTTCGCCATCAAAGTTTTTATCGACAAAGACGCGCCCGATCAACGTGCCACAGTCCGCTAAAATGCCCGGACGAATTGCCAATTCATTGCTGGCAGAAGCGCTACTGCTGGGGGTAATGGCCTGGGCCACGTTACGCCCCGACCCTCTGACCGCATCCGGCGTGACCAGCGCTCCGTAGACCACTGACAGTTCTTGGCCAGCCCCGAGAGAGGCCCCACCAAAGTCGAGGGTAAAGGTGCGATCGCTCGTCGTGACCCTGGTAAAAGGCAGGGGCGAAGTGCGAATGGAATCTTCAATCAGTTGCAGACCCAGTGGCAGCTCGTCGGTAATCGTTAAGGGTCCGGCGGGCAAGGGCGCAGGGTTGCGCACCAACAGCCGATAGACCACCACATCGCCGGGTTCTGCCGCGCCTCGATCAGCGGTTTTGATAATCGTGAGGGGGGGCGCTTCTTGCGCCTGTAGCGTGGTCAGATTAGAAACCGCTCTTTGGGGGGTGCCATTGCTGTCGACGTAGGTGCCCCCGGCTTGGTTATCAATACTGGTCGGCGTAGCTTGAGCCGCTACGGGCGGTAATCCCAGGTGAGGGACAGGGCCAGCCCAATGGAGCACCTGCACCGCGACAAAAGCGATCGCCGACAGCAGCAGATACCGACATTTAGAAGAACGGGCTAAATATCCGATTAATCGGCAGGCAAAACCCGGAATGGAAAAGATCCAATCAAGTCGCAACATTCTATTAAGGAGACGAAGTTCACATCCTCAGGCACCAGCCCTTAAGCAATCCTCCAGGACTTTTCTTAAGGGAAAAATTGTCTGAACACACACCACACAAAGCCGGGACAAATACGAAAATCCTGTCAAACCTAAGGGTCAATAGGCCAAACAGCGTAGATTGCACTTTCGGGAATTAAGACTACACCAATCACGTCCGTAAATATACCCTGACATCAATAAAGAATTAATAAAACCTTCCGGATGACCGCAGTGAAACCACTCAATAAGTTAGATCAGGCTGCCCAAAATGGAGCCCAAATGCGAGGTTTGCGGTCAGTTAGCCCCGCTAAGTCAGAAAACTTTTAGCTGCGACTAGCCAATTTTGCGAGGGGAGCAACTTAACTGATTGACTGAGGAAAGTCGAAGATCGAATTTTCGTTCACTAGGACTTACTAGAAGTAAACTAAAACGTTTAGTTCAGATGTCATCGACCAGTATCCGTTCCTCAGAAAGCCTGAAGAAGCAAGAGCACCGAGGGCTGCTGAGGCAGCATTTCAACTTCTGGCAATAAGGAAGGGGGCTCCTGGTCTAAACGTGCCGCTCGACAAGCGTGAGTCAGTACCTCCAGTACCGGGCGATTCTGAGCCTTGAGAAAAGTGAAAACCGTCAGCAGCCGCGAGCCAAACTGACTCCCGGCTGCCGATTGTGAGCCAAAACTCGTGCGCCGCCAAATCACTGCCGGACGTAAGGCCCGCTCTGCCGCATTATGGGTAGGCTCCACATCGGGTGTATGGACAAAGGTCCAGAGCGCGGCTTCCCCCTGCAACAGTTTCTGGCAGGTGCGAACGGTTTTCGCCAGCGGTGTGTTCTCGCCGTCGCTAATGGGGAGACGGGCAGCGGCTTCCAACTCCGCTTTGAATCATGTAAACGATACTCCAGCACCCACGGCTGGAGCGGTGGCAACTCCCACACTTGATGCCGATGCGGGTCTGCGCCGCTCAGTCGCTCTCCGCAGGCGGGGCAAGACTCCGGTTGCGCTTCATGTACCTGGTCACAATGCTCGACGGCGACCAACTGGCGCACCTGGCGAGGACGTTTCTGCTTGCCCTGGGACTGGCGCTTCTGAAGGGGGGAGCTCCGCTCCCAACCCGTCACTGGAAGGGGGACGCGATGAATTCGACGAGTGCTGATTGAGTTTCTCCTCAGCTGCCGCCAGCCGCTCACTCAGCTGTTTTACCGGCTCAGCCAGATTGAGCAGCGCCCGTTTTACACTCGCTGGTGTGGCTTCCCACTCCTGTTCGGGAATCTTTTCTCCGCCAATCTCGATCTCGTCCAGGTTCCATATCTAGAACATTTTTCGCTGTTCAACCCATAAAGCTTTCTTTAGTTTCTGGAATGGTTACTCTTGATTGTGGCGTCTCTCATGGCATTAGCGTCTATCTAATTACAAGTTCAGGTTTTCATTAAACCGACAACCGGGAAATTATGAGAGGTCAGTCGCATGTGGTGTTAGAACTTACTTAGGGAATCCTACTGAGGAGAAGTGTAGATTTTGGTTGTAGGCCAAACTATAAGTAAATTATCTAGAGATGAAAAGGTGTCTGCCGTAGAGGAGGAAATATCAGTCGTCGAAGCTAAAATAAGACGACTTAATTCGATGCTTGAAGAAGCAAAAGAGGAAGTTCAAGAGTGGGTTGAAGCTAATGCTGATCTTTCTCAGTCAACAGCAGAAGCAAGAGCCAAAACCCAGTTAATGGGACAAGGGCTCGGAGGAACAATATTTGGCTCTAAATATAGAGCAGTACAAAGGAGAAATGCCGCATCGTTGAACGCCCGAATTTCACACGAGGTGGCAGCAAAGAGAGCAAAAATAAAAGAAGGTAAACAACAAGCACAAGAATCTGTTAAGAGGCTAAAAAACCAAATCAAGGAACTGAAGGAAGAATTGAAGTCCCTTAAGTCCCAAAAGAAAGATCTTTCTTCTAAACGCACAAAAACAAATGAATCAACACCATCTTTGAACCTGCTTAAGAAGCTTCATGAGGCTTATGAACTTGGTCTCTTGACTGAAGAAGAATATGAGGAAAAACGCCAAAATTTAGTGGATCGTCTATGATTTTTCCTGCACGCAAGTAAAACGCAAAGCGCATTTTCACTACAGTTTAGAGCGAGCCAGTTCTTAGTAACAGTTGCTGCACTGATGCGATGAGCCAAGAGTGACCGATACGTTGCGCTGACGATTTTTATTCGGTTCTACTGACATAGAGTGCTTGACATTGGAGTGAGTACCATCTCCTCATTACATATTGCGGTTAGATAATCATGTCCCCATCTACGACCAAACCCACCCTACGCCAGGGCTTGCAGCGCTACTATGCCGAAAATCCCGACTTTGTGCAAAACCAGGATCTTGATCTGGGTCTGGTGCGCATCCCCTGGCGTGACCTGCAACGCCACGACATTATGCACGTCGTCACCGGCTACGGCACCACCCTCGACGACGAAATGCGGCTGGTCGGCTTCATCCTCACCGGGCTCACCTGGCGACGCCCCTGGACTTACTACCTGCAAAACATCGGCGCGTTTTTAGAAGTGCTGTGGCGATCGCTCTGGGGCCGCGCCATCGGTACCGAAACCACCCATTACCGCCCCCTCGAAATCTGCCGCTTTTACTTCGCGGGCGTGCGCCAGGGCCGCACCGTCCGCCGCCCGATCAACGCCTACCTCGATCCCGCAACCGTCATGGATCAGGAACTCGACACCCTGAGGCAACACTACGGCATCCACAACGCCGGGGCATGGGACTGAGGGGAAGAATTCAGAATGCAGAATTCGACGGTCGGAATGAAGTGTCGCCTACCCCACCGACTTCACCCACTTCACCTACTCCACCCACCCATCCTCACATCCCCTCCGCTCTGACAAAAAATAGTCGTTTGCCAACTCGATGTGTTGAAATTGTGAGGGTATGCTGATGGGCGATCGCGATGGGACTTTCTCAGAAACACTTTTTTCGCGCCAGGATAGGGCGACAGAGCTTGGCATTGCTGAGTGCAGTGCTGTTGGGTTTGAGTACGCTGATGGGGTGGCCAGCGATCGCCCAAGCCCGAGAGGCCACCCCGACCACCACTGACATTCAGCCCTATCTCGACCGAGTTGCTTATCAGGTCAGCGAATTCACCCTCGATAACGATATGCGGTGGATTGTGCTGGAGCGCAACCAGGCTCCTGTGGTTTCCTTTATGCTGTATGCCGATGTGGGGGCAGTGAATGAAGCGAACGGCGAAACCGGAGTGGCTCACTATTTAGAGCATCTCGCCTTCAAGGGGACGGAACGCATCGGCACGACTAATTTTGCGGCTGAACAGCTCCTGATTGAGCAGATGGACGCAGTGTTCCAAGACATTTTGGCCGCGCAAGCCGCTGGTAATACTGAGAAAGTGACGGCATTGGAAGCTCAGTTAACCGCCCTGCGTCAAGAAGCCGCTCAGTACGTGGAGCAAAACGAATACGGCCAGATCATTGAGCAAGCAGGGGGAGTGGGGTTGAACGCCACCACTGGGGCAGACGCCACTCGCTACTTCTACAGCTTGCCCTCCAATAAGCTGGAACTGTGGATGTCCCTAGAGTCAGAGCGCTTTCTACAACCCGTTTTCCGCGAATTTTACGAAGAAAAAGAAGTAATTCTCGAAGAGCGACGGATGCGGGTCGACAACTCCCCCATCGGCAAATTCATTGAAGTCTTTCTCGAAGAGGCGTTTGAGGTGCATCCTTATCGCCGCCCGGTGATTGGCTATCAGGAAGACTTATATACCGCCACCCGTGATTCTGTGGAACGCTTCTTTGACAGCTATTATGGCCCGAATAATTTGATCGGCGTGGTGGTGGGTGATGTCTCGGCGACAGACGTACAGGCGATGGCCGAAGCTTACTTTGGTCGCTTGCAGACTCGTAGCCTCCCCGCAGAAGTGGAGATTGAAGAACCGCCCCAAACTGCGCCCCAATCCTTCACCTTAGAATTACCGTCAGAACCCTGGTATTTGGAGGGTTATCACCGCCCCAGCATTACTGCTCCTGACCATGCCATTTACGGCATGATCGAGGGCATTTTGGTGCGAGGGCGCACCTCACGACTCTATAAAGAGTTGGTCGAAGATCAGCAGATCGCTCTGGATGTGGGGGGCTTTAGTGGCTTTCCGGGCGATAAGTATCCCAACATGCTGGTGCTTTATGGCATTACTGCGCCGGGAGTCGCACCAGAGCAAATTGCCGCCGAAATCCACCAACAGCTCGATCGCCTCAAAACGGAACCGGTTTCCCAAGCTGATCTCGATCGCGTCAAAACCCAGGCCCGAGCCAGCCTACTGCGGCAGCTCGATTCCAATGAAGGCATGGCTGCCCTCCTGGCGGAATACGAGGCTAAAACCGGCTCCTGGCGCAATCTTTTTACCGAGTTGGAAGAAATTGCGGCGGTGACGACTGAGGATATTCAGCGGGTCGCCCAAACCACCTTTCAGCCAGACAATCGCACCGCCGGTAAACTGTTGACTGCCACCGCGCCGTGAGCGATCGCCCTTTCCCTCTGCTTTCCTGTCCACCTTTAACCGTCAATGCCGCTATGCGTGGGTCTTTTTCTGTGTTCTCTCCTCGCCGTTTTCGCTGGATGTATTTGCTGTTGGGCGTCATCAGCCTGACCGCAGTCTTAGCTCTGGGGTTGCCCTCTGCTCCGGCAGCGGCGGTCACTGCTCGTGATTACACCGAGCTGGAGTTTCCGCCCCTGAGCGACATCCAGATTCCCGACTATGAGCGCTACGAACTGCCCAACGGCCTCGTGGTGTACCTCATGGAAGACCACGAGCTGCCGCTGGTGAGTGGCAGTGCGACTTTCCGCACGGGAGAGCGGCTGGTGCCCTCTGGGCAAGCGGGACTGGGGGAACTGATGGGGGATGCCATGCGCCTGGGCGGTACGGAGACGTATCCGGCGGATATGCTCAATCTGGAACTGGAGCAGCGGGCGGCCTCGGTAGAAACGTCGGTGAATGTGGATTCGGGGGCCGCAACTTTCAATACCCTGGCGGAAGATTTGCCAGACGTGTTCGCGATTTTTGCCGATGTGGTGCAGCGCCCAGCCTTTGCGCCCGATCGCATCGAGTTTTTTAAAAATCAGTATCGCGGCTCGATCCAGCGGCGCAACGATAATCCTGATGAAATTGCTTCGCGGGAGTTTAGCAAGTTGGTGTACGGAGAGGACAGCCCCTACGCCCGCACTTACGAATACCGCACCCTCGACAATATCTCCCGCGACGATATTCTGGCGTTTTATCAAGCCTCGGTGAAACCTGAGCAAACCATTTTGGCGATCGCGGGCGATTTCGACTCTGAGCAAATGAAAGTCTTGATTGCTGAGCAATTTGGCGACTGGCAAGCGGCTCCCAATGCGCCGACCCTGCCCCCGGCTCCCACTGCCGATCAGGCCAAAGCCGGAGTCTTTCTGGTCGATCAGCCGCAACTCACCCAGAGCTATGTGCAAATTGGACACATCGGCGGTCAGCGCAATGCCCCTGACTATGCCGAAATGGCCGTCCTCAACGAAGTGCTGAACGGCTTTGGCGGTCGATTGTTTAACGAGGTGCGATCGCGTCAGGGTCTCGCCTATGTGGTGTATGCCTTTTGGTCCGCCCGCTACGACTACGACGGCATCTTTATCGGTGGTGGGCAAACGCGATCGAATGCGACAGTCCCGTTTGTCGAGTCGGTGCAGCAAGAAATTGTTGAAATCCGCCAGACTCCCGTTTCAGCAGAGGAACTGGCGAGGGCACAGGATTCAGTACTGAACAGCTTTGTGTTTAACTTTCAAAGCCCGGAACAAACGCTCTCTCGCCTGGTCCGTTACGAGTACTACGACTATCCCCAAGATTTCGTTTTCCAGTTTCGCGAAGATGTGGCCAACACGACAATCGAAGCACTTCAGGCCGCTGCCCAGCAGCACCTCAAGCCTGAAGACCTGGTGATTTTGGTGGTGGGCAATGCAGCCGATATTGAGCCACCCCTGGCGACGTTGACCCCTGATCAAACGGTGACTCAGGTGGATATTACGATTCCTACGCCCGAAGCGTAGAGTAGCGTAGCCGTGCAGTTATTAGCGGCTGAGCGTGACCAGGGTGCGAGGGTATTCAGGTCGCCACCGCCCGTGGGTAAACGTTCTGCTCTGACAGTGCTACTTTGGTTGCAGATGCCTCATAAAATCGTGAGGCTACAGCTGTTGGGAGACGTTAGGCAGTGCGGTGGAATTTCTCGCAGTCGTCTAGCGAACTCGTTGCTTCAAGATGAGATTTCCGGTAGAAATACGGGAAACCTATCACCATGTTCTTTAGCGCTGATTATCTTATATGAGAATCCTAGTCACAGGCGGTGCTGGATTTATTGGCTCTCATTTGATTGATCGCCTCATGCAAGCAGGGCATGATGTGATTTGCCTGGACAACTTTTTCACCGGCCATAAACGCAATATTCAACATTGGTTCGGCAATCCTAATTTTGAGCTTATTCGGCACGATATTACTGAGCCTATTCGCATAGAAGTCGAGCAGATTTATCACCTGGCTTGCCCGGCTTCCCCCGTGCATTACCAATACAATCCCGTCAAAACGATCAAAACCAACGTGCTGGGAACCCTGAACATGCTGGGCTTAGCCAAACGGATCAAAGCGCGATTTTTATTGGCTTCCACTTCCGAAGTGTATGGCGATCCCGAGGTACATCCTCAACCGGAAGAGTATCGGGGCAACGTGAATACCATCGGTATTCGGAGTTGTTATGACGAGGGCAAGCGGGTCGCAGAAACGTTAGCCTTTGACTACCATCGTCAAAATGGTGTGGATATTCGCGTCGCCCGAATTTTCAACACCTACGGTCCAAGAATGTTGGAAAATGATGGCCGCGTGGTCAGCAATTTTGTGGGTCAAGCGCTCAAAGGCATTCCGTTGACGATCTATGGCGACGGCTCCCAAACCCGTAGTTTTTGCTACGTCGATGACTTAGTTGAAGGGTTGATTCGACTCATGAACGGGGATTTTATTGGCCCCGTCAACTTAGGAAATCCCGGCGAATACACCATTTTAGAACTGGCACAGACCGTGCAAAAGATGGTCAATCCCGATACTGCTCTTAAGTACGAATCGTTGCCCCAAGACGATCCCAAACGTCGCAAGCCGGATATTTCTCGAGCTAAAGCGCATCTCGATTGGGAACCGACTATCCCCTTGCAAGCAGGGTTGACAAAGACCATTAATGACTTTCAGCAACGGTTGCAAGCGGAAAAGCGACTGTCGTTAGAAACAACGCTTTCTTAAAACTATTGCTGTATTGACCTGGCAGGCGGTAATGCAGGATTAGCCATGCAAATGAGTCCATAGTTGACCATAAATTCCTAGGGCCTCTGCGGCGTTGCTGATTCCAGGTATGAGCCAATCTCTCTAGGTATTGGAACCTCGTTCAAATTTTTGCGAAATCATACCGCTATTCAGCAACGCCCCTCTGCTAGTGTTGACTGTATTTCTCTGACCCAACTGGGCAACCTATACCTAGCCGGAATATTCCGGCAATGGGTGTTTTGTAAGCTCACCTCATGTTGAAAGGACAAAATTATTATGCGTGTTTGTGTCATTGGAACTGGTTATGTTGGCCTGGTGACGGGGGTTTGCCTGTCTCACATTGGCCACGATGTGATTTGCATCGACAACAATGCCGAAAAGGTCAAGTTGATGCAGTCTGGACAATCCCCAATTTATGAACCGGGCTTGTCAGAGCTGATGAAATCTTCGATGGAAGCGGGGCGACTCAGCTTCACGACAGATTTGGCGGCTGGCGTAAAGCACGGGGAAATTTTATTTATTGCGGTGGGGACGCCGCCGTTGCCGACTGGAGAAAGCGACACTCGCTATGTTGAGGCGGTGGCGAAGGGCATTGGGGCACACCTTAACGGTGGATATAAGGTCATAGTGAACAAGTCGACGGTGCCCATCGGTTCTGGAGACTGGGTGCGCATGATTGTGATGGACGGCATCACTGAGCGCAAGAAGTCTTTGGTGGGGGCAGGGGCTCCGGCACCGGAATACGAGGAGATTCAAGCGGACTTTGACGTGGTCAGTAACCCCGAGTTCTTGCGCGAGGGCTCGGCAGTGTATGACACCTTTAATCCCGATCGCATCGTATTGGGCAGCAACAGCCCCAGGGCGATTCAAAAAATGCAAGAGTTGTATGCACCGCTGGTGGAGCGGCAGTTCTCTGAGGAGCCGTCGCTACCGCCCGTGCCGGTGGTGGTGACCGACTTAAGTTCGGCGGAGATGGTGAAGTACGCGTCGAACGCTTTCCTCGCTACCAAGATCAGCTTTATTAATGAAGTGGCGAATATCTGCGATCGCGTCGGTGCCGATGTGGTGCAGGTAGCTAAAGGGATTGGCCTCGATTCTCGAATTGGCCAAAAGTTTTTGCAGGCGGGTATCGGCTGGGGTGGTTCCTGCTTCCCCAAAGACGTGTTGGCGCTGCTGCACACCGCTGAAGACTATGGCTACAACGCGGAATTGTTGAAAGCGACGGTTAGTGTGAACCAGCACCAGCGCACCATTGCGTTGGAAAAACTGCAGCAGGAACTCAAGATTTTGAAGGGCAAAACCGTGGGTCTGCTGGGGCTGACCTTTAAGCCTGATACCGATGATATGCGGGATGCGCCCTCGCTGACGCTGATTGAGCAGTTGAATCGCCTGGGCGCTAAGGTCAAAGCCTTTGACCCGATTGTGTCTCAAAGCGGCATGCGGGATGGTTTGACCGGGGTCATCGTGGAGACCGATCCGGAGCGGTTGGCCGATGGCTGTGATGCGCTGGTGCTGGTGACGGATTGGCAACAGTTCCTCTCGCTGGACTACGCCAAGATGGCCGAGCTGATGCACACCCCCATTATCATTGACGGGCGGAACTTCTTGCCCCAAGCTCAGATGGAAGAATGGGGCTTCCGGTATGTGGGCGTTGGTCGCTAAGGGGCGATCGCGGTGAGTTGAATCGTCCTTGAAGGTGAGCATGTGGGGTCATGCTCACCTTTTTTGTGGGTTGCATTTTGGGGTGGATTTCAACAGTTTTCGTCTGGGTTGAAAACCTGAATTTAGGCACTCATTCGGGAACTCCAAAGTGACTATTGGGGTCCCTAGCGGAGAGGTCGCGATCGCGGCCTGGCTCCTTCAGGGCGGGGGCGGACAAACTGTCACACGATATCCATATCTAGCGTGATGTGAAGATATGCTTGCATTTGTGGAAAATCTGCATATCCTTGTGGGGAAAGGGGAAAAGTGGGGAAAAAAGCATGAGACCCCGGAGTCAGCAAAATCCTAAATCTAGCTTTGGGTCATGGGGCCTAGCAGCGGCAGCGATCGCCGGGATGACGGTGCCGATGGCGATCGTCGCCCCAGTCCGGGCTGCCGTTCTACACAGTTGGTCCTTTGACCCCGGCACTCGGGCCTTTACCTTCACGCTACCGGATGGCGTGAAGCCAGACTTTTTTTTAATGGCCGAACCCGCTCGCATCGTGCTGGAAATTCCCGATACGACCTTGGGTGCGGTGCCCGCCGCCCAGCAGTACAACGGTGCGGTGCGCAGCATTCGTCTGTCGGAGGTGTCCGGTGGGTCAAGGGTGGTGGTGGAGTTAGCGCCCAATACGCGGCTGGATCCGCGTCATGCGGAGTTGACCCCCACGGCCCTCGGCAATGGACAAACGGCATGGACGCTGCGGCCACTGCTACAAGATGTGCCGACGGCTCCTGTCGCAGCGGCTCCTTCTCCCCCGGAACCGGCGGTGAGTGCTCCTGCGGCAGTGCCGCCGACTGTTGCGGCCCCGCCTGCGATCGCCGAAGCGCCGCTAGAGCCAGCGGTTGAATCGGCAGACGAGACGGCCGCTAATGAAGCTACTGCAGAGTCCACAGAGGCCGCCAGCCCGGACGCTGAAACTGTGGCTGCGGAAGATGGCTTGACCGAAATTGATGAGGCGATCGCCCCGGAGCCAGCCGATTCTGCGATCGCCATTGAAGTGAACCCTAGCCCTGACTTGGCAGCAGCGCCGCCGACGGCAGCGCCGCCTGACTTACCCTCGTTGCCCGATATTGCGAATTCAGCCACGACTGGTGCCGCTCGATCTTTGCCGACCGGCCCCGATCCCTTGGCGCGGGTCAGCACTGATGCCGATGTGCTCACGCAGACGCCGGGAGATACGTTGAGTGATTTGCCGCCCGAGCAGTTGCCGCTAGATCCCTTTGCGACGTCGCCCTCAGTATCGGTGCCGGATTTGGCAGAGGCCGATCGCACCCCGGCCCCAGCCGTCGCGGTGCCACCCTTAGCGGATGTACCCGACGCGCCGGTAGCGACCCAAAATTCCGGCTCAACTGCGGCCCCATCAGCCGACGTGCCGCCGGACCAGGTGCGCCCCCCGGCTAACCGCCCCGCTGCGGCCCCCCCAGTAACGGCCACCGCTCCACCGACAGCGCCCCCGAGCGCCCCCGAGGCGATCGCTGCCAATTCCATCGAAGTGCCCACGATTCCCCTGCCGCCGGAGTCCTGGAGCGATCGTGGGGATACTGATACTGGTCGCGATCCGAGCCAGGTGCGCCCCCCCGCGACTGAGGCCACCACTCCGGCCCCGGCAGTCATCACCTCGCCCCCACCCACGGCGGCGTCAAGCTCTTCCCCCTCGCCGCCTTTTCTGACCTCGCCGCCCCCGACTGCCCCCCCACGGGCACCAGCGGCCCCGCCTGCGCCTCCCGTCGAGCGACCTTCCATACCGCCGCCGCCCAGTGCGGCTAGGGAGCTTGACACCGTGCCCTTTGGGGCTCCGCTGCCGCAGACCAAATCTTTAGGAGAGGTTGATCCGTCTGAAGTCGCGGGGCCGCAATCGGTGTTGCCACCGGGGACGCGCCTGCCGCTGCAATATGTGGGGGCTAATCCCCTGGTGCTGGCTGAGCAAGAGCCCGTTTATGAGGTGTTGGTAGTGGCCCAAGACGTTTACGACCCGGCCACGGGGATGGTCGTTTTGCCATCGGGGACTCAGGTGCTCGGCCGATTTGAAGGGGGTGATCATCGAGGCCGCTATTTTGTCGCCCAGGCCATTGTGGTGGGTCGCGATCGCCTGCCTTTAGTCGCGGCGTCTGAGCGGTTGCCTGGCGTCCCGCAGCCGGATAGCGTTGAGGTAGCCCTCGGTTCTGGCATCGGCGCTGCTGCCATGACCTTGCTGACAGGGTTTTCAGGGATTGGCCTGCTGGGGGGAGCCGCCATGGGCGCGTTTGCTGGACTGGCTGAATCGCCCTCCCTGGTTACGATCGCGCCAGGCACCGTGATTGAGGTGGTGGTCGTGGCGGATAGTCCGCCAACGGCGGGGGAGGCTCCCACGATCACTCAGCGTCCTCCCGCGTATTGATCAACGCCTCTGTTCTGAGAACCGGCAAAGTACTAAGGAATGAGAATTGAATCAGTTGGGATAGCCGTCTCGGCTGTCCCCAGGCAGGCAAGATGCCTGCCCTAACAATTGGGATGTTATTTGAGCCTCATTCCTAAGGCGGCCGCATGCAGCACCGCTGCTAGAGAAAGATCTGCCAGAGGAGAAATGCGCCCATGCCCACGACAATGGTGAGCAAGAGGTGTTTGCGCCAACAGCCGATCGTGAGGGCCGCGATCGCACCCACGATGCGAGGGTTGTGCCAGCTGAGCCAGAGTTCGCCGGACTCAACGAAGACGGCTGGCACCACGATCGCGGTCAGCACTGCTGGCGGCACGTAGTTCAGGGCTTGCAGTAAGGATGCGGGCAGTTTGAGCCGACCACTCATTGCCAATACGGGATAGCGCACCAGGAACGTCACCAGGGTCATGCCGCCGATCAGCGGCCATTCTGAATGATTCATGGGTGAGATACTCCTCGTTTTTGCCAGTTTTCCAGGGTGACGCCGACCCCAATGGCCGCGATCGCGGCCACCATGATTCCCAGTTGGTGCGGCAGCGATCGCGCCAGCAAGGCCGTGCCCCCCGCGACGACAACCGTGGCCACCATGGGCCGCGTCGTGAGATAGGGAATCGTCATGCCGATAAAGGTTGCGACCATCGCAAAATCCAGGCCCCAGTTGGCGGCATTGGGCAAGCTTTGCCCTAGAGTCAGGCCGAGCCAGGTGCAGAGTTGCCAGTTGCCATACATTGCCAGCGCTGAACCCAGTTGAAACCAGTGTTTGTAAGGCGATGGGTCGGGCTGGCGATAGCGCTGAATTGCCACCATAAACGTTTCATCGGTAAGCCAAAACCCCAAAGCCGCTTTCCAGCCCTGACTCAGGTGCTGCAAATAGGGCACCAAGCCGACGGCATAGAGCAAGTGGCGCAGGTTGACGACCAGGGTAGTCAACACGATGACCCCCACGGGCGACCCCGTGCCCAACAGGCCTAAAGCGATGAACTGCGAGGAACCCGCAAAGACCCAGGCGGACATGGCGGCGGCTCCCGCCCAGGATAAGCCGTTGGTTTGGGCCAGGGTACCAAAGATAATGCCAAAGGGAATCGCCCCCACAATGAGGGGAATCGTGTGTCGGGCTCCGGCCCAAAATTCGCGCCAGGGGGTCGTCTTGGGAGTAGCCATCGCCGCGATCGCCATCGGTTGCTGCACTGCTAAATTGACGTCCGTTCAGCCTAGCGACAGGGGCGGGGAACTGTCTTGAACGTTTTTTCACCGAGGGTTGATGAGGGGCGATCGCCCACAGCCCTTTTGATATTGACCAGGCGTGACGCCCACTAAACGCTTGAAGTGGCGATGGAGGTGGCTTTGGTCCGCAAAGCCGGTGGCCGCGGCCACCTCAGACAACGCCGTGCCCTCAGCAATCAGAGTTTTGGCCCGTTCCACCCGAATTTGAATGAGATAACGGTGCGGGGGTAGACCCCAGGCTTGGCGACAGAGGCGCAGCAATTTGAGGGGCGACAGGTTCACTGCTGTGGCTAAGGCCTCCAAGCTCACGGGATGTTGATAGTGACTTTGTAGATAGGCCTGGGTTTGGGCCACGGCGGCGGGATGGGACGATAGGGGCGGCAGGGGCGATCGCCGTTCGCCATAGCGTTGGATCAAGCGCGCCAAAAACCATAACAGGCGCGATTCTCGTTCGAGGGGGGAGGCTTCCTGCTCGAGGGCGTGATGCAATCGGCAGAACTGGGCCACCATGTCGCGATCGCGCATCACCGGCTCGGGAAAGAAGGGCACCTCTGACGCAGGGCGGCCCAACTCCACCACTGCTTGCTGCATCAAATTCACCGCCGGGTAGGTCATGCAGTATCGCCAACCGGCCTCAATGCCCGCTTGGCCGGTATGCACTTCACCGGGGTGAATGATGACCAGCGAACCCGCCGGAGCCTGATACCCACTGCCCCGATAATCAAAGGCCTCGACCCCCGACTCGATCACGCCGATCGCATAGCCTTCGTGGCTGTGGCGACTAAAGGCATGGTGCACATAAGTTGCCTTCAACACTTCCATATTGGCCAGGGCCGCATCCCGCCAAAACGTCACCTGCTCTGTGCCCATACTGTCTGCTACGCTACGGTTCAATCATTCCAGCGTATCGCAGGCCCATGGCTCTTGCGCTCAACCGGGTCTGACCACTGCCCGGCAGCTACCATCCAACGCCCCTCGCTCAAGGAACTTGGTAGGATGAAACCACTCAAACACCGATGCAGTGAGGATTTGTAATATGGTAATGGTCAGCTCAACCATGTTGGAACTGGGCACTCCAGCGCCCGATTTTGCCCTGCCGGATGTGGTGTCCGGCGACCCGATTTCCCTCGATACCTTTGCGGGTAAGCCAGCGCTGGTCATCATGTTCATTTGTCAGCATTGCCCGTTTGTCAAACACGTGCAAGACGAACTAGCCAAAATCGGCCATGACTACGTGCCCCAAAATGTCGGCGTTTTGGCCGTGAGTGCGAACAGTGTGCAGACTCACCCGCAGGATGGTCCCGAGCAGTTGAAAGCCATGGCGGCAACCCTGAAGTTTAACTTTCCCTACTGCTACGACGAAACCCAGGCGATGGCCAAGGCGTATACCGCTGCCTGTACGCCCGATTTCTTTGTGTTTGATAGCGATCGCAAGTTGGCCTATCGCGGTCAACTGGACGACAGCCGCCCTGGCAACGACGTGCCGGTCACGGGGCAAGACTTGCGAGCGGCGATCGATACGGTGCTCGCGGGTGGTTCCTTAAGCCCTGACCAAAAGCCCAGCATCGGTTGCAACATCAAATGGACTCCCGGCAACGAACCCGATTACTTTGGGACCTAGATTGCCGCCCTGGGAATGTCGTGTGAAGCGCTCGTAGATCCTTGTGCCTAACCCATGTCACGGCCTGCTGTGATGAGCTTAGGAATGGGAATTTAATTAAGTGTGGACAGCCGTCTCGGCTGTCCAAGAGCAGGCAAGATGCCTGCCCGACAAAACTTAGATTTTATAAAATCCTGATTCCTTACCGGATTCCGCCCTTTGCCTTCTGCTGTCTTATGCCACCGCGATCGCCCCAGCCGTCCCCGGTTCGCCATGCTCTGACGCTCTGCGCCAGTCTGGTCCAAAATCCGATGAATCTGGGGGCACTGTGTCGCACTGCCGAAGTGTGGCGGTTGCAAGCGCTGGTGCTGCCGGCCTCCGCAGTGCTGCAAGATCGCGACTTTCGCAAGGGGGCGGTGTCGGCTGATCAGTGGCAGCCCCTGGCGGTGTGTCCCAGTCCCGACCTGCCAGACTGGATTGCGCAGCAGCAACGCCAGCAGGTCGCGGTGGTGGCTCTGACGCGGCACCCCCAGGCGATCGCCCTGCCCAATTTTGTCTTTCCCAGGCAGACAGCTTTGCTGCTAGGTCGAGAACTGACAGGCATTCCGACCGACTTGGTGCAGCAATGCGATGCCATCGTCGAAATTCCCCAGTGGGGTTACGTCGATTCGTTGAATGTCAGCACCGCAGCGGCGATCGCGGCCTATGAATATCTGCGTCAACACCCATTCGCCCCTGCCTGTGATGCGTGATTGGCCTTACTGGCCTCGTTGGCACGGCGCTTCTCCCCCGCAATGATGTCGGTTGTTTTATCCTGACAGGAGGAAGAGGCAGCCGCTGGATGCCGCCACTGACTTTGGCTATCCACCACCGGAGAGATTTTATGACTGCGACGGTTTCCCTGATCAGAGCGCAGAGCTACGCCGTTGAGGAACTGATGACCCAGCTCCAGGCAATCCTGGAACCGTTGGGCGGGATGTCGGCCATCGTAAAATCGGGCGATCGCGTCTTGCTCAAGCCGAATTTGCTGACGGGAGCTAGACCAACGAAAGAATGCGTCACTCGTCCGGAACTGGTGTATTGCGTGGCCGAACTGGTCAAGGCGGCGGGCGGTCAGCCGTTTGTGGGCGATAGCCCCGCGTTTGGCAGTGCCTACGGCGTCGCTGAGGCCAATGGTTATCTGCCCTGGCTGGAGCAAGCCGCAGTCCCGGTGCAAGAACTGCACGGGCACCGCTACGCCACCGCCGCGACGGGCGAACTGGCCCATTTACGGCTTTCGAAAGAGGCGATGAATGCAGATGTCGTGATTAACCTGCCCAAGGTCAAGTCCCATGTGCAGCTCACCCTGACCCTGGGGGTCAAAAATCTCTTTGGCTGTGTGCCCGGCAAGATGAAGGCCTGGTGGCATATGGAAGCGGGGAAGGATCGCGATCGCTTTGGCACCATGCTGGTGGAAACGGCGCGCACCATTGCCCCCCAACTGACCATTGTGGATGGCATTATCGGGCACAGCGGCAACGGTCCCAGTGGCGGTGAGCCCCAGACCTTAGGCGTTTTGGGTGCTGCGACCGATGTGTTTGCGCTAGATCGAGCCCTGGTGGCAATTTTGGGAGCCCGCCCCGACGATGTCCCGACCGTGGCGCAATCGATCCGGTTGGGCTGCTGTCCTGACCTTGCCGACATGCATTTTCCGCTGGCGACCCCAGAGGCACTAGCGATCGCGGACTGGCAATTGCCTGCCCAGCTCATGCCCATTGATTTTGGGATGCCTCGCGTGGTGCGATCGACCTTCAAGCACCTCTACATTCGCTTTATCAAAGAACCCATTGCCGCCTACGCCCATCGCGCCGGTTAAAGGCAACTAGTTGGTGGAGGGGGCAATCATCGCGATCGCCGCTCTACTGAGATTCGCGAGCGACCGCTTGTAAGCGTTCGTAAAACTCCGAGGACTCCGGCTTGGGCGTGAATTTTTGAATCGGTTCTGGTTGGTTAAACAGAGACGCTGCCGCTTGCGCGACGGCGGCGTCATCGGTGGCGGCTGGTGAGTCAGCGGCGTTGGGCGGCGCGGCGGCGATCGCGACAGGGGGCAATTCTAGCGAGTCCGGTTCGGATGCGATCGCTGTAGCCGACTCCGAGGCTGCCCCTGCTTCATCTTCAGAAGGAGCGGCGGCAACGTCTGGGGGAGCCTCCTGGTCAGGAGGGGGGACAGGGGCGATCGCGGCGGCTGTGGGCTCTTCCGCGTCGGTTTTGCGCCCCTCCGCCTGGGGCGTCATCAGCTCTGAGGGACTCAGGGTCGTCATTAAGGCGTATTTGCTGATGGTGGGGTCAATGGGGCCGAAGACCACGCGCTCAAACTCGCTGTTAAAGTGGCGTACCGGATGGCCCCGCCGCTTCCAGCCCTGCAAAATTTGCTCTACGGAAAAAGCCTTGTAACGCCCTTGATAGAGGGCTTCGAGCACGGCAGCCCGAATCCAGGTAGGGTCAGCACCCAGCCGTTCTTGCCAGATTGCGACCAGTGCCCCCGCTTCAAAACCACCCATGTCAAAGCTGTACTCTTGCAACAAGAGCTTGGCCTGTTCAAAATCGCGTTCTGGGCCGGTCGGCGGAATCATGGCAATCGCACAGGCATGGAGGAATCGTCAGTGGGCAGTCTAGGGGTGCTGTACGGTCGCATTGACCCTATCTTTACAGAGGGAATCATCATCTCTAGCGACAAACTGAGACTTGATTGCAACACACCATTCAACCCTTGCCTATGGATGAATATTAGCGAACCTAAAAGGTTTCGCACACTGCCTGACGGAAAATCCCTCATCGTGGAGAGCCGACGGCAAACCACCCGGGGATGCCCACGACCGGAATTGCGGAAGTTCGGCATTACCCAGGAACTCCATGACGCATGCTCCAGATCCCATGCTGCATTCTGAATTCCGCGATATCGCTGCGGTAAAGTAAACAGTCTCAGATTTTGGCAGCGGCAATGGAGAGAGCGACCTGGTTGGCAATCCTGCGGCGGCAGCGCGCGATCGCGATTATTCGTGCGCCCGCCCTGGCGATGGGCTGGCAAATGGCCCAAGCGGCTGTCGCTGGCGGCTTTCGGCTGATTGAGATCACCTGGACGAGCGATCGCCCGGCAGCCCTGGTGAGTCAACTGCGGGAACAGTTACCGGCTGACTGCTGGGTCGGTGTGGGCACCGTCTTATCCCCAGCAGACCTGGCCGAGGCGATCGCGGCGGGGGCACAGTTTTGTTTTATGCCCCACACCGATCCCGCTCTGATGGCGATCGGTCAAACCCAGAGCCTCCCCATGATGCCGGGAGCGCTCACCCCCACCGAAATTGTCACCGCCTGGCAGCTCGGGGCGGGTGGGGTCAAAGTCTTTCCTTGTCAGTCGGTGGGCGGCCCTGCCTACATTCGGCATTTGCAGGGACCGCTGGGGCACATCCCCCTGATTCCCACGGGGGGTATTACGGTGGAGAGCGGACGCGATTACCTGGCGCAAGGGGCGATCGCGATCGGCATTGCCAGCAGCCTCTTTCCGTCACCACTGGTCGCCAATCATGATTGGGAAGGCATTCGGGCGCGATCGCAAACCTTTCTCAAAAGTTTGCCCCCGCCGCTGTGAGCGCGCCAAAAATCGTGAGGATACTCCCATCTAAATTCTTCATAGCCCGCCCTCCACCCACCGACTCATCCACCCATCCCCTGCCATCAACCAGGATGTGACTCTGCCGCTAAGCCCTACGTCGCCTGACTCAGCCAGGCAATCGTCTCCCGAATCCAGTCTTCGACATTGTCGTTTTTCGCGAGGGTGCTGTTTCGCCCCACCACCTGCAAGGCTTTCACAATTTCGCCATTGGTATAGCCAAAGGCGAGCAGCGTCATCTCGACTTCTTCTTGCACAGTCGCCATGGGGCCACCGCCGGGGGCGATCGCCAGCCCCGATTGCTGTCGCCATTCCGTGAGCTTCGTTTTCAGCTCTAGCACCAGCCGCTCAGCGGTTTTAGTGCCGACGCCCTTGGTGCGCGAAATCAAGCGCGTGTTGCCCGAGACGACGGCCTGAATGAGTTCTTGAAAGCCCAGGGTGTCGAGTAGGGCCATGGCCATCTGGGGACCGATGCCGCTGACGCTTACCAACTGGCGAAAGACATCGCGCTCGGAACGGCTGGCAAACCCAAAAACCACCGGCAGTTCCTCGCGAATCTGCAAATGACAAAACACCTGCAACGCTTCCCCCAAGGGCGGCAATTCGGCGAGAAAGCGACTGGTGATCTGTAAATCGTAGCCCACCTGATGGACTTCAACGGTAATCAAGACGCGATGGCCGCCCTGTTTTTGAATATCGACCAGCGTGCCCTTTAGATAACTCAACATGGACTCGATTGCTTAGTAGAGGGTGGGGTCAATATACCCGCCGTTGGTGATGGCGAGGGGGGAGGGTGCAAGGTTTACGGTTCAGGGTCGCGATCTTCACAAGGGTCGGAAGACTGCCGCCATGGAGTGCTGGGCGATCGCCCGGTGGGGATCACGCTTCAAAAATTCACTAACGCGATTGTCCCAACCCTCGCGCTCACGTCTGAGGAGGGTTTCGGCGCGATCGCCCCTGACGCGGGGCGTCTGGTGAGGCGGGGAGCGAGTTGCCCTTGCCCTTGGAGACCGCCGAGGACTCTTGCGGGCGAGCGGTCGTGTCGATCGCCCCCGCCGTTTCTGGCAGTGCCGTTCGACCATTGCGCACCACCCGCATCATATCGGCGAGTTTTTGCTCAAGGTTTTGCAGCACCTCAGCGGCATAGGCATCCGCATCGTGCCGCAGCGCCAGGCATTCGTCCTCAGTCTGCTGGCGGGTGTCATCCCAATATTGCTCCGCAGCGGTTTGCCACTGCTCGATCTCCGCCCGCGTTTGCGATCGCAAAGCGTCACAATCTTGCTCTAGCTGCTGTTTCACTTGCCGGGCTTGGCTCTCTGCCTGTTGCACAATGCCCAAATCATCGACTCTGCGGGCGGCCTCTTGCTCCGCTGCATCCATCATGTCTTGGGCATATTGATGGGCTTCACTGATGATGCGATCGCGCTGTTGCACGATCTGCATCGCCTCTTGGAACACGGTTGGCAAATTCAGCCGAATGCGGTCCAACTGTTCCAACAACTGATCTTCATCCACCAGGGTGCGGCCCGAAAACGGCACCCTCGGACTTTCTAAAATCAGCTCCTCTAAGACATTGAGCGACTGCTGAATATCCAACCGCTTCACTGTCTCACTTTGATTGGCAGCTTGCTCCGTAGCCGCCGCCGAGCGATCTACAGCGTTGTTGTTAGAACCATTGGTAGAAGTTAGGTCTTGGCGTAGCATCGGTATATGTCCCGGGCGACGTGATGGGGCACCAAATGATCGATGGAGCCTCCATATTGAGCAATTTCTTTCACCAGACTACTGCTTAAAAAGCCGTATTCGGTTGAAGTTGCCAAAAATACGGTTTCCAAATCATCCGCTAGGGTTTTATTAGTGTGGGCCATCTGCAACTCTTTTTCAAAATCCGATAGCACCCGCAACCCCCGCAGTAGCACTTGGGCCTGCTTCATTCTGGCATAGGTTACCGTCAGACCATCAAAACTATCGATTTCAATATTGGATAAGTGGCTGACCGCGAATTGAATTTGTTTGATACGTTCTTCGGCGGAAAAAAGCGGACGTTTGTTGGGATTTGCCGCCACTACAACGATGACTTTTTCAAACAAGCGGCTGCCCCGAGTAATGATATCAAGATGTCCGAAGGTAATGGGGTCAAAACTGCCCGGATAAATTGCAATCACTCAACCGCCTCTGGGTAACAATCTCTTGGAAGCTATCACACCTGCCCTCAATCCCAAACATGGCGAAGCGCAGATCGGCAGGGTGAATGGGCAACTCGGTGTGATTGATCAAGTCCCAAGGGCGGAAATCGCGTTCCGAGAGCGGAAATCGCTAGTGGCGGAGGGCTGGGGCCGGGGCGGCGAGTGATCGGTCACGGCTTGCCAGCAATTTAGCCCCCTTTGGCACCCTGATGGGTGCCAAAGGGGGCATCGCAGCCCAACGGTCAGTTAAACGAGCGAGCAGTCCAGCGATCGCTGGACTGCTCGCTAAAACAAGTCGAGAGCCGGGGGCGGCGGGAGTGTCCGTGCCTCAATTGGAATTGACGGCGGCTTCCCCAGCGGTTTCCCCAGCAGCTTCCTCAACGGCTTCCTCAACGGCTTCCCCAGCGGCTTCCTCAACGGCTTCGCACCCCTGCGGCTCAAACCAGATCATGGGTTGCTGTGCATCGCTGCGCCACCGCATCCAGCCTTCTAGGGTGACGGCACCGGGCAAGGTTGCACAGCCCTCAGCGGGTTGCGTCACCTGCACCCGCATCCAATCGCCCTCAAACGCTAGCGGCTGAATGAAACTATTGGGGCCAACCAAGCCCAAAATACTCGCCTGGGTGCCATCTGGAGTGTTGTACAACGACTGCGACAAACCATGGCGGCGAAACGTGACGCGATCGGTGTCGATCAGGTGACTTTCCCACAGCTCGACGGCTAAATCCATCCGGCCCAAGTCGAGATGGTCAATATGGGCCCAAGCTTGCCCTGCCGAAGTGTATTGAAATTGAAACCAGCCGTCTTCGCGAATTTGCGTTACGGGAAACGAGAGCAAATCGGGATAGGTTTGCACCATCAAAAAGCTGGCATCTTGCCCCAGGGCGATCGCGGACTGACCATTAGGTACCAGCCAGCCGTTAATGATCCAGCCCCAGTGGGAGCCATCAGGCTCGATATAAATGGGGATCGCCGCTGACTGCAACCATCCTGCGCCTAATAGCGGACTGCTGGCCGGATCAGTGGCTTCTAAAAAGGACAGATCTTTTGGGCGCAGATGCCCGACCCCCAGGTCATCGTCAGGCTCCGGCATGATGCCCATGATGCCCTCGCGAGCAGGGATGCGGGGGGTGGGCAGCGGGTTGGGGAGCGGGGGCACTGGGGGCGAGTTCCGAGTCTGGGCCACCGACTCAATCGGAGGGGGGGGTAAAGATGTCACGGGTGCCCCCGAGGACGGCTCGGCGGCTGACACAGCGAGGCCAGCTAAGCCCCCACCCGACAGGACACCAGTCAGTAACAGGGAACTGATTCGCGTAACTTTTTTTCTCATCACAACAGCGATCGCAACCACGGGCAACAACGTCAAGCGGCCAGGTCGGAGTAATTCGTGACTCCCATTGACAACCAGGGGCGCTTGGTAGAGCGTCTCTGAATCAAGCTATAGAAGGAATTTGTCTAATTGACAACATCCCCCAGTCATCATGACGCAGATGGCGACAAAACGTTTCGGGGCATTTTGTGCGTTCACTCTGCCTCCGTATCCAGATCATTGCCTACAGGCCATGATACCGGCTGGAGCAGAGAGCCTACTGAATCAATGATGACCACTGATTCAGAGTTTTCCCGGATTTGGGCAGGACTTTATCAAGCTTAATAGGCGCACCACTCTCCGTGGGTTTCAGGGTAGCAACTGCCGCAAGGCCATGGAAGTTATCGGTATCACACCCGTTCATAAAGTTTATGCAATGGTTGCGCGATCGCAAAATCGATATTTAACCCGTAGAAATACCCAGGTTCCTCCGTGTTTCTCGGTAGATAGTGAAGTTAGCGAGTGAGGCATTGAAGACTATTAAGAACTGTCAAAACAGATTCAAAGAAATAACAACCTTTGGCTGATTCGTCTCCCCCAGCAGCTATATCTGTTGAAGGTTTGTTTTCGCAATTTAATTAATTAAGCTTAATTCAAAAAGCAGCCATGCCAATTAGGGGTGATGGCTACCATGATTGCTCTTCACACAAGGTTATCGGCATGAATATTTTTTCCATGGTTCGCATCTTGCCCTCGATGCTAGTCTTGTCTGCGCTAGTCATGACCGACGCGGCTTACGCCGATCGCCCCGAGGCTGACAGTAGTTTGGCTAACAGTTTATTACCGTTGGAAACTCGGAGTCTCAGCGTCCAGACCGATCCAGGATTATTCAAATCTGTAGCCAACGATATTAATACTTTTAATCCGGAAGCCTCGGAAAATTCAGATATTTCGGATCTTCTAGGATCTGGTTTTTTAGAGGGACTAGTAGATGAAGATGGCAATGTTGAATTGCCCCTGGGAATCACGGTCTTTGATGCGATGGGGACCACCTCAATCGGGTTTGGCGGAAATTTCTAATTCCGATTTGTAGGAGTTACATCAATCATTAATCTGCATTTTGGGTTCGGTGCTGCGCACGCTCCAGTTACCGGGAAGCGGGTGAAATCGGCGCGATCGCGGCGGCTACCTTGCCTACTCTAATGCCCGCCGGCAAGGAATTTGGGAATTGATGTTGGTCCCATTTTGACACCTGCCCTGGCTTTGGCAAGGTACCCTTTTCTGTTAGCAACTCCTCGATTAAGGGGAGACACAATGGGTTAAAGCTGAGGCTTTGTGGTGTGTATCGACGCAGTGCCGCTGGCAGTTAGGCTGCCAAAGTTGAGCACTGGAATCCTGCCATGGCAACGTCTCGGTCAAATCACTCACTTTTTCTTAACGCTCCGGTGGGAAAGTGCAGGACGCGATTGGTAAGGGTGCTAGGCTGGCTGCAGCCCTCGCAATTGTTGGGGCCTTGTGACGATACCGCCTGCCCCTTATGGAGCTTTCTAGACTTTACGATCGCCATCAAGCTGGCCAGTTGTTGGCCGATCGCCTCACCCAGCTAGCCGATGCATCGCCCGGTTGGGTAATTGCCTTGCCCAGAGGTGGGGTGCCCGTCGGATATGAAATTGCCCAACGGTTGCAGTGGCCGCTGGATATTTGGCTGGTGCGGAAATTGGGCGTGCCTGACCAGCCAGAACTCGCCATGGGGGCGATCGCCGCTCCCAATACGCAAATCCTCAATCAGGCGTTGATTGAGCGGCTGGGCGTGACGCCTGAGCAGATTCACAAGACGGTGCAGGCGGAGTTGCAAGAATTGCAGCGGCGCGATCGCCGGTACCGCGAGGGGCGACCGTTGCCCAATATTGGGGGCCGCCCGGTAATTTTGGTGGACGATGGCGTGGCGACGGGGGCAACCTTCCAGGCGGCGATCGCGGCGATTAAGGCGTTTCAGCCCCTCAGCGTGACGGCGGTGGCCCCGGTTGTTGCGCCCGAAAGCTGGCAGACCCTGAGTGAGCAAGTAGACGCGACCCTGTGCCTGCTGGCTCCCACCGCGATGGGGTCCATTAGCCAGTGGTATGAGCACTTTGACGCTGTTGGCGATCGCACAGTCATTGATCTCTTGAAGGCGAGTCGTTCAAGGTCTTAATGGGCTGTGACCAATGTCTGAACGGCTGGATGTGAACTGGGTAAAGGAATACAGCGGCTCAGGATGGCTCGAAACCCGATTTCTTCAGGGGTCAGTATACGAGCTTGGGCCGGTTTCACCCTAGAAGTCGGGTTGCTGGACCCGCGTGCTCGCTTTGCTAGTTGCTATTAGGCCCGTCAGACAGGGTTTGCAGCAATTGGTCTACCTGTTGGGCGGTCGCAGGGGCGAGCAAGACGCCATTGCGGTAGTGCCCGGTGGCTAGGAGGGCGTTGCGCCAACCGGCGATGGGTTGAATGACGGGAGCGGCCTGACCTTGGGGACGCGGTCGGAGGCCATACCAGGTCGACACAATTGCGCCCGTTGCTAAGGCTGGACAGTAGGCGATCGCCGCTTGCCATAAGGTATCCAGGGCGGCGGCTTCGGGAAGGGGGGAGCGCTCACCCTCAGGCGGAAACTCCACGGTGGCAGCCACGCCATAGAGGCGATCGCCCAGGGGCACCAAATGCACATCATCCCCATTGATGACCGGCTGGAAATCTGCATTGCCCAAAGGTTCAGGCATTTTCACCCGCAACCCCTGGCCTAAAACCGGCATCAGTGGCAGGTTCTGCCCTAACTCAGCGGCTAACCCTTCGCTGCCCAACCCAGCGGTAATCATCACCCAGTCAGCCGGATAGTCTTGCACTGCTGTTTTGACGGCGAGCAGGCGATCGCCCTGCCGCTCAAACCCCACGACGGCGGCTTCGGTGTGCAGTTCAGCGCCTTGGCTTTGAGCCGCCTCGATCAGCGCTTGGGTCAGGGCTTGGGGGGCGATTTGCAAATCCTGGGGCGAGTAGATGCCGGCCATGACCTGATCTAGACGAAGATGCGGACAGGCGGCAGCTACGGCGTCGGGGGTCCAAATTTCTAACGACCACCCCTGGCGCTGGCGAATGGCTTGCAGCGATCGCCAGCGGGGCAGCATGGCCTCATCAAAACATAGACTGAGAATGCCCTGACTGTTGTGGGGCACGGGTTTGCCCGTGAGTGCTGCTAGTTCTGGCAACAGGGTAGCGTAGCGGCGCAGGCTGGCTTCTCGCAAGCGCCAGTTGCGCCCTTTGACCTTGTGGCTGATGACCCCCATGGCAATGCCCAGGGCAGCGCCAGTAGCTCCCTGGGCCGGTTGCTGTCGTTCTAACACGGTGATGGTGTGCTGGGGCTGGCGACTCAGTTCATAGGCGATCGCCGCGCCGACGACACCACAGCCGACAATGACGATCCGAGCCATGGCCGCTTAAACCGTCTGATCAGGAATCAAAGAGATAAAAGCGTCGAAGTCGTCTAGGGCTTCTCGATATTGTTTACCCGCTTCGATCTGGTTGTAATCTTTAGCGGCTCCATCCAGTTTTTCTAGATGTTTGCCAATTTCTTCGGCATAGTATTTGGCTTGCTCAGCATCGCGGGGCAAGAGCCGCACTGCCAACCGATCTAGACGGGCACGGAGTTCGCCCATCGGCCCATGAATGAACGAGCTGATGTTGACCCAATCTTTGTTTTGAATGTAGTCCTCTAGTTCTGGAAAGCGATCGCGCAACTCAGTGACCCGAGGCGCAAAGATCTCAATCTGAGCAATTTGCCCACCCGAGTAGGTCGTGGGTTGAGAAGCGTTTGACCCACCGCAACCGACGAGGCAGGTGGCCATCACCGCCAGTAACAGGCCGATCACTGAGCGAAATCGAAGTTGTTTGATCTTGCTAAATATATTCATGGTGCTTCTTTCGTAAACCTGTGGGAGCGAATTTTGGCTCAATTTCCATCTTACTGCCTACCCTGATCCCCTAAACTACCGGCTACAGTTAGAGATCACGGTTTTGAGACAGGGGTCGTAGTCAGCAAGGCCCAAGCCCCATGTTTCAATGAAAAGCAGTATTGGATGAGTGAATCGCAGCATGTTGCCCAAAGAAGACTTGCTCAAGTCAGTGGAAAATCAAGCGGCTGTCACCCGAGTGCTGGACTTGGCGGAGCAGGCGATTCGCACTTGGGAAATTGTGTTCACCGATTTTCTCTCGCCGCCCGAACTCATCGAAGCCCAAGGGCTGTTTCAGCGGTTGACGGAGGTGCATTTGAGCACAGGGGGTGGCTATCCCCAAGCGGAACGGCAGCGGGTCGCGATCGCCCGCACCGACCTGCCCTTAGAAGAAACCGAAATGCCCCTGGCGCTGCTGGATATTGCGGGCAACTTTCTGTTTGACACGGCCACCCACCGCGACTTTTTGGGGTCCCTGTTGGGCACTGGCATTGTGCGCGACAAAGTGGGTGACATCATTGTGCTGGGGGAACGGGGAGCCCAGGCGATCGTCGTGCCGGAACTGGTGGAATTTTTGGAAATGAGCCTGACGCAGGTGCGATCGGTGCCCGTCAAAACCCGGCAGATTGACTGGAGCGAACTGCGGGTGCGACAGCCCAAGAAAAAGGAACTCACTACCGTCGAAGCCTCGTTGCGACTCGACGCCGTGGCCTCGGCGGGCTTTGGCATGTCGCGCAGCAAAATGGTGGACCTGATTAACACGGGTGACGTGCGGATTAACTGGAAAGCGGCAAAACAGGCAAGTCAATCGGTCAATACGGGCGACTTGGTCGCCATTCGCGGCAAGGGCCGATTAGAAATTGGCGATATCGTCGTCACGAAAAAAGAACGATACCGCATCAATCTCATCCGCTATGTCTAAGGAATGGAAATTCAATCAGTTGGAATAGCCGTTTCGGCGGCGTTGCTGAATAGCGGTATGATTTTGCCCTCCTGCCCCCCAATTCTGGGGAAGAATCGCTCTCTGAAGTCCCCCAGAATTGGGGGATTTAGGGGGCTAGCAGAATCTATCGGCTGAACCGATTCATTCCTGGATTCAGCAACGCCGTTTCGGCTGTCCCTTGTCCGGTCAGGTCTATTCTTCGCGGCAATGGGATATTAAATGATCCTCATCCCCACGGCGATCGCTCAATTAACGTCGAGATTAAGGCGATAGTCCAGCCGACCGACGCCGGAAGCTTGCTGACTAATGGCAATACTTGGTCCCTCAAAGGTCAGTCGAATGGCAGCGTTGCGGGGAGCATAGGTGCCGGTGACCACTATGGTTGTGGTGCGGTTGGCGGTTAAATAGGGGGCAATATCCAGCGTCGTCGTACCGGCGGTCAAGGGGGCGATCGCTTCGCCATTGATCACAATTTCGCCCGCAAGATTTGCCGAGGTGGAGATCGTCAATTGGTGGGGCGCGTCTAAGTCGGTTCGGTCAATGGTGACGGTGTTGGTTTGCCGTTGCTCAGAATTCAGCGCTTGAGCCATCATTGCGTCATTCAAAAAAGCCTGAGACAGGGCGGCATCGAGCGTATCTAGCCAGGGACTCTGCCGCAAAAAAGAAATGTGGGCAATGGTTGACGGCATGATCGTTAATTGCAGCCCTAGTGCAGTGCCGACTGCCCATAGCCAACGATGATGACGTTCCATTCCCCACCTCTGTAAATTGCATCAGGAGTCGTTGACCGATTTACGGTCGGTACTGTTCCGCCGGATTATAAACATCCACCTGCACCTCTACCGGAATCGCTACCGTAGGACCGGCAGACCCGGCAGCCTGCCCCCGAATCCGGTGCCGGCTCTGGCGTTCCTGACGGACGCGCTCGGTGCCCCCGACCTGGATTTGGCGGCTAGTACTGACACTGGTGTTGCCAACGCAAGCCCCTTCGGTCTCAATGTCAACATCGTTGACCTGTTCGGCGGGTTGGCGAGAGCCGTTGATCGCCGCTTGCACCGCGACATCAGCCACGACGCACTGGGCGATCGCGGGCGCACCCGCGTTCATGATGGGCCACACCAGCGGCATGGCCCATAGCCAAAGCAAGCGTTTCTTCATGATTAGCTCTTTCTGGGTTGACTGATTTGTTGACTGATTTACTGACAGACCATGACGCGACTCTGGGTTTGAGAAACGACGCGATCGCCGTTATCCATCATCGCGTAGTCTTGCTGATACTGCCGTTGTTGCGAGCAGGCATAGGTCCGCACAGCGCTAGCCGAGGGCATGATCCGCGTGGTCGGAGTAATGCCCTGGGTCAACGTCGTGGGGCCATTCGTGCGCACTTGCACGCTGCCGTTGTCGCCCATGGTCACTTGCACGCGATTGGTGCTGATGGTGGTATCAGCCCTCGCGACGGCAACGGTGCCCATCACTAGCGCGATCGCCATGACCGAAGCCTGAACGGTTCTATTCATCACAATTCCCTCTCAGATAATCAATAAGGGTTGGCACGGATAGCGCCAGGCAACCTAGCCAGCTATCCGTGCTCCGTGGCTGTCGGTTCACCCCGCCACCCCTGATTCGGGAGGGGGCGATTAGCCCTTGCCGAGCCATGTCAGCGGGATTCACTTAGGAATGAGAATTGAATCAGTTGGGATAGCCGTCTCGGCTGTCCCCAGGCAGGCAAGATACCCGCCCTAACCATTTGGATGTTATTTGAGCCTCATTCCTTAGCCGTTTGGGGAATGGGCGATCTACTGATCAATTTCGATCCGCTGACGTCCCCGAGCCCGTCCCCGAGCGCCTGAGCGACGTTCTTCAATGTCGCTGACCTGCGTATTTTCTTGAATCACGACATTGTCATCTCCCAGAACGTAGCCACCCTGGTAAACATCCTGTACAACTCCGGTTGCGCCCTCGCTGCGCACCCCGGTGCGAGTCCGAATGCGCTGTATTTGCTGGCTGCTTTGCACAGCGGCGTTGCCATTGCCATCGATAATCATGTCTTGTGTGGTCTGCTGCACAACGGCGGTATCCGCTTGTACAGGCAATGCAGAAATGCCAATTGCCAACATACCTAAAGCACCGAAAACAGAAATCTTAGACAACATAATGTTTCCTCGATGATTGAGTGTTCTTTGCGTGAAATCCAAGAAAAAACAAGATACATCACAGGTTAAAAAGAGACAATTTTTGCCTTTTTATAAAACCTGGATACTTTGTTTTTCCTTTGATCTTAAAGACCCATTGATCAGGCTTCAAGTTCCCGAAGTTTCTTCAATATTTTGAAAATTTTCCTGATTAGATTGCCTATAGAATGAAAAAAGTCCTGAGGGATGTCAGGACTTTTATTTGGGTATATTTTTCCGTTTGGGAAGGATTTTGGAGCTAGCTGCCTTGAATTATCAAGGGGAAAAGATGGCTTACTAATTCAAGATTTCTGAGGGGTCTGGCTTAGCTTCCCTGCGAGGAGATGGCTTTGACCATGGGTAGCAAACAACTGCCGATAATTAGAAAAGCCGCAAAAAGTCGGCAAACTAATCATCATCATCATCGTTGTCGCGACGGCCCTGACGCTTATCATCATCATCGTCGTCGTCGTCGTCATCATCGTCGTAGCGGCGGCCTCGGTCATCATCATCGCGTTGGCCCCGACGACGCCCTGGCTGGTCGTCATCATCGTCATCATCGAACTCAGGCCCCTCTCCTGATCGCCCTCTCTGACCAGAATTACGTCTGGGGTTAGACGACTCGTTGACCTGATTAGATTCTTGAAGGACGACATTCCCAGAACCGTCAATACTAATGCCTTGGAGCGCATCCTGAGTAGTTGTAGAGGTGTTGCGGCCACGGCCACCGCCGCGAATATCCACTTGATTAATAATCTGAATGACCTGATTATTGTCACCGTTCACGACAGCTTCTTGAGTGCTGATCTGCCCTGTGGTTTGGGCGATCGCTGGCAGGGCAGCAGCACCTAAAATCATTGATCCAAACAAGCCATAAACGCCACGAAATTTGCTCATGGTTCTTCCGTAAAAGTGCGAACTTGGGCTGTATGACCCTGAAGAATTTGGCAAAGTTCCACGATTTCAAAGCGGACTTGAATATATTGATGGCTTTGTTTTTGATCGGAACTATGATTTGACGAAAATCAAGATTGAAAGTTTCCAGATTCGAACTTTTAGAGCTTGCAAATAGCTTGTTTTTAATGGTTAATAAATAACTGACAGTTGGAGGGTTTGAAGGTTTCCAAAATCCTCGAACTTCATGTGATTTTCATGAAAATTTTGTTCTTTAAAGCTTTGATGAAGTTGTCCCTGCTCAGTTTTTGTGGTGACTGCGGTATCCCGAGGTGACGCGGTCACTCCACTAAGAACTCAAAGTTCCCGGTGAATGTCACTGAATTAAGGCTGGTGGGCACTGTCTACCCTAACGGCAGATTAGGATTTTAGCGATTTGCAAGGGTTGGATTTTCGGTTATTTCAGTGCCATTCGGCCATAGCATACGTTCATTCATCTCAGCCTGTTTGAGTCCGTTTTAGGGGACTTTTGCTGTGAGCCAGGGCAATTCATTCTCCGGCGGATGGGTAGCGCAGCTACCCCTGTCAAGGTGAACGTTTGTTCTCCTTTTCGTTCAGGAGACGAGCGGTGGCGACATGCAACTGCTTGCGGTTGAGCGCCTCTTTTTGGGGTGGTTTCTTGGGGCCTCTAGGTGAAGACGCAAAGCGTTTGAGGTGAACGTGGGCCGCCCAATCGGTCAGCGTTTGGGCAAACTCAGGCACCGACAGGGTAGCAAACGGTTGCCAGAGGGGCGGCGGTAGGGCAATCATCATGCCGCGAAAGGTGCCCTGCACTTCTTCAACGACATAAAAGTCGGATAGCCCTGCCTCAATCTTGCCCGTGCCATGAACTGCTTTCAGAGCCGCCTTGAGAGTAGACAAGACGTTGAAGGCGACCACTGCTATACAGAAGACAAACAAGGCCGCCTTGGGATACCCCAGGGTGTTGAGTTCGCAGGAGAAGACATCGGTAATTACCTGGAACATCCCTTCGACGCTCCACCGGGAGAGATAGAGGTCAGCGACCGTTAGGGCATCGGCCACCGCCAAGGGCAAATTTGTGAACACGATAACTTCCGTCTCCCCGTGGCGAGTGGGTTGGTGCAACTGGACCACGACCCGTCGCAGCGTCAGGTCGTGACCTTGCCGGGTGGCTAACTGCACCGGCTGTTCACTGACGGTGCCCGTCGCGGTGTCACCGACCACGCTCAGCGGTGCTAAGGCTTGCCACGGCAAGTTTTGGTGGGCACGAATGACAAAGTAACTCTGGCGCTCAGCGATGCCACAGAGGAAGTCAGCCGTGCAGAAATTGCGGTCGGCTATCCAGATTTGCCGGGCAGCCACGGTGGCTAACACCTGGGGCAAGAGTGAGCGCTCTTGGGCATGGGCATCTTCGCAGGGAAACACATCGCTGACCAGGTGAGTCTGCGGGTCGAGCACCGCAATCGACTTGCCGGGCAAGGCCCCAGCCCGCTTGGGACGCAGCACGGCCAGACGGTGGTCTGTCGGCCCCAGCAGATTGCCATCGGCAATGCGCAGCGAGTAGCCCGCTAAGGGCGACTCCCCCGCCCCACTCAGGGTCTCAATCAGGGGGCGCAGTTCGGCGTCACTGTAACGCACTAAGGCTTGACTAATGGTCGGTTCTAGGCTGTTGAGTTTGCCATAAAGCGCCGGACGGGAGACCCCGATGACCTTCTCTAAGGCGCGATAGGCGGCATTGACGGAGGGATGAATGCCGCTGACCACTAAGCCCATCAAACCGACGACGCTGGAAAACAGGAGTGTGCGCGTGTACTGGCGCTCTGCTACCTGTTCAAATAAGGCGTCGAGTTTATCGGCGGCAAAGAGCCGTTCCAGAATGGCCCGCATCATCACGGTTAAGGGACTGGCTTCAACAAAATGGTCAAAGAGCGCATGGATCATGGCGGAGACAGGGGACCGACAACAGACATCATCTTTTTTAAGATAAAACTGAAATATAGTTGACCCAAGGTAGTACGGATGCTCACCTTAACAGGGGTAGCCTTGATCCTCAAGATAGGAATACCTGATGTACAGACTACAATTTTGTTGAGGAGTGAGTTAACACCAAGACTTACCGCTGCTTGATCCGTTGCGCACTGACGCAGGTTCTTGGACGTTGGAAAATTGATGCTTGGGTTCAAAGTTGAAAAGGAGTCATCGTTCCCAAGGTTAATCGGTTTTGCACATTTTTGCTACAAACTCTACTCGTTTTCGGGCTGTTTGGTACCATTCGTTGATGCCTATCTCCTCCGAAATGGGTGCAGAAGACTCTCCTTGTGGCCGTGGGGTTGTCATTCAATATCCAATACTTGAGACTTCACAAACTGTCAGCCTTGATGAGGTGACTTTTTAGAATCTTAGTAGCTGCTGCTTTTATGACTGTGATCTAGTCCCCACCGGCTGGTGACTTGAACCAGCCGGTCTCTTGAAAATTTGGGATTAAAGCTTTCAATGGTACAAAAGCGAGACAACCCAATGCGATCGCTGGCTGCCTCAATTGTTTTATGTTTACTCCATAACAATCACTCAAAAAATCAACAGCGATCGCGCAAAATCATCACGCGATCGCTATTCTCAGGGGTGACTGGGTTAAGCACCTTGGCGGAGTTTGTCGAGGACGCTCTGGTCTTCCATCGTGGTAGCATCGCCGACGATATCTTCGCCGCTGGCGAGGTTGCGCAGGAACCGGCGGATGATCTTGCCCGATCTCGTCTTGGGCAATGAGTCCGCAAAGCGAACGTCAGCGGGACGAGAGATTGTACGGCACTCAACTAAACTGGGGCTCTCCTAGACTTGGTGTGGACCAAAGTCAGATAAACGTCTGCAATCCTGCTTCTGCGTTTTGGAGTGGCACAATTCCACACGAACTCAGGGAGAGCCTAAACTTGCTTATTTAGAGTGAGAAGACGGTTTCTGATTCACTGGTGGTTTTGGAGGCTTCGCAGGTCTTTTTGGCGGCACAATTCCATGATTGCTCTTGCTAGGAGGAACTCTTTTTGGGAAATTCTTCGAGTTTGTGGATTCTCTATTCATAAAAGCTAAGTCTCTTGAGAAAAAATGAGTAGATCGTTGATTGCAAAAGCAAGCAACATCAACAGCCCCATTACAAATAAAACATATGAACTATAGTTCAGGAAGTCCGTGATTTTTGCATAAAGCCGAACATTGTTTGGAGCTACATTGACTTTCTTGCTTGTAGCCTCGGCTGAAGTCTCGATAACGTTGCGACAAAGCTGGTGATAGTCGTGTTCGATTGAGGCTAATTCATCTAGCCATGCCCGCGGGCTAGCAATCAACGATAACAGTATGAGTATTAATGATAGAAAGAGACAAAGCCAACAGCATATTAGAAGCCATACATACTGAGGCGAAAATCCTATGAATTTGACTAATGTAAGAGAAAATCCAAAAGTCACCGAGTAGAGGGTGACCAGAGTTTTATCGCGCTCTTTCTGTGCTTCTACATAACCTTCAAGATACGATTCTCTTTCTTTCAGATAATGGAGGTAGGCTTCTTGTTGGTATTTTGGCTTGGAAGCTGTCATAGCATCTAGCTTCACAAGAGGTTGAAGTAAAAGTAAAGTGTACTCCAACCTCTTGTGAATCACTCTTACGCGCCTTGGCGGAGTTTGTCGAGGACGCTCTGGTCTTCCATCGTCGTCGCATCGCCGACGATATCTTCGCCGCTGGCGAGGTTGCGCAGGAAGCGGCGGATGATCTTGCCCGATCGCGTCTTGGGCAATGAGTCCGCAAAGCGAATATCGGCAGGACGGGCAATGATGCCGATTTCTTTGATGACGTGCTGCTTCAGCTCGCTCTTCAAATCTTCGCTGGGCTGGTGGGTATTTTCGAGGGTGACGAAGGCGAAAACTTCTTCACCAGTAATCTCATTTTTGCGACCGACCACCGCCGCCTCGGCCACTGCCGGGTGCGACACCAGCGCCGACTCGATCTCCATCGTCCCCAAGCGGTGACCCGAGACGCTGAGCACGTCATCCACGCGGCCCATCACCCAAAAGTAGCCGTCTTCGTCACGTCGCGCCCCATCTCCCGCAAAGTACAGATACTGGCCGTCCTGGGGGGGAATGTGCTCCCAGTAGGTGCGACGGAAGCGATCGTCGTCGCCATAGACTGTGCGCATCATGCTGGGCCAGGGATGCTTGATGACCAAGTAACCGCCCTCGTTATCGCCCACCGGATTGCCATCCAGATCCACCACATCGGCGATAATGCCGGGGAAGGGCTTGGTGGCGGAACCAGGTTTGGTGGGCGTGGCACCGGGCAGGGGCGTCAGCATGAATCCGCCGGTTTCCGTTTGCCACCAGGTATCCACAATGGGGCACTGGCCGCCGCCGATGACTTGCTGATACCACACCCACGCTTCCGGGTTAATGGGTTCGCCCACGGTGCCGAGGATGCGCAGGGAAGACAGGTCGCGGGCCTTGGGTTCGTGTTCGCCCATTTTCATGAAGGCGCGGATGGCCGTGGGCGCGGTGTAGAAAATGTTGACACCGTATTTTTCCACCACATCCCAGAAGCAGCCGGGGTTCGACGGACGGGGCACCCCTTCGTACATGAGGCTGGTGGCCCCATTCGACAGCGGCCCGTAGACGATGTAGCTGTGGCCGGTAATCCAGCCCACGTCAGCAGTGCACCAGTAGACATCGGTGTCGTTGTGGTCAAAGGTCCACTTATAGGTCATGTGGGTGTAGAGGTTGTAGCCGCCCGTGGTGTGGACGACGCCCTTGGGTTTGCCCGTGGTGCCGCTGGTGTAGAGGATGAACAGCATGTCTTCGGCGTCCATTTCCTCGGCGGGGCAGTGGCCGGAGGCGGTTTGTTGCAGGTCATGCCACCAGTGGTCGCGACCGGGCACCATGGTGACTTTCTCTTTCGTACGCTCCACCACCAGCACATTTTCGACGCTGGGGGCGGCGTTGTTGGCGAGGGCCTGATCCACCGCCGCCTTGAGGGGAATCACCTTATCTTTGCGGAAGCCGCCGTCAGCGGTGATCACCACTTTGGCCTCGGCGTCGTTGAGGCGATCGCGCAACGCATCGGCACTAAAGCCGCCAAACACGACGGTGTGGGGCGCGCCGATGCGGGCACAGGCCAGCATGGCGATCGCCGCTTCGGGAATCATCGGCATGTACAGCCCGACGCGATCGCCCTTTTGCACGCCCAAATCTTTCAGCACATTCGCCATCTGGCAAACTTCGCGGTGCAGTTCGCCGTAGGTCAACGTGCGCGAGTCGCCCGGTTCCCCTTCCCAGATCAGCGCCGCCTTGTTGCGTCGCCAGGTGGTCAGGTGACGATCCAGGCAGTTATAGGAGATGTTGATTTTGCCGCCGCTAAACCATTTCGCAAAGGGCGGTTGCCAGTCCAGCACGGTGTCCCACGGTTTGAACCAGTGCAGTTCCTGGGCCGCCAGTTCCGCCCAAAAGGCTGCCGGATCCGCCGCCGCCTTGTCGTAGAGTTCCTGATATGCCGCCATGCTTTTGATGCGGGCCTGGGCAGAAAAATCCGCCGGGGGCTCAAACAGGCGTTTTTCGTTGAGGATCGATTCAATCGTCGGTTGAGACATAACAGTGAGGTTTGACTGCGAATGTGAGGCATGAGTGCTGTCACCAGCATTCTGCACTTCAAACCATACTGTGTTTCTCGACACAGCAAAATCGGTCTTTGCGATTTTGTTAACTTCGGCGGCGATCGCTGAGCTGCACTCACCTCTAGCCTCAGGCGGGAACTGCCCCCTGCACCACCATGACCGAACAAGGAGCCCGGTGTAGCACGTAGTTGCTGACGCTGCCGAGGACGATTTCTTGAAGGCCTCGGTGACCGCGTCGCCCGACGATGAGCAGGTCGGCCCCCCAGTCTTTGGCGGCGGTGCAGAGTTGGTTACCCGGTTCACCCATGCGCCAATCCCAATCCACTTCCACGTCCATCGCCTCCGCATCGTGGACAAAGCCGTTCATCCAGCGGCGGGTGGCTTCCATCCCTTCTGCGACTTGCTGTTGGGCCAGTTGCATAAATTGTTCGAGATTGGCGTTGTAGCGATCGCCAAAATCTTGACTCGAACGGGGCAGCGTCAGGCAGTGCAGCAACTTCAGTTTGGCTCCCTGCGCCTTAGCAAGATCGACCGCTTGCTGAAAGACTTCTTTAGACCGAGGAGATTGATCGATCGCCACCAGAATTTTTTTATAGGTACTCATTGAACTGACTTCGCGATGGGGATGATGCGGCGGTTTGACCAGCAAATGGAACTTCGATGGGGCAAACCCTCGCGGTACTCGCGAACCTCCGTTTCTAGCTTTCCCGAAAATCGGTTCACTTGGGGTTCCAGCTTAATTTTTTGTTGTCTATGTAACCAAATGCGCGATCGCGGACATTGCTCGTCAGGCTTGCATCATCTGGCAAATCATTTTATGAGCAACGGCCCATGACGCTGGCGCGACACTCTAAACCATGAAATTTGTAGGGTGCCATCCGCGCAGCGATGCACCAATGCCAGGTTATTTTCAAGGCCAGCCGGGGTCACGCTGGGGCGATCGCTGATAATCGGGTAGATGTGTGCGAGGCCAAGCAACGAATGGGCAACCAACCAACGCGACGACAACTGCTGGCAGGCTTGGGGGCGCTGTCGGCGACGCTGACCTGGGGAGCGCGATCGCCTGTGCAAGCGGCAACCTTGCCCGTCATCAAACCGCCGCGCCTGCGTCCCGGCGACACGGTGGGCATCATCAGTCCCGCTGGTGCCACCTTCAACACAACGGATCTAGATATTGTAATGGATGCCGTGCGCGGACTGGGGTTGGTGCCCCGCACTGCGCCCCACGTGCTGGCACAGTATGGTTACCTGGCGGGGCGCGATCGCGATCGTGCCGCCGACGTCAACCAGTTTTTCGCTGACCCTGACATTGCTGCCCTGCTGCCGATTCGCGGCGACTGGGGCAGCGCCCGTATCCTGCCGTATTTGGACTACGACCTGATTCGCCAAAATCCCAAAATCATCACCGGCTTCAGCGACCTAACGGCGCTGCTGCTGGGCATCACCGCCCAAACGGGCCTCGTCACCTTTCATGGCCCCAACGGGCTGACGGCGTGGCGACCCGATCAGGTGGCACCCTTTCGGCAAGTGTTGTTTGAGGGGCAGGCCGTGACCATCGAGAATCCGGTGGCGGCAGAAGACCGCGATCGCCTCATGCAAACCCGCTTTCGCGTGCAGACCATCACGCCAGGGCAGGCGCGGGGACGGCTCTACGGCGGCAATCTGTCGGTGCTCTCCGGCATTGTCGGCTCGCCTTACGTGCCCGACCTGAGCGGCGCGATCCTGTTTTTAGAAGACGTGGGCGAGTCGGTCTACCGCATCGATCGCATGTTGACCCAACTCAAGCTGGCAGGCGTTTTGGATCAACTGGCCGGGTTCGTGTTCGGCCAATGCACCAACTGCGGCCCCTCTGGTGGCTACGGCGGACTCACCCTGGAGCAAGTCTTGACCGACCACATCGCGCCGCTGGGCATTCCCGCCTGGTGGAATGCGGCGATCGGTCATGTGGAGCCGATCCTCACCCTGCCGTTGGGCATTGAGGTGGAGATAGACGCCACCGCCGGACGGATCGTGATGCGGGAAGGGGCGATCGCCTAAGCTCCGACGAAGGCCACTACGCGCAATTCAGAGCATGGCCCCTGGCCCCACCGGCCCCGCAAACGCTAGTCCCCTCGCAGGTAATGGACGGCGGCCCCTCTACGGCCAGCCCCCTCTACGGATGCCGAAATGCAGGATGTCGTTTGTTCGCGGCACGACTACGCTGCAACTGGAGTAGACATCTGCCATCGACCCGCTGTTCACCAGGGCGAGGTGGGTGAGGCAGCGGCTGAGGCGAGGCCGCTTGGACGTAACGCTGCCCCATAAATATGAGTTCTGTCGGCGGGTGAGTGGGTTGGTCGACCTGATACTGTTTGCGGGGGTAAGACTGCCCCATAAAGGTGGCGGTTTCCGACGTTTCACCAACCCTCACGGGGGGCCGACAAACTTCGTAAGACTGACCGAGAAAAGTAAGTTGCATGGGCAGATTCCTTGGCGGGTGAGGGTGGTCACGGATCGCCGACTAGTCGCTCACGACTGATGGCAGGTGGGTAGAAGACAATTGCACATTCGCAGTGGGCAGGAGGTCGACCGGATGACTGGATTGATTGCCCAGAGGCAGCACAAACTTCGGGTTGAAATCTAAAACCACAAAGCCGATCACTGTCAGCACCGCGATCGCGATCGCCAGCGGTCCCGCTAAATTCAAAGACTGTGCGGTGGGGGCGGCGGCAGCAGACATCAGCGATGCATCAGCCGCACTGGCAGGTGGCATCGGAGTGGATTGGCGCACATCAGCGATCGGCGCATAACCAAACATGGCACCGTCGAGCATCCAATCTTGGCCGTCATTCAGCGCACAATTTTCCAGTTTCATCGCATCATCTCGTGGGGGCTTGCAGTTGATAGAGTCTAGTATCCGGATTGGCACTTCAGGTTTGTTGAGGAAAATTGAGGACTTCAGCAAAGTGCTAAATGCCAATGCGGCAATGGGATGCGGGTCCGGGCGTGGCGACCGCCCTGCGAAGAAGGTTGGTCAACGCGAAGCTGGATCTCTGCAAATTCTGAACGTTCTGCACAGTCGTGAGGCTGGGTGCAGGGGCTGGGGTGAGGAGGCGCGATCGTTGCCCCAATTCCCTAATGACAGTTAGGATCGGGCCTACTGTTGGCTGCAGCGGCAGTTGTCGAGTCCACCATTCGTGCGGAGGATACCGGGTTCACCCACGGCTGGCAGATCGCGCCATTGATCGCCATGGCAGATAGGATCAGCACCAGGTCAGTCCATTTCTCCATCCAGGGTTGAGCTTGCCAGGAACGGAGGGGGTGTCGCATGTCGCGATCGCTCGGCGTTGGCATCGCCACATCACGCTCAATCGGCTGGGCATTCTCAGCAATCATTTCGTCTAAAATTTGCCATTTTACGAGCTTAGAAACGGGATGAGTCGTCATCACAGACCTCCTCCAACCAGCAAAATGCCACTGGGTTAACGTCTCTCAGTATTCCGCTGGGGGCGTGAGGTTTGTTGAGGAGAATTCAGGATCTACAGGGAAATGCGAAATGCAGAATTGAGCCCCGCTTGGGTAAGGGGGCAGGCCCATGCCGGCGGAAGAGCCCCATTACAAGGGGGCGGTGACAGCGGGGGAGCTTTAATTTCGAGAGCATTGCGGCAATCAAACCCCACCTCTCGTTACCGCCAACCCCCGCTCAATTCCGTCGAAATGGCCGTCAAGTGATTTTCCACATGATCCATCATGCGATCGCCTTGGGTCATCAGGGTCAAACTGCTCAGTAAGAGTAATGCGATCGCGACGACCCCAGTCCAACGCGATGATTGGGCTGATGCCGTCACCTCATAGGGTGGCCCATACAGGAGGTTGCGATGCCAATCCTGCTCGCTGTCTTCGGTGCCATCGAGCCAAAATTCCTGAATCAAATACTCATCTGACAAGGACCGATCGAAGCTGGAATTGTGATGACAGTAATCTCTTTTTTTCATCGGTAATTATCCCAAAATCATGGTACTGGCGATCGCTACCTACCCCGTCATTCCGTGATCAACCAAGGGGTCGCGATCGAGCCTGGCGACCTGGCGATTCTCGCTTTCGGCGAAACTTGAATGGTTGAGGGTACGTTTCTCGGCTTTCTGAGCGCAGTCTTCCAAAATTGTTCTAGAAGCGACCTGAGGATTAAACCGGATCATCATTTGAGTTGCTCCTAACCCAAATTTAGGCAGCTCGCTGACAGCCAGCAGAGCAATTTCTGTTGATATGCTCTCAGGATTTAGATGAAGAATTCGGATTAGTTTAGGAAAATTGAGATCTTCAACATGATTGTTCAAATATGAACAAACTGCACTTTTACAAAACGTGGTTGACCATAGCGGTTTGGTTGACTTCCTGGGGGCTGGGGCTGATGGGTTTGGCGGTATTGTTGATACCACCGGCCCAGCAAGCGATCGCCCGTTATTTGGCAGAACCCTCAATCTTGGAGCGGCTTGAAGACCAGCCGGTCTTAGTGTTGGCCGGCCTTGCGAGTTGGTTGATGATCCACAACGGGCTGAAGCATTGGCAGCAGCGACACGTTGAGCGCGATCGCCGAGCCACCTACCAGGCCTGGGCCGATCGGTGGGGTTGGGCGTATCACCCCGAAGAAAACCAGGATCGGTGGCGAGAGTACGGCTATCTCCACGGCATTCCGGGATACGCTGTACGCGCCGCCTCGGTCGGCAAACGTTATCCCTGTGCCATTCACACGTTGGCAGGGCCATGGCGCAACCACTCAGCCCAAGCATTTACCTATTACTCAAAATCCGTACGCCGAGTCAGAAGCGGCAAGAGCACTCGGACTAAGGTCACCCACTATTACCTGGCTGTTACCCTGATCCACGTTGACGGTCACTTTCCCAAGCTCTACCTGCGGCGTCTCGATTGGAGTGACCATTTGGTGAAGTTTCTGAAGCTGCAACGCCCGCAGCCCCACATCTTCTGGAAAACGTTTGAGCACCAGCAGCGGGGCAAACGCCAAAAGACTACCTATCGCATTGAAACCGCCAACGCCATCTTTGCCGAACAGGTCTTGCATTCCCGTATGATCGACCACTTGCTCAAACAAGGGGACGTCCGTTTTGAGGTCGATCGCGATGTGTTGGTGCTTTACCAATCGGGCCGCTTAAAGGCAGATACCCTGGAAGCCAATCTGGATTTTCTCCATCAAGCCTGGCAACTCATTCCCCCCCAGTGGCGGCGATAGCCTTGCAGTTACTTTCTAAAGTTAAAGCGGGTGGGGGGAATCGAACCCCCATCATTAGCTTGGAAGGCTAAACATAATCCTTTTATTTCAATACCTTTAGGCTTTGCCGCGCAAAATTACACTCAACTTACACCCAAAAGCTTCGGCTTCATCATTCCTTTACATTGCTGATGAGGTTAACCACCCTGCTCATCCCCTTCAGATTTTGGAGCGGGGTGGTCTTTTTGCCGTTCCCTCACCGCAGCTTCGAGCAGATACCCAACCAAATTACTCAGGCTACGTTTTTCATCGTTAGCCCACTGCTCAAGTTCCTCATACACCGGATCGGGTAGATAGGCCGCTAGTCGCTTCATATCCGACAGCACTCCTCACTCGTCCTCATTACCATCGGGAACGTATCTGAGA